>Ga0179593_1371470_pt1 | contig 17802 bp, 24 predicted proteins | sample CZODoug2_1_08_16_FD_185931 | JGI IMG/M metagenome (GOLD analysis project Ga0179593, IMG submission 185931) | Vadose zone soil fungal communities from Angelo Coast Range Reserve, California, USA - CZODoug2_1_08_16fungal (PacBio error correction) | ecosystem: Environmental > Terrestrial > Soil >... | reverse complement strand
TTTATCTAGCTTTTTTTTTGGCAATTTCCTTCTAAGAATCTGCGAATAAGCTGTTCCTCCCCTTCCCACCGGCAAACTTCCCGTCTCTCGCCCCCTAAAAGAGAAGTCCCAGATTTGTCTGAAGATATGATAAGATTGCTTCCCGGCCACTTAATTCTGACCTTCCTCTATTCTGTGGGAGGAACCCCGCCACACTTTACTTTTTTTCTTCAAAGCTCTTTCCTCTTCCTGCTTCGTCCCTCCCCCCCTTTCTATTGCGATCCTTCCTCCCCGAAGGGTCGTTAAACCTTCAGAGACACCATGTTATTCCCTTGATTTCTGATTAACCAAAAATTATTATCCCCCCCTCCCCCACTCTCCTGCTTGTCATTACCAATTCCTTCGTATTTTCCTTTCAGCCAAAGAAGCCTGATTACCCAGATGGAAGAGATTCTAATCCTGTTTCTCTCCCCCTCCACTCCTCCCAAATGCTGCTCTTACGCACCCGATATCCCCCTTAGCTGTGCTTCATTCTTGCTTGCTTCACTCTCTCTAGTCTCCGCAACAAACTTTTTGTTCAAGCTTATGAACTTCTGCATCCTTTTCGCTTTCCTTACACCTTCCTCCACTTCATACTTCCTCTTCGAGTAAACGCTTCCTCCTCTGCCCCATGGTCATCCCCTCCTCAATTATGCGAACTTCTCTTCGCCAATAGGATTCATACTTTGGATTAGGTCCTTTATGGTACCCGATTACTTCTATACTTCTCCTTCCCCTTTACCTATTCTATCGTTTATCGCCTCTTATTTTAAAAGTCCCCCTTTTTTTTCTTATCCCCAACATGGTTACCTTTTGTGGTAGATCTCGTTTTTAGACCCTGCCCCCCCAGGCCCTCCCCAAGTAAAATCCCACGCCCTTCTTTCGACTCCCCTTCCCCTACATTTTTTCCCAGGTACGTCACACTTTCCTTTCTTTGATTAACGACCCTCTGACCCGAGTTCTTTTTTCGTTATTATCATTTGCCCCCTATGCCGTTTTTTCCCCCCTCATACTCTCCCACTTAGGAAATGTACCCCCTCACCGAATCCATTTTCGAAGATTGGAACAACGTCTCTGCCGAACCCCGGAGAAGCTTGCTCTCACCTCCTCTCTACTCACTTCTGCATCAGCTTCTCTCCATCTTCAGCACCTTTTTCGATCAGTCACTCCCTTTACCCTTTTAACCCAGATTCAACGCGAGAACTTCATTTTTTCGGCCTTGGAAAGGGAAGGTAGGCTTCAAAACTTTCCTTCCCCTTTTGACACTTCAGCCTATTGCACGGATCATTTTCCTTATGTTCCGAGATGATTTGCAGTCTCCTAGAGAGAGCGTTTCGCACCTTCTCACTCTTCCTACGTGTGTAGTACTGTAACTTCCCCACTTTTCGCTGAGCCATTCGCTCCTTTTATCCGCACTCCTCACCAAGTAATTTAGACTGAATGAGAAAGCTTGTCTGTCCCCAATTCTCTAATGTCGTCACAATCAGTAACCCCCCTTCAAATACCGTCGTCGTCTCTTCCTTCTCCTAAACTTATCTGTTCAAGTCCCACTTCTCAGGTTATTTTCCATCGTGTTTCATCTAGATAACTGGTTGTCCTGCCCACCCCTCCTCCCCTGAACTTCTTTTCCCGCTTTCCCCCCCCAACCCCGTCTTCCTTTTCAAATCACCTCTTTCGATAAAAGAATTTAGTTATCCACCTTTCAACCGTGGCTCCTCCTTTTCACTTTCCTACTTCCACCCCTCCATAACCTTTTTTTAAATTCCTACCTATCGCTAACCCCCCATCTTTCCCAGCTCTTCCCCCAAATATCCCCCCCGAAACACTGACGCAGCTCGATGTTCCTAAACGCTTTCACTCGGATCCCATTAGAATGTCTTTTGTCTCCTCGCCTTCCCCCTTTTTCTGCTAGCAGTCTCTTCAACCCACCGCAATCTCCATTCTGGTTACGCCTTTTCCTCGTCGCTTTCACCCAACTCTATGACTTCATCAGTTTACGTGAATCCCCACGTCGTGTCTTGCATCTTACAAAAGCCGGTTCCGTCAAGCCCTTTTGTCATCCATTTCCCTTTTAAGCAGGCCCCCACCCTTGTCGATGACGCAATAAGGCCCCCTCAACCCAAAAGACTCTCCAAGCCGAATGGTACGCTTGCTGGAGAAACCATTAGATAAACTGAGGCCCCTTTCGATGGTTCAACTACGACCTAGATTGACTCGCCCTTAGGGAAAACTTCCCCCAATCCGGCGACAGACCAAATTCCAGGATTCCTTTGTCCCACCAGATCTAATTCTAGGGCTATCTTGCGGGCGGTCAAAGAAGGACCAGCAGGGGCCAATCCGGTAAGTCAACCTAGGGCCCCTCTCCTTCATTTCTTTTCGCTGGCCATGGTTGCTGTCTGATCCCGTTATGGTTTTCCCAGGAAGTCCCCCCTAATACCATTAACCCTAAAGATTGTATAATGGTTTATCGTGGACCCTCCCTGCCCCCCCCACGCGGCCAGGGTTCGTCCATGCCACTGCCCCGTCCTATCAAAGCTTGGTCTCTTGCGTACCGTAGTGTTAGCCTTCCTAAGTTTTTTTTTTTTTTTTTTTTTTTTCTTTTTTTTACTGGCATATCCCCCTTATGTGTAAAAGAAAGCCCCTGCCCTTGGTGGTTCGACTAGCCCAAACCCCGATCTCCTGTCTTTTTATGTACTGAGAATCCACTTTCCGGGTCCGACATTTTGGAATTGCCAGCCGGGATATCGCCTACGTGGGACTAGGTCATTGAGAAACCCCTCTTTTCTTTGGTGTTCTCCCTCCACGATCAAGAAGACCCGGTTTGAGCTTTCTTCTCCACTTGACCCCCACCAGCTTCAAATGTCCCAGCCTGCCCCCGTCCCTAAGTGGATAACCTGCCCGTTTCTCTCCTCTCCCGTCCTGTCCAGTTTCCTTCTTTCACAGTGTTTCAACTTGCCTCCATCGGTCATTTCACTTCTCGACAAGTTTTTTTTTCTCGCTCCGTCCTTCTTTTACGCTCTAATTGCTCCCCCCATCCCAATAAATAGGGATAAGAGAAAAGCCGATCACCTTCCAATCAGTAGGGCCAATCCCCCGTGCTGAGCCTTCGTCTTTTCCCATCAAAGTCTTTTCATTTAAATGTCCGCCGGAAAGGCGTTGGCCTTTCGTTTCTCGTGTAGTGGAATGGCAGCTGAATCATTGAAGACTTTGAGTTTTCCCAACCCAGTGACGGCTACCCTTTCCCCTACCATATTTCCTTCCCAAGTGTTCCCATACGCCAGGCATGCCCGGCTTGTGAAACCTTACCAAATACTTGCGTCCCAATGCGAACATTTTTTTCCCCCCAATGTTGGCCTGGTTTGGATCTATTTGGTCTCCTCACCCGGGTTTTTCTCGGCAGTTCAGTCTGCCTGTTTTGAGGGTTCTACCCAGTATAATCAGCCCCAGAATGAACCCGCGCACTTCATTCCCATTTCTTCATTATTCGTCCTCACGCCGTTTCCTCCGTTCATGTTAAGAAACACCCCTGACAATCCCCACTCCATACCTGGTTCGTTTGACCCCCTACGTTTACTTTTCAGGTTTCCCGCTCAGCCAACCCATTGTGTGAGTTCTCAGCTCAGGATTTCACTCTTGCTCGATCCGCTAGTTCAACCCTCTCTTTAACATTTTTGACCTCCGCAGGAATTCTCTTTTTCATTCCCCCCTTTCACTACGGATTGCCCCTAGTTCTTGTTTACCCCACATAAAGCAAGGGAGGGATGACCCTGTCCCGGAGTCGTAGCGACTTGCTCCTTGAAGCCTTTTAGAAATTGTTCATTTCAATCTACGCCAACTAATCCATTTCCTCGCGACGTTCCTGTCTTCTCAAGCTTCCCTTATCGTTCGTCTTCGAATGCAATTCCGGGCCCCTTTTTACGTTGTCCGGTGTAATTTAGTTCTTTCCCCGGACCCGGCCCCCCCCCCACTTGCATGACCCGCCCTTTTCAAGCACTTTTCCGCTCAGTATCGATTACGCATTCGTGAGCCGTTTCAGACAAGCTGGTGATCGCCCCCCCCCCTCCACCTTCGTAGGCCGGCCGCTTGCCTGCTTCTCACGGACCCTCTGCTTCGGCTTTCTCAACCCTCATCCTGCTGGCTCGCAACGTTCTTCCCCGGCGGCGAAGATCTTCTTGCACTGATTTACGTTGATTTGGGCCCCTTCCTTTTAGTTGGCCTGAGTGGCCTTCGTCTCATTCCAGAAGACTACACTTCTGCCAACTCGATTTTTTCTGGATTCCCCTTGATTTGGAATTCTTTTTCTTCCTGTTCGTCCATTATCACTCTCTCTTTAATCAATTTTTTGTTGTTGCTCTCTAGAGTTTAGATAATCGAACAAAGGAGCGAACTCCTACTCCCCCCTCTTTCAAGGCCGCTCCAATCGCTTTGCCACTCCCGTTTTCATTATGTATCCTGCATGGGCTCTTTTTTTTCGAATGCCCCCACTTTAAATGCGCTCAGTCCCCCCCTTCCGAGACTAGACAGTTGCCCCGATCAGGATTTTTGCTCCGGATCTTTATCTTTAGTTTAGGAAGAAGAAGCATGTTTTTACTCTCGTTCCTCCCCCAAGTTAGTTCCCCTCCTTGGATGTTTTTCCCGTTGGCTTCGCAGTCCTCAACGTCTTCCACCAGTTGGTTTTAAAACCTAGACCTCTCGCCTCTTTCTTTTGCTTCTTTTCCACTCGTCCGAAACCCTTGTCAACCGTTCTGAAAAGAACCTCACCGTGAAAGACCCCAAACTCCTGCTCGTGATCCTTCATTGCATGCTCAGGGCCCGAAAGATCACCTTCCCTTGGTTGTTGTAGACTCCTTTCTCTGCGGCGCGATTCTAGTTTCTCCTCCCTCACCTGTTCTCTCAACCTGACCTTTGCGATGCAATTAGAGAATCCGAATTCACTGGCATCCATCCTGGCTATTTGATTTGATAACACGCCCTTCCTCAATTAGGAAAGTGTTGATTTACCAAGAAATCCTTTTACTTTTGTTGCCCCTTGCTTTCCCTGCCTATAGATACTTTTCCAATCCTCGCAATCCCCGGATACTCAGTCATTTTTTTTTGTTCCTTAGTATCCATTTGGACTGTAAAAAAGTAGGTCACACCTTCATTATAGGTGTCTGGTCAGGTTTTAAAGATCCTTAGGGACTGCGTTTCTTCGCTCATCCTCTGAATCATGTTTTCCCATTTCTTTCCTTCGTTTTTCGTGATTTTCCCCGATAACTAAGACTTCTCACCCCCCTCCTTGTCAGAATACTGTTTACTGAAGGCTTCAGCCACCTAAAAAAGGTGCTTCCCCCCCCAAATAGATCGCCAAGGAACATTTTGGGCCCTGGGTCGTCCCTGGAAGTGTATCTCTCTCAGTTTTATCAGTTCGTCACATCCCAATCTGACGGCAGGCTGGCGGCGGCAGCAACTTGGAATGAGACGGTCGTTTGTAGCCTTCATTCTAATCTGGCCGATGATGTCTGCCATCTTTTTCCCGTCTCCTCAAATTTCCCGCCCTTTCCGCTCCCTGACATTTTTACCCTCTGAGGTTATTGCACGGGACCTGAGACGTCTTTGCTATCTTAATCTGATGTTTCCTTCTCCTCGTGTTCCGCTGATGTTTGTCACGCCGAGCGTTTCGGTGAATCCCTCTAACTGGCTCGGAATGATCTAATTTTCCCGCTTTTACCCCGATTGGAGGCCACGTTTACAACTTCAGAGGCCGGATCTTTCAACTTCATGCTCATCCTTCCTCAGGGGCGGGCATTTTCCGCCAGAGTCGCAGTCTGTCGTGGTCACGTCAGAAATCCTGAAAGGTGATCGTTCTTGGTCTTTTTCCACCACTTTCCTCGAAGTAGTTTCTCCTGACCTAGGCCATCTTATTCGTCGCTACACTATCTTTCACAAATTTTCCCCAATGTGCGGGTGATACCCCCCGTCCACCCCCGCCCTGGAGATTCGGCTGGAAGTTTTTTTTAGGTTCCCGCAAAACACTCGACTTCCTTTTTTGGGAGTGCTTCACCCTTAGTTTTACTTTCTTCGCATGTCCAATGTCTTCAGGCTCCTGACCCCTCCCCAGGAGTTTCAAGTGGGGATCTTCACGTTTCACGTTCCGTTTTCGATGCGTGCCCGCGTTTGTCTGCGTTGTCCCGATAAAAGTGCGCCCCATTCCTTTTATTCCGACTGTTTAGAGTCCTGTCTCACTGCCAGGATGTTCCAGAGTTAGACTTATTCCCTGTTGCAATCGGTGGACCTTTTCCCCTTTCTGTTCTATGTTTTCTGCTTCCCATTCTTTCCCAATTTTTGCGGAGGACGCCTCTCGCATCCACTAGAGAGTATATGGTGGAGCCTTTCCTCTTTCCCTTGATTGTTTCTGAGACAACGCTAGTTTGGTGAAGTCTTTTTTGTTCGCGACCATCTGACACGCTTTACAGCATTGCTCCTGTTTTCCCAGCACGCGTAACTTCGTTAGGATTCGTTGTTCTTCCCCTTTGGCATTTTGATTACCGTTGCCTGTGGATCTTTTCTTTTTTTTGTTGCCCATCTTTCCGGTCGCGACGCTTTTTTTAAAACTGACTTGTCCAATTGGCTTTCCCTTTCCTAAGGAGATTGATAGTCCCGTTTTGCAGAGTCCCCATCCGCCCGCTCTTCAGATGCTTGGGGATACCGGCGGATCCTCACCCAGCGTTCTTACAGACAATTTATCACCAAATTTTAAGAAGTCGCCTAGTAGACATCTGGGATTACAGCGACTTACCCCAACCATCCCCCCCCCTCTTTATGCAGGCCTTTTTCGGGATATTGGAAATTCTGATTCCTCAAATATCTGGGTACACGCACTTGCTTTCTTATTTTTGCCTTCGTTTGACTTCTTCTGCCCGGTTCCATTGTCTACAACTACCCCGTCCTTTATCTTCCAGACCGGTTATGAGTGTCACTCAGCTTGTTTTTTCAGATCTTGTGTTTTGGTTTCGGCAACCTTTTTTCTCGCTCTCATTCAACCGGGAGAACCTACCTCTCTCTTGCTTCGCTTATAGCTCCTTCAGTAGAGAGCTCGATTGGTGGACTTCAGGCTTTGCGAAGTTTCCTTTGCTTTTATGCCTCCCTTCCCCCCCCCCAATTGTCTTAAGAAGGTCCTTACTTTTTTTTTTTTTTTCTTCTTTCTCTGACCAAGGTTTTTTTTCCGGCCGTCCTACAAGTCTTACTATGAGAAGAGGCTTCGTACGCGGTCGGAACGTTTTTAACCCTTCTTTGAGCGCTGACCTTCACTCCTTCTGCCGTCCCCCTGTCTTATTCCCCCTTGCAATGCAAGTTGGATCTCATTATCCGCCCCTTCCTCACACCCGCCAGTTCGCTTTGGCTATCGGAAGTATTCGGGATTCCTGAGAGAGTGCGACTTGCTGAGATTTTCTTTCCTCCGATTAAGTCTCCCCCCCTATTTCGGTCCAGCGGTTCCGGGTTTCTTGACGTGACGGAGCTCGTGGTGCCCCCTTATGCCGCGCGGTTCTTTTGTATTGGAGGATTGTCACCCCATCCACTCTTTTCGGGACCGCTCCGCCCACGCCCCCCTCTGCTCTGTTTTTCTTGCGGAACAACTCCATTTCCAACCGTGTTTCGATATTTCGAACCAAATGGTATCAGGGGACTGTCGGTTACCTTGAGTGCCCCTGTTATTGCCTTCAGTCTCAATAACCCTCGGCTTCAATCTCCCTTCCCAAAAGGTTAGGGGTACTACCCAAGACCCTTTCCCTGTCATATTTGGCCTGAATTTCACAATAGAGTCTTTAAGGAGCCCGTCCAGAAGTCATTCCCCAGCCTATCCCCTTTTTTTTTCAGTCCCTTTGCCCAATCTTTGCATCCTGCTTGCTTACTCTAATCCCCATTTTTTTCGTTTTCGGCCTCCCCCCGTTTTATTCCTCGGGCTGAAACGTAATTCTCTGCGTCCCCCTTCTCTCCTTTTTCCAGTTTTTTTTTCCCGCTCACACTCCTATTTTTTTGTCTGCCCCTCGCTCTTAGATGTCCTCAGAATCCGGATTGTAAGAAATCCGTCTTAGTTGGATATTGGGTTCCTTGCATCATTTGCTGTCGAGCTTCTGAGAGTCAGCCGTCTCTGCCTCAGCGGTTCCCTTCGCGGCGTCGTTAAGTTACTCATCGCTCCCCCCTGTCCCTTTCCAGAGTTGCGCCCTTTGTGTGCCCTGGCTACTGGGTGGGAATCGTTCCTGTTACGAACTGGTTCCAGTATTGGAATTGAAGTTTCTCCCAAACTCAGGTCAGGTTGTCGCGCGGCAAGACCCTTTTTTGCGACGCAGCCTGCACTCGCTATAGTTTCCTTTTTGGAGGTTTAACCCCCGGAACGCTCTATTTTCCCGATTAGTGAGGACGGTGAAACCTTTGTTTTACCAGCTATTCGACAATTTTGGGTCCGTCTTCCGAGGCTGGTTTTCGGTTTACTACTGTGAAAGACTTTCCGATTCATTAGTCACGGCCCAGCTACTTACCAAAGTTATCTCTTTACTCCCTTTTTTTTTGTCGAGATCCTTTGTATATAGCTTTTTCATTTCAATCCTTTCATGAATCTTCAGCTTGCAAGAAATGATCCCACAACAGCGTCTCGACTTTCCCTCTTGAGAAAGGTCACGAATGCTTCAGAGGTGCCCCCGCGTCCTAATATTGAACCTGCTTTGGCGCTTTTTTTTTCCCCTTTTTGTGCCCCTACTTCCCCCCCTTTTGTCCCCGATTTCATCCAAGCGTTAATTGCAAAACCTTTATTTGCCCGTCTTTTACGAGCGCTTTGCATATGCGAGCTACTGCAACTTCCTTTGCCCTGATATCGTCCCCCACCCGATCTTCGCCCTAATCCCCCCACGAGCACGGCTTGATTAACAATTGCGTCTTGGGTAATTAATGACCATTCCCACTGTGCCGTAATCCTCTGATTCCCGATTTGAATTACTCCCCCCTCCTTCCAAGTCAGCAAACCCTTGAGGCGCACTGACGCCCCCCCTCGATCCCCCCCCCTCGGATGGGCTCCTTTCCCTTCTGCCTGCGTCCCAGCTCTCGAGACGAACAACGTTTGTGCCATCGTCAACTCTCCTCTTTAGTGCTTTGTCCTTGGCAATTACGCCCAAAGTCCCTTCCCTCCCCTTCTCCGAAACGTTCAGTCCTCTTTTTTCCAATTTTATGACACCGTCCATCAGGATCTGCAATTAGTCGTCACAGGATCATCCAGTTGATTCTTTTCTCGTAACTCTCTTTTCTGTGGGACGGGGCCTCCCCGTTACCGATTCTATCGTTAGTTAGATTATGTCAACGCTTCCGTTCCTTTCGGATATAAAATTTTAGGGCGTTCCCCATAGTTTCCCCCATTCTTCAAGGAACCTCAAATCCCTCCCTTAGTTTCGAACGTTTTCTCCCTGAAAGTGTGAACTGGTCTCATTACTTGTTTGGACTTTCTGATTCCCCAAGTTTGACATGTCCTTTTTTCTGTGCTGGATCCTCCCCGGGCCCCCCAATGTGGCTGTTGACCCAGACATTGCATCCTACCTTCGTACAAAAGAGACCCTCCCCCGTCTCGCGCTGAACCCCTAACCCTACGGCCATACCCCCGGAGCCGCTTTCCTTTTTTTTTTTTTTCCCCCCTATTATACTGTGCATCAAGCTCGGCGTTTTTTATTCATCACCTCTTGAGTTTGTTCTTTTTTGTTCAAAGTAATAATGTTTCAATCCCGCGAAGGAAGGAATTGGTTTAGGGCCGGCGGCGCCCCCCCATGGTCTGATCCATCCCCCCATTTCCTTCGCTTTCCGGCGCCGTCTTTGAGTTTGCTTCTCACTCTGGACTTTACCGCGCCTCCTGTGAAAGAGGCGACTCTTCAACTCTCCTTTTCAGAAGGAGTTCCCCCTTTTTCGGAGCCATTCGCTCAGAAATCCAGGACCCCCTAAATTCATATTTCTCGACTGAGACCTTCCGGGTCCTTTTTCCAGAACCACATGGGAAAGGACCTGCCAAATCTGAATTCAACCAAGCCCAGAGAACTGCTACCGTTCCCTCCTCCCCCCTGATTTCTCCCTCCACCTCCACATTTCCTTTTTTTTCAGTACTGTTTTCCCCAGTCTGACGATACTGGTTGCCGTTTCCACCCCCGAATAAGGAAAATACGAGTCAAACCGTTCCTCCACTAGAACCTCGTTTTTCGACTCCCGTCTTTTTTCTCTGGAAAAGTTGTCATCGTCAGGAATCCGGTCCCCCCCACTTCCTAATGGAGTTCATAGTTCGTAGATACTCCTTTGCGTCCTTTCTCTCATCCATCAATTTGACTCGAGGTCGTTTTCCTTTACCCGCTTCTCCGCCCTTTGCTTCTAAATTTTGGTTGATCACCCTTTCCCCTTATACCTCGACTCTTGACACGCTTTGTCTAGTGCCGATTATAAAAAAAAGTTCCCTTTTGAAGAGCAGGCGATTGGTGCCTGCCCCTATTTATGAAGGGTAATCCAGTCCTTCCCTTCATAAGACCTCACCCTTTGCAGGCGGGTGAGCAGAAAACCATGATTACGGCGTCCCGGACACGTCTTCCCTGCAACAAAGCCGTGGACCCCCGTCTCAGAAGGCCACAACTCCAGCTGCCGCCATCCGGAAAGAAACCGTCTTTCTGACCTCTTTCAAGCTTTCTTCTCAAACGTCTACACTGGCTGGCCTTGTGTCTCTTTTTAACTTTAAGAAAACAACTACTTAAATGGGAGACTCTCTTGTTTAGTGTTAAGATAACCCCCCAGTTCTTCCCTGACAAGCCGGTATACGTGTTTTGCCAACAGATAAGCTCAGGGCTATACGAGCAGTTTTTTCCCGCCGCGAGACCCTTGCAAGGCCTTGTCCGACCCTGCGCCCCCCTTCTATAAGGTCATCCTCTTGCTGGCCATGGTGCCGCTGTTCGATGATCCCTGAAGCCCATTACTCCCGTTTAGCCGTAACCTAAGGAGCCTCACTTCCCTTCCCGGTTAGAGTGCGTCACATCCCGCCACGTTTTTTCTAACTTTTCCCTTTTCCCCGTTCGATCCTGGTCTCCCTCGCTTCGACTTTTCGTTGGTAGACGTGCATCCAGTGACGCGGCATATCCACAAAGCATTCGTTTTACCTCCCTAGCCCCTCTTTTTTTGGTTTTCTCTCCCCCTTCCCCCATACTTCTCCATGGATCGTTATGAAGTGATGAATCCCACCAGCCCCTGGTCTGCCTACCTCTTCGAATCCTTGTCCCCTGCGACACTACTAGCGATTTGTCTCCCCCTGGCGCCTTTGTCCTTTCGCCTGCCCACCTTTCCCTTCAAGACTGCTCCCATGGCGTCAACCGCCATCGGCCGCTGGACTATGAGCATGCCTCGTGTCTGAGCCATATCGAGACGAAGTTTTTTTTTCACTGCCTCTTCCCTTCCAGAAACTTCTCTGCGATCGGGCTCCCTACTTCTTTCCCTCATCTTGCTACTTCCCCTCGCCTGGACCCGTCAACAGTTGACCAACTAGTCACTCAGATCGCCTCATTTTCCCCCCTACGTCCTTGACCCCTGTGGTTTCCTCTTCTTTTGTTGTGGTGACGTTTGTCGGTGCCCTTGTTGGTTGTGGATGCTTGCCGTGGTGGGTTTTTTTTTTTTTGTGCACAGATGGCAGTTTTTCTCATAGAAGAGGTTCCCCCCCTTTCCTTCTCACCCGATCAGCCCGATACTCCGAAGTTCTGATCCTCCATTCTTCCGGTCCTTGGGTATGTTCGATTTAAACTTCTTCTTCTACCTCCTGAGAAAACCCGGACCCATTCTGGTAGAATCTATTGGTTTCCCGCCCCTTTGTGTTATACGTTTTGCGGATGCGTCCCAGGAACTTTCCTGATTGCCTTAGTTCTTCTTTCCATCCTACTGAACCCGTCCAGCCCTTCCCCCCTTCCCGATTCAGATTTTTCTCGAAGACGCCGTGGCCGCTTGAGGAAGAAACACCCTTGACAGACCCCACCCCTAGGCCGTAGTTTCTTGGGATTCTGTACAAAGTTCTACTTCTCTCTCCCACCCAAAAATGCTTCGGTGATCCTTTCTAAGTCTAGTTATTCAACGATTTCTATCAACTTCCCCATGAGGAATAGGCACGCCCCCTCCTCCCCTTCCTTTTATCGTTTTTTTCCACAACTTACTGAAGGGGAGTACATCTTGTGGGTGAAAAAAACTCTTAAGGCGGTTATTCCCCTTTGATTCTTGTTTTATCTTCCTTTATCTAACCCCAGCTTTTTGCTCCCTTCAGGTTACTCTGTTCCTACAGCCCCCTATTCCCCGATTCTCCGCTTTGTATCTAAAACTCCTCATCACACCCCTTCTTCCCTGTCTAATTATGACTAAGTGGAGACCCTAGCTTTCTTCAGCCCTTTTATACCGTCCCCCATTCGTGCCCCATCTTTGTAAAGGTCTCCGATTGACTTCAAAATCATTTCCCGCTCAACGGCCCAGACGTTCTTACCATCGAATTCGTCTCATGCTTACGACCTCCCCAGATGTTTTCGTCAAACATGCCACCTTTCGTTTATACCCGTTGTCCTCTTTTCCTGAAAGCGACATTTTAAAGACCCCGCTTCCCGCTTTCTCCCCCTCCTTTACTGATGTAGCCAGATAACGCATCTCCTAATGGGAGACTCGCTGCTCGTCTTTTCTCTTCCATTTCCCCTTTTCCATTATGCTCTTTTCATCCTCTTCCCTCTCCTTTCCCCCTTTTCTGGCACGATTTCGAGCGAAATCCCCCCTATTATTTTTTTTTTTTCGCTTTTCTTGTAGCTATGGCTATCTTATATTCTCCCTACTTTTTTTGTTGAGCTAGCTCCTCTGATCCGGTCTGCACAGTAATGCTTCCCCTTCCATTGCCATAATCCACAAGATGAATGTTTCGACTCCTCCCAATATTTTTGACTAAAGGATGGGCTTCTTTCATTTCAGGACGGACTTAGCGAAACGTTGCAAATTTCCTTACTCCGCATCACTTCCGATAATCGCATTGCCCAAATATACCCCCCTGGCTTGCTCCTCCCTGCTGCTATCAAGGATGTCGTGATACATTTCCTCCTCATGAGGTATGTTTATTTCTCGGTCCCTTTGAAAACCGATCTGATTGTTTTTTCCCTTCTTAACAGCTGGCCCGTTCCGCAGTCGTCTCCCCGATGGAGACACCGCTTCCTTCTCCCTGAATGTCTTTCGGCAATCGGGTCATGCTTGGTACCCCTATGTTTTTTTCTCCCTGGTCCCCCCCTTCCAAAAAGAACCTTGGACAACTCAAAGTCAAGAAAAGACGAGCCCCCTTTTGCCACGGACTATGTTCCATTCTGAAGCCCTCTCCTCGTAATGTCCTACATCTTCCTTCGAGACCCTCCCCTTTCTCAGGAGACTCTGTTCGATCTTTTTCCTCTACCCATCAGGTCGCAACAGCTTTTGATGATTGCTTAGAGAAGAAGACTCCCGTTTGCATCCCCCCTTTCTCGTGTTTTTCTTTCCCCCCCTCACGATGCCCATCGTCAGGAATGTGTTCTGCATCGAAATTCTTCTTTCCTTGAGTTTGAGTTGAATATCCTTAGCTCCCTTTCTTATAACTGACGCCATCACCCCCCCCCCCCGTCCCTAATCCTTTTTTTCCTCCTTGAGACAATGTTGTACTTAGACCCATCCAGTTTCCAGCTGTTGGTTCCCCCCCTCTTCCTTAGTTTCTTTTAAGGTTTTCTTCGCCATACCTTCCATGATAACCGCTTTCTGCGCGCATCATCGAATTCAGGCCTTGACGAGCTGCGAACTCTTTCTTCACCCTATTTCCTTCCTTCCTCTTCCCCACGCATGGGACAGCATCTCCGCGAAGGCTCCATTTCACCCCCTTGTTCTTTTCCCCCCTAGATCGCCACAGGCAAATGGTCATTTCGTCTTCCGTTTCGATCCTCTAGGAACCTACAAGCTTCCTTAGCCTTTAGGGCTTCCCAGCATTCCTTCCTTAGCGTCGGATCTTATAATTCACTTTTCCTCCCTTTTTCCCGTGTATGTGCCAGATTTTTTTGAAACGGACCCCCTCTTCCTCAAGTACCTAAATTTAAGAGCTTGCCTTTTCCCCCCCTCGACAAGCCCTCAGGGACTCTCTTTCATCGGATTGTCCCTTTTCTTTTTCCTGTTCTAATTCTTGCGACGATGAATGTGACCGATGCGTTTAGGTTGAACAGTAATGAGGAGCGCCCCTCCACTTTTATCGGTTTTAGACTCTTTCTGCCACTTTTTTTTTACCCCCTTCCTACTTTCTGTATTTTTAAACTCTTCCTTCTTTTAGTCCTAATTAATAGAGGGAGTTTTCTTGGATTGAAATTTTCGTCCTTCCTAATTTCGGGTGTTGTGGGTATCTATTCATAAGACATTCCAAGCCAGGATCTTCTTTTCGGGTCTCCCACACATTTCGACGTAGTTAGTAATGCATCTTCCAGGGATCTCTCCCCCCCATTTCCACATCTCCCCCCCCCCTTTCTTCCCTTTTGTTTATTTCCACCCCTAACGGAGACAGTTATCTCGGCTTTTTTTCCTTGTTTTTAGGCCTAAAACGTACTCAGTACGAGGAGGTTTTACACCCTTCTTTTCATGCTCTGAAATGTCTAGGATACTAATTCTCTGTCTCTTCTAACCCCCTCTTCGGGCACTGTTGAAGTGCCGTTTTCGACATGTTCCTCTATGGGGGTCGAGTGGAACAGTATAAAAGGGGAATTCTCACGATTATCTTTCAGGCCCCCGATTCTATATAAGTGCTCCTTCTTTCCTCCTTATTAGGCCACCTGGCAGCGATCTGAATTCGGTTTTTCTTTGACTATTTTTTCTCTTCCGGAGGCCAATGGATGGTCGAGAGTCTGCGAAGATAGTATAGCCCAATGATCTATTTGGTCCCCTCTTCCTCTTCGCCTTTATGTTGGTTATGAATCTACCTTTATTGGTCACGAATTTTTTTTTTCTTTTTTTTTCTTTCGTTCACTCCCCCTCCCCGCCTGGCTCGATACGAAGTTTCTCCCCTCCAATACCCCTATTCTTGATCTCTCGTTCCTTCTTTCTGGGAGATCTTTTCCTGTTCCCACCTTTTTGCCCCCGTATTGACGGGAGCCGCGCTTTTTTCCTCCCCCCGCCTGTCCTCTGTTTTTTCCCTTTTCGTTCTCCTTTTATTCCACTTCCTTTATGAAACGCTCAATCGCCCTGGCTACTTAAGGACTATGCTTTGGGATATATCGTTTTTCTGCATCAAAATTGTTCGCTGCTCGACTCCTCCCCCCCCCTTTTAATTTTCCGGCTCCTTTTCTCCTCGGGTATTCCCACGTGTCTGCAGGCTGTTTGTCTATTAGCTTTTTAATCTACTCGGCCCGTGCCCCGGTTTATACGGCTCTGGAAGTCAATTTGCTCTCGTTTGGCCCCGATCTGTATTGTTTCCTCCCTTTCCCCATGTGCTCAACCTCCCCTCTTCACTTCATCGCGACCTCTATTCTCTTGTGAAAACGCACGCCATTTTTTTTGGTAAGATAGGTCACGATTCTCCAAATTTCCATTCTGAGAACCCTACTTTTGTCTCTTTTTCTTGCCTCATTCGGGGGTCGTCTTGTTATCCTCTCTCTCTGTCCGGGTGACTTTCTCATGCTTTTTTCGTGGACGGGATCTTTTGGTTATAAACGTCCAATTTATTCAGGCGCCCCGAGACTGTCCTTACTTTTTTTTTTTTTTCTGTACTTTCTCTCCCCCTTTTTCATGCCTGTACTACACCGTCTCCTATTTCTCCTCTGTTCTAATCCTCTCCTTTGCCCTTCAACCTGGGTCCTATTTTCGCGATCACCACCTCAAGGAATGAGGTCAGTGCCGTGATTTGGCCCATGACAGTCCTTTCCTCCATGCCCCTGACCCCCCAGGAAGTTACTCGCGGGTGCTTTGAACGTATTCATGTCTCTTCGCTCTTAGGTATTCTTACAGCGCTCGACTTCTTTCCTTATCCCATATGACAGTAGCTCGATGGAGAATTACCCCGGCCTAATTTCTTGCAGAGACCTTTCTAGCTTTTCATCTGACTCTCCTTTCTTATTCACTTTCTCGTTTTCCGAAGTGTTGAGGATGCTTTCACCCCCGACCGAGTTCTTGAAATAGTCTCCATTTTTTCCCCTCAAGCTGCCCCCCTTCGTTTTAAGCCCCCCTCCCCAGTTTAAACAACGTTTTTCTATCTTCTTTTCGCCCCCCCGTTGCACTTGACTGTCGCCTAAGACTTGGTGAGTTTCTTGATGTTGATGGCTTTCCTTTCAAAACTAGCGGGCCGAGGTAACAAACTTCCCCCAGTTTTCACTTTCCCAGACCGAGTAGTTTCAAGCTTTCTCACCTCACTCTCTCCTCGTCTCCCTTTCTTCTCCCTAGAGCCATCTTTTTCCCCTAAGACTGTATCCCAACATTCTACTAGTTCTCAAGCCCCCTTCCCGTACTCTTCCCCAGGTTTTTTGTCTCATTCCCCATTGTTATCTCTCTGTGCCTTCCCCGTTTCCCTCTCTTCTTCCTAGCTTTTTGAAACTTACTTTTTTTCGAAGCTCCCCGTCGAAGAATGCTTTGTCCCAAGATGGGACGTACTGCCCAAGAAATTTTTTTGCTTCTTCTCTCTCTCCTCCTTTCTCCATGCTTGAACCACATCCGCTAGTTTTTGGATCTCTTTTTTCGTCCGTGAGCATTTTTTCTTTCACCTGATGAGGGATTGAAGAGTCCCCAGCGTTCTAAGTATGACTCTTTGAGGCTTCTTGCTGCTTCTACAGCGACTCAATTTTTTTAATTCCTCGTGCGAGTGTGATGGCTGTGAATCGGGTGGTCCTCAGAAGCGTCCGACCTCCTATGTCCATGGTTTCTTACCACCCACTCAATGCTCCGGTACAGCGCTTCAACTCAATTTTTTTCTTCAGAGGTTAACTCCCTCTCTTTTTAAGTTTGCCACTTGGTGCTTTCTCCCCCCCCCTGGCACTAGCCTCTGAACTTTAATTCTGATTTCCCCTTTTTCATCACCCCCCTTGCTCATATATTCTGAAACTCTGGTCCTTCTTTCTTCCTAGTGAATATCGATGGAGGTTTTTGGTGTGAATCAAGGGCCAGCTTATTTTCCAGCTCCTTAGTCTTCACTTCCTTTTTTCCCCAACATCTCTCTTTAAAAAGGCTCCCTCTCTTTTAATCCTACTACTTTTGTTTTTCTCTCCGAACTTATACTAGCTCTTTTTTTTTAAGGAGTTACCATCGCGTCCGCTTGCTCCTTATTCAAACGCCACACAGCTCCCCAGCTCTATCCTCGTAGTACTTACGCCCAGCTTGTCTATCCATCTCTTCTTACCTCTTTTGCTTCACCGTTATCCCTTGACTATCGCTATTTTTTCCCTTTTTGTCCGGAAACCCCCCCCCCGCAACCCTTCTTTTGAAACTATTCTTTCTCTCCCTCTGTCAGTTTTTCCTCCCCATTTTTTTGCGAGATTAATGCGTCCTTTTCTTTTTGCAGTGAGCATTATGAACAACAGGTTTCGTTCTCTCTCCCACAACCAGTCTTTTTGGACCGCCCACTCCCCCTCTCCCTTCTTTTTCCTCCCACGTACCTGATTTTTCCAAGCACGACTAAGTCCTCCCCATCGGCACGCCATTCGTTTTAAGATCTTCACTCTTTCTACCCCCCCGAAGACTCCCCCCCCCCCAACCCCTTCCTGAGCAACTGAAGTCTAACGAAGTCTTTTTCCACCA
>Ga0179593_1680039_pt1 | contig 17805 bp, 21 predicted proteins | sample CZODoug2_1_08_16_FD_185931 | JGI IMG/M metagenome (GOLD analysis project Ga0179593, IMG submission 185931) | Vadose zone soil fungal communities from Angelo Coast Range Reserve, California, USA - CZODoug2_1_08_16fungal (PacBio error correction) | ecosystem: Environmental > Terrestrial > Soil >... | reverse complement strand
GCTCCGAGACTGCTCGCTAGTAATGATAATGGAAGCGTCGCTTCCTTTCTCTGGATCCCTTTTTTTTTTTTATGCTTTCTTTTTTTTTTTTTCCCTTCCTTTTTCGTGGGCGATGATGCCTGAGGGAATTCAGTGAGAGCCTCGAGCATGCACGTCACCTGCTTTCGATCTGATGGGTTGCCTGGTCGGATCTCCCCTCGAAATTATGGTCGCCCTAGATGGGATCGACTGAACGAGATTCCTGAGATTGACCTCTTTCTTTCCTCTGGCGCTTTTTCAAAATTTGCATATGAATCCTCTTTACCGGCGTCGTTTTCCATGCTAGAAGACTACCCAAGCTGGTATCTCCGTCCTGCGTGACAGAGGAAAGAAAACCGTTCATCCGCGTCTGCTCTCTGTCTTCTGTCCGACGATACCAGACGCTTTTCTCTTTCTCCTCCTTTCACTGACCAAGCGTAGGAACCTGCTTTGATCGAGGAGAGACTCTTCCCTTTTTATCTTTCTCAAAGGCTGCTCCTCGTCTCTTTCGATATTCTCCACCTTGCATTCACACATTAGCCCTTGCCCCTTCGTTCTTCCCCTATCCGGCCCATCTTTCAAATTTTTCACGCCCGCCAGCAATCATTTTTTGGCTTAAGCATAATCTTGTCCCTTCTTTTAATGCGCCCCGATAGGGACAAATTTCTTTTCCTTGGGATTTTAGGGACCGTCGAGCTGACTCCCGTAGAATTCCCTTCTTGCTCTCGGATAGGGAGACTTCCACTTTCCCGTGCTACTCCTATCTCTGAGCAATTATTCGCGTTTACCTCGGTCAATAGGTAATGGTCGTCTCTTTTGTTCTCTGCTTCGCCGACCATTCTCGCCCTTTGCTCCATTGCCGCTTGCCGGATAGACCTAGACGAACCTTTTCCCCCGTTTTTTCCCCGAGCCTTACAGAGTCCGAATGTCTTTTTTCGCCTCTTTTCATCCGGATTACTGCCGCCCGATGGGGTTGACTGAGGCCCCCTATGCCCGCCCTCTCCGTAACATCGCCCGTTCGTTATCAAAAAAAGCCATTCCAACTTCCAATAAGGATGCTTTGCCATTTTAAATGCTCCTGATACGAAAGAGTAGTCCATCGCCCCCCTTCGTATTTTTTGCACGTTACCCCTCCCGCAGGCGGTTCAGGTACGGGCCAATGCGCACATAGATTTTCGAACCCCTGGCTTGGCTCTTTTCGATCCTCTCTGGGGGCCGGACCTATCTGGATGCCCTTGAGTTTTTGTTTAGAACGACGTCCAAGTTCCCCCTTCTTCGGTAACTCCTACCGCCACCTTCGCCGATGACGGTAAACCCCGTTTGACTCCTCATCCGTGAAACCTTTCTTCCTTACCTCCTGTGAGAAGGGGTTGAAGACATCTTTTCTCCTTGCTTTCCCTTGAAGCCCTGGGGAGAAACGAGAGTTCCGTTCTTTCTGAATTTTCCCTTTTTTTTCCTTTCTGGTGGGCCAAAACCCCATGCGGGGTCCATTGCATTCCCTTTTTTGGAAACTTTTTCGCGGGGCAAGGACCCCCCTTGACTTTTTTTTTTTTTTTTCGTTTTGAGCTTTACTTGAATTCTGTTTCCATTTTGTGACGTATTTTTTTGGCACGTGACCCAGGCCGGAAGAGATCGAGCCCTGTGTTCCCGCTTTTTTTTCCTTTCTACCTTGTGGAAAGCACGTGGAAGGGTTTCGCTGGACTTTTCGAGGTAAGAAGAAATCACCGGTTATCTTCCCCCCCCGATTTCCCGAGATCGCGAGCAGTTGATCATTCCCTTTCCCTTTTTGACTCGAACTTCCGCATGGACGATAAGAAACGCAGTTCCGAAGGCAAGTTTTTCCTGGTTGACTACCTGAGGTCACACCTTCTCCCTCCTCCTCCTTTCTTTTTTTTTTGTTTGAGATATTTCTTGGGTACGATCCTTGTTTCAGGTATGACATCACGAAGCTTCTTGAAACCTTTTTCCCTTCTCTTGAGGATAGTACAAGTTAGTGCCCCTGTTCCCCCCCCCGCCTTTCTTTCTTCTGATCATAGAGATTCCTTCTCAAATTCCCTTTGAAGTAACCCTTCTTTCTTCTTACCGCGCCTCGCCCTTCCCTCTACTTCCGCCGCGTCCACCTTTAGGACATTTGCCGCCAGTAGTTCATCCTCGCGTTTTCCTGTGACCACTTACAGACGAACAGCAATCAACTGACTCGTCTCCGCCCTTTTGAGTATGGCACCCTTTTGGCCCCGCCTTTTAGTTCTTCAGCCGTCTTTTCAAGAAGACCACGCAGGGGGTTGGGGCGACGACCACCATTCTTGGACATCATTTCTTCTTTTTTTCCCGGACAGAGCGTTAGTAGATTTAAAGGTCCCGGCTTCCTCCCCTGCCCCTGAGCCTGCCGGAGGTCTTCAAAAGAATTGATACAGGCATTTGAGAAATTTTTTCTTCGCATGTGAGAAGATGCAGGTTAGTGAATCGCTTTTGTGAGAACTTTTCCCAACAGTAATTGCCGTGCCCCTGTTGAGGAGAGTCAACCTCCCAAACATCCCGAATTTCTGCCGCCCCCCCCCCCCCCCCCTCCCCCTATGCCAACCACACCCCCCCCCCCCCACCCCACCCCCCCACAACCCACCCACCCACACAACCCCCCCCCCCCCACCACCCCCCCCCCCAACCCAACCACCCCCCTCTCCCCCCCCAAAAACCAAACCCCCCCACCCCCCCCCCCCCACCACACCCCACCCACCCACCCCCCCCCCCCCACCAACCACCCCACACAACCCCCCCCCCCCCACCACACAAACCCCCCCCCCCCCCCCCACCCCCCCCCCCCCCCCCCCCCCACCCCCCCCCCCCCCCCCCCCCCACCCCCCCACCCCCCCACCCCCCCCCCCAACACCCCCAACCCCCCCCCCCCCCCCCCCCCCACACACCCCCCACACCCCCCCCCCCCCCCCCCCCCCCCCCCCCCCCCCCCCCCCAAACCCCCCCCCCCCCCCCCCCCCCCACACACCCCCCACCCACCCCCCCACACCCCACCCCCCCCCCCCCCCCCACCACCCCCCCCCCCCCCCCCCCCCCCCCCCCCCCCCCCTCCCCCCCCCCCCCCCCCCCCCCCCCCCCCCCCCCCCCCCCCCCCAGGGCTCCATCCTCTTCGATAGGGGTTCTAGTCAAAGCTGATTTTTCGTACATGAAATTGGTGCCCCCCTATCCTCCCCCCCTTTTTTCGACCCCCCTTCTTTTTTGGTTTCCCACGTGCTCCGTGGTGAAGACTAATGCCGTGATATCCTTCATTCTCTTCCTTCAGGCAATCTTTCTATAAGTTGTTTTATTAATGGCTGGTATGGTTTTCCCCTAAGTAACCCGACACTTTCTTTCTCTCCCTGGTTTGAGTAACCCCCCATCGGCCTAGTTTTAATATTGACAGAGCACAGAGCTTCCCGATCGGGCAATTCGTTTCGTTCCCTTCCGGTCCCTGTCAACCCCTTTTACCTAGCGAGAATGTTCTGTGTATGGCGCGAGTTTAATAGAAGGCACTTTGACGACAGATGGGACCAGGTCCATTTCCCTCTGATCGCTTCTCTTCCAACATGTTCAGTAGCGCGAAAAGCCGCCCCCCGTTCCTTGTTTCGATTAGCCCCAACCTGTGAAACTTCTCCTTTATAACGGCACGATACCATCGATCCTCCCAGTTCTCCATGAAAGTTCCCTTTTTTTTCCTGGCCCTTTGGCCGTCCCCTCGCGTCGCATCTTTTTTCACGAAATGGTCTGTGGAGAGAGTCCCCTTTGACCCTCTTCGGGTTTTAAGAGGTGAATGCACAGTTCTTTTCTCTTAGCCCTATCCGCTCGCACGCTCTCCGAGCATCTTTTTTCCCCTCTAGTCTCCGAAGTCGCCCGGAGTTCGCACCTTTGAAGAAGCTTGATGTACATCGTTATGGAACGAAGGACATCACAATTTCCCTTCCAGCTCTCTATCTGGCTTGAACAGGTGCCGTACCGAGAGAGTCCTTTCTTTTTTGTATGAAGGAGCTCGCCCGGCTCACCAGTAAGGAAGGAACCCCCTTTCTCTTTTATAGAGATGTTTGCGAGGTTAGTGGCGCCCCCGGGTGCTCGGAGGAGCGCCATCGCCTCCCCCCCTCCTTCGGGGCTCTCAGTCGTGTTAGGACAAAGTTTCACCTTTTCGCAAGTTCAAGTCTTCGCTCCTGTCTTTTTCCTTAGAGGGCGGCAGGAAGTTTTTTTAAAGGCCGATTCGCTAAAGCCCCGGACGTCAAGACTTTCTGTACCCCTACGCCCCCGCCGAGGAGCATGCCCAATCCCGCTTTCTTTTTCTCGATGCAGGCTCTCTGTTGATTCATGACTGCCGAGCGTAATCGTCGAGATCTTTTCCAACTTAATATAAGCCGTTGTTTTGTTTGGCGAATGATTATTGTCCTTCCTTAGCCTCCTCAGGGAATTTTTTCCACTGGAAGCGTCCCCTGGTCACTCGTTTTTTTCCCTTTGTGTGGCTTTAGGAGACATTTTTAGGCTTGACTGGATGATGCAGCACAGTCCTTTCCTTGACCTACTTTCGGCCTTTGCCGCGACTCGGCCTTACGTCCCCTGCCGCCTGGGAATGGTAGATCTCCCCTCTCCTTTTTCTCTGGGCTGGCAATGCTGTCCTAGCTCCCGTCCCTTCCATATTCCACTCTGACGATGCCGATTCTTTTTTTTTTGTCGATTGCCCGTTCTTGCATGCACCTCGGCTCACCCCGGGCTTGCCCCCTTACCTTCCACTACCTTTATACTGCCGCGGTTTTTTTCCTTTTTCACCGCGCAGCACCCCCCTTGTATTAGCGGCGTTTTACGGTCATCCTGCCCTGACCCCTTTCGGCGCTGGCAAGAGGCGTTCTTGCCTTTCGACCATCTCTTTCCCCACTGCTTCCTCGAACGACGGCGCGGCCGTGGCCCCCCCTTCGTCGCCATGTTGCGCAAGTTTCTCTTGCGGGAAGTATCCGTCCCAAGGTCTCCATTATAACCTCCGGCTTGTTCGTTCTTCCACGACCCCTTCCCTGCCTTTATCTAAACTCCATGTCTCACGAAATAGGTCTCGGCCTTCATCGATTTTTCCGCGGGCCGCGTTCATCCTGATCGGCCCTTTTGCATGCGTCTGATCGTTTGATTTTGTCGAAAGTTTTAAAGGGAGCGAATCCTCTCCTCTGGCGTCCTTCTTCGTTCAGGATGGGAGACGCCTCTGTAAGCTCTTCTCTACTAATTCTCGAAAGGCTGAACTTAACCATTTCCCTCATAGGACCCATGGAATCCCGCCCATCATTTTTGATCAATGAAGCTTGAAGGATCTCCTTTGCCTCCCCCCTTTTTGAAGGACCCGGGGGAGTATCTCCCTATTTTGAGGGATATGTCCTTTATCTTGAGTACTTTCCTTTCCTAGGTTAATATTGCAGCTTCCCTCCCGCTTTTTTTATCTTACATACCCACGTTCCTTTCCTTTCCACAAGCAGTAATACAATTTCGAAATAATTCTTCCTGTCTGACCCCCTGACTGAAGTAGTCTCCATTCGGCCTTCCGGATTATGGAACGGGTCAAGCCGCAGGTCCTTTAGCCGGTCCCTTGGCCTTTTGCAAACTTTTCGCCCTCAGGGCGAAAAATCCCGCTGCTCCCGGACTCTTCCTGACTCTTGGCTGCCCCCCCTGAGCGAGGTCGGGACTTTTGTGGTTCTCTTTTTCCTCTTTTCCACTGAAAGTACTTGTTGCGACGACGTCTTACGTTAGTAAGATGCTCAGCTAACACCTGTTTGAAACCGTTTCTCTGTGCTCCCTTGTTCCGATTCCTTTCATGTGCTGGAAGGGCTGAAGAAGACTGTGCTAATTTCCCTGAAAATCTTTGCAGCCACCCTCCTCTTTGTGACGGTGGCCCAACCCCTGTTTTTCACGGGCCCTTTCCTCGAACTGCGTGGCAAGGACAGCCCTCTTTTTTTTTTCTCTTCTCAATTGGTGTGTGCCTTCAATTTTCCCTTTGCGGACCCGGCGCCAGCGTAAGAGATACGAGCCGTGGTTTGAACTCCCCTTTCCGGCCCCCCTTTTTCTACCGGTGCGCAAGCGGCGGTTCCGGTTCTGAGCGTTTAGCCCAAGACATCCCTCCCACACTTTTTCGAGCAGCTTCAAGAAGGAATCCCAAGTTTCCCATTTTTATCCCCCCCACTTCCCAGCTTTTTTTCTCCGACGACCGTTCGAATGGGCAAGGCGCTTTATCCCGCGGCCTACTTAAGGTCCAAAAGATATCCGCCTACTTTCTTTTCCTCGTTTGTGCCCTGGTCGATCTTTGTTTCAGGTAGGCAAATCACGCTCCCGCGGCCCAGCGAGTCCGCTTCTCCTTTCCCCTTTTTTGCTTCGTTTATGAAAAGATGAAGTGGTTTCTGTCTTCTCGAAGACATATGAAACCTTGTGAAGTTAACCCTTTCCCCCGCGCTCCTCGAAAAATTAACCTCTTGCCCGGTTTCCCGTCCTTTAGTCCCCCCTCCTTCTCCCTGCTCGATCTCAAGGCTGAGAGGTAGCCCCACACCCACTAAGATCCAAGAATTAGCTAGAAGCTAATCCAGCGCCTTTCTGGGCCTCATTAAGTTCCTCGGCCGGTCCCGCTTGGCCCCTTTTTTTCCCCAGCACCCTGTTACGCCCCAATTTCAGGGCAGGCCGGAGTCTTTTTCATTCCAAAAGGTCTTTCGGTACATCTTATCCATTCCCTCTTTATCCGGACTCCTTCAAATGCAGTTCGAGAAAGAGTTTCAGTGTGTCTCCTCTCCTTCTGCTTTTTCCTCCCCCAGGCCGTAATGCGGTAGCGTGTTGGCTTCCCCCCTCTTTTTTCATTGTAGTACTCCACGATCACCCCCGCCTAGTCTGACGGGGACGTCCTTCCCTTCCCAGCGGTGTCGTCCTGCAATGTCCCCCCCCCAAAATCTTTTTCCCCCCAGTCCCTGAGGGGCTTGCTTTCTTTCGCCGACTCCTGTCAGGTTCTTTCCTTCATTATCAGTGCCTGCTTTTTGCATAATTATTTCTTCATTGTTTCCAGGCTCCTCCGGAACGACGATATGTAACGAGTCCCCCTTCGGCTGGCCTCCCCCCCCCCCGGTTGCCTGTTCCCCATCGGCCGGCAGTCAGGTTTTTTTCCACGCAAGATAGCGGTTCACTGGGACTCTGTCGTACCCCAGAAGGCCAATCGTGGCGAGGCTTCGCGCAGCGGCCCCCTCCTCGCTCTCCTTTTTTCCTTGTTGAGGGTCAGCAGAGTTCCTCGAAGCTTTTTTACGTCCTTTCGTGGAAATAATAACTTGCGAGCGCATCCGTCGTTCTCCCACCGCGAACCTCGTCTCCCCGCTTTCGCTCTTTCCACGGGCTGCAAAAGTTCCCCTTCCTTCCCTTCAGTGGCCTTATGCCCCCTGGGTCTTGACTGCGCTGTCCGTCCTTAGAACCCCTCTTTCGGCTCCCCCTCCGCACGATGGTCTGGGAGAGGCCTCATGATTTTCCCCCCTTTTTCTGGGGAATCGTAACCGGATGTGATAATTCGCCTGCTCTTTTTCGCCCCCCTGACGATCTCCTCTTTGCACATGCCGATAGAAGTTCGAAGTTTCTTCGCGATAAGAGCTTTTTGTCACACCGCGTTGTTCAGAAGAAGGCCATCCAAAGCCTCTTATCCGTCTTTCTTGATGATCCGTCCCCGATGCGACTTGCTCCTGGGGGGCTCGCTTTGCGCTCCTTCAATTAAAAGCTTTGTCTTCCTTGAGTTCCTCCCTTGGTGGTGGCGAGGATTTATGTGATTCTTAGGAAGAAAGAAAGTCCGCATATCTGCCTTTCAGGGACCCGTTAGGCTTTTTTACCCTACTTTCGCTTCTCTCCCTACGTCGATGGCCTCGACCCTTCCGAAGATCGAGGAGGCAGGTTTAAAGGCCATTCTCGCTTCTGACATCCTTCACTTCTTTCTCCATACTTCCAATAGCCCGCACAGGACCGTTCGCCTTTTCTACGAGGAAGCAGGGACGCTCAGTTTCCCACTGCCAGAGCAAGCTCCTTGAGAGTGCGGCTCTATTTTATCCTTTGTTTCGATTATCCTTTCTTTTCTCTTCTTTTTGATTGATTTCCTGAGCGGCAAGCGGAGACGTCGTCCCTGCCTCGTCCTCGATTTTCTAATTCCTTCCCCTTTTCGTGGCGATGGATGATGGCATTTTTCTGAAGGTTGCTTCTCCGCCCCTAGTCCCTTTCACGTCCCTGCCGCCCATTTGTTTTCGTATCTCCCCCATCTTTTTTCCTTTATTTTTCCCCCTTCTGAAAAATTGTCCCCATCGCCTTCAAGCTGGTACGATTTGTCTTTGTCTGCGGTGTCGCGCTCCTTCCAGCCCCCTTCTTTTTCCTTTGAAATACTCCACTCACAACGGTTCTCCCCCAGAATCGCTACAGAAAGCCTCCCGCTTTGTTATCCTGCCGTATTTTTTTTCTCTTTCGACCGCCTCAAGCCAACGTCGCCGGAGCTCGCGGTTTTCATCCTCATTTTCCCCTGCCACGATAGCCGACGCGACTGGAAGAGAGGTCTTTTCCCTTGAATCTTCTCACGTCTGAACGTCCTCCTTCGTACCTTCTATAGCGCCTTGCACCTCTCATCGTTCTTCTTTCCTGAGAAGGTCGCCAAGGCGAATCACATTTGCTCGTCTTTACACTCCCGGTTTCATCCTGCCTCTCCCTGTTTCGATGCTCCGCCGCAATCATGGTTCTCCCGGCCCTCTCAGGCATCGCGGGACACTTTTAACGATCAGGTCCTTTAAGTTCTGGACCTTTTTGATGAACTGTGGCGGCCGTGGCCGTCTTTCCTTAAGAATGCGCTGACGGAGAGTGCTGGCCGCATAATGTTCATGGTGCTCCCCCTCTCGATTCTTTCCTCCCCAAGTATGACTGGTCCAACGTTAATGATTTTGGACTCTTCATCCCCCAGACCATCGATTTCACATGCCCGCTAGTCTCTCTCCTCTCCCCCCCAGTCATTTGCCGGTTTGGTATTACCCCCTCTCTTCCCTTCTGTCCGTGATCAGCACCCACGAGGGGGTTTATGACAAACGCGGCGATGCCCCCTTCCTCGTTCTTACCCAACTTCTTTTTTCCCCACCAAGCCATCATAAAAAAAACTTAGACCCCCTTTCCCTGTACTGTCCTCCTTCCTAACGTCATTCGCCCCGGAGTCGGCGCTGGCCCGGCCCTCCCTTTTGTCATTCTTTTTCCCTCGGGGGCCTATTTTTGCACATTGCATATTGGGCCGGACCTTGCACCGAGGCCGGCTTACCCCTGAAGCGCGGGAGGTGATCGTTTGGTTTCCCCGGCCCCCCCCTTCCCCTTCCTTTGGTGTCGGCGCTCAACGCCTACCGGTACGCGCCATCCCCTGAGCAGTTTTCATCCCCTTCTGATCAACCACCTTTGCCGTTCTCGGAAATGCTGAGCAAGGCGTTGAAAAAAAAGGGTGGGGGTCGGGGCCGGCTTTCCTTCTGAAGAGCCTTCATCCCTTGGGTTTCCCTCTGGGTGGGGGTGCGTCAACCCTTTTTCCCCTTCCTGGGGCAGTGATTTTTTGCTGTTTTCCCCCCCGCGGCGGGATTTCCAGCTTGCCGGCCTCTCCTTCGCGTTAGGCAGACCTCTCGCCGGCGATGGTTAGCTTCTAGTGGCTTTTCTGGTTCCCCCCCCCCCCCCTTTTCTGTTCCCGTATGTGGCGTTCACCGGCGCCAGGCCGGAGATTTTTCATGCTAGGCGTGTCCCCCTAACCCTTGAGGCCACTTTCTACCCGGTGGCACTTTTCGCTGGGGCTCGGTAGAGACCTGACCTGTTACCCCTACTTGGCATCTCGTCTTTAGCTCCACGGGCAAGTCTATCACCTCGAACGGCTCACCGACCCTTTCCGAATGGTCAAGGGCGCGGGACGCAGCTTCTGTCCTTTGAAGTCCCCCCCTCTCCTGAAAGAAATCTCTCTCTTTAATTCCTTGTTTTCTTTTCTTCTCTTGTAGTATTTGGTAATAAGGTGGAATCGAGGCGTCCGTCTCCTCCCCATTCTCCCTGCTTATCGTCAAGTTCTTTCCCCCTTTCGAGTTTCTTTTTTTAGTTTCCTTTTGATTTTTATCCCTCTCTCTCCCCTGACAAGGGTAGACCTTTTTTCTTCCATCTAGTCTTCCCCCCTTTCCCCTGTAGCAATGGTGCCGCCTGGTAGGTCCCATCCACTGCGAGATTCTTTTTTTTGCCCCCTCCCCCTCTTCCCTGCACTCAACTCAGGACCAGCCCTTTTGGAAGTTTAGAAATTCTCGTCTGGCTCTTTCCCGTTCCCTGCGTCCCGACCGGGTAATCCGTTGTTCCCACCCGGCTACGTCACGCACAAATCCCTTTTTCGGCCCCTTTTTTTTTTTCCGAGGATTCTTGTTCAACAGGTCTTCCCGGCTTTCCCCAGCACCCGATTCCCGATTGCTCCCATGTCTTGAGCCCCCCTTTTCCCCCCAACCCCTTTTGACCCTCTCTCTCCCCTTTATGCTCATTTTTCACTTTCTAGTAGAAAGGTCCACAGTAGCCGGTTGCTTTTTCGTCTCGCCCAACCTTCCCGAACTCGATATTCAGCTCTATTTTTCCTTTCTTCCGGCCCATAGAAAGATTTTTTTTTCCCTAGCTAACCTTTCCCCCCTGAGGATTTCGTCCAAGCATGCGGCCCGAATCCTGACGTGTCACTTACTTTCTTTATCAGCTTATTCAGGACAATGGCCACTCATTTTCATAAGTTGTTTATTTTTTGTAGAACCTGGACGTTTACGATATGTACCAAGCTCCCTCTCTGTTGCTCCCCCTCAACCCCTCGGCCGGCAGTTCTCGTTTCTCATAATCACCGCGATCCTCGTCATCCGCGGCCTCTTTTCAATTATCCCACACTCGGCAAAATCCCTTTCGGAAGATGGTTCGACGGCAAGCGTCCAGGATAGCGAGAATGGGCGTGGACTTCTTTATTTTTCCCCCCTCCGATTGACGACCATTTTTCCGTCCCTCCCTAATGCGAGATCGATCGTATAACATTTCCCTTTCTTCCCAGCCGAGACCCTCGTCTCCGTCTCAGCTCGATTTTCGCCCTTTCCCCCAGCGACAGACCGAATTCACTTCCGCCCTTTTTATGAACCTCGGGGTCGGCCGAGAAATGATTGCTGTTTCCCTCCTTCCCGAACCTTCTGTTCCCCCGTCATGATGTCACCTGGGCGTCGGGGACTTGCAAGCCCCCGCAACCGGACCTGTGATAATTCGACTTGGGCTATCGGCTCGCTTTCCAGTTTCTAACATTGGAGCGACTGATTATACCTTGCTTTAGCAGGCTCGAGGGCATTGCAGTTCATGACGGAGGGAAAGTCGCCCCCCTCATCTTTTTTCCCCTCTCGTTCGGGGATATTGGGCGTTACAAGGATGCCCCGACTCCTTGTTGTGGAAGGACGTTCGCCTCGCACCCTTCAGGACCCAGCGGGTTTTTTCGCTCCTCTCGTTTCCTGACCCCTTTTGAGTGGCTTCGGATTCATGCAGTTTACTTCTGTTTCTGCTAAACGCCCTTCCCGTCCCAGGGGAACGTTGAAGTTCGTGCGCGTAGGCCCCTTTCGTTCTCTCCCCCCGAAACGTGATGGAGATCGACCCAGTGTTTTAGATCTTGCCTCAGTTTTCACTTCGATTATATCGAATTTCCAGACCGGCTCGTCTCCTTGATGCACCCCCCCCCCCGCCCGAAGAATTAGACTCAAGCAATCCGGGATCCCTCTTCCCCTCTCCTCTTAGTTTCTTCCCTTTTCCTTCCTGCGAGAAGCGCTTGAATCAGAGAGTAGACTTTTGGCCGATCCTTTTGTGTTTGAGGAGATTATTCCCCCCTCGATTCGTGGTTTCCCGTCCAGTTAGGAATGATCAAATTTTGGACTGGTTGCCCTTTTGATCCCGAGGATTGGATTGATCGATTCTTTCGTCCCGGGCGTGTGCGCTCAGAACTTTGACGAGAGGCCCGGTCGGATTCTAGAATCGGTCTCACTCCCTCCCCCCCTTCATCCGTGGGTCATGAGTAATATCAGAACCTTTTCTCTCAAGGCGAGACGCTTCTCGCAAAACTCAAGCGATTCTGACTGTGAGATTTTTGAGGGAGGCGAGGCCCCATCCTCCCCCCCCCTTAACCCTCCCCCCCCCCGTCCGTCGCTAATCGAATATATCCTCCAGTTTTGCTATTTGAGAAGTTCTTCACGCCTTCACCTAGCACGTACGCTCGATCGGGAAGGAATAATTCACGACCGACTCCCCCTCTGATTTGACGAGCTTTTTGGATGGCATTCCTTCCATCCCCCTTCCCTCCTCTCGTTTTAAACTCTAGGACGCTCTCGTTACTATCGCGAAACTGTGTTTCCCAGCTTCTGCTCGAGTTCTCCTTCTCCAGGCGAATATCAATCAACATTTACTGGAGCTTTTCCTACCGGTTCATCCTGTCCATGCCGGTTTTTTTTCTCCCCGTCGTTTCGTCTGATCTTCAGCTTCCGGACCCCTGCGACTGGCAACGCAGTGGTTCCTGGTTACTTCTCTCCCCTTTGCATTCGGTCTTTCGCCGGGATGACCTTTCTCCCGGGTTCGGGCGAATCCTCGATCCTGTCTCCTTCGTTTTCCGGAGGGTTAGCGCTATGTGAATGTTCCTCTTCGAATCTCTGCACTGATGACCTGCCCTCGGCCCCTCCGTTCGCGGAACTATTCTCTCCGCCCCCCATTCTCCCTCGATGCTTGAACATTGCAGCTTGCCTTTCCGCCCTCCAACGATTGACTTGGGTTGCTTCTTCCCGTTCCTAGTCCGCCGTGTCTGTGAGGTGTTAAGAAGGAGACCTCGATCGGGTTTGGACCCCCCCCCTCCCCTTCTATTTTTTCCCGCAAGGCTTCTTACTCTTCCCGTTCTGGGTAAATAAACCTCCCCAAGTAATAACTATAAATTTCTTCTTGACCATGTCCTGACATGCCAGCCTGACGACAAGCCTCCCTTTAGATTTCCCCCGTTCCTAATCCCGCAGGTCTCTGGAGCGGTGCGGCTATTTACCTCTTTTCCATCCTCTTTTGCTATTGGCCGGAAGTTTACTTTGTTATGTCCCATGCTCCCGCTGTTGCGAGTTCCCCTCCTGAACAAGGCCGGTCAAGTACTGGTGCTCCCTTTCTCCTTCCCCCTTCCCCCTTCGCCCCCCGATGACGGACCCGTGAGCAGGATGCTCATCTTCCCCTTTTCCCTTTTGATCAAGGGCGGTCCTTGCCTGGGTCTCGGTGATGGTTGACTGAACTTTTGGAGAATCGACGAACCGTGTTTCTCAATCCCCCCTTTTTTTTGGGTTCCCTTTTTTTCTCCACCAAACCTGAGGGGCGGTTCCTTCCACGGCGAGGGTCCCCTGCTCGGGGCAAGGAGTAGTTTTGACTCTCGGCGCTGGCGAGATTATAGTGTTGGCCCCCTCTTCCCTCTTCCTGTCTTTCCCGGCGCCAGTTTTGGAAAGATCGAGCATGGCCTTTTATCCTTCCTTTTCTAGGTGGAAAGCTTTACATGGTTTAGATAAGGGTGCGTTGCCTCCAGACCGGTTCTTCCTCACCCTGACTTCATGGAGATCGTCGAGTCCCTCCCTCCAAGAATCTTTCCTTCTTTTCAGACCTCAGAAAGGACCCTGGTCCGATCGCCCTCTTTCCTCTTGGTCAAGGCGTGTTGATAAGCGTGGTGAGGGGCCTTTCCCCCCCCCCAAGACCGAAACCTTTTCATTTACCTCCCTCCCGTTTGTTGTTGTTTTTTTTCCCCCCGATCTTTTCCCCTTTAGGCCATCCCCCAGAAGCACGGAGTCCCGCGTGAATCACTTTTGATCGTCCTTCGTGACCCTTCTTTTTTCTGAACCTGCTTGCCCGTTTCTCAACTGCTCGAGATTCTGCACTGGGCCTCTCCTTCTTCTTCGGACCGCGCGCACCCTCCATCCCTTTGCCTTTTTTTTTTTACCCCGTAGACAATTTTCCGCTTCTTTCCCACGCCTCGCACCCCTTCCCTTCCGGCCGCCACCAGCAAGCAACTGAACTCGTGCTTCGCCACTCTCCTCTCCCCCCCCCCCCTCGGCTAGAGTGGCGCCTTGCCCTCCTTTTTTTCCCTCTTCCTTTCCGCTTGGCATCCCCGCCTGGGGGTTGTGGCCACCAGCCTTCTCCGCCCTTTCTTTTTACGGTCCAGCGATTTTTTTTCATTGCCAAAGGTCTTCCCCCCCCCCGCATCCCGTCTCAACGGCTGCTCCAGAATGTCGCCTGGTTCCCCCCTTCGATGTTCCCCCCTCTGCTAACGTCCGTCATCCTTGCGACCTGGTTTCTTCGAACCAGATGCGTTGCAATGTTCGTCTATGTCACCTCCCCCTTCGCCTCAGGGCAGCCAGAAGGTCGGCTCCTTCCCCTCAATTGGATTTTTCGCCTGCCTTTCCAAAAACCTCGCCCCCTCAGTACATGCTTTCGTCCCGTTGACAGGCGCCGACCAATTGAAGTTTCCTTCCCTCCCTTGCAGTCCTTCCAATGGCAATGAATACTCTATCCTTTTTTCTTGGACTTGGGATTAAATACTCCGTAGATATGGAAAGAGACAGACGTCTTCCCTCCCTTGCCCCCCCCCCCCCCTAACACCCGCCGGCAGCTTTTTTCCTTCCTTTTCACCTCCCCCCCCGACCGCGCACCTCTTTACTCTTGTCTTCCTTGAAGGACGGCGCAAAATCGTTCGGAGAGGATTACGATCTTTCCATCATTCCTGCCTCCCCCCTTGAATGGTCTGGGGAGGTCTTAGTCTCCAGAAGAGACGTAACCAGTGACCTAGTGGTCCCCACTCCATCGAGAAGTCGTCGTCTCTCCCCCATTTCCTCTTCTCGACCAGAAGAGAACCCCCCACTTCATTCTTCCCGCCTTTCGAGGATTCTACGTAAACGGTCGCCCTGTTCCGGCGACCCAGACCTATTTCACTTTTTTTCCGGCTCATTGAAAAAACGCCCAGGGCCTTCCCTGCGTCTGTTACGGACTCGGCGGCGAACGACATTTCCTCCCCCCGCTTCCATCCGGGCTTTCTGGCCTCCGACCTATTCACCGGGCTCTCATTCGACCCCTTATAGGTCGCCGCCGCAGAGGTCTCATTTCTCCTTCTTGAATTATGAGAATGTCGGCATTTTCTACGATATTTTAGACGCGGTCCTGGAAAGAAGACATCCCATTTTTCTTCTCTATAGGGTTTTTGAAAAGGCTGCCCTTTATGTGGCGCTACCTGGGTGCGACGTTTCTGGAGGCGCGACCCCAAGTACGGCCATCCCTCGTGAGTATTTACTCGATTTTCTTTTTCCTCTCCGGGGTGCTCGAGCATTTGCTGTGCTGACTTATGCGCCATTTCGCATAAAAAGACCTGCTTTTTTGCCCTCGGAATTTTCAGGCGCGACGTTTTAACAGGGAGCGGGAGCGAACCTTTTCCTCTGACCCTCGCAAAAGACTTCCGAGGGAGGAATTTGAACTTCTTTTTTTATAGCGTATCATTTTCACAGGTAGCTTCCGGTCCTAAATAGACCGACCAAGTAGAATCCGCCTTAGCCTCAAGCAATCCTGTCTCCCCCCTAGGGAAGAGGAAGTTCTCCTACCTTTCCCTTCATTCTTGAAGAGTCGACCCCAGCGAATCAGTATCCGGCTCTTTTAACCCCTCCATCCGTTGGGGTGGTGGAGCCTTTTCCATATCCTCTCCTTGTGAATGAGCCCGTTTGCATGAATTCAACTTCCTCTTTCCCCTGCATCCCTTCCTAGGTTCCAAAAGCGGAGTGAGCTCTTCGGAGGTGTGGCTGGTTCTGCAGCCAGTAGACATGATAAGAGTTTTTCCGAGTGAAATATTGCCCTCAACGTCACTTTCAATCCGATTTCTGCTTCGGACATAGCACCTCCGGAATCCCCCTCTTCCGCAGAGACTTTTCTTTACCGTTAATAGCCGACAGCAAGCGATTCACTTACGATGACCGAATCTTCGCGGTTTCTGTTTTTCGTCAACCGTCCCCACTGATTGCCGAAATACTTCGCACCACGTCCCCGGTGCCCTTCTCCCAAGTCCGATTTAGAGTTTCTGAATACCCCTGGGCGGCCTGACGTACTTGTTGGCAGACAGGTTTGCCTGCCCCATTTGTCCCCCGTCCTCACCAAGGGTCAGCTTAATGAGGGAACCGGTCTTTTTTTTTTTAAGACAAGCCCGACGGAAGAGATGCTGCTGTGCGCGTGCCGGTTGAAAAGCCTCTCCCTTTTCATGACCCCCTTCGTTGCAAACTGATGTATTTGATCGCTCCGCGAGTCTCGGCCTTTCTATCCCTGGCCTCCCTTTTTCCCTCCCTTTGCATCCTGTCGATGCGGGGACATCCCTCCCCTAAGTATGACCCCCTAGCCCTCCCTTCTTCGTTCTTCCCGACGCTGTTTCCCTAAGGTTATCCAAAGAACCAGTTCCGTTTCTGATGCTTCCTCCCATGTTTATATTCCGTATCGTCGCCTGAGGTTGGGCAATTTCTAATTTTGCCACTTTCTTTGGCTTTTTTCCCTTCGGATCAGGTTTTTTGGCTCCATTTGGCCCTGATTGTATCGTTTGTCGATATAACCATCATCCGTCGTACTCTTGCTTCGCGGTCCTTGACAGGCGGCCCACATCTTCCCTGACATTTATGGCTACTCCTCGATCTCTCTTTCCGGGCATGACATGTGTCCCGGAGGCGGTCTTTTTTTCCGTCTTTTTTTTTTATGGGACCCTATGAGCAGTCTTCTCCCCCCCCATCTCGATGTCCCAATCGTTGTCTCTAAGCTGATGTTGCCGGCCTGTGTGCGTCTTCTTCCCCCTAGTCCGATTAGTGCGCGGATTGTTTGGGATCGACATTCCTTTCTCTTGGCACCTTTTGGCCTTCTTCAACAGCGCCCTTGCCTTTATCGACGTTCTAGTTCAATCCACCATAACCCCTCTAGCCATAATTTTTTTGGTCCTTTTAAATGTTTCCTGATCTCTTGAAGAGTCTTCCTCTCCCCATACTTCAACTTTCTTTTTTTCCCTCAGCAGTGGAAGTTCGTTTTCTTTGACCCTTGGGCGGCTACTTTTTTACACTGCCATTCTAAATCTTCCTGAAGACTCCCTCAGCGGCACGACCTATCTTTCCCTTCTCTGTTCCGGTGTTTCCGAGTCCGGAACAGGCGCAATGCTCCTTGGCTTCCCCTGCTTTCAACTCTCCCCCGCCAGTACGTCGCCTCTTCCGTCCACGTCATCGCTATATACCACTTTGACCCCCTTTTTTTAGCACTTGGCTTGAAGACTAGGGCCGTTTGCGTTCCTTCTTCCCGACTGGGGAATCGTCACTCCACGCGGCCGTCACCCTTCTCCTATGGGGGTTCTTTGGTGGCACACCCCAACACCGACCTGCGGGTTTTTCCTTCTGGTTCTCCCTTCCGCGGAAATTTTCTCCCCAGACTCTAGGGCGGTTGGCTCTTATCTCTTTGTCCTGCTTTGAATTGTTTTTCGTGTTTTCCAGTTTCAAGAGATCGTCGCATTCTCCTTGGTTGTTTCCTACAGTGTTTCCCACATCTCGGAAGTTTTTAGATGGACTGTGCGGGTCCGCTCTCCCCTAAGGCCTGACTTGCAGATCTCGTCGAGCAGTTTCATCTCATTTCCCTTTTTAAAGTTTCAGAACTCCTCATTCGAAATTTTGCCACCGCCGTTTAATTTTCTTTTGGTATCTCTTACCGGTGACCCTTCCCGCG
>Ga0179593_1373187_pt1 | contig 17805 bp, 16 predicted proteins | sample CZODoug2_1_08_16_FD_185931 | JGI IMG/M metagenome (GOLD analysis project Ga0179593, IMG submission 185931) | Vadose zone soil fungal communities from Angelo Coast Range Reserve, California, USA - CZODoug2_1_08_16fungal (PacBio error correction) | ecosystem: Environmental > Terrestrial > Soil >... | reverse complement strand
TTTAACCCTGGGTAAAGCTGATCGAGGCCTTGATGGCCCTTTTTTCTATGCCTCTCCCTTTTCCATGGATACCGATCATGTTAACACCATTTTTTTTTTTGCTATTCCTCTGGAGAGGGCATAGGGGATCCCCTCCGTTCGCCCGAACAGTCCACAGCAAGGTGCTCGTCAAGCGGACGAGCACTTGACTTTCTTGCCCCTAATATTCAGTTTTTCTCAAGGGCTGCTTTCCGATCCTCCTTTTTTCCCCCCAGGATCCACGAGGGCGTCTAGCACTTCTTTTTCCGCTTTACGGAGAGGGTACTTGGTCCCGCACTTTTCGGATTCAACCCCTTTCCACGAGCTGCCTGCCTCCCTGCTTCAGGGGATAATAACCCACTGTTAACGCGCTCTTTCCCTGGGGAAAGGCCCACCATCCCCTTTGCCGTTTTTTTTTTTTGTTGCTTATACATGATCCCACTTTTTTTCCCCCCTTGCAGACCTCCCCTTAAGTATGTCCTTTTTTTTCTTAATTACCCTACCGTCCACGGTTTTTGCGCAATTTTTCCCTTTTCCAGCCGTCCTCCCAGCCTCGGCGTCGCGATTAGCGCACAGAGCCTCAATCCATGTCTGGCGTCCGAGACGGCGACTTTCCCTGAAGATTCCCATCTCGCGTCCGAAACGGCGTTTTTTCCCCTCTCGGTTCAGGGATGGCAAAGTTCTTCCTGTGTCCTTGGGAGTGTTCTGGCGGTGTTCCGCTCCTCCAGTATCCCTCGATGAGCGGTCAGGTTCCTCCCCCCTCCTGAGCTCATCGCTTTTTTTTTATGAAGAGGAACTCTCGCCCGAAGACAGCTCCATACTTCTGGTGTTTAAGTTCACGATGGCCCCCGTTTTTTTCGCTTTTTGTGATGTCTCCCGGTTAGCGCCTATGGCCTTCCCCTTGCACAGAGACGCCCAGGACTAGTCACCACCGTCTCCCCCAGGACCCTTTCCTTTTCAACTCTGTTCCCCTCCTTATGTGGAAAAAGGCACTTTGATACCGTTCAGCGTCCGATCTCTGTAGGCTGCAGCTTTCTATTTTTTTTCTCTTTGAGTGAGCTCCAGCTTTTTTTTTTTTTTTAGTTTTTCCCAGATGCTGTGAGAAGACTCTTTTACCCCTTTTTCTAACGTCGTCACGGGATCGTTTCATTTTCTCCCGTCTAGCGGATTCTGTCCCTAGGTTCAACACCCATCTGAGACTGTCCCTTTCCCTTTCACCTTAGGGAGGCCGCAATTTGTTCGGCGGACTTGAATTGTTCCAGGTTCCCAACAACCTCCCCCCCCTTCTGTTCGAAAGGATTCCCCCCCCCTTTCTGTTCCTCCTCTGAAGAGCAACCCGGGCTCTATCGGAACATTTTTCTTCTCTCTCTTTTCCTCCCTCTTGAGACTCTCACCCTATTTCTCTACTATTGCTGTGATTTTTTTAAGATCAGATCAGTCTCTACTTGGTTGTAGCCGATCTGCGCAAAAACTTCTATGGGGGTTGTGTTGTACCTTTCCTCTCCTCCTTTTAAAAGAGTTTCACGTTTCCCGCTAAATCGGGTTTCGCCTGACCCCCTCTTTCCGGTTTTCCCCTCACCTGAACTGCTTTTGGCCCCCCCTCTTAAGATTCGCCACACCCTGACTTATAAGTCCCGCGCGGGGACACGGCCGTCCATCCCAGGGAAGAACGGTCCCCGTAATTCGGCGTTTTCTCTTCCCCCGAAACTCTGGTCTGTTCACTCTTCTTCAGCCCCGTACATCTCCCCTTTGACTCTCGCGACATTTTCGTTTTTTTTCTTTTTCCCCTCCCTGATTTTGAAGGCCAGTTTCCCCACTCATGGACCTGGGGGGAGACGTGGTGGTCTTCTTGATTCCCAACGTGATGAGTGGCGCTACCGCGTCCCCTCCCCCACGTCACACACCTCAACGTGGCCCTCTTCCCTCCCCCCATTTCCGGGTCTTTAGATTTTTCTTTGTTCTTTAGGCGCGCCTTTTTCGAGGTACTCGTCCCTTGGGTTGAGGAGATGGATTCTTTTTGGATACTTTCTTAGCGAGACCACCGTCCGCCCCCAACCCCAAAGTAAGCACGTCTTCATCCCGCTTACGTCATCCGCGTTGATAGTCCTACTGAATTTTCTGTTCTTTTCTTGGATATTGATGTACTTTTTTCCTCTCCCCGTTCCGCGCAAGCACCAAGTTCGTGATCGACCGCTTAGGAGTTCAGCGAAGGCTTGTTTTTTCATCTTGCGCCCTTGTTTCCGCTGAGGCTATTTCATCCTATCTCGAGTTTGTCTGCTGAAGGCTTTTCTTTCTCAAGAGTGTTGCCTTTTCCCTTACTGTATCCCCTTCGTCAATAGCAGCTGTTTTTTTTTTTTTGTTGGTGAAGGACAGTCCCGCGGTTGACCCCCCCTCGCGTACTTGTGAGCCTCCGCGGTTTTCTTTAACTATGCTCTCTCGTTGAATTTTTTCCCTTAGGTGGAGGGTATAAAAGGACCACTTTACTCTTTAGCCTTCTGCCGCAGACTTAAGCCGACTCTTATACGCAGGCCCGCGCATTGGCTCTATCCGTCTTTTATTTTCCCTCTCCTCATCTAAAAGCGCTTTTTGGCCTTTTACGTTCGGCGAGTTTGGACGTACTCTCCTCTCCCATCGCTTCGCTAGTTCACTTGGTTCTTCAACATGCTTCTGTTTTTTCCACTCCGCCTCGCAACCTGTTCTCTTCCCCCCCCCTTACCGGATCGGGCCCTGGCGCGTTAAATATATATATTTTCCTCCCTGTTTGAGAGATAACGATGGACCCCGCTGCCGTAAAAATGATCTCTTTGATTTCCTAGCAAGTGGCTTCATTTTTCCTTCGAAATTGGTCATACGAATCCACAAACATCGCCGTTTGACTGCCCGATTGCGCGTATGATTAATAGATTCCCCTGGACACCCTTTTTCGCCTCCCCCCCCATGTCCCGTTGCTCGTCAATTGTTCCTTCAGATTCGAGGCACATCTCAGGATTCCCAATTTTCTCCGCTCTCTTTTGAGCCAGTCTCCTGACCTCCTGCGTCCGTTTCTTTTGAGACCTCCGAGGGCCGGTCTTGTAGGTCGGACCGCAAATTCTCCGCGCCCTTTTATCACGAGTTCTCATCCTCGGACACAATGCCTCGGGTGCTTAGCACGTAATCGATACGCCGCTAAGTTTTTCTTTGACCCCCTCGGCTTCTTCCTTCTTCTCCACATTATCTCTAGGTTTTTCCCCCGAGAAGTCCACTCAGCATGTAATTTCCCCTTTTTCTTCCATCCTCGAGAGGACGATGTCGCGTCCCCCACCCCAGCCGTCTTTCAATCCTCTGTCACGTTCGAATCCGGAACGGCGCCGACTCATCACGCTTTTTTTTCCCCTGGGAACCGTATCTTCCTCCCGCCATCGACTCCTCTCTTTCCATTTTTACATCTCGCGAGTCATCCGTTTCCCCAGACCCCCCCGTATTGGGCGTTGGGAGGGGTTTTTTTGGGGTGTGTCTTATCCACCCAGCTACTAGATGAGCGGTGCAGTTTCATTTTTTCCCCTCCAGTCTCTCCAGTCTTGTTCAACGCGAGTCCTTGCGAGAAGCACGACTTAAATCTTTGGGAAGTCCGATGGCCCAGTTGATTTTTTGTTGGTGAGTGTCGTCGGCGTCCGATGGCCCGCCATCGATCCACCCCTCTTCTACGTCTCTTTTCCCTCCAAATTTCGAAAAAAGGTAAGGCCCCCGTTGCCTCCCATGCCGTGTTGACCCACGGCAAGACGCAAAAGCGAGAAGTTTTTCAGCTAAGTGTGATGCAGGCCTATTTGTCCCGGGTTTGTGAGATCCTCCGTCCTGGGCGCCTGTTTCTGCCCGAGGCACTTTTTCCCAGTTAGAGACGCGCGGGCCGGATCGGCACTTTTTTTTTGAGTACCCACCAGACGTCGGTTCAGGCCCATCTCGAGAGGTCCTTCTACCCGGCGGGCCCTTTGTAACGCTTTATTGTCTGAAGGACGTACGATTACCCTTCCCTACAAGCATCAAGAACGGTCCTTTTTCACCAAGTTGAGAGCTCTCGGAGATGACGCACCTTTCCCCTTGAACGCCTCCCTTTTTTGCTTCCTCAATTTTGTGTTTGATCTTGATTCTGAGTCCCAGATTAAGGCCGCGGGTGATCGTGGCTCCTTCAGCCTAAGCGGTTGAATTCTTTTCCTCCAAAAAGGTCTGGCTTTTGTTACAGAGTATCTCTTTAGAGCATTGGGAAGAAGCGGTGTTGACAACCATACTCGATTGAGCCCGGACGACTTTTTTTTTTTCCCTCCTAATCGGATCTGCCCCTCTCAAGTGGCTTTTTTTTGGGAACGGCGCTTCCCCCAGCTAAACGTTCCCGGGTACCTTTGCGTCAACTATTCCTTCTTTTTCCATAACCTCACACCACTGGTTTTGCCCTTTTTAGCTGATTAGGAAGAGTCGCAGACGTCGAGGGGTATTTCCTTTCCCTAAAATCCCCGGGATGGAAGGCCACTCCCCGATCCTCCCTTTTTTGGGGCTGGTTTGTGGTATCGCTTTCGAATCGGCTCACCGGATAGGGCCATATCTCTTAAAGAGTCAGATCCTTTCTTCACATCCAATTGTCCATAGTTCACCCTACTCTGTTCTTATTAGCATGAGCGACCCTTCTTTACTTTTTCCTTTAGGGGAGCCAGCAGGGCGGGGTCTTCTTCCTGACATCCTTCATCCTAGTTATATTTCTGCTTTCTTCCAGAAACTCGCACCTAACCGACGCCCCCATCGAACGGTTGTTGCCCATTCACAAAGAGCGGATCGCCTGCGAGGACGTTTTCCCTTTTCATTTGCTGTTCCATCGGACTTTCAGTCGAGATCCTAGTTCGGCCCTCAGGTGATGAAGGGCTCTCCCCTCTTGTTCCAGAAGTTCTTTACGAGACTTGCTGGTTTGGTCGACATCGGCGATTACTCATGCTATTCAGCATCTCGTACGGAAGTCCCTTTCCTGCTTTCCTTTTGTAGGATTAAGATGTTCCCATTTTTCCTTTTATCTTCGAAATACGTCAATCGCTGGGGCTTTTTTTTCCGTACGCTTGAGAGTCCTGCTCGCGTACTTGGTTCTGAATCCCTCTCTCGGTTCAATTTTTTTTTTTCTTCTTTAATTGGGGAATTTCCCAGATGGCGTCTTCATTTCTTTCTCTTCGTCGAGGCGTCGGTGCGTCCTCTGTTGGTCGGTACTGCGCGTTGCTCGCGGAGCATTCCCGGGCGAGAAATCCTTTTTCCGAATGTCTGAGGGATTTTTGATCTGGCTTCGAGCCTTTCCTGGCAGGTGTGCGTGGAGTGGAGCATCCTTGGATTCCTTTACCTACCCCCTCTCTTCGATCGTTCCTTTGAGATTTTTTTATCAAAATGATTCGGCTCCATTTTTTCTCAGCTCGCGAAACGGCATCTTCAATCCACCGTTTCCCGATCCCTCGGCCCGCTTTGTCCAAGCGAGGACCTCTCCCTGTTTTTTGTTTCTTTCTCTTGTATCCTAGGGACCCCTTTTCCCAGCGGAAATGTGTGATTTCGATCCCCCTTTTTCCTTCGCAGTCAGTCGAAATGGATCCCGAATCTGTCCTAAAACCCTGACTTTTCCTCTTTTCCTTGGATTAATTGATCCACCTTTTAGTAAAGGAAAAAAGAGTTTAGGTTTTGTCGATTGAGAGGCTGCGCCCGCACTTTTCCTCGCATTTCTCTCCCCAAGGCGCGGACTGAGGACTTTCTTTTTTTTTTTTTTCCCCTTCCCCGAGACGTCTTACTGAAGGCCTCTTCCCCCTCAGGTCTGGGGAATTGTAGTGACGCCCCTTTTGACACCATTCACGACTTTCTACTCTGTGACACCTTCCCAGGTCGGGATTTCCTTCCGATATTTCTTTCCATAAAGCCCTCCTTTCAAGGACCAACAGCTGCGATGACGGATTCGATACATGACACATCTTCGTGCCAACTTAAGCAGCCACCTTCAGCAGTCTTCGATCCTTTGCTTCCCCTCATTCCGTAAAGGTAGGAGTTAGCCTGAACCCTCCTTCTCCCCCCCGCAAGAATAGCTTATAAGGACGGCAGCCAGTTTCCCTTTTTGACCTTCGTTCTCTCTTAATCAGTTACTGGCCCATCTCGGCATCCCGTTCACCCAGGATTCCCCCTGCGTTTTTTACAGAGGGCTGGTGCAAGACCCCTTCCTTCTTTGTGTTGATTTTTAGGTGAGTCGGGCGTGTCTTTTCCTGTCTCACTCGATGAGAGGGTGCCCCTCTTGATCCTCCACCCCGCCAGAGAGACCCGCGGCCGGACATGATCCCTCAGGAGCGCAGTCTTTTTGAATTAACTCTTTGTTTTCAGACCAACGTGATGGGTGTTGCGCGTTTGTGTGATGTCTCTTATCGAGGACGCCGCACGTTTTCCTTCCTTTCCGAAGATGTAAAACAAACTCGACCCCCTTCCCCTATGGCCCGAAGGTGATGTGGTCCCCCTTCTCGAAGCGATCGTAATGGTCTTTTTTTGCAGCTCGCCTCGATCCCTTTTTCCTTTTTCGAATTAACGCCGTCCCCCCTTTTTTTACGAGGGGACTGGAGCAGCGCCGTGCACGTAGAGCGCGGCGGCACTGGACCCTTTTTTCCCCTGGGAGCAGGCGTCGGCTGATGTACACCCGTTCTTTTTTCAACGAGTCTTTGTCGGCGAAGTGTCCCTTCTCTCGTTTCAATACCGCGGCTGTCACTTCTCCGCCGTACGCGTTCCCCCACAGAGGTTGCGCGACGGCTCACAGAGTAGTTTAGCTGCCTTCTTCAACCCTGTTTCCGTAAATTTTTTTTGTCTCAACTCTTGATTCTGCGACCTCCTTCTCATTTCGAGATTTAAGAAAGAGTCGAAGTGTTGCTAGTTAAGCTCCTATCCTGTTACGCGGTTGGAGACTCCCGTCGCGCCAACACTTCTGGAGTTCCGTTTGGTTTTTTGCTCGTCTTTTAACCCTTCCCCCCCCTAGAGAACTTCCCCCTTTGTTCACTCGGGGTTAGACGCCTCCTCTTCCTAAACCAATGAACGGCTTACCTCCTATCCGGTCCCCTGCCCATTTTGACATCTAGAGATCTCCTCCTGAACTCTGAAGACCGGCGCCCTACGTCCTGCGTTTACTCCCCTCCGTTAACTTTTCCTTCGCCCTGCGAGATGAAGAACACATCGATCGCGACCTTGCCGTTTAAACATCACACTTCCCCTGCTTTTCTCATATTTGTTCGACGTTTTTTTTTTTAAGCTGGAAGATAGAGGTTTCACCCCTTCTTCTGCTTCCCGCTAAGCGTCACTCTACCTTACCACCCCCACTTGGAAATCGTGACCCCTACTCCTTTCTTTGATTTTAGCTTCTCTTCCTTCAGTATAAGATGAGCTGTGGTTTCTTTTCGTAGTCGAGGACTTGAGTCCCTCATTTTTCATACGGGCTGAGCGCGACCCACCTGCTCACCCACAAGCCACAACCCTCCCCAAGTACGGCCGTCTTTCTTTTTACTCCTCGCGGTTTGCTTTAGGAACGAGGGGGCCTGAGTCCGGCCTCTAGCCTTCAAGAGGCCGAAGGTGTCTTTTATGCTCCGGTTCGCGGCGCCTCGTCACTTCTTTTCCGCGGACGGCTTTTTTGTCCGGGCGACATTTTGCTTAGAGGATGGCTCTCAGGCATCTTCTTTTTCCCCAGTGTCAGGTTTCGTTGATCAGTCTTTTCCACTTGCTGTCCTTAATGTATCGCCCTTCCATCTCCTAGTGGAGTGTTTCGTGGTTGCATCCGTCCTTTACGACGGACCCAGAGTTACGTGTTACATACGAGCGGGGCAGGTTTTTCTGCCGTGGAATGGTTTGCCCGTCCGTATCTGAGGTATACCGTCCCCCCTTCTCCTTTTCTTCCCTCCTTTACTGAGCGTTTCCTTGTTCCTTCCGAGCAGTGAGCTCCGAGATTGTCCGGCGTCCAATAAGGAATCCGATTCTCTCCATCGCACGACGTCTATCTTTCTCTCCCAAGTGGAAATTTTCCCCCTCTCTTTCGTTTTATAAAGAGATGAAATACCCTCCCTTCCGTTTTTTTTTTAAGAGGAGATTGTTTACCGATGTATGTCCTTTCCTGATCGCTTACTAGTTGAGATCACACCGTCTTTCTTCCATCAACACCCTGTCCCTCTTAGGAAGAGTGGAATTAGGGTCAATCCCGTTGTTGTTTTGTCTGAGACTGGAACAGCGGACCCAGCTGATCGAGGCCATGCGTTTTCTCATTTCAGTTTCTCTCCCCTTTTCTAAAGCTCGCTCCCTGGATTTCTCCTCCCCAACAACTTCCCACCCTTTTCCCCTCACATCTTTACCAGTGTATCTCCTCCATTGGTGAGGTATTAACATTGACCCTTCCGCTATGACTTCCCCCCCCCCTGCAAAGGGCTCAGCTCCTTCTTAGATTGGAAATCTTAAGAGGATTCCTTTTGCTCGCCCTTCCCTTTCGGACCCCCAGATTCAGGTCTTCCCGAGTCCTTTCCCCGCCCTCCTAACTTTCTAAGGAGAGGGGGCATTGTCTCCCCTGATGGAAACCCAGATACCCCTTGCCTGTCGGGATTCAGCACCCCCTTTCTGTTCCTCTCTGCGTTACGGCTCCCCTCCCCCCGACCACACACCCCTTCCCTCTCTTTCGGTCGAATGTCTAGCATACCCCCGTCTTTTCCCCACTTGAAAAATAAGAATGTCCTACTCTCCTTGAAATAGCCACTAGTCCAAGGGACTTGGCCCAGCCCCCAGACGACTTGACTCCCCTTCTGTCAGCATAAGGATTTTGCAGTACAATTCCCCCCCGTTCCTCTGAAGGCCGCTCTGCCTGATTGTAATTCCAAGTCCTACAGCTGACTTCCTGTTTCGGGATGCGGCCCACCCCTGCCTTTCTTTAATGGCGGTTGGGCGGGTTTTGATGTGATTTCCTCGGTTTCTTGAATCCCTCTCCCTAGACTGCGTTTCCCTCACCCAGACTCCGCATCGCCGGCAAAAGGCGCCTTTTTTTGATCCTGTTAGACCGCGTGACTCCCTATTACCCCTCACCCCGCTTTTTTTTCCCGATGGACCCCTTTTGATGGTGTGCTTTTTTTGAAGGTAGAGCTCTCCAGCTCCCCAGATTCGTTTTTGTAAGGAGGACTTACCACCCCCTTCCCAGTATGACCATCCTTTTCCTATTCAATTAAATCCAGTTTTCTTTTCACCCTTCCCCGAAGACTCTTCCCTTCTAGCTTTATCGTCATCCTATTTGCGATCGTCCCCCCCGTCGAGGCATTTTTCTTGTCTTTTCTGTCATACCCTCCCCCTTTTTTTTCCTTTTAGTGACCTGAGTTGTATGCTCACAATGTAACAAGAGACTAGCCTGGATTTTCTTGTGACAGGAGAGTAGGATGCCCCCCCCTCATGAAGGTCCCCCCTCTTTCTGTCCCCAAGGATTGACACAGAATGTTTTGCGTTCCGTCAAGCGCTCCTCCTTCACCAAACCAAAGCCTCCCTGTGCTTTTTTTCATAGATAAAAAACTTATCTCGGCGCTCAGAGCAAAGGGCGACGGTCGTCTTTATCTCTCTCTCCTTCCCCCCCCTCCCTTTTGTGTTGTCTGATTTCTTTCCTAAGATTCCCTCTTCCCTTGTTCCTCTTCAGACTACCAGGGTTTTTCTATCCTTTCTGACACCACTTTTTTTTCCTTGGACTATTGTTTGGGTGACCTTAGTATAGCCACCCCCTCCTCGTAACGCCTCATGGCGTCTTCAGCCAAGGCGTTACCTCGCGATTGTCCTTTAACGCCCTAATTGTTGGTGGAAATAACGCGTCCCTATGCCATGAAAATAATGAGAGCCTATCCTGAGAAGATTATCCCCCATCTTCAGAACTGAGACCCGAAGGACTCTTCTTAAATCCAAGTACCACTTTTTCTTGAAGCCAACCTTCTCGGACGATGTAGATATTTGAAGTTCTTTCCTTTGTTAAACAACCGGTCCCTTTCCTTCCTCCCTGATGGACTTTGTTTGGTCTCGGCCGATTAGATATTTCCGCGTTGCCCATAAGAGAGCTTACCTTTATCTCCCCCTTTTCAATCCCCCCCCCCATCACGTTCCCGAACTTCCCCCTGAATGAGGTTTTCGATGGCCTGCTGCTTCTCCTTTGAGGCTCCGGCCGTCTGATCTAGACTGTCTTCCTTTTACTTTCCCTGATAATGATGTCTTATGAAGGAGAAAAACTCCTGCCCCCCCCGCCCCCAAAGAACACCAAGTCTTCCTGTCTGTTCCCACCAGCTCCCCCTCCTCGCAGTTTTTTCCCTTGAACTTTTTCCAGGACCTATTCGTTTTCGTAAGGAGAGATCCCGTCCCGCCTAGAATGCTTTACTTGGAGACTTCTTTATCCTATCTTTCGTTTGAGGTGTTTCTTCCTTGAGAAATAGGTTTTTTTCTTTTGATCTCCCCTTAGCCCTGCGAAGAGGTCCTGATTAGCGTTGTCTTATAATGATCGAAACTACCTTCGACTGTCCTTTTTTTTTTTTGGTTTTTTCCTCGCGTCGAGTCTTTTTCGCTAAGTGGTGATGAAGCAATCCGCGGGTTCCCTGGTCGAGTTTTGAGCAGCTCGGGCCTGGTCCTCTTACATATTATGGATATCCAACCTGACAAGAGCACTTACTTTCTTGACTTCTCTTCCCTCCTAGGAATAGGGGAAGGTATGTCCTTCTCGCTGCCTGGCAAGCGAATTATCTCCTGAGATTTGAAGAGAAGGCACGCTCTCTTCTCCGCAATTGAACGTCACCTGGAAGTGGTTAGTTAGTGATTGATTTTTGGCCTTTCTTCCTGAGATGACACGATCCGCCCGCGGAGGGTGTATGAACATGATCCCCCCCCTTATTTCCCCTCTGACTCTCGAACTCCGGCCACTTCTCTTTCCAAACAGTTGCCTCCCTCTCTCTGTTTTCAAAAGGAGAGGTGAGACTCTTTGTTGATAGAGATGTCTCTCGCCTTGGATCTTTAGGCCCTGTTTTTGTGATGGAGAGACAGTGGCGCAGGAGCTCACTCTCGCGTACCCTGATCATAAAGACTTCCTTCCACAAACCTTTACCACAGGAGAGGCGTGTCCGTTTCGAGTAATCCCCTAATTCCGCATTAAAGGAACCAATGAAAGTTTCATTTTTCGTCCTGATGCTGGCAATATCAGGCCATTCTGCTACTCTTTTTCATGCCCTTCTACCGAGCTTTCAGGACCTTTTTTTTATTTTCCAAGAGAATGACTGCTGGCGCGTTTTCCTGTAGACCGTCCATCTCTGGGCGTTACCCTCCCCCTCTTCTCCTCGGACCCCTTGTTCCCGTAGTTATTCTCCCCCTTCAAGCAGATCGGGTTTACTGATCCGGCCAACGTCCCCCCGCCACTTTCCTTTTTTTTCCGGGCAACCTATCGCCTCCACCCTTCCCTCGGGGCAACCTGATTCCGTAACACCTTCCCCTCCTTTGCTTCTTTCCGATCTTCCTACCCTCCCCCCCCAAATTCCTCTTCCTAACTGTTAACACAAACTCTTTCTCTTGCAAAGAAAGCGGTAGAATCAGGACGGCAGTTTAGCCCCCCCTGCGAGGATCGAACGTGAAATATTACCATCCTCTTTAGACGTCCCCTCATCTCCCTCTCAGCGGCTCTTTTCTGGGAAAAAAACCGCCGTACCTTTTTTTTTCTTTCTGGGAGGTGAGTAGGTTTTTCAGACCCCAACTGATGCTTTTTCCTCCTCCTCCCCGAGAGCCTCTTTTTTTTTAACTCAAGGCACCTGTTTTTCTGACCTTCGGCGAGCAGCGACGCCAATCCCCGCGTTTTTTGGGAAGTTCACATGTCCCCCCTTTTCTCTTTTTTTTCATCGTGACTCCCCTTTAGCGCCGCTTCTCAGCACGTTTTTTCCCGAGTCAGCGGGCGATGACCAACCTTCTTAGCCCCATTGTTATATGGCTTTTTGATTTTTTCAACCTTACCACGTTCATTCCAGCGAGAATTTCTCATGATCTTCCAGAACCTCTTTCTTTCTACAGTCTCCTTGGTTTCGTGGTTTTCTCCAGAATTAGGGGAGAAGGTGTCTTTACTGAGTTTCCGAGCCTTTTTACTATCCTGCTGCGTCCTTTCTCAAGTGCGTTCTTAGGCCTTTTTTCCTTTATTTACCCCCGTTCTTTTTACGTAGGGGGTAGGGACCTTTTTTGCGGCATCAGTCTCCCTTGCGGTCGGAGTCTTCTCCTCCCCCTTAACCCCCCCCCCCACGCCTCAACCCTAAAGGCGGCCCCCTAGATTCTGACTTGGACTCTCCCCTTTAGCTAGTGCCTTTCTCAAATAGGGGATCTTTTTCAAGTTGTTCTCTTCTTAGACCTCGTCTCTCCGGCGACGGGTGCTAGTCAGCCTATTTGGAGCCCTCAAGGAGTCCCCACCCTTTCTTTTATTGATTTTTTTCCCGCAGTCTTCGCGACTTTAAGACTTCGAAGGAGTTTTGCCGTCGGTTTGAAGACAATAATAGTCCCTTTTTTCCCCCCTAACCCCTTTGTGTTCCCCCTCCTCTACCTCTTCTGGCACCTCCCCTCCCCCGCCTCGACCCCTCTTGGGTCCCCTTTGATATACAGTTTCCCCCCCAATTCGGAGAAACACGTGGTTTCTCCGCCACCGCACCTGTCTAATTATCTCCCCCCAACCAGTAATCGGATGTTTTTCCCCCCCCTTCTCGCCCTGCTTTGCGTCTGCCGTCCAACATCACAGTCCCTTCCTAAGATTCCATCCTTTTCTTTATTTGGTATAGGTCCATTATTATGCAATAGAGCCCTACAGCGTAACTTTCCCCCTCCATCACACCCCTCAAGTGTCCATAGTGACCCTTCCCCCCTTAAGAGGGTATATCTGTCTTCGTCGATTTTATACGGCTTTCTTTCCCCCAGGTGCCCTTTCTCTCTCGCGTTTTGTCGGAGCTGTGGGCACCCGTCGACTCTTTTATTCATTGATGGAGCACACCAGCCCGTTCCCCCCCCCCAACGAAAGTACGGGCAAGGGTCCCAAGTTGCGGATCTCTTGATCCTTTCACCGACTGAGGAACCTTCTCTTCGGCTGAGATGCATCCTACTTTCTCCCTTTATAATGGCTCAAGTCAGGAGTTCTCTTTGCTGGTTTGACGGGAGAAATCGGCCTCCGCCTATTAGCATCTCTCGAGCCAATGAGAAGGTTGTCTTTTTTTAGTTTCTACCTCGATTCTCGGAGATTCGCCCTTCTTCCCCAGCGAGGTTTTCGTTTTTTTTTTGACGTTCCAAGTAAAGCCCTCTCTTACCTTTTCCCCGGCGTGGAGATGAAGACCTGCCGTTAAAAGGTGTTTCTTATTTTTTTCACGGTTTGCCGATCCAGATTTTTATCACACCTCCCGCTTTTGAGGCGCTTCCCGACTTCCTTCTGTGAATTTTTTCCCTTTCTCAGCGATCCAGGCCTCCTCCTTTGGCGATAACCTTCCTCTTCTATTTCTGATTTTCCAACGGTACTACCGTTTCTCGGCCTTTTGTTACAGGTACGGACGAGTGCTGTCTCCGTTTCCTCTCCCTCTCAAGCTTAATAGAGGAGCCTCTTCCTTCTATTTTTTTTTCACATGATCAGGATGATACTCCTCTCTTTGAGCATTCACTACCCACAGTTCCCCTCGGCCGCCCCGGGTTGAAACTTCTTTCTACTTTACCCCTTTTTTTGTTGAGAGTCTTCCTCTCCCTTCCCCTTTTAGACCCCAAGCTGCTCCCCCCCCTGTTTTTTTTTTTTTTTTTTGTTTTTTGTTTTTTTGTTTGTGTTTTTGTGGTGTTTTTTTGTTGGAGGAAATTGTTGATGTTAGCCCCTTTTACGCCTGTCCTCGCGAAAGTGGCTCCCCCTACCCCCCCACCCTCCTTTGAACGAGCGCCGCGATTGGCTTTCGAGTTCTCTCTTTTACCCATTCCTCACTGCTAGACGCCTACCCCCTTCCTTTTTAAGATTTGAGTCCAATTGAGAGTTCTCCGTACGATTGAGCGCCAAGTCTCTTTTCCATTTTCAAGAGCTGGACCTCCCCGAGGCTATTCTCCTCCTCGCCTCTCTGCGGTACTCGGGGCCCAGCAACTTGAGCCACCCCCTAGTCTCCCCCGGACACCTTGCACCCGGCACTGCCAGAACACTAGATTATTATCCCCCCCTTTCCGGGTCAGGACCTCCCCTTCAAGACACCGTTTCCCTTGAGGATGGCTTCCATGATTCCTCCTGGGAACACGCTGAACCCCCCCCCCCGTCATGTATTTTTGGTTTTAAAAGATGCTCCCAGTCAGCTTCCTCTTTTCGAACGTCCCCCATCCCTGGTTCGGTCGCCTACTTTTTACACCTCTCCCCTTGGTTTTTCGGCGCTCCGCCTTACTGATTAAGATAAGCAGCCTTCTCATGTCTCCGACGACCTTGGAAGCGGTATGGTTCCCCCCCTGTACGGGAGCGGTTGGGCGTTTTTTTTTTCGCTGTTGTTCCCCCGTCTAATCCCTCCGATATCTTTGTCTTCTAAAACCCGAAGTCGCTCATTCCTCAGGCACTCGCCCCCGGAGAAGCAGCGCAGCATCGCCTCTTTCGACATTTTCACCTTGGTGTCCTCCGATGTCCCCTTTATCTATGTCGCTTCGTCGCTGTTATCTCTATGATTTTCCTAGCCCAGATCCTAAGACAGATTCACAATCCGCCCCCTTCATCCTGTTAATTGCCATGTTTTTGAAACCACCCGTCCCCTTACGCAACCTGAGCAACCTACCGCCGCGTTCGTAGAAGACTGGACCCGTCTGACTGGGCTGAATAGAAGGGAGCTGTAACAAGTTGTCCTTTTCTTACCGAAGACCCGGCGTCTTGTTACAGCTGTTTTCTGATCGAAGGGGAACCTTTTAGCCTCCGAAACGGGACTAAGGTAGAAGCTACTTTTAAAAAAGCCATCGTGGCGCACATAGCTTTTTCTTTATTGAAGGCGCTTACTATCCCTTTGCTATGCGTCAATTCCTTCAGACGATCAGGTTCAAACATAACCTTTTCCCAGGTATCTACACGAGTAGCCTATGTCTAGTTGATGTCCTTTGAAATTTCCCGGCCATAGTATATCGTCTCCTACTTACTAACTAATTCCGTGTTCGTAGTCTCTGAGATCAGTACTTTTTTTAGACCCTCTTATGTCGACGGTTTTCCTACCTTCATCTATTTTCCCCGATAATTGCTCACCCCCCCCTTTGAGCCCGTGTGGGTTGAATTTCTCCGCCCTTTTCCCTCTCATTGTGTCCGAAGAACAGCCTTTGGCTCCCTCTCCTTAGTTTTTTTAACGACGTTGTTTGCCATCCCACGCTAAGACTGCCCTCTTCCCCTGCCCTCTTTCCCGGGTCCCTCTTTCCCTACACTCTGTCCACCTACGGGCGCCCCCGAAGGCTGGAGCTAACTCTACCTTTAATTCTCCCATACATCTGATCCCTACTTTACGTCGCGCTGCGTCTTTTTGGTTCCCCCCCAACTGAAGGCAGCTTCCCATGAGACTACCTGGTTGCTTGGTGTTAAGCGGAAGATGATTTTTTGCTGCGTGCCATTCGAGCAGCTCCCCCGTCCCTTTTTCTCATAACCCCCACTGGCATCGTGACTTTTCCTCGTGTCTCTCTCTTTTTCTTCTCGCATCCTAGGATAGCCGTTTTTTTCTTTCTCACGGAGGTGGAGGACACCTTGGCTGAGGGCTGCGAGCGAGACCACTCCGGATTTCCCATCACCCTTCCCCCCCCCCCTTTTTCCCGTCCTTTGACCATAAAGCCGCGCCGCGTCCCTCCGAGGACGGGCGGACAGAGCTTGTCCTTTCTTCGCTACGGCGAGTTTTATCGCCATCGTGCGCAGGTTTCTTAAGGACTGGGCTTCGGAGTCTCCTCGAAGGCTCGACGGTGTGTCGTGCTTTTTTGCGAATCGGCTTGGACGAGGAGGGCCACAGTCCAGGGACTGCTGACTTGTTATTTTTTTTTTTTTTCCCTCACTCATTTCGCGATTCGTATCGCCCTTATCGTCCTATGTGTTTCGTGGTCTTTGCTTCTTCCAGAGGATCTTCCCCGATCGCGTCTTGTGTCTGAAGAAATTTTCTTCGCTTTTGCAAGTGTCCGTCTCCTCTTGGACTACAATCTTGCTCTTTCCGGCCCGACGCCGGATCCGCTTGTTTTCCGACGCCTCGAGGTGTTTGACGCCCTCCTGCTCTCCGCTCCGGACCGAGCCTGCGAGCACTTAAGCCTGAGTCCCTGCAGACTGCAAAGTAGCTAGACTTGACCGTTACTTTCGGCGAGTGGAGGCTTTTGCCTCCCCTTTGTTATCCAGCGATCGCGGCGCTCGTTCCCCCCTCGAATAACATGATTTTCGGTATTAGCGTCTCTCGAGCTGCAAAACTGGATATCAAATCACAACCCCCGATTCCGCTTACGGCCGCCAGTTCCCCTTTGAGGTCAGACATCCCTTTCTATCCCTAAGTTGTTGTTGGATCTTTTCTCCTTTTTCCCTTTTAAAAGCGTCGTAACGCTGGGCGGCGTTTAGGAAGAGCAGTGGCGTTTAGTCGCTATCATACCGAATGTCTTCTTCTGAACGAGCGCAGAGATTGGAGCGTTTCTCTTTCTCCTCTAAGGACAAGCTTAGAATACGTAACCATGCCGGGCTTCGTAATTGCGTATGAGGTTTGAACCCCACCTCTCAGGACTGCTCGAAGGCGAGGGCACTGATAGCGTTCCGATACTCCCCCAGGAAAGTATTCCGTTTTTCCCGCTTTGGTCTGCTGCAAGCCTACTTTCGGAACAAATTTCAACGTATTCTTCCTTTCCCCCCCGCGTAGGGATTACCCTGACCTATCCCTCGCCTTCCTGACCAGATCGGCCAACCTCCCAATAGGAGATGAAGGACATGACAGACGAACCAATCTTTTTTCAGATCCCCCCTTCAGAAATGTTTCTCGTCCTATCTTCTCTAGCCACCTAGTCCACGAGGACCCCTCTTTTTTTGAACCCAACCTTAGCGAAGATCGACTCCTTACTTGACAGTCGACCCCTCACGCGGCAGATGAACGGCGATCTATTCGTTACTTTCCCCCCCCAGTCAGACAGTCCTCAGTATGCTACTCCAGCGCTCTGCTTTGGAGGGTCACCCCCTGACCTTTTACAGTTGGCTTTGGAGTAGGGGCGCGTCTCGCTAGCCAGTACCCTCGATTTGCGCTCCTCCCCCTTCCTGATCCGCCCGGCTCGCTTCCTTGCTCTCCGGCGCGCAGCTCCAGCCAAGAGTTTGGTTTTCCGTTCGGATGGCACGTTGATGGTGGGACTGATTCGGTACGCGGTCGGAGGTCGAAACTGAAATATCTCCTAGTCTCGACTTGTTCGCCCCCCCAAGGTAGGCCATCTGTCTAGGCCTTTCCCCCCTTTGATTTGGAACCACTGTTCCCACGATGAAGTCGCGATCGTTACTTTGTACGTGTGTCTGCCCCACTCGATTCGAGGAACCCGGTTCAGTCTTCCTCCTCCTAGGGCGCCGGTGTGCCGTCTTACTGTAGAAAGCGCGTGTTCCCCCCAATCCTGCACTTTGATGTGCGTCCAACCTTGTCCATTTTGATTACTCGTCTTTTCTTGCCAAACTCGGCTTCTTGAAAAAAGGCTCTGGCTTCCATCCGACCGCGCCACCCGCCAACAGACCGGTTTGCACGTGTCACCTCTTCTCTATTGAGCGACGAGCAACCTAGTCTTTCCTCGTCCCTGGTG
>Ga0179593_1323425_pt1 | contig 17805 bp, 28 predicted proteins | sample CZODoug2_1_08_16_FD_185931 | JGI IMG/M metagenome (GOLD analysis project Ga0179593, IMG submission 185931) | Vadose zone soil fungal communities from Angelo Coast Range Reserve, California, USA - CZODoug2_1_08_16fungal (PacBio error correction) | ecosystem: Environmental > Terrestrial > Soil >... | reverse complement strand
TCTATTTTTCCCCTCATGCCTAGTCCAATTCCTTACGGGTCCACCATGTCCATTTTTCTCTGTCACTCTTTTCACGCCCTTTTTCCCAAAGTGGTACCCCAATTGCGGCTTCCCCCCCACGAAGCTTTTTATTCCCTTTGGTAACTCTTTTTTTTTGTTGTTTTCCCCTTTTTTTTCCTTTCCTTTTCGGCGGCCGCGTTGTGTTACTTTCCAACGCTTTGGTTTTGACCCAAATACTCGGAGGTCTTGATGATCTAGTCGTTTACCCCTTCGAGGTACTTTTTGCTTTTCAGGAATTTATTTTCTGAATTTTTTAACGACTTTCATCTTTTTCCTTCTCCTCTTTTCCCCCGTTCCAGGTTTTAGTATATTGTCTACCCCTTTCCCTGGAGTTTTCACTTCCTTGGTTAACTTTCTTTTCACTTTTTCTCGCCTGTTTTCATTTTTTCCTTCCATGTCGAACCATTCTCTACTTCGGCGTTGTTTTTGATTTTTCCCTTACCACCTTCACTTTTCTAACCACCAACCGCACTGACCCCCAAACACCCACACGAGTGATTCCACCTACTCCAACTTTTCCCACATAACCCCAAGGGTTTCTAGGACACAGTGCACTTACTTTCCAACACCAGTACCCTTCCTGTTTTTTTTTTATGTGCTTTGCTCCTGGTCTCTTTCTTGTAGTCTTTGTTTTTTTTTTTTTCCTTCCCGAGGTGGAAGGCGTCTTTTTTCCCGGGTAACTTCCCCCCCCCTCACTAGTGAACTCGGGTTTCACAATCCCTCCCACGCTGTTTTAACTACCATTCGACCCGTTTTGTCAAACTTCAGAATTACCGTTTCGCCTGGAACCCTACCCCTTTTACCCAAGTTTTTGGTGACTGTATTTTTTTTTCCGTTCTGGTGCCACACCAATCCACTCTACCGTTTCCACCCCCCGATGCCCCCCACCCGTCGTTTTTAAATCTACCTGATTTTTTTCTCCTTCCCCCCGATTTTTTTTCCACCTACCCCCACAGGGTGATCGTCTCGGAGTTTCTGTTACACCAGGGGCGGAGGGCTCTCCAGACCGTCCCATTTTTGGGCAACACGGTTCAGCGTTTCCCCCTTTTTCTCCCTCATTTTTTCATTTTTGAATGCTTTTAACCCTTTTTTTCTCTTCCTCTGAACCCTGACCCCTTTCCGTTTTTCCATTTGTTACCGTTCTGATCGACCACCCTTTCACGATGGGCCCAGGCGGTTCTTCCCTTTTTGCTTTCACTCAGTTTCGCCTAACCCGAATAGTGATTTACCACTTTACCCTTTCCTGATTTTTGTTTTATCCCCGGTTTTCACACACCCTTGTGGTCCTTTCCCCTACAAAGGGTCAATCCTGTCTCCCCGTGCCCCCGGTTTGTCCCCACCTGACCCCCAATTATTTTTACCGAGTTCTCCTACACAACCAACACTTCATTTGAACTTTTTCGTTTAGTGGCGCAACTCTTCACTCCTTGTTCTTTTAACTTCTTGCAACGTCGTTCGCCTTTTCTCTTTCTTTTTTGTTCGTCGTAAACCAGCGCCCAACACCCACAAAAGTCCCCCCTTTCCCCCCCAGTAAACCGGACCTCCTGGAACTTTCTTGCTCCACTAAACCCTGAATTCTTTTCGTCTTGCCCCCCCCTTTCTTTGAGTTCACCCCCCCACCCCCTCTGGTTTTTTGAGTCGGCGTCTTTTGAGGGTGATGAAGCCCTTTATTTTCATTTTTCGCCCGAGGCATAATTTTTCCTCTTCACCAATTTTTTGTTGAGATGAGATCCCAGAGTACTCCAATGTCCCTCTTTTTCCCTGCTCTTGAAGAACCCCCCGGGCCCCCTGACGAAGCCACCCCCCTTTGATGGTTGACCAGTGTGACAGTGGAATCTTTTTAATTTCCCCCTTTATTTAAAGTTCTTTATTTTGGCCGACCCGTAACAATATTTTTCTCAGTTGGGATGTGGTAATGTTAGTGTCCGGTGTGGTTTTTTCTTTTTGTCAGTTCCTTCCCCTTTTTTTTTTTTTTTAGATTTAACCATCGAAATGGGGTCTCAACCTTTTGGGGCGGTTGCACCCCACCTTTTTCATAACGAAAATTTTTTACCATCAACATCCTTTTTGGTTTTGCGCCCCTTCATCCCCCGACTGGTGTCGGTTAGTGGTCCCCCCCCTCCTGGCACGGCAGTTAGCCAGTCAGTGTGATTTTCTTCCCCCCCCACAATTGTGTGGAACAGGTGGGATGTCCCACCCCTTTTTCTTCCCCCTACCTGTCAATACGCATTACGGGTTCCTTTCCCCAGACCGATGATAACTCTTCTTATACCCAGTTTTGAAATAGTTTTTTTACTTTTTTTGTTCGTATAAATTACACGATTTGGTTTACATTCTCCCTCCATTTGATCGTTTTATTGTTATCCAAAACCTAACACAAATTTTGTATACCCTTTTCCCCCTTGAAACTAGTTTTCCGAACGGGCCCGCGACCAACACCCCCCCCCCTCAGTTGGTTTTTTTTTTTTTTTGACCAACAAGTTTCCCTTCTTATTTAGCCCTCTTACCCCCCATCCGCCCTGGTGTGGGAACCGGACCCCCTGCCAGATTACTATTTCCCCCCTGTTGTGGCTGCCCCCCCCTTGCCATGGAAGGCCCTAAAACCCTTTTCTCTGCGCCCTCCCCTGGTTTTTCCTCTGTGTCGGTCCCGGGGATTGCTGGTCGTTGTTTTTTTTTTAATTCACCCAATCCCCTTTCTGGAGGTCATCCCAGGTCCTTCGGTGGTCGGTTCTTTTGTGGACTCTTAATCGGCGGTTCCCCACCCCCCCCCCCTTTGTTGGATGCTCGGCCCATATAGGTAGGGGCCTGGGTTTTTGAAGCTACTTTCGGTAATTTAGAGTGGAATGTTCCCCAGTTGGTACTAAACATCGACACATTTCTTCCTCCCCCCGACCTCACGACTTTCTCCTCTGACCTATACCCCCCCATCTCCCCCCCCTAACCCGAACCGTACCCTTGTTGGAACTTCTTGTGATTTTTTTTAATTTTTTTCAAGGGAGAGTTGTCACTGAACCTTTTTCGCGGACAACTTCCTTTTGGTTATCACCTATCTGCGTTCCAGTCCCTTTTCATGTCCAACAAGCTCCCCCCCCGAACCCCTAGTCTTTTTCTCCCGGCGGACCCCCCTCCGTTTCACCTCCTGTTAAGACTGCGTTTACCGACTTCACGGTTCATTGTTTCCAACCTCCCTTATTTCCCGGTCGGCTTTCATCCGTCTGCACCGCTTTCCATTTTTTTTTCCTAGCGTTTGACCCCACTCCGGACCAGGTTCCCTTTTGCATGCCTTTTTATTCCGCGGTGACCACCCCAGACCCCTCCCTCCCCCCCCCCCTCGTGTTTCTCCGACACCTTCGCCGAAGGTACGTTCCCCTTTTTCCACACCTTCACAAGTTCCATCCCTGCTTTTTTTTTTCCAGCAGCCGCCGTGGGCGAAGCGTTTATCCCTGCTTCTTCACACTAATTGCGTAAAGTCCCCGTTGGGCTGGACCGGTCCATTTTTGACATTTTTGCTTCCTTCCTTCCTCCGTTTGTTTTTTTTTTGTAGATCGTCCCTTTCTGTCCCCTTGGCCATCAGAGTCAATCCCTTACACTTGAACCAGTTTCTTTTTTGCGCGGTACCTCGTACTTTTAAATTCTACCCCCCCCCCCCCTGCTTCCACACGGTCCCCCGTGAAGAGGTTTGATGTTTTTTTGCCCTTGATTTTACCTGTTTACTGTTAACCTTCGTGCATTCCCATTTCCTGGACCTAGACCCCATTTGGGATCGAGACCTTTTTTCCCAGGTCCGGTTGATAGCCGGCTTGCAAGTACAAATGATGCCCCTTGGGTCCTCTCCCCTAACCTTCTCCCCCCTTCTTGTTGCAGTCATTTTCTTCCTTTTGCTTTATCGGTGCTTGTCATCCTTACCCTGTGCCTTTTTGACCATTTTTTTTTCTCAAAGGCTCATTTCTTTTTCCTTTTCTTTTCCACCCCCCCCCGCGCTTTGGGTGTTTTAGATTGGCCCCCTAAATTCCCCTGTCCCCCGGCAACTGTCCCCCCAAAACCTCCTTGCTCCGCGACGTTCCCCCTCCCCACTTTGTTTGGTTTTCCTTTGTTGACTGCCCAACACCCCCACTTTTTTTGGCTGTCCCCAACCCAGCCTGTGTGGCTGGGCTGTCTTTTGGCTCGCTCTCTTCTTTTTTTTCTTCTTTTGGTTTTTTTACGCTCAAGGGCGCTGTTTTGGGCGGTTTTCCCCCTTTGTCAACCCTCCCCATCGGTTGGACGCGGTCCCCAACAGAAGCTACTTTTTATGGGAGGATTCTTCCTCTTTTTTGTTCCTTCACCCGCCGCCTTTCGTCGCTTTCTTACCCTCCAGTACACCCACTCTGGTTCCTTGATGTTTCCTGTATGGGTCCCCCCCCCTTTTCACTCGGGCCTTTGCCCCAACCCGACCGGCCACCCCTTGTCCCCACATTACAATTTCTTTCTTTTTTCCTTTGGTTGCAGGACCCCCCTGATTTCGTCTCTTGTTGTCGGGTTCCCCACGGGGAGGTTCCTATTCCCCCCCTTTTTCTAGTCACGTTGTGGTGTCAACCCACTCTCCCTTAGGTGCCCCCTAATCCCTCCCCCCCTTGGGACATACTGGATCACCTTTTTTTCAGTTTGTTGATCAGGATCCCTATTCTGGATTTGTCGAGTTCCCTCTTTTTCCTTTGCCTCTTTCCCACCTGGGTCCCCCGCTGCCACCCTCAGGGTTGCTCTCCGATTTTTTAGTCGCTTCGCATAACCCCTTTAACCGCCTTCACCCCTTCCCTGTTTCCATTTTCTCCCAACGGGTCACACACAAACTTGTGTGGCTTCCCCCATTCCCCCCACCAGTGTCCCGTCGGTAAATTCCCGTGCCCCTTCTTCCCCCCAACCGTCTGTACTCGTCATTTTCCCTCCCCCCCCATTTTATTAATGGGAGAGTGTCAAATGAATCCATTTTGACCTTTGTTTCCCCCTCCGTTCCCCTCCTCTGTACGTCTGTTTCTTGGGTAGCCGTTTTCCCACATGATTTAGTCGAAACCACCCACAACACCTCCCCCCACCCCGTCCCCCTTAAAACGGCCGTCCCCAGCGGGGTGTTTTCCTCACCCGAATTCTGAATTTTTCAGTGTTCTATTTTGAGGTGACATGTTTTCACCCCAACTTTTCCCAGGCATCCCCCTTCCTGTTGAACCCTTTTTTCGGGTGACTCATCAGGTCGTCCGGCCTTTGGCTCCTTTGGGCTCTTCTTTTCATCCTTTTCTTTTTTTTGTTGTATTCTCATGATTTGCGTACGCACTTGCTTGGATCCTTTTGTGTCTCTGACATCCCCTCCCCCCCCCCTTTTTTTCCCCGCCGCAACCAGATGAACGTGTGGTACGCCCTTCTTTGACAGAGTGTTTTTTCAATTGATCAATTTCCGTCTCGAGGTCAGCTGCCACCATTTCACCCCTCTTTTTCGTTTTTCCCCATTGTGTGTTTTCCTGTTTTGTTCCCTTTTTGGGGTTTGTTTTTTTTTTTTTGGTTTGGTAGTTAGTTCAGAAAGAAGTGCGTCCCGCCCTTTTTCCCCATAGACTTCGACCTTTTATGAATCAGGTGCCCCCCAACGCCCCACCCCTAACATCTGGCCCTTCCTTTCATCGTTTTTTTTTTTTTTTTCGATATCACAACGATGTGTTTTTCGGTAGTGTTGGATAGGGCACGGGAAGGTCTGATCTTTAGTTTTCTTTCCCGACCACCTTTTGTTTTTCCCCGGTTTTTATCCAACTCCCCTTTAGGCGGTCCCCTCCTGTGTTTATTTCTCAAGAGTTCTTGCATAAATATATACACTCTGTTGTTTTTCTCAATCGGTTTGACCTTGGTTGAGCTATCCCCCCCCCCCCCCTTCCCCCCCCCCCTTTCGCTTCCCCCCCCATTAACCCCTCCATTCATCCGTTCGATTTCAAGTGACCACCCCCCCATTTTTTGTGATCCCAGTGTACACTGAAAATCCGCCCTTTTTCAAGTGATGTACCCCCCCCATTCCCTTTTTTTTTTTTTTGCCAAGTCCGCTTTATGACAGGCCCCCCCCTCCCTCGGCCTTTTCCTGAAACACCGAATTGTGGTCCGAAACCCTTGTGGCTGCCTTTTTTCCCCGGAAGTTGACACGCAAACTTTCCCGGTACTTTCCTTTTCTACTTTTTTTTTTTTAATTCTTTTTGTTCCGTACGGGAGGCCCTGTTCTTTTTTTGTCCCTGCCAGACGGTATTTGGCTCCCTTCCTTTTTCCTTCCCCTTGTTTAGTAGCTTACCCCAGTAACAGTCTTCCCTTTTGCACCCGCCAGTTGGGCGTGACATTTCGGGCCCACCTGCTAGTTTTTGATTGTGCGTGGCGTGTTCCTCTTCCTCCTATGTTTTCCGTTTCCGTGTGACCCCCTCAACAGCGCCCTCTTTTTTGACAACGAAAGCCTCAACCTCTCTCTTTCTAGTTCCCACTGAGCCCCGCCGCCGACTCCTCGTTTTTCCCCACCCGTCTTTACCCGATCCCTGGCGTTTTTTTCCCCGTTCGCGGAGGACTTCTTTTTTTTTTTTCCTTTGCTTTGCAACGTTTTGGAATTGGTGAGGTGCCAGTGCCCCCCACCCCCAACCCCTACAATCGTTCGTGCCCCCCAGGACCATCCCTTTATCCCCTGGTCTTTTGTAAGGATGGACTTCTTCCCTTCCCCCTTTTTTTTTTTTTTTAAATCCTATCCCAGTGTTCAGAGTCGTCCTTCGGCGTTTCAACGCTGCCCCAGTCTTTATCTGGAACCACCCACGAAACAGTTTTTCATCAGCCTTCCGTCTAACTTCTCAGTTTAGGCCAACGGCAGTCCTCCCCCTAATACCCCATTTTTCCCTGTAGTTCCTAAGCTGTGCTTTAATGACCGAAAGTGTAACTTCCTTCCCCCCCCCCCCCCCTGTTTCTCGTTCCCCCAGTGGAACATCCATTCCTTGCTTCCTTTGTCCTTTCGCACGTGACGTGGCTTTTGTTAAGTCTTGGACGAGTACAGCTCACCTGACCTGTTGTTTCCCGTCCGGGGCTGGAACGCGGGAATTTCTGGGGGGGTGCTCTATCTCATACCCTCGTGTTGTTTTTTTTCCTTCATCGATATTCTCCCCCTGTCAGGTAGTCTTACGGGACCATGTTCTGTGCGATTACCACTTCGTTCCGCTTCCCGGGACCACGTTTTCGAATCATCACCCGTCCTCCTTTGATTTCCTTGGTGACGAGTGACATTGATGTTTTCAACGGTTAGTATGCTTCTTGTAAATTTTTTGCCCCTTCGGTGCCCGCACGCGAGACTGGTGTCTTCCTTTGTTCAGTTGGCTTCTTCTCTTTTCGAATCTTGGGTCAGCGTTTGCCCCTTTACCCATTGTTTTTAGGAAGTTTTTTTCAATCTTTTTGCCAGTTTTCTGTGAGTTTTTTGTGCCGGATTTCGCCGGCACCCGGTTAAGTTTTTTCATGGCCTGCCGTGCCAGCTTTTATGTACAGTCATGTCCCTTTTCCCGTGTGCTTCCTGGTGCGACCCCCCCCTCCCTGCGTTCGGTGGTTGTGTTTTTTTTTTTTCGTCTCTTGGCTTCAATTATCTTTTACCAACGACTTTTTTTTTCTTGCACAAACGAGCTCCTCTCCCCTTTTCCCCCACGTCCCGGTATTTCGTACAACAGAAACTTTCCTTCCAACCCCCCCCCCAGTATTCATGGTTTGGGTGCTGGGCTTCTGTTCCTTCTGCCCGAGGCATGGGTTTTTTATTGATTTTTGTGTTAGTCCGAGCCTTTCCTATGTTGCCTTTTACCCGGCAAACTCTTGTTCTTGTTTCCACGCTGCTCAACCGACGATTTCTTTTTGGTCCATCGTTCCTTCGCCCCCCCTTTGGTTTCCCCAAACTGCGGCCTTCCTGTTCTTTTCGTTTTATTATCGCCCCACATCTTTTCCCTTTTACTTGGGCCTCACGCTGGCCCAACGTTTTGCCCCAGTTCATTCCCCCTTTCTTCTCACACGATTGCCACCCGTTTTATCCGCCATTGCTACAATGCATTTTTCGTTTTTCCTGCATCTTTTCTTGTTCCCCCAGGTGATCTCCTATTTTCCCTTTTTAGGTACCTTTTTTCATCCGGAATGTCATACGTCTTTCCACTTTTGGCACCCCCGTGCTGTCACCCCTGCCCTGTCGGGGGACAACCTAGTTCCCTGCCTTGGCTTTCCAACCAATTTGTTCTGGTGGCTCTCTGTCCCGTTTTGACCTGTTTTTTATTGTTACCCCTAAGTGCGCGTGATAGCCCACCCCTTTCCCCCTATTGCCCCTCAGGTGTCTCGAAGCCTTTTGATTTTCAGCTTCTTTCCTCACACCCCTTTTAATTTCGTATTTTCCAAAGGAAAACTGGGAGATATTGCAACACCCACCCGGGTAACACACCCCTTTTGTTTTCGTACAATGACCCCCCTTTTTTTTTTTTTACAATATGCCGGTACCTTAGCCCAGATGGGCCCCTTTAACGTCCCCCCCCCCCAGGTAGTGTGTGGAGGTAATCGTTCAACCCCCCCCCACACCTTTCTTTGAAGAGGGCGTCAATTTATGAATTTCAGGTTGGGCTGCTTTGTTTTCACCCCCGCGTCTCAGTAGCACCTTTCAGTCTGGTAGCCCCCTTTGCCCCCAGCCTTGCCACCCACCAAACCAACGGAACCACCCCCCTGGAACTAGGCCCCCCGTGCGGATCGGTTTTGACTGTGGGCTTGTCCCCCCTCCCTTTTCTCCTGTTCTTATTCCCGAGGGTATAAACACCCCCTATTTCCATGGGTTTGTTGCTGGAGACCTTGCTTTTTTTCTTGCAGTAAGATGCCCTAAGCTTTTTTCCCCCCTCTTGGCATACTTTTTTGTACACCTCCCTACGTTGTTTCAGCGATCTTTTGGAACGATTTCGTGGATTCATCGACCTGGTTTATGTGCCCATGCCACTCCCCCAAAGGTTGTCTTCTTCCCAGCTCTTTAGTGTGGTTCAAGGCCTACTGGAAACGTCCCTAATTTTTTTTCTCTGTTTGGCCGACAAGTTAAAAATCGTTCCTCCCGGGTGGGAGAAGGTTGTCCTTTGCGGTTACCCCTTGTTTTTTGCCTTGGTTGGACGGGCGGGATTTCCCCTTTGAATTTCCGTCGACCTCCCCCCTACCAGGTTCTACGGTGCCGTCTTTGCAACCCCCCCCCAGCCACCCTTCTTTCAGCATGAGACCCTTTTTTCTTTTAATTCCACCCCCCTTTTGTTGATGACTTTAAACCCCCAACCAACCCCCCCCACGGTGTTGAGGCTTCCCCTTCCTTGTTTTGCATTTCACCTTACCTTTCTGTATTGTCACAGGCCTTTTTTTTTTGTTTCCCCCCCCCCCCCCCCCCCCAATTTGTGGTGACGGTGGCTCAAATAACGCCTTCCGTTTAATATATTACCCTTATGCGACTGGTGTCTCCCCCCTTTTTGCTAGACCCCCCCCACCCTTTCTGTGCCATCCCTGTGTGCCGTTTGGGTTCCGATAGACACCTGCATTTACACCCCCCATTCCCCCATCGATCGTGCCTCTCACACCACTTAAACAACACATTCGACACACACACCCTTAATCAGTGTTCCCCCGCTTTTCCACATCCTTGGTTTTTTTTTTTTGCCCCCCGGCCTGCTGAAGGCCGTTTGCCTTACCTCCCTTGGTTTTCCCCCCACCACCACGCCGGAGGGTTATCCTCAACTTTTGTGATGCCCTCACCGGCTCCCCGCAACTTCGTTTTTCTGCTTTGCCTTGTTTTACGCGTGTGGAATCTTTTTTCCCAGTCCCCGTTGAACCCTTGTCTTTTTTTTCTTTTATCAAGCCACAGGGGTTTTATTGTCAAGGACCATCCCTTGAACTATGTCAGGCCTCCCTCGTTCCCTCACGTAAGGCGTCTTTGTACATGACAAAAAAACGGGGCTATTTTTTTTGCTCGGCCGTAGAGGGGAGGGCTGGTTTGTGTTTGTGTTCTTTACGGGTTTTTTTCCGGTGTGAGCCGAACCCTCCTCCCTTTCTCTTCGTTGAAATTTACCTCACCGTCTCGGCGGCTCCACCACCACCGATACAGCCGGATACAACCCTACGCGTTTGGTGGACCCAGCTGTGTTTTCCGTCCCCTGTTTTTGATTTTTCCCCACAGGTTCTTTAGTCCCTCGTTGTTGAGCCGCTTTGTGCATTGGGAAATTCCGACCCCCCCGACTCGGGCTGGTCTTTGGGAGTCCCCCCCTTATTCCCTTCTGGATTCAACTCATCCTGTCCTTTTTTTTTTCCTTTTTCCCCATTGTAAAACTCGATACCGGTTCGGACGCACCGGTAGGACCCTCTTCCAAAGCTTCCCCTATGGAAAAAACCACTTTTACAAGAGGTACTTGCCCCCCCTGTGGTTACGCGCCGCTTTCCCCCCACACCTGAGAATTCCTTCCTCTTTTTTCCCCCCCCGTGTTTTCCTTGGTGCCAGCAGAATGGTTTAATTTCACCTAGTAAACCCCTTTTAAATACCTTTGAGTGGGTTTCCGGTTCCGTTTTTGCCGTGGCTTTACTCCCTGTACGATTTCCCCCCCTTTTAGCCACCCTTTGCAACATTGGGTCCCTTCCCACAGATATCGTTGCCCACTATTCCGGACGCTATCTTTTTTCCTTTCCCAATCCAATCACCCTGGGTTTTTGAGGCGATTTCCGAAACTTTACACATCCTTCCTTGCAATGTCCGTGGCGCGGCCTTCCCTCCCCCGGTACCCCTCGCCACCCTGTTTCCCCAACGACGCCGGCTTCAACCCTCCCTGAGTTCTTTCCTTCCCCATTTTTTATGCCCTATTGGGTGACTGTAGACTTACCCTAGGGTTCATGCTGAGCCCTTTAGGAGTATTATATCTCGTCTTTTGCCTGTTCGTTTTTTAATAGGGGTCCCTTTCCCCAATTTTGTTCTTAGGTGGTTCACAGTGTTTTTCTTTGTCTGACTTGACACCTTGGCTTCCCGATCCGCGAACCCCCCTTTTGTTATTTATTGGGTTTTCCCCCCAGTTTCTTTTCAGTGCGCAAATTCTCCTTTCGTCCATTTATTGTCGACATGTGGTGCCCCTTTTGGCGAAAAAGACCCCCCGTCTTTATTTTGTTGTTTGTTGCCCCATTCAACCCTGCCACCCCTTATACACACCTACTGTCCTCTCCTGACAAACTTTTCAAAGACCATGGTTGTTTTGTTTTCACCCCTCCCTAGGTTTATTTTTGTCCCCCCAACACACGTTTCCATTACTTGGTTGGTGGCGCTCTTTGTTATAGTTCCGCGAGTGAGGCGAGGTTTCTCCCCCTCTTTTCTTTTCTGAACTTTGGCTTCCCCCCTGCTTTGTTTTCTTTTTGTCCTTTTTAAACTTATAACAGTCTTCCTCCCACAGGGGCAGATTACCCTATGGTCCCCTGTTATCACCACCGAACGGTTGGTTTTGCACCCCTTATTTTTCGGACCAGGTTAGACCTTCCCCCCCCCCCTAGGGCGGCTGCAGGTCCCTCCTTTTTTTTTTCTTGACACAAAGAAAAGTTTAATCAGTTTCCCCTTTCCCCATCGCCCCCCGTTTCCGTAAAGATACCTGCTTTGTGTGCGTCTCCCCCTTCAAAGTCCAAACCCCATTTTCTTTTAAACGTTGCTTGTTCGGGTCAACCAGGGTGAATGAGGCCTTTATACACCTCCTTCACTTTTTGCAAAACACTTCCTTCTGGTTCATTCTGACTCTGTTCAGTTGGCCTTCACACAATTTGACTTTTTATAGTTCTTATATCATGTCGTTTTTTATGGTACCCTTTTGAGGTTCCTCCTTCCCAAATTTCAACCCCCTTCTCCCCCCCTCTTTAACAGTGTTCCAACGGTCGATAAACAAGTTTAATGCGTATTTTTCCCCCTTCAAAAGTTTCCCCGAATCCAACCGGTCACACAAATTGTGTGGAGCACCTCCCAACTTGTTCTTGAACTCCCCGTTTGGCCGTGTCATGTTTGCTTTTGTTCTGATTTTGCCTACAGACAAGCTGGTGTTCGTCTCCTCCCCCCCCCACCTGTCGTTCCGTTTTTCAGATGTTTGTTTTATTTTTTTCCACCTTCTGTAAGTGAATTTTTTTTTTTCCATTGTCCTGCGGAGCCCTTCCATTGTTAGTTTCTCCCGCCGTTTTCCCCTTCTTTTCGAGCCCCCAACCACCCACCCCCTCCCCAAAAGGAAACCCCGTCAAACCGCGCCGCTGGGACCTGGGGTCTTTCCCCCCCCCTACTCTGTGTTTTTTTGATACCGCGGGCTACCCCCCAAGTTTCTCTTTTTTTGCGTTATCCTTCTGTTCGTTGTTGTCTTTCCCCCCGTATGATAGCCTTTACTTCCGTTTCGAATAAAGTCTTCATTCCCCCTGTCCTTCAATTTTGTTGTTTTTTTCGCTATTTTTTTTTTTTTGAAAATCTGCCCAGTTTCCGTCCTGTGTAGTTTTTCCCCTTCTCAAACTACCCAGGAGCAGTCCCCTCCCCAATTTTGAAGTTGTGTACGTCCTTCTTTAGCCACCTTTCAATCTTCCTTCGTGGTTTCAATTTCACAGGAACCCGCTTGGTTTTCCTCCTTTATTTGAACCCCTTTTTGCCTGTGCCGGGGTTTGGTGCGTTCTCCCTCCCTTGAGTTTTTTGCAAGATACATGGCTCGGTTTTCGGAGTTTACCCCCCTCCCCCATTAGCATTCGACAACCTTTTTTCTTTCTTTTTCTCAAATAATTTTTGGTTTGTTTCCCAATTATACAATTCCCCGTTTTTGTTTTTTCTTTTTTCGTATTTTTTTTCTTTGAACGGACCGCGGCCCCCAAAGACTGTTCCCTTCCCTGACCCCACATTTTTCCCCAGTGTGTACTTTTTGAAAATCATCTCCTTGGCCCTTTTCTTCCGCATTTACCACCGGTATTGCGTGCTTATAACCTATGCCTAGACCCCCCCCCTTCTTGCGGGGACAGTGCTGCTAACCTCCCACCAGTCTGTGTCCCCCCTATTTCCCCCGTTCCTCTTTGCTTTTTTTTTGATCAATAACACCCGTCCAACCTCCCTTTTCAAGCTGAACCGTGTCGTTTTGAACCCAATTTTGCATCTCTTTACTCAATTACCACCTTTTTCTCTCGTTTTTCAGTCAAAACCCCCTTCGTACGATATGGGTTTTCCTTTTTCCCCCCCTTCTTTTCCTACGCAAAAACGCACTTGCAGTAACTAAGGTTTTTCCCGTTCTCTTTTTTGTTGCAAGTTTCCCCCTTTTTGGGGGCCATGAGTTTGTTTCCCAGTTAACAGTCACTTTCTGATATTTTCACTCCGGACTTAGTCTGGGACTCTGAATTTCCTTTATTTCCCCGGAGTTTTGCGGTTTTCCCCAACCCCCACCGGGTCGTGCTGTATTTCTTCGCCCTTTATTCTGGGCGTGTGGTCGGCCCGGATTTGCTTTTTAGTTTTCTACCCCCACCGTTTGCCACATCTCCATTTCACGTTGTCCCCCCCCTTCTAATTAAATTGCGAACTGGATACCCCCCTTCCCCCATCTCCAAACCCTTACTTACGTTTGCCACTCCTCCTGGTTTCCGCTACCCTGTTTCTTTTACCACACTTTTTTCTCCTTTTTTCTCCCCCCGTGTTTTGTGATTCGCCTCGTGGTGATTGCCCCCTTTCTTTCCCCCCCATCTGACACACCACACTCTTGTCTGTTTTTCCCCGTGACCCCTTGAATTGCTTTCGTCGAAGCACCCCCTTTTGTCAGAGGAACGGGAGTTTTTTTTTTCATGACTACATCACCTTCCTTCTGCCGTCACTCTTCAGTATTTTTTTGTTTCCCCTCCCGAACCCATGAAGCGTCTTCCTCCTTTTTTTTCCCCCATTTTTGTTTTTCCCAAACGGAAGCTTTTGGTCACTCCGCCTCCCCCTGTTTGGTGGGGGGGGGTTGTGTTTGTTTGGTTTGGGGTTGGGAGTATGTTCCCATTGTCCCCCTTCCCCCTTGTCCCCTCCTCCCCATTGTCACCACCTCGTCCCCAATGCAATTCCTAGCGGGGAAGTCCCGTTTATCCTTTTTTTTTTGTTTTTTTTGGGTCCTTACGTTAGTTCAGTACCGCTCCCCCCCCCTTGTACGTCCCTGCTTTACAGTAATTTATTACAAGTATCTTCTTCCCCCCCCCTTACTCCGTTGTTTTTTGAGAAAGAGTTCCTTCTTTTTCCTGTGCAATGCCTTTCCCTTCCAGGTTTTTAAGTTTCCCCATTTCCATGTTTTTTTTTTTTTTTCCCTTACTCGTTCCCGTTCGTGGCCCACTTCCGTGGGATACCCGTCATTCTTTGAGTCCTTTTTTCTTCTTTTGTTTTTTGGATCTTCGGATTATGTTTGACAGTCCCTTTCACTTTTAGGACCCTTTTCCCCGCCTCCTCAAGATCTTTCTTTCGAGACTGTTTCCCCCCCCCTTATGATTTTACGAGAGTGTTTTGCCGGCACTTGGTCCCTTGTTCATTTGTCCGATCGCCCTTGTTGCCGTTGCCGCCCCCTCCTGTCGCGACGGTATATGGCTTTCTCCCCATCTCTTGAGTGTCGTCCCATTAGTTAGCAGGTCCTTCTCCACTTGGAATTTCGCAGTTCTTATTTCATTTCCGAGTTCGGGTTTTCTCTTTTTCCCCCCCCCTCAATGACCCCAAGAGGTCTTTTTTTTTTTTGAACTCACACACCTCCGTGTTTTTGACTTCAAAAAGCAATTGGATTAGTGACCAACCCCAAAGTTCCCCGTCTTGTTACCCCCTTATGGTGGTGTCGTTTGCTTTTCTTTTTTTTCGTCTTGCCCATTCCCGATCGTGAGTGTAGTTTTTTTTCCCCTTTTCTTTTTGTTAGCGTGAGGGTTGCTCTTGTTGCTTTTTTAACCCGGCCCACCCTCCCCAGCGCATTGCAGCCTCACACAAGGACCCGCTCCTCTCTTTTTTATGTTCCATTTGCCGGTTGTTGTGACACCCTGAAGAATTCATCTTTTCCGGATCTCCTCCCCCTATGGCCGTGTGTCTCTTTTTCCCAATGCCCATTCCCCTTTGATGGGCTGAAAACAAAATACCATGGTCCCCCGGTGCCGCACACGATGTCCCCCCCCGCCCGTCCCTCTTCACTGTTTTTCTCTCCCCTTTCCAGTCTTTTTAAAAGCCACCATGTGTATTTTCCCCTCTTCCTTTCAGGTCCACCATTTGCTCCGATTTATGATCCAGCATTTTTACAATTTTTTTCCCCCCAAGATGTTAAGGTTATTTCCCTTTCTTCCCGGTTAAAGTTTTTCCCTTCCCGTTCGGTTTATTTTCTATCCCCCCTACTGGAATGGTTTCCCCGCTGGTACCCTTTTTTTGCCTTTGACGACATCCGGTAACACTGGATGTCCCATCCTTTTTGTTATTTTATCCCCGGATTCACTCTTAGTAATTCCCCCCCCTGGTCCGATTCACGTTTCCTGGTTGGCGATTTTTTCATTCCCCAACGGGTACATGGTTGTTTGCTTTCCACATGACCCCCCAGTTGGATGTCCAACCCTTCCGTGGTAATTTCCCTTTTTCCCCCTTTCCCCCTACCGAACAACAAGTACGGTGGGCTGTGGTTCGCCCACCCCCACCCCCCCCAGGTTTGAAGGAGGGAGACATTTTTCTTGAATGTAGTTTGATTTTTTCCCACCTTTTCCCATTGTCTTTTCTCAATCTGGTCGCCTGGGCCGTTTAACACCCCCCCACCCCCCCCCCCCCCCTCACCCCCCCCAACGTAAAACCTCCCTTACACTTCTTGTTCTTGGAATGGGTGAGGCAACCTCGCCTATTGGAAGATCCCCCCCCTCTGTGCGTAACCACGCCACTTTCTTTTTTTTTTTGGATTGCACATCATTTTTTTTTCGTTGGGCAGGTCTTGATTCTCCTTTTTGTTGTTCCTCTGGGAATTCCCCTCTCTTTCTTCCTTCCTGGTTGTGTTTTTCTCCTGGATATGCCCTTTACGGCAACTTCCCGACTAAGCGTCTTTCCCTTCACCCCCGGCAGGCCGACCTCCCCATATGCAAAACCCTTGTTGGCCGCTCCGGGTCCAATTATCCAAACTCCATCTTCTCTGTAGCGTGCTTTTGCCCCTAAAAATGACTTGGCCCCCTTATGACCTTTTTGACGTGGGTTTTGGGACGTTTGGTTTTCTTTGTTTTCGGGCCGGCAGCAATCGGGTCTTGGCAGTACCAGGTCGACCAACTGGGACGACGGGGCTTCCCCCCTCCCCCCGGTCTACAAAGGCCAACCCTTCTTTGCAGAACTTTTTCCCTTTTCCCCCCCCACTTACTTTTTGTGTTGATTCATCCTTCGACCAAGCCTTTTTTTCAGGTTTAGGTTTCCTTCTTTGAACGGATTTTTACCGTTCTCTGACATACTTTTTTTCTGTACAGCCACACACTGTGTCCCTTTTTTGCCCAAAATCCTCCGTAATTTCTACCTCCTTACCGTTATGCGGCGCTGATTCACTCTGCTATGACCCAGTCCCTGGTTTATCTTTTTGTTGACCCCTGTTTTTATCTCCCTCCACTACCAACCCTCCGGTTAACCCTATGTACCTGAAATTATTCTCTTTGGATCGCCCCCCCCCCCCTTTTCAACACAACCCCAAACTTGTGATCCATTTCCCCCCTTACCCCACTAGTCGACGCTGTCCCATCTGTTTTGTGAACACTTAACTGTTCTTGACATTTCCCCCCCCCCTTTTCCCTTCCCCTTTGGGGACCCACACTGACTCTTACATTCATAAAATGTGTGGTTGTTGCATTTCCGATAACCTCCCCCATTTTTTCTTGAATTGCGGGACGGGTTTCCTTTGTGCCCCGTCCCCTTTTTTCCCCCCTCGTGTTGTTCCTCCCCGTTTAAACTTTTTTTGTTTTTTTGACCTGATTCCTTTCAATCTGGGATTCCTTTTTTCTTCCCGAAAGCCTGCCGTTCCCAAGTTTTTTTCTGTTTTGACCACCCCATTGAGCTTTTTCGGTGTCTCCGCTCTTGGTCGTGGTGCCCGCAGTCCCTTTTGCCCCTTTTTTTAGTGAGTTTTTTTTCCCCGTTCCAAGCTCCCTTTCTGATGCTCCCCCCTTTAAAGCACCGGCTTCCGTCTTCACGGTTTCCCCCCCTTTCCCTCTCCCACCCCACCCGTACGTTAGTTCCCACTTTCTTTATACCTCTTCCCCCCCCCTAGTTAGTTTAGTGAGTGTGTTGCTTCCCTTTTGTTGATATTTTTTAATTTTAGTCCAATGGCAAACACCCCTCCCCTCGTCTTTTTTTCCTCAGTGACCCTTGTGCCCTTGCTTCTTGCCTGTGTTTTTTGACCTCGACTTGCTGTTGTCAGTGCATGCTGTCCAACCTTTAGCTCCCCCCTGTTAGTCTTTTTACATGTCGGGTGCCACGGGCTGTTTCCACTCCCCTCTCTTACCCCCTTCAACGAGGTCCTGCCCGCGGATACCCCCCTTCCCGCCTTTTCCCCCACCCCACGACGGCTTTGCATCCTCGCGCGTCATGTTTCCCCCTTTCCCTCCGGTAGTAATTAGGTTCACCCCCCCTCACCCTTCCAAATAAACGTTTTTGTCGTGGTTGACAGGGCTGTCTCCGTTTGTCCTGGTTGCGTTAAGCTCACCGCGAAGGATCATTTTCTCTTTTGGATTGTTAAGGAGGTTACCCTCTTTTTT
>Ga0179593_1558994_pt1 | contig 17806 bp, 21 predicted proteins | sample CZODoug2_1_08_16_FD_185931 | JGI IMG/M metagenome (GOLD analysis project Ga0179593, IMG submission 185931) | Vadose zone soil fungal communities from Angelo Coast Range Reserve, California, USA - CZODoug2_1_08_16fungal (PacBio error correction) | ecosystem: Environmental > Terrestrial > Soil >... | reverse complement strand
TTTTTTCTACTTTATCGACCCAAGCCTTCCTTTGTCCCCCCAATTTTTATTTCCCTTCCAGGTAGATTCGTTCCTTTTGCCGCGTGTCCCCTTCCCCCCCGTCCATTTCCTTCTCTTGCCCTTTTCCGTCAAAAGGATTTCCCCGAAAAATAGGAAAGGTCCGCTGAGTTCTCTCCCTTACTGTGTGCTGATCTCCTACCTCCCAAATGGCCCTTGTTCCGTAGGGAGATGGTCTGAAATTTCCTTTTTTCCCCCCACCCGGTCGGAGGTTCCTTCTGAGCTCTCCCCCATCTCCCCTGCCAGATATCCTGTCCTAATGATTCTCCTCCCCCACTCGGAGATTATAGGAGTTTCCCCCCTCACCCCAACTCTTTTTTTTTCTCCTCCCCCCTCCTTTCCGTTGTTTTCTGATACAAAGCTCCTTTTTCCCTCCTCCCCGCCTTTACTTTTTTATCCCCCTTTTCGGAACCACACCCCTGCACCTCTTGCTACCCCCATCCCTTCGCCTTTCTTCCTTTACCTCTTTCGCTACTTCTCTCCCCCGAGATCTATGGAGGGCCGTACCTTCCCCAGACTCCCTTCGTTGTTTTTTCCCCAACGTTATGTTTCCCCCTTCCCCTTCCTTTCTTTACTGCCCTGTGTGGCCTCTGTAAAAGTAACAGTACGACTTCCTGCCCGCTCTAAACTTACTCTTGCTCTCCCTCATCCTTCTTTTTCCTGCCTCCCCCTCTTTGGTTTGTTTTTTCTTCCTTGACTTTTTTTTCCTGCTTCCCCTTTAAATGAGGGCGTGAAAGACTTGATCGTCCCTTGATGTATCTTCCTTTTTCTCATTTTTTTGTAGGCCCCCTCTTTTGTGTGTGGTTCTGTTTATCCCCCCCCCCCTTTGAGGCGTTGACTGTTTTTAGAAGTGGGCCTCAACTTCGGCTGGTCGGCCTCCTGGTACCCACCCCTTTCTTGGTATATTTGAATCCCCCCTTTCACCCCCCTTCTCTCCGGCCTATTCTTTCCTTCAGCTAGCTCTAAGGTCCCCCTGAACTTTTTTTCTTTTTTCTTTCCTCTTTCCTTTCTTTCCTTCCCAAGCGATCCCCTTACTTGGCGATTTCGAGTTCCTTTTTCCCAAAAAGGCATGATGAAGGTTTGGATCTCTTTCCTTTCCTAATGAATCCCTTTTTGAGTTGCACTTGACACCCTTTTTTTGGAGGGGTCTTTTTTGAAGTCTCCCGAGTCCAACCATGCTTTCTTCCCTTCCGTTTCACACCCACCCTTCTTTTCTCCCTCCCACTTTTCCCCCCCTGTTGTTGTGATTCTCCCCCCCGCTTCCGTTTGTTGTCTCTGACTGCTGGGCCTGGAACCCCCCTTCCCCAGTCTGACACCCCAGTCCAATCCCGTAACCGTTGTGATGGTACCTTCCCCTACCCTGTCTCCCCACCCTTTCTATATTGGTCAGGATTGCGATGACTGACCTGTGCAGACATGTCCCCAAAGGCTCAATCCCTTTCGGCCTTTTTGGGGAAAGTTGTCTTTCTCTCCATCATAAGCATTTTGACCATTCCCCTGCTTTCTGGCTTTTTCCTTGTTTCCCCTTTTTTTTCTGTCCCGCAAAATGAGAACGAATGTTCTGGCCCCTTTCGAACGATCCCTTTTTTTTCTTTTCTGTGTCCCCCCAACTTTCTCACTTTTTCTACTTGGACTCGGTGGAGCGCGGCGGGTCCGCTGTCTTCCAGTTCGGAACTTTCCCCCTTCATCAACTGTTTTCTTTTCCCCTCCCCTTTTTTTCTCCCAGTTTTGGGTGCCAAAAGAGCTTGTAAGACCCCACACTGTCTTTTCCCCTTCCCTTTGACGCCGACGCCTTTGGTCACTCCTTGCGACTCCTCTTCCCACCCCCCCCTCCCCTGCTCCCAAGTCGGTCTCCAAAGATATCCATCTCGGCTTCTTCCAGTGCCGCGATCCAATCCTTTTTTTATCCCCTCCTTTAACTTAAGAAGGCCCAACCCAGGGTGTCGCCAATTTGATTTCCCAGGGTTTTTCTTAGTTCACTTTTTTTCCTGATATCGCTTTGTATCTTCTCCAAAGCCTTCTCGAAGATCTCATTAGCCACACCTTCCCCTCTACCTTTCTGCCTGAGTCCCCCACCTTCTTTTCTTTCCCTCCGCCCCCCCCTTTGCTCTTTTTGCGAAAACCTACGGTTCCCTTTTGTCTTTTCCCCCCCCACCATTCCCTGAGGGATTTTTCTCGGGCCGCTCTGAAACCTTTTTCCCTCGGCGTCTTAAGGTTTGCCCTTGAAAGAACACCTCTCGGCCCTGAGGACGTGGCAATTAGCTACTTTTTTCAAGTTCCTGATCTTTTATTTCACTTTCCCGAGATACTGGATTCCTGAGCTTCCCTCCCTTCCCCTCTGACCTGTCCCTCCTTTAGAGAGATTTTTTCTACCTTCCTGATGTTGGTTCCGCTCCTCTCCTTTTTAAGTCTTCCCCTGGCTTCCCACTGCAGACTTTTTTTTCCCCTTCTGATTTTGCCAGGACCTTCCTTTCCCCTCTTTCCTTTCCTAGTCCATAAAGTCCTGAGATCTTTTCCGTAAGGGTTCCCCCTCCCCATGTTGTTTGTTCCCCCTTTTTTTTTCCCTCCCCCCACATCCATATCTCGCCCGACCCTTCGCTACTCTCTTGATGCTGCCAAAACCTTCCTTCCCTTCCCCTCCCACCCGTTTCCAGCCCCTTCACACCCCCACCCCACCCCTCCCGATTCCCTGCCCATCCTCCTCTTTCTCCTTTTTTCTTTTATGTATTAGGAATGACGAGGTTCTTTTCAAGTTAGTTCTCACCCCTCGTTCCTCCTGTTTTTTCCCCCCCCTTTGTAGGTCCCCCCCCCCGGCGAACCCCCCCCCTCTCCCCTCACCTCTCCCCTCCCAAAATGCACACCAGACACAGTCTTTCTTCACCTTCCCCCCCGCGTTCTTTTTTAGTGCGCCAGATTTTTTTTTTTTTTTTTTTCGTCTCGGAAGGTTTTATTCTTCCTGTTTCTTTCCTCCCCTCTTCCCCTTTTTTTTTTCTGCCCCTCTGAAGGATGTGCTTTTTTCTCTTGTTTTTTTCCAAAGTTCCTCTTCACCACTCTCCGTTATAGGCCCTGAATTTTTCTTTCCTCCCTCCCTTCTTTTGACTTTTTTCCCCGGGAGTGGAGAAACCCCTTTCCCTTATCGTCCATCTATTTCAGTCAAACTTTCCCAGTCTTTTTCTTGCGAAGGTTTCTTTGATTGGAAACCTTGTTCCCTTCTTCCCTCGATTCCCCTTCGGCCCATTAGTTACCAACTTGCATGCCCTTGTTACCTCACTTCTCTTCTTTGCCCCACATTTGGTGGGAGTTCGTCCTGCAGGCATTCCTTCCTTACCGTTTTTAATTTAGTTCCGTCTTGTCTTTAGTATTTTTTCTTTCCCCAAACTGATAAGTTCCCACGATTCCCTCTATCCTGATCTTTTTCCCTTTTCATGCACTCAGGGTTTTGGTTTTTTGTCTTTTTCTTTTCCCTCCTTTACCTTTAGGGGAATATCCCTTTCTCTTCTTCCGTTGTTTTGTGCTCGCTATTCCCCCCTTTTCCCCTTTGACCATTCCTACACCCCCCCCTCGGCTTAGGTCAAACCAGAATATCCCCTTTTTTTCTCTTTTTTTGGAAGATCCTCGCACCACACGCATCAGTAAAATTTTCTTCTTCCGTCTCCCTTTTTTTTTTTTTTTTGCCCTTGGCGGAAACGGGCCCCCAATTTTAGAACGTTGGCCCCCCCGACTGTTCATGACCCTTTTTTTCTTCTTCAGTCCTCCCTTCTTTCCCTTTCGATTTTTCTTCTTAAAAAGGTTTTTTTCCAGCAAAAACCCTGCCCCTGTTCTTCTTTTTTTTTTTCCCCCCCTTCATTTTTCCCTGTGAGGCCCTTTTGCCTATATGGAGAGGGAGTCGCAGCACACCAATCTCTGCTTTTTTTTCTTTTTTTTCTCCCCCCTCCGGGAGTTTTTTCCTCTCTATTATTTCAACTTTACCCCTACTGGCTTATGAATACGAATCTTGGGCTGCCTGTTCTTTCCTTCTTTTTCGCAAGATGACCTCCCCGTCTGTTCCGGATTGGAGTCCTTTTTAAATTACGTGTTTTTTAAGTCCATAACACACCAATACTTAAAATTCCCTCTTTTCATTTTTTGAGAGTACCAAGAGTATTTATAGTTCAGATTTATGGGAATTTTCTTACCTGGTTCAAGTTTGTTACATCAATTTCTTTCCATCATTCTTTTGGTGTACACTTTCTGAGAGTGTATCTTTCTTGCGACAGTAAATCATCCTCCTCCGACCCTGTTTTCGATAGTTTTATATGCTGTTGTTCGATCCTTTTCCGATTTTGTTCCAAGTATTGACCTTCTTCTTTTTTTTTTGTCTTTTTTTTCTTTTGGCCAATTCTCCCCGTTTTGTCTTAATCATTCTTCTGCTTTCGCTTTTGAAGTTTCTTCTTTTAGTAGGTAGTTTTCTTTTCCCTTGGCCAGGATCCTGCCTACCTTCAGTCTGCCACATAAGTTTTTACCATTACGATGATCTTTCCTCTTTTCTTCTGTTTTTGATGATCCTGCACCCTCCCCTCTTCCCCCCCCTTTTTTCTTTTTTTTTTTTGGAATCAGCCCAGGTTCGTTAGTCCTTTTCCACTCATTACTTCTTGTCCACCACATCCATCAAGACTCCTCTTCCTCTAATTTCCCCTCCGGAGATAACTTAGGGATGAAGGGGGGGCGTTAAAATGCCTTTTCTTGAGAGGTTTATGAATTACTCTGCCTCTCCCCCTTCCTCCCTGTCTTTCTTCCCGAATTCGGCTGGGGATTTAGCAACTTTTGACCCCCTAGGGTCTTTGTTTTACGCGGCCGATCTCCCCCCTTTTTTCCCAACTTCAGATCCCTTCTTGGATCGCGCTTTTTCTGTCCTCAACACCTCCCGTCTTCGTTTTGAAAGGAGTGCGTAGTCGAGGCGAATACGCCTTTGGTTTCTACGCCGGATGTCTTGTCTTCGAAGCTCAAATGCTGCCTTCTCTTTTTGTACTTCTCGCCGGTACAGGATGAGGGATCCTCGTATTCACCTCCCTTTCCCTCCCCCAATTTTCTCCGCCCTGGTTTCCCCCTGCGGAAGATTAGTATTAACCCCGGAGGATGGGCTCGCCTGAGAGTCCGCCTACGCGCGCCTTGCGTGATCGTTGTAGGCGCTTTGAACGTCTTTTCCTCTTTTTCCCCCCCCTACAACCTTTCCTGGTTCTCCAGTCGGTTTTAAACGTCTGCCGACTTTTTTCGCTCACCTGCCTTTGCCCGTTTGATCGTATGACTGATTGTTCCTTGATGACATTTTTTTTCCGATGAGCCTTTTTCGGCTCTCCCCCCCCTTTGCCTGCGCTCCCCCCCTATTTAAGCCATTCTTGAGGAATTTTTCGATCCCCCCTTTTCCCCCCCCCCACCTATAGTTTCTTGACAGAAGTTTTCAACTTTCTCCTTTTCTTTTTTTTCCCACTCCCCATGTTCAACTGCCGTGCCCTCCCATTCCCCCGGTTTCTGTTTATCATGTCCTTCTTTTTCGGTCTTTTTTCTTTTGGTACCTGTTTTTTTCTTTTTAAAGGCATGCTTCCGTGATTTTTCGGGACATTTTTTACGGGGCTCTTCCCTTTTCCCCCCACAAAATCGCCACAGTGGGGAAGTCGTCAGTTCCTTCTTTTCTTCCCCCCCCCCCCAATGGGACAAGATGGGTTCGAAGGGGGGAGTTTAACACATCCCTTCACAACTGTCATAGACCCTCAAGGGGAAATCCGAAGGTTAGATTTCTTTTTTCTCTCCCATTTCCTTCGTCTTCTACTTGAGTTCCTACTTTCGACAGCTCATTTTGCTTCCAACATTAATCTTTATGTATTCGCCATGATAATACGTAACCTTCATATTGGTCCCCCCTCCCAAAAGAAACAGGTATTGAGGCAAGATAGGTTCCCGATACCCCTCCCCCTTCCCCTGCACCCCCCCCGGGCTGCGCCCCCAGTGGCCCTGCCTGGTCGCTCTAGATCAGCCCACCACGGAAGGTAGGGACTGACGCCCCGGCTCTTTCCCTTTCAAAGGCGACTTTTTCTTTTTGTCATGTTTTGATGCCTCCCCCACTAACTTGAATTTCGTACCCGCGTAGGTGGGCGAACCATGCTATTTTTCGTCCTTTCCGGCCCTTCCTGTGAGGAAAACGAGGCACCAGGTTCTCCTGCAGCCTCTTCCCTTTGGTAAAAGACGATCTTCGACATGGCAGGTTCCCCTTTTCTGGTGCTCCTTTCAGGGCCCCTCCCCCCAATGTGAACGATAATTTCCAAGAGAAATGGAACCTTCACCTTTTCCACCCCCCACGCGAGAGCTCTTTCGTCGGAGATCTGGAAAGGAGACGAGGGCTTGCGGAAAGTAGAAGGAAGTTCCCTTGTTTCTTCCACGAGGTTTTGGGCCGTTCGTGGTCGGGCTGTGGTTCGGCCCCCTGTACACTGTCAGTCGGGATGACTGATTGGACCGTGATTTATTTATCCCTTCCACTGGTCCCTTGAGGATTTCGGACCTGGGATGCTGCGCGTGTCGCGAGCGCAGGTCGGCTTTGGAGGTAGATTTTCCAGACGCTTGGTAAGTTTTTTCCCCCTCGTTCTACCCGGTGGCGTTTTTCTTATTTCTCCCCCGAGTACGGTTTGGGTTTTTCTATTATGACACGTACTGCGCCCTGGTCCGGTCGGCCACAGATGTTGAGGAAGAAGTTTAAAGCAGTTTCTTACCCTCCCGACGTGCCGGTGTTTGAACCTTGAGCAAGCGTCTCGAATGGAGCCAGATTTCCAATTTCTTCCCGTATTTCTCTACCCCAGCATTTCTTTCTCTTTTTCATCAGCATGGGGTTTTTTCTGATAACCTTTTTTTCTATTTTTTTGGTCTCAATAATTGTCTCCTTTTTGTTTATCGGAGGGAAGTGAGCTGGTCGTGAAAACGTTGCCGGGGCGCGTGAACTCCTTTCCTCAAAACGTGCCTGCCTGCGGGGCTGGGGCGTAATTGTATTTATCTTAAATTCCCACTTTTTTCGATGGTTTTGATCTTCTGGTCGTTTTTCTGGAGAATCCAACAGTCGGTTCCCTCGGATGCTTCAGCGTTCAATGTTCCGTTAATAGCGCGAAACCTGTTCGGAAAGGCGCCGCCTTCTTTCCTCGACATCCTGGTCTCCTTTCCAAACAAGGGCGGTAATTAAAGATCGTGTTCAAATCTCCTTACGCCTGACCCCTCCATTTTCCTAACCACAAAATTGGTGAAGAAGGCTGCTTGTATCCTTTCCACTTTCTCTTGCCTGATTCTGAGAAGCTGACGTCGGTGTTGGAAACCCACTGTTCCTTCCTGTCTTCCCTTATTAGGATATTTCCTTTAACTTGTGGAGTTTTCAATTAGAGTTCCTTCCCCACCCGCGGCTCCTTCGTCGCGCCGGCGACATGTGATGATCCTGGGTGTATACAAATTCCCTGATGCCGAGACCCTTTCCTTCGCTGTTTTCTCCTTTGGTCTTCCGTTGATTCACAGCTGCGTCGCCGTGGGGCTCTTTTTGGCGGGCGGTTGCCGCCGAAAGTTGGTGAGGTGCTATTTTTTTTTCTTTTTTGAAGAAGCGGCTTTTTTTTTTTAACCACAGAATCGGCGGTTGGAGTGGCCGATCCTCATTTTTGGCCGCGATCATCGAGGCCGCGTAGAGGTGATGCACCTTGGACTGGGCCAAGAATGGGGCTAGGTCGATCTGTTGACACACAACCGGCCCGTTCCGGTGATCGCGCATCGCCGCTTATATTCTGAGGGAATGTGGCTTCGGAACATCTCCCCTTTTTTTGTGATTATTTTGGTGTTGGGGCTGGAACACCTCCGGTGGGCGTCCAGCGTCCCAGTGAGGCAATTTTTCACTGAAGGTTCCTATAGTGTCTTCCTTTTCTGATTCTCAGCCGCCTCCCCAATGGGATTCAGCAAAGATCAGCCTCCAGTTTCGGAGATTCCGGGCCGGTCCCCTCCCTACTGTCCTCATTTGTTCCGGAGTACATGGGGCGTTTGATCTCACTGTAGCAAATGTCACGCTTGTGGATGTCTCCGGTAGGCTTGCGACTCATTGATGGGGAATGTGGGACGATCGTGGCGGGCTCCCGTTGGCGCGAAAGGAGGATATGCCCAACTCTGATCAGGCTGGGAAAGCCTCGGTACCCTGGGCAGGCGCCTCTGACCGCCGGACGCGTGGGTTTTAAAGGCTGGTTTCGGGCAAAAGCTTCCCTTTCCCTACAACCCCTTTCCGGGCATATAGGACGGGCTCACGTCAGGGCGCAGCCTCTGGCCCAACTCGGATTACCTTTGTGTAAAGACCCCACAAACCCCCCCCCCCCCACCAAACCCCAACACAACCCCAGCTTCGCAGGCACACGGCTCCAATTCGAATTCAGTCACGATTGAAATCCTCAGTGGCCTTTTTTCTAGATTTCGCGGACCTTATCGCCTCTCTTTTCATTTCGAACAAACGCGGCGTAGAGAACTCGCCCGGGGGGGCCGCCACGCGCCTGAGACAATTTCGGTGCCCCCCAGCAGAAGAACGTCTTTTTTAGGGGGCGGCGTGCCACGGTTGAAGCACGTGTTTGAACCAAATTCTTAGACGGTGGCCGGCTTATCAGCTCGATCAGGCGGACTGCTGCCATATAAGAGTAAGTTATCCCCCGGCAACGCAGAATGGGAAGGCACGGGGACCGTTAAGTGGGCCCTCCACGGATGATGGGGCTTTGGGGCCTTTTCGATATTCAACTCCTTCAGCTTAATGCCCGCCTTTTGCCCCATGAGCCAGACTGTTGCACGGGAGTCAATTTCTATTTAACCCGCCGAGTCCCCCCCTGTCTACTGGCATCATGTGTCGTCGCCAAGATATCCATGGTTGTACGACCCAACTTTGATCTACTCTCGATTCATGTGCACAAAGGGCCTTCATCGCCCCAACGAGCGGGACGGCCCAAATAAACACACCAACACACTACATCATACGTGCCGGTTTTTGCGATCTCGCTTTAGTTTTCCGGTCTCTTCGACCCGTGCTAGGCGCGGTGAGGGACGGCGCGCCCCGAAACACAGCGAGCTACCAAACCCTAGCCGGCACGGTCAACCCCCCCAGATACGGCACGCCATCTCCAGAGAACAGTGTGCACCGCCTCTTCGCGCTTCTACCGCCCACCAGCGTGCTGAAGCTGAGTCCTATAGGAAGGGAGATACGCTCTTCTGGCGCAGGCATGGCGCGTTCTGTCAGTTCCTACAAGAATTTTCGTGCCCAAAACTTCCCCCCTGTGCCGCTGCTGGATGGCGGCGTTCGCTCTTTACTCATTCTCGGCCAATGGAAGAGATGCCGGCAGCCCCTTCCCATAGGCGGCGAGCCGGATTGCTTGCGGTGGGTCCACTTGGCAGCTACCATCGATGCCGACTGAAATGATGACCAACGGGGACCCTGTAAATCCCCCCGGGCGTTGGGTTGGGCATCTTTCTTGGCCGTCTTTTTAGTTCGATGTGTTGAGATAGAGTCGCCCCGACACGTGGCCGAGACCGTTGCTGGCGTGGTGTTTGAAGTGCCCATTAGGGGGTTGGGGTTGGCTTGAATGGCGGTTTTGAAGGGGAATCTTCTTTAATAATCAAGTTGTTGTGTTGAGGGCCCCCTTCGCCTCGGCCCACACACCCTTCGCTTTTCTCTTCCCGCGTCAACGTTCTCCCGCCGGCTATGGGGCGCTCTAAACGCGCTCCCGCCCCAGTTCCGGGCTCAGATCATGAGAACAACCCCCCCGCCCGTGTTTTTTTGTTTCAAAAAACCAAAAAAACCCCCCACGGGATATAACGCCCGAGCCTAAGTTATCCTTGTTTTTGGCATTCTTCGGCCCCCACGGTTCCCCCCCCAAAAAAAATTTTGGCCAACGGCTCGATTGCTCTGGCCCAAAGTTGCGGCTGGTTTCTGCTCGCGGCGGCGAGGCGGGGGGGGGGGGGTGGGGGGTTTCTCGTGCCCTGCATCAGGAGAGCGCGTGAATCCTTTGGTCTTGCGAGTGTTTGAGGCTTGAAAACCCATACACTTTTTCCCAGGCCTTTTTCACCGAGTCCTCCTGTTTGCCTTAACGATCTACTCAGTATTTTACGGACTCCGCTGAGAAGAAAGGGGCGCCGGTGAGCTAGGTTTTTTCCTTTTAGGTTTCTTCTTGTAGGTTTCTTTATTTTGTCGGCCCTCGGAGGTGGAGGGAAATTTTCTGCCCCGGTTTTTGCCCGATCTCCCGTGGCGCATGTTAGGGCGCGCCGTTCCGTCGTCTTTTTTGTTTTTTCTGTGGTCGAAATCGTTATCTGGAGGTGAGCATGGCGCACTTCGGCGTTTTTCTTGATTGTGGTTTGGTTTTTTTTTCTTTGAGGGGTTCGCGTAATGCCGTCTCTTGGTTGCATGCCGGAAGTTCATTTTGTCCTTTTTATTCTGATGTAGCGCTATCGTTGTAGTTTTTTTCGAAGCTCATTTTTTGACCTCGCCCCGCCGCCCCTTTTTTTTTTTACCCCTTTCGATCGCCTCCGGCGGTTAGGGCACTTCCTCTTTATTAAGGGCTCCCATTTTTCGGTCGCAAAGGGGATTGCTTTCCCCCCTTTGCAGCTTGAAACCTCCCGTCGGCTGCCCCCCAAAAGGAACCACCATGGAAGGTTGAGGTCCGGCTTTTCCAGGATTCTCTTGGGGATGGCTTTTTACTAGCCTTTTTTTTTTTCGCGATTAACGGCATGTGGCATCCCAAGTTCCGATATCGCTTCCCCCCGCCAATCTTCATAGGCTTTGCTTTCCAAACCGGCCGCGCGTCCCCCGGGACCGAATTCTCAATGAAATACTTTTGCCCCTCCCGTCTTTTTCCTCTTTTGCCCCCAGCCCACCTTCCTTTAGTGCGCATAGTGTCCGCGGCGCTCACGGCCGTTTTGTGGCCTGACCCGCCTGACGTCTCGCGTTTTGTTTTCACTTCTCTGCGTGTCCCCCCCGCTGGTTCAGGCGTTTACCACGTGAAGGCTGTAGGATGGTCCGCGTCAGCCGAATATCTAAAATGGCTTTTTTTTTTTTCGTTTTCTGCCCTTGGACCCTTTTTCCCACCTTCAAGGATACCCCCCGATTTTGGAGGCAGCTTGCGCAACGTAGCCGCGTTTTTGAGCCATTGGCTGAAGATCTGTGGAACTTGTCCCCTTTGCCGCCTGGTTCCTCCCTGCTTCTGGCTTCAGGGCGCTGCTCCCTTTTGGCTACATTCTCCCCTGTGCCGGCTAGCTTCCTCCTGACGCTTTTCTGAGGACAATTTTTTTTTTTTTCCTTGCGGTTTCGCGCGCCCCCCCCACTGCCGTCCTGCACTCGTTCCATCGCACTCTGAGCAACTGCGTCAGCCCGGACCCAAGTCGTTTCTATGCCCCAGTCCACAAGCAGCCTCCCGTGGACAGCCTTTCTTTCATTGGTGGCGGGCTTTTTTTTTCCCCCCCGCCAAAGTTCCCTCGTTTTCCCCCCCTCCCTCCCGGGCGGTGCCTTTCGGCGGGAGGTGATCGGTCTCATCCGGTTCCCGCGGCGGTTTGGAGCGTTTTCGTCGCCATGTCTACCCTGTCGTGCAGGAGCCCCAAACAGTCCCCCCCCCCGAGCGTTTCTGCAAAAACCCTGTGCTCTGTTTGAACCTGCCGGGGCGCTTTTTCCTCGCCCCCATCCATTCACCAAAACGCATCTCGGGGCGGATCAACAGCCAGTGAGATCGCTCACCCCCATGGGCCTATCTCGGACGGCGATTTGCATACACCGACGGTGCACGGTGTCCTGCCCCCAGGATCGGCATGTTCTGCGGCCATTGAGCCTGTCCCCCCCCTATTCCTTTGGCAGGCCACCCCGCTCGACGTCGCCTCGATCTCGGGCCTGAATCCTTCCCTCCCAGCGGGCCGGTGGTCCCCCCCTTCCGTTCTGCGAATTCGTGCCACCAGCTAATTTCAGTCCCTTTGATGGTCCCAATCCCACGCCTCTTCTAGCGTCCCTCTGGCCCCGGGATTTTCACTCCCCCCCCCGTTGACGGCCCGACTTCCTGTTGACGGACCCCACAACGAACCCCAGAGTTTCCAACCTGGCGTAAAAGGCCCAACCGACTATTCCGTCTCTTTTTTTTTCATCCTCTTCCCTTTCTTACCCAAGAGCCCATCCCCCCCCCCCCAACTTGATCAGCATCCCTCCCCGTCTCCTTCAGGATTCCAGCGCGACTTTGCCCCAGTTTTCCGGTAACGAACTGGTTCTCTTCCAGCCGATCTTTTCCCAACCCTTTTTCCACTTTTTTTTTTTTCCCCCCCAGCACGGCCGCTGGCTTGTTTCTCGGCGGGAACCCCCCGTAGCCGCGAGACTTCCTGCGGTCCGCCAGTGGACGAAGACGTATCTCGAGCTGGGCTTTCTCGGTGCGTGGTCTGTCCCCATGTTTTTTTTTCCTTTTTTTCCACGGTTTCTTTCTTGCCCGGAGCGGGATAATTTACCCCTGCCCTTCTTGGTCTCGGACCAGTGGGGTGGACTCGGGATTTTTTTTTAATTCCCTGGTCGCGGGTCGGCGCCAGCCCTGTCTTCCCGGATAGTTGCCCCATTGACCCTCGCTCGGATGTTGGTGGTACTTCGCCTCCCCCCCTTCTCTTTTCCGCCACGGCCGGTGATTTCCTCTAGATAAGTAGTCCTGCGCCAGCCTGCTCCTGGTGGGCCCTCCGGTTGATCTTTGAGCCGTTTTTCACTTGTTCGGCAAACAAGTCCCCCCGATTTGGGTTTTCGTGCCCCCCGCTGCGACCTCCCCGTCCCCCCTTGACCCCCGAGCTTGTCTTCGAGGATTGCGACCCAAGAGCATTTTCTCCTTCCTTTCCCTCCTTTTTTTTTTTTTGATCAGAGATGCTCTTTCTCGTTTGCTCCCTCTCGTTTGGACCCTCTCGCTCGTCAGGAGATTTTCGGCCCAGTGCGCAGCGTGCGTCACGCCCAATCGATCGTCTGCACCGGGCGGCCCTCCTTTCAACTTTTCCTGGTCCCCCGTTCATCCTTCTTTTCGCCCCCTGTTTCCCTGTGTTTCTCTGATCGAAGACACCCCCCTTCCGTTTCGAGGCTGGTTTCGGCGGAATTCGTTTCCCCCGGCTTCGCTGGAGCGCTCCCAGCGTTCCTCCTCGACGAACTTCCGTTCGTCCCCCCGGCTGCTCTTTTATCCGTCTTGAAATCGGTCTCGACACACTAGGTTTTTCCCTTTTTTCAGTTCGCTTGACCTTGCAGGGCCGGCCCCACCATCACGCACCGAGTGGGTCCAACCGTTCCCCCAGCTTCGCGGTCTATTTTTCGTCGAACTTTTTTGGGACCCCGCTCTTAGGCGTTTCTCGCTCCCGGACGCTCTCGTGTTTTCACATTAAGTTCAGCTCTGTCTTTACTATGTGAGCGGCCTGTTTTCCTGCAAAGCTCCAAGTTCTCTTGGCTTTCCTCCTTTCGTCTGTGGGCCGTTGCCCCTCCCGTTCTGCTGCTGATATTTTTTCTCTTCTTTAGTCAACTCGGGAGGATGTAACCTCTCTTTTCTTCCCTTGTCTGCTGTCGCTGGTTTCTCATGGTTCGGCCAGCTTTTGGTTCGTTTTTTTGTCCGGGCAACATGGAGCGTCTTGTCGGGCCGTGGGCTCATCGCCCTTGGAGCTTCGCCCGGCCCAACCTTCCGTTGATGCTTCTTTTTTTTTCTATACTCGACCTTTTTTATGAAGGGAGGAGGTCCAATATTGCGAAGAGTGGCCGGCGATTATGGCCCCCGTCTAAGGCCTTCGATCATCGGGTCCGGTCCCGCTTCTTTCTGCCCCTCCCTAATTGAAGGTGATTTCCGATCCTGGAGCCTGAAGAATAATGGGTGTGGCCCCCCCCCTTATGCTCGAATTGATAGTCCTTCTCCTTTTTCCCCGATGACTCTTCTCTTTTTTTAGTTTTCTCGACCATTACCCTGCTGGTGTTCCGCCCTCTGTGGTGCGATGGCGTGCTTGGACCTCGGCCGGGGCCCCGCGTTCATGTTTGGTCAGGCAAGTTTACCCCTCAAAAGATAACTTCTGTGGGCGCTTTTGCCGCTCGCAAGCGTTCCCGATGTGCTTACGGCCCGCCACCGCGCAGCCTTGCCGATTCCTACGGGTTCCGTTAACCGTCCCCGAAAAAATGCATACGCCCGCGTGCTTGCGGGCCCGGCGTAATTTTCGTTGGTTCCCCCAACCATTGAGCCCCGGCCGGTCACTTCTGCTGGCCTCGACCTTGTCGCGGGTGTGCCAAAAACATTTGGGCGGGACTTGGACCTCGGTTTTTTTTCATTCCGGGTCTTTTTGCCGCGAGAGTGCATATCGTACACGTCCTCAGCAGAACAAGCGGTCGAGTTAGCGGGCAAAAAAGTATGTGTTCTCCCACCCTTCGGTCCCAGCGGGCCTCTGACCCTCCTGCGGGCGGTTCCGCGCAGATTATGGCCAACGCGAATCTTTCGCCCGCCTACAACCGATTCTGCATATCGGAGTTTGGCCTAAGGGCGTTGACCCTTTTTGTCCGCCAATCCTTTGGTACTTCCTTCCTTTTCCCCGTCTTCGAAGGCACCGGGGCTCCAATTTCGATGTCATTATCGAGGAAAAACCTCAATCCTGTCACGCTTCGCGTCCGGACCCCCCCCCTGATCGCCTCAGAGCATTCGAAAACCGCCGTTCAGTCGTCGATACCCCTTTCTCGCCTCTCCCAGGAGCAGCCTTGAACTACTGGGGGCGGGTTGATGGACAATCAGGCAGGACGATTTGGATAGGCAGTGTCAAGGTGGTACTTCGGCGGCCCCTTTTTGAACTCCCAAGTCCGGCGAGAGGTTTTGCTTCTAACTACCATAAGGGTTTTAAGCTGCTGTCTCGAGAAGCGCCTGGCGCCCAGTCCCGACCGGCTCGACGGGGAGAATATAAAACCTGATGCTTTTTTTGCTGGGGGCGCGACGTCTCTTTGCATTGAATGCTGGCCGCCTAATACCAGGGACCCTATTTGCATTGCGGTAGCCCTTGAGGCCACCTACCCGGCTGCGTTCTCTTTCTCCATGTGCACGCGATGTGGGGCTCCGCAAATCGCTTGCGACCGCCCGCGAGGTGAGTCTCCTGATGCTGCAAACTGTCCGACGTCCCCCCCCCTCGACGCCCCAACCAACACCAACACGACCCGAAGTTGCAGTGCGCGCGCTCGACCTGTGCATATCCCGATCTTCGGCCGGGCTTGCGGCTTGCGGAGCTCCGCGAAAAAAGTCTCCTCAACTTTTTCCAAAAAAGAATCGCGGTTTGCCAAGTAAGACCAGTGCGATCCCATGGCCCGACCATCGATACGGGACCTACCCGCGGCACCTACGACATCGACAGGAGGCGACCCACGCACAGTTGCTTGCCAGGGTCGTCTTCCTCATTCTGAAATGTGATTTACATGCACCCTTAATTCTTGATTTTACTTTGCGGTCTATGTACGTTCCTTTCATCGACACTTCGTCAAAGCGCATCTGCGTCCAAAAGACAACGCTTGAAGGAGCGTCTTCCTCCTCGCCGACTGCCTAATCTGCCTTGAACTTGCAACAATCTTTGCCTGGCGAGCGTGGGCCGGGGGGCGGGGTGTAAAACAAACAGTGTTGGGACGAACCACTCTGTCCTGACTATTCTCCAACGTTAAGCGCAGTTTTCTATTTTCCCCCTGGTTTTTCCCTGGCGCCGTTCGTGCGAAACTGGACCTGACATTTTCTTTCAAGCAGGATTTTTTCGGACTCTTGGATGGAGATAGAGCTTTGTCCCCCCCACGGGAAAATCGACAGGCGGAAGTTTTTTTTAGCATTCTTTAAGTTTGTTCCCGCTTTCTGCTTTTTTGTCGTGGTTGATGATGGCCGCTTTTCTGCCTTGTACTCTTTGTTAATTCTCGGTTGTTTTTTTTTTATCTCCTAATCTCTCCCCCCCTTTCCTTGGGCCATCATTGCCCCCACAACATAGCTGGTGATTACCAGTGATCCCCCCCCTTCTCAGAATTTCCTCTTTTTGTTTTCTTTTCGCTCCTTTCCCCTCCTGCTTCTCCACCTGTCCTGGCGGCCATCCGTGGAATGACGCCGGCCCCCCAATCAGGGCACAACTCCCCTTTCTCCTTTTATATCTTTCCCGTTTTGTCCTAAGTTTTCTCCTTTTTCACCTTCTTTTTCTTGTAGCGTACCCCGTTTTTTTACCACACCTCACCCCCCCGATTTTCCGTTCAGCAGAACCTCAAAGTGCGGTCCCCTTTGCAATCGCGTGAGGTCGAGGGCCCCCTCCGTGATCCCTCGTTCCCCCCCCCGTGGTCGCGTTTTCGGTTTTTTGCGCCCCGTTTGGCCGGCGTGCTGTCGATGTGAACACCTTTGTCCACACTCCTCACCTTCCACTTCCGGACCCCTTTTCCTCCCCCTCTAAGGAACGTTTTTCTGTTTTTTAGCGCAGCTGGAATCGGAGACCCAATCGGTCTGCAGCGTCCCCGGTCACGGGCTTTTTCTCTTTCTAATCCCTCTCGATTTTCTTATGTTTCCCTTCCCGTCGGTCTTTTTTTTTTATCTTCATCTGGTCTTTCAATCGGAGAGTAGTGGAGTTTCGGACTTTGGCCTCTCATGAGGTTGCCCCCCCCCCCTCTGAAGTAATGTTTTTTTATGTAGCTTTTTGATCCCTTTACATTCCTCCCCGAGACCATAAGTCCCTTTAGAGTATCGTGTTTTTCTTCCGCTGTGATGATTCCCGATCGTTCCTTTTTCCTGTGTGGTTTGGATTTTCTGTGTTTTTATGTTCTTGGCCCGTATTAGTTTGTGTGATCTTGATTTATTTTTTTTAAGTTTTTGACAGCATTTCCTGATGGGGAGTCTACCCGCCAGTTTCAGAGTTTTTCAGCGCGATCTGCGAGTTTTTCTTTTCTTTTCGCTCCTCATCGTTTTTGGGCGTGCCACTCCCCGAGTTTTTTTTATTTTTTCTTGATCGCACGCGGTCGTTTTGTGTTTGGCATCTTTTTCTCTTACCTTTGCTGCCCTCGGTGGGGAATCTGATTAAGTTCTTGAACAGGGTTTTTTTTTTCAGGGCGTTTTCTTTCCGGAGAGTTGAAAGAGCCCGTCTGCCCCAACTTTCACCCAGGGACGGTTCTTCTCGCGCTTCCGTTGGAAAGCTTCCAAGGGCGCGGGTGCCCAGACTCGCGACGGCCGGCACATGGCCGCCAGCTCTTGCTCGAGGATGCAAAGTTTTTTTATCGCCGAGCATTTCGTTTCACCCTGGACGGCCGCGTCGTTTCCCCCCCGTTTGGCACTAGGGTGATTTCCATTTTTTTCTTTCCAGCCTCTCTGTCGGCTGCCACCGTCCCCGTACTTTTCCCTGCCGTCTTTTTGTTCTCTTCCGGAGAAGCAGTTGGTAATGTGTTTCGACTCACCACCTGATTTAGAGAGTTTTTTTTTCCCTTTACACTGTGATTCGCCTTTCCTTGCCTCATTCCCCCCCTCCCCGTTTCCCTTGTCTGGTCCCCTCGTTCCTCTCGGACAGATTTTTCATTCCCTTTGAAGTAGACGTCTTTTACTTTCAGGTCTCCCACCTTGATCTTAGGTAGCGCCCGCCTGTTGTTTTTTTCGTAGGGTCACTTCGCGAGTTATGCTTTACCGATTGTTTAGTCTGGCTTTTGGACATTGCGGTCTCTCAATTTTCGCCTTTAAGGTGAAAGACTTTTTCCGTGCAGGTCTCCAGACAGGGCCCCCTC
>Ga0179593_1551804_pt1 | contig 17806 bp, 25 predicted proteins | sample CZODoug2_1_08_16_FD_185931 | JGI IMG/M metagenome (GOLD analysis project Ga0179593, IMG submission 185931) | Vadose zone soil fungal communities from Angelo Coast Range Reserve, California, USA - CZODoug2_1_08_16fungal (PacBio error correction) | ecosystem: Environmental > Terrestrial > Soil >... | reverse complement strand
TTTTGATCTTCCCCCTCTTCCCCTGTTTGCTCCTTGCGTCCCACTTCTACTTCAGGTCTTTTTCTGCCCCGCTTTTTTTTTTTTTTTTTTTTTTTGAATTCCAATGGGAGATGCCAACCCGTTTGCGCTTCCCCCCCCCCAAGTCGGTGGCTACCCCGTTTTTCTCTTTCACCTTCCCCCGATTTTTTTTTTTTTTTCGAAATCCAATCGGCCTTTTCATCTGGACGCCCATTTGGGGTTCCCCTTCCTCTTTCGGTTTTTCCCAAACCTTTTTTCAAGTCAGTGCGCAATGTTTTTTGCATTTTTTTTTCCCCGCCCTTTTTCTATTCCCCCCTTTCCTTATTTTTCGATCAGACGATGTCGCGAGATTGCCAAATGGGCCGGTTTACCTTCATCTCCCCCCCCGCCATGTGCGTGACACCCAAGGGAAACATCTGCCCATTTTTTTTTTTTTGAACTTTTTTCGTCAACGTTCCGCTTAACCGATCTCTGGTTGTCCCAAATACTTTTTTCCCACCCCCCCCCTCTTTTTTCCCCAACAATTTTTTTTTTTTTTTCCTAAACATTGGCGAAAATTATTGTGCCGATTTTTGTCGCTTTTCCCGTCCCAACGGTTTCCTTCGGCTACACCCGCAACGGACCAACTACCTCAAATGCGCTCTTTTTTTGTGTTTCATTTTTAGTTCCCGCGCGAAAAACCCATGGGCTTTCTGAAGACTTCTCCCTCAAGTTTCGTTTTCCTCCATGGTGACGTCCGATGCGTCCCCGACCCTTCCATCCCCCCCCCCCCCTTTTTATTTCGTCTCACCCTTCTTGGTCCCGGAAAATTCAGCCGGCCACGTCAGATTTGGTCCTTTTTCCGGTCCTTTCCAGACCCCCAGTTTCCTCTTGGAGAGTAAACCCAGGGAGTTTTCGCCCTGTGTAGGGCACCCAACTTTCCCCGATGGCGGTTTCTCCCGTTCCTTTTGAACCGATGCCGGCTGGTCCCGTGCTGCCGCTTCTCATCGCCATTCGGCGACAATTCTTGTTCCTTTTTCGCCTTCTTTACTTGTGTTTTTTTTCTTTTTTTCGATATGCTGATCGTCGCCCCGGGCTGGTAGTACGAGGTGAGAGTTTTTTTTGGCCACTTTTTTTCTTTTTTTCAAGGCGAATCTCTCCCATTTGCCTCCTCCACTCACCTTTTCCCCTTCTTTCGCCTCAAACCCCTTTGATGTGTTTCCTTTTGCTCTATCTCGCGGTGTCTAGCAGCCTCCGTGCGGGGGAACAGGTCCCACCCCCCCTCGAAGGCAGGGGTCGTGGGAATTCCGCCCGTCGTTGCTTTTCCCCCGTTCCTCTCCTCCCCACTTTGAGCCTTTTTTCCTGTGGTGTGTGCACAGCGACGATGCACTGATCCACACAAAGCCTCATGATAGGCGTTTGATCTCCCCCCCCAGATCTCGACTTTTCCCCCCCCCTTTATATCTCCTTCCTCTCTATGCCGCCCTTCTGCCCTGACCTGCTTGGACTGGATCGGCGTTTGTTAAGCTTTTTTTCCTGCCCCTGTTTTTTTCCCCAACGGAACGCCATTGTCTGGCCTCGCTCCTTTCTACCCTTTTCTCATACTGACGGCCGGTCGTTCCTCCCCTTTTCTTAAGGGGCTTTTCTTTTCGGCTGCGCGTTTTTCCTTCTGGCTTTGGCCTCACTGGAGGAACATTCCTTGCCAGGGCCCACCCTGGTTCTGCTTCCCTTTTTGGCTGTGGGCGGCCGCCGAGCTGATCGGCCGCCCCTGCCCTTTACTTTGTCCTTTCCCAGTTTTTTTTTTCTTCTTAATTTGGCCGATTCATTTCCGAACCCGGCCGTTGTTTGGGGTTCCGGCTTCTTTGTGTCCAACCCCTGAATTCTACCGCTTCCCTGCCATTTATACTACCCCCCCTTGTTCCCCCCAGGGAAACAAATTAGGTCGCGCCCTTGTTGTTTTTGGCCAACGCTCCATTTTGATTGCCACGAACGGTTCATTCCAGGCACCCAATCCTTGGGGCTTCTGGCTGGGCGGTTGAAAAAACTTCCCATTTCTTCCGATAGGGCAGGGACCAACCCTTCCCCCACCCCTGTCACTCTTTCCCCCCCCCAGACTGGTCTTCCCTCAAAGACCTTGCGGAACCCCTTTCTCGCTCTTCACTCAAGCTCCTCGATTTTTTTGGCGGTTGTTTCATGGCATTGGTGCCGATGCCCGTTCTCCTTGTCACTGGACCTTGCAGGTGTCCTCTTGCACATTTTTTTTTTCTACTTCCAAGCTTTCCTTTCTTTCACATGCCCCCCCAACTTTTCCCCCTATGGCAGCTCCACGGTTCCCTTTGGCTTCCTTTGGCGGATGTCCCCTCGCTTTTTGGTATATCCGGAACCGACGATTTGACGGCTGCTTTTCGACATTTCCTTTACCCTTTCTTTTACCCCCCCTTGCTTCCTTTTTTCCCGTGTAACAAGAGCGCTTCTTCCCCCTTCCTTTCCTTGCCTCCCTTTGAAACCCCTCTCCCTCCACGCGTATTCCCTCACTGTCATTTAATTTTGTCCTCTATCACGGGGGTGGCACCCTCTTTCGTTTCCCCAGTGGTTCTTTTCTTGTTTTTTTTTTTTCTTTAAACTTCACTGACCCACAAACTTTCCCCCCACTTTCCCCTGGTTAAGTTTTTTCTGGATGCAGGGGCTTTGTGATCCCATCCCCCTCTCGGGTTTTGAATTTTTTTTTCCTCCTCTTTCAAATCTTCTGATTCTCTGCGTAGACACGGATTTTCGCGTGTCCCCTCCGACGTTTTTTTTCTCTGGTGATCTCCACCCTCGTCACGGTCCAAATTCGGGATGCACCCCCCGAGCCTCCAAAGCGTCTTTTTTTGCACCTCCTGTCCTTCTGTTCGTCTTCCCTCCCCCCCCCTCGGGTGGGGCACACTAACTTTCTAAAGCCCAAACCGCTGATCGGTTCCCCTTTTTTTTAAATCTTTGTCTCTTTTTCCCCCATGATGTGGTGTCCCGGTCGTGGCCTCCCGGCACCGCACATTAACACACAGGGCCGTCTTCTTTTTTCTCATCCCGTGATTTCCTATGCCTGGTCATTGGTCTGATCATTCCTGCGTAGGAAATTTTTTTTCTCTGGCCGACCACTCCCTCCACCCATGGTTTTCATTCCTCTTTTTGGCTTCTCGATTGCGCTCTTTAGATTCTTCAGTTCCCCCCAGATAGTTCGTATTCTTCTCACTCGCTTTTTGAGAGATGGACTAGTTTTTTCTCGCCCCTCCCCCCCCCCCCCCTTTTGGGGCGCTCTATTTCTTTACGGCGACAAGGCAGTTTCTTTGCACTTTCTGGCGACGGCGTCACACTCGTCCGAGGAAAACGTCCCCCCTTTCTTTTTCCCCTTCCAACTCCTTCCTTCCTTGGAACTTTTTTTTCTCCTTTTCAATCCTTCCCCTACGTTTTGTTGGTATTCTTATATTTTCGGCCCTCCGGTGACGTCACCTCCCCAATGGAGGTCCTCCTTTTTTTGCCCTCTTTCCTTTGAACCTCATGCTTTTTTCCTCCTTTCCCCAGCCATTTCGGTGCGCAGGCTGGGACGCTCACCCTTTTTCACCGGACTACACCACGATCTTTTTCGCACAAGGCTTGTGTAAGCAGCCCCTGACCTCCTGCCCCCCCAGACGGGCGCCGATCCTCTTCATGCTTTCCACCCATGTTTTTCTATTCGGCAAGACCTATCAAACTTCTCGCTCCCATGTCCTGCGCCCCCCTTTTCCTTTTTTGGCTTGCTTGCTGCCCAACTTTACTTGTGTTTGGTACCCGTCTTCCTCGGGCTCCCCCCCCCCCCCCCCACCTGCCCTCGACCGGTTGTCTTCCAGATGTCCTGGCTTTTCACGTTGGAGGGTCTGTTAGGGAATAGTATTGATGAACCTCTTGGCTCCTTTAACCCCTAGTTTCCCCCTGTGCTCCCTTTTTTTCTCTTTGGACGTTTGTGCGTGTCTCCGATTTTTTTTAACACTAACTATGTTGAATTGTCCTCGCTGTCGTTGCGGACATCCACCACACCTTTTGACTGTTCTCTTTCCCCTCAATACCTACCACACCCCCCGTAGATTCTACTTGTTTGATCGGTTGTCCGTTCGTTTCATGACCCTCACGCTGATTCCCACGGGAACCCTTATGACTTTTTGTGTAGTCGGTGCGGGGTGGACCCCTTCCAACCCCCACGTTCACACACTTTTTTCTGCCGAAGAAGAATTGCCCCCCGTTGATAGGATATAACATAGGAGACCTGATTTTTTTTTTGACCCCTCCTTTTAGATTTTCCTCTATGGAACGGCGACCCTTGGGTGTTTTTTGGGAACTTTCGTTTGTCGTCCACAAGAGGCTCCCCCTCCCCCCCTTTTCCAGTTTGCCCCCCCCCATTTTCGGTATGTGAGGGCTAGTCCGCCGGGTTTATCGTCGGTCCTCGATTTCCGGCCAAAAAAGCTCTTGGCTCCCGGCCACGACCTTTCCCCGCCAACCATTGTCCTTTGATCTTTCATCTGGGGGTTTTAGGTTTCGAGGTAGGGTTTTTTAAAGCGTTCTTATTTTTCCCCTTTATGGTCCCTTTGTCCCCACTTTTTTTCGTGTTCTTCCGGGCATCAATTGTCCCCGCCATAGCTACACGAGCGCCTTACCCAACGCCAGTGTCTTGGATGCTCCCTCAGACGGCAGGTTTCCGGTGTTACCTTCTCTTGCGCTCTTCCGTCCGGGATTGCGTTCCTTGGCCCTCTCCTTTCCTTTGATTTCGAGATCAAATGTCCGAAAAACCCGCCCCCCGGTCGCCCAAGGCACTTTTGCTCCCCAAATGGTCTTTCTTTTCCCATTCTCTTTCTGGCTCCCTAACAGGCACTTTTTCCCACCCCCGGGGGCTTTTTTTTTTGTACCTAAGAATGGACATTTCGTTACTGATTTTGGTTCCTTCTTTTCAACGAGTCGCGGTGAATTTTTGCGATTTGTTGGACCGCTTGGGTACCCCAACTCGGCCGACCATCATAAGGTATTTCGGGAATCCCTAACAAACCCCCCAACGAGGTGCTGCCCCCATGAAGAACGGCAGTTTGGGTCGGCCCCCCCCCTCTTCGAACCGGAGGCCCCCCCGTCGCCTCAGACCCGCCTGGCCTCCCTTTAACATTTTATGGACCCCCCTTTTAATGGTTTGACCCAAAAAATCCTGGCCCCGAAAATGCAGGGGCACCTCTCCAGGGTTTCCTCCCTCTATCGTCTTAGGTTATAGATGTCTTCGTGATTCAGAACCCGCTTGGCGGATTTTCCACGCACTTTCTTTCATTTGCCCCCCACTTCGCCCCAAACTGCCGATCCCCTTTCAGTCCGACGTTCCCAAGCCTGAGGATAGAGAGTTTCTCTTCTTCTTCTTTTCGACAAAGGGTCTCTTCAGCTTTTTTTCCCCCCTTTTTGGTTCTATCCTTGGTTTTCTTCAGCTGATGTTTTTGTAATTTCCTTCGATCCTTCAAATTTGGTGATTTCCGATAAGGCTCCATCGGCGATGAAGCAGGCGCCTTTCCCCCAACCCGCCTTTCGTGATAAACCTAAGTGCATTGCGGGTGTCCTGCCCTTTTGTAAGTTTTTCTTCTGCGACCCCAAGCCTCCCCGAGATAGAGTTCTCGGCCACATCGTCGAGTCTTGCGGGCTTGATTTTTGCTTCCCCCCCCCAATGTCCCGGAACGCCCGTGAGTCGGGGCCCTTCTTCTCACCGTCCCGGTGGTTCTTTTTTCTCTTTCTTCTTTCCTTTTGCGCCTTCCCTTGCCAGCCTCATCCCAGCCCTTCCCGCGACAACGAGGCGCTCAAAACTTTCGCCTGATTTTTTTTTGTCTCCTTTTCCTTGCCTGGGGCTAGCTGTTTTTCTTTTGCCACGGACGTACGATTCTTTCCTCCTCTCCGCGATCTTTTGGGCCGCCCCAGCTTCCCCCCACTTTCTCTTCTACCCAGGGGGTTGCGCTTTTTTGTTTCCTCCGTTCCCAATGTTTTCCGCTTCCGGGCTTTTTTGATGAATGGCGACCCATTCTGTTTGAGACCCTTCTTTTAGTGTTTACTGACGTTTTTGCCTCTCAAAAGTCAGGCCGCGGTGCCCGCCGAGGCTTTTTTCTGGGCTCGCGCCTCCCACCTCTTTCGCCTTCCTCCCTGGTCCCCGCCATTATCCCCATCTCTTTTTTTTTGTCGGTTCTTTTATTCCGATGCGTTTTGTCCGGGCGCCCCCTCTTTGGTGACCCCTTTCTTTTTGGTTTTGCGCCTTTTTTGGCGGTTCTCCTTCCTGGTTCGGCCCCTTTCGTATGAGATCTTTTTTTGGTTTTTTTTTTTGACGTAGGTGTTCCCAGTGTTCTTTTTTTGCTCCCTTCTTTGCCTCCGCAAGCTTCCGGATGCTTGTTCACGCCCCTGTGGTAGTGAATTTACGCTGCACGGCATTGTCGCCTCCGCATTTTTCCTCTACCGAATTTCCTTTCCCCTTTGTGAGCATGTCGTTGTCCCCCCTACAAGTGCGTATGCCTCCGGGGGTTTGTTAGCCCCCCACCTACTTGAATTTCATTGGAATCCCCCCTTTGGCTCTTTTTCTCTCTTGCACGGTCGTTTTTCCCCAGTTATGCCAGTGATGTGATCAACCACCCATGTTTGTTAGGGCAATCCCTTGTTCCAGCGCTTTTTGCCTTTTGTATAAATGTGCTTCAGCACCTTCCCTGGCAAACCTCCCCCCCACTGGTGTCCTGTAGGAAGGGTTTTAGGCAAAGATAAGAAGATGTTTTCGTTTCTTTTCCCTATTTACCCTCATCTTATTTGTTTGTGAGGGGGGGGTGAGAGCCTGAACCGCCCCTCTTTTTGATTCTGACTCCCCCCGTTCCCTTTGGACCATCCACCGGGCTTTTCAGCAAAATTAGGGTTTTGGTCCCCCTTTCGCAGTTTTTTTTTTAGCGTTTTTTTTTTCCCCAACGTTGCTTTCCCACATGGTGTTTCCTTCACCCAGCATGGGTTAATGCCCTTCCTCTGTTTTTTCCTCCCCCCCCTTCCCCTTGCCATCTGACCAAAACCTTTTCACGGGCGCAAGGGTCTTCCCCGAGTTCTGGCTTTCCCCCACCTCGCACCCTGGGGGCCCCTTTCTTGGGCTTGGACATTGGCTTTCCCGATTTCCTTCTTTTGTCTGATCTTTTCCAATTCCCCGGCCTCCTTTTTGCTGTGTCCGCGTCCCTCACCACTCCCGTAGTGTTTTCGTGAACAAGTCATTTCCGCTCTCCCAAGTTTCCTCGTTTCCACGAATTTGTTGAACACCCAGTAACACACCCCCCAGATCTCTTCGTGCTGTCCCCTCCCCTTTTTCCCTTTTCGTGGACACCCGTAGACCACTTTATGTCTGACTTTTCTTTTCCCCATTTTTCCAACCCTAATCGCCAAATTAATAAATCCGTCCGAGGATATGTTTTTCGTGGGCCGTGCCCCCCATCCTCCCACCTTTCTTCTTTCCGCCAATCCGGCCGCGCGTTTTTTGCCTTCCGTTTTTTCGATGGTCCGACCCCGCCGTGCAATTTCAAACACCCCGCGCCCCTCCGTTCTGGCCCCCACCCGCCAACAAAGCCGGACACTCCTTTTATCTTGGCCACAACAGCCGCAGGGACCCCGTGTTCTGAGGTTCGAGTACCCCGGAAGTGAACACCTTTCGTTTGCGGGCCCAAACCCGGCCTTTTTACTGTCTTCTTTTTGTCGTCGTCCAGTGTTCACTACTACCTTCCTTGCCCCCTTACCCCCGATCTCTTCTCCACAGGTGGTTTCGGCTCGTTTGCGTGGAATTCTTTGTTTTGCGTTTTTGCGAACTTGTGGATCTTTCACATCCTGCGGTCCTGTGATCTCGACTCCTGGTTTGCACCGTTGCCAACCCCCACCAACCCCCTCTCGAGCCTGGCCGCCCCCTTTTCCCTATTTTTTTGCGTTCCCCCTGCCTTGCCGTGCTTCTTCAGCCGGCCCCTCCCGTTTCTCCTCGTTTCTCGTGTGTTCCTTTATTCGCCTGTCCTTTTTCCGGCCCCCCCCCCCCCTGGTTTTTTCCTCCGAACGCTGGGGGAGCCTTTCTTTTTGGCCTTTGCCTTGTCGCCCCGTGACTTCATCGGACTTGGCTTTCCTGCCTGCTCATTTGTTTCTCGACCCCTTTTGCTCGACCTCCCCGACTTTCCCTTTCCTTATCTTCCCACACACTCCAGGCTCGTTTCCTTTGACTTTTTTACCTTGGAAGACCCCCAATCCCAAGAGCCCGGGAAGACTTTAACCTTACAACCATATACTTCCTCATTCAGTTCTCCTGTTACGACAATCTCTCGATTCATGCGTTTTTTTTTTTTTTCGTTGTTAGAGGATGGTCAGTCTCCTACTTGGGCAGGGCCTGCGCAGCCTTCCACATATATATGATCCTATTATCTTTTTCGCCCTTTTCCCCCAGGACTCCCCCTTCTCTGTTTTTTTCTGTCCTTTTCGGTTTTCGGGTTTTTTTCCTTCTGATTTTGGGGTCGCGTCATCAATTTTCGGAATCCTTTCCGGGCTTACACCCCTTTTTTTTTTTATTGGCCTTTTTGGTCTGGAACCTGCAATCGCTTCGATTCGGGGCTTGACCAAAGTACTTTTCACTCCAGCATTTTCTTTTCTGGATTCCGAATGGCCGCCTGAATATCCCTAAATTTTCCGTGCGTTTTTTTGGCGCTTATAAGATTTGTCCCTGGCTGACCCTTACTGCGATCTTCCAGACCTCCCTTCTCGTCACACCCTTTTTCTTGTTTTGTTGTCTCCTTGGTTGGTCGTTGCTTTTTTTTTTAAGTTGGCCCACTTGCCGCCATTTTTCCCCCGTCATTTTGACAGGGGGCAAAAGGTTGGCTTTTTTTGGCGCCCCGTCTCTTGCGTACTTTTTGGGGGTTTTCGTTGGAAAAAAACCCACAATTTAGTGCTTGGCCCCTGATTTTCTTGCAAACCCCCAAATTGTTTCTCCGGGATCCCTTTTTCACGGGACGACCTCACTCTTCCCTTTTTTCAGTCTTTTTTCTGAGCTTCCCCTTCCTTTTCATCCCTTGCCCTGGTTTCTCTTGCCGACCGGTGAGCTGATGTCGGACTCTTCCCTCACGACCCTTCCTATTCCTCGGCCACCCTTCTCGTTTTTTGGTACCCACATGCCCCCCGCTTCCCTTCGCAGCAAGAAGTCCCCTCTCTTCCCACCTTTCTTTTTTTTTTTTGGCCTGGCGCTGTCCCTCCTTAGCGCTTTTTTTCCGCCAGCCGGAACGTCCATTACCTCTTTGCGACTTTTCAACTCCTCGCCCCTTTCGGTTGCTTGTCCCCCTGATTCTTCCCCTGCAATCCTTTTTTTTCGTTCATGGTCCCAAGTTTTTTTTCCCCTATTTTTTCGGCCCCTCGATGAAAATTGATTCGCCCGCCGTTCCGCGCCATCTTCTCTATTGTTTTTGTCTACTTTCGTTTTTCTACTGCCTTTTCTTTTATTTTTTCCCTCCATTGGTTACTGGGGTTTTTTTTTTTCCCCCCGCACTTTCACCCACCCCCACCTCAAATGTTTCCTGATCTCCTTTGTCCCTTGGACCCTTTTTTCCCGATCCCCCCCTGGCCGACCCCCTTTTTCCCCAGAGTCCTCTTAGAATGGGCGTTTGGCCCCCACAACCCCTTTCCTTCGTTCCCGCCGTTTTTGTGCGGTCCTCCCTTTTTACCAATTACTCCGTTCACCCTGGTTTCCGGGCCACCTCGAGAGCACCCCCGGCCTCCACGGCGATGCCCAAAGTGACACACGCGTCTTTCGATCCGCCCTGTTGGCGGTTTGGTTTTTCCCCCCCTACCCACCCGCACCAACACACGCTGGATCGTACCTATTGCAGACCCCCAACCGGTTCGGTGTGTTCCCGGTTTTTCCCTCTTGCTGCAAAACTTCACCGTACCCCCCCCCCACGTCTCTCCGTTTTTCAAGCAGCATTTCTCGTTTACGTTCGTGACATGTCCTTCTGACCCCTTTCCTTCTTCGTCTCATTTGTTCCTTTCTGGCGAAACGAAAACATGGGTTCCCGGATACGCTGTGAATTTTCGTTCCTGCGTTTCTTCTTCAGTAACAACAACCCTCTTTTTAGAGTGTACCCTCGCTTTTTCTTGCGAAGATGATTTTATCGTTTTCCCTCGGCTCCTTTGTCGCGCTTCTTTTGAACGGCTCACCCCTGGCAGGGATCTTGGGCGCTCTTTCCCCTCCCCTTCCCGATGGTGCCGTCCCCCATATTCTTCCCTTTCAACATTGTCGTTTTTTGGCCCCCGGTTTTTAGAAGTCCCTCCTTACTTTTCCCCTTTTTGTTGATTCTCTTTCTTCTTCCTCGCAATCTTTTTGTCACCCAACATTCCTTTTGAGCATACTGTTTTCTGGTTCTCGACGATTGTGTTTTTTTTTTGGGAAGGTTCTCTCCCCCCTCTGACCTTTTTGGGAAAATTCTTCTTCTTTGCTCACTTTGCTCACATTTGGCGTTCCCCCCAACCTCATCTCGAAACCCTGTCCGTGCCTGTTTAGCTCTACGGATTCTTTTTTTTTTCAAGAAGAACGAACCTTTTTCGCACTTCAAGCCTCTTCCCCTCCCCTCATTTTCACAACATTTTCGGCATCCCTTGAGACTCCCCTCTCTTTAGGTCAACACAATGACCATGGGACCTAGAATCCCTTGAGCTTGATTTTTCCCCATTCTATCTTTGCCCCAAGTTTTGTTTTTCTTTCCCGGACCGCCCCAACAAACTGGCCCCTTCCTACACGGTTATCGGGGCCAAGTTTTGTCCGCGTCCATTTTTCTTGTCTCATATTTTTTTTTTACCACTCTTGGCTGCATTCCCCCGGTCACCCCTTGCAGTTTCCTTCACTTTTTGCTTTCGGCGTGGACGGGTTGTTAGCTTTTTTTTTTCCCACTCCTCCTTTCGCTGCGGCTTAAAATTTTCCCAACATTCCGCGGCGAAGACGCGTCCCTCTTGTCCTATCTGAGCGTTTTTTTTCCTGGCCCCTCCACGCTTGGTCTGGTGCTCCAACTGGGCCCTGTGGTTTTTTTGAACTTAGCCGAAGTGTTGGATTGGCGTAAGGTTGTTTGTGGTCACCACTCCTGGCCAGGGACTTCCCCTCCTTGACCCCCTTTCTCTTGATCGAAGGACCCCTAGTTGAAAAGATGGCTCGGGGACGCGTCTATCTTTCAGCGATGCCGGCTCACAGTCGGTTTTCCGTTTTCCAATCTCTCCCCCTCCCCCTTTCCCCTTCTTTGAATTTTTCTCTTCCCCAGGGTTTGAACTCCTCCCCGGGCGCCCTTAGGGCGAGGCCGGACGTCCCGTATCGTCGGTTAAGTTTTCGACATCATACAGAGCCTTTCCCCCCCCCCCCCCCGTGCCCCTCACGTCATCCCCTTGACATGAAGTTGTTCGAATCTGGGGGTCTTTCTGATGGAGAGTCCCTCATTACTGTCCAAATTGAACCCCTCCCCTTGTCTTTTCCCCTGACCCTTAATATCAAACTGGATCTTTTAGCTCAGCGCATAACCCACAGTGCCAGGAGTGGGGTCGTTTCTCTGGTGGTATACCCCCCCCTTTCTCTACTTTGAGGTTCGTCCCCGCCCCTTGAAGTTGGACACTTTTTGGACGTTGCAGAAGGTATTTTTTTTTTTAACGTGCCTCCCGCTTCTCTCACACCCCGAACCCTTTTCCCCCCGGTCGGCCCGCCTTTTTCTGTTCCACATTTTTTTCCCGTCTGCAATCCCCCTTTTGGCCGTTGGTGGCCCTCCCAAGAACATTCGGGACCCGCGATCTCTGTCAGTTTGGTCCTGCCCCATCCTCTTCGATCCCGCCTTCAGGCGCGTTTTTTGGGTTCACCCTGAGTGCTTTCCCCAACCAAGCCCCTTTGCACTGTCCCTTCAAATATAGGCTTTGCTTGCGAGCAGCCCCAACTCTCTTTAAGTGCTGACCTCCTCCCTGACGGGCCCCTTTTGTCTGCAGACCTCCCTTGTTATCTTCCCCGCCCCCCCCCAGCGTCCTCTGCAAATCAGGCACCCCAGGGGTGTTATGCCGCATGAGTCTGACGAAGTCCCAAAAGCTCAAGCATGTAAATGCATTTTAGGGCTGCCCCAGGGACTTCCTGGGGTTTTGGGGGGTTGGGGGTGGGGCGGGCTGTTCGGGTGTGTTATTGGGGTCTTGTTTTTTTGGGGGGGTTACTTTGGGGGTAGGGGTGGGGGTGGGGGTGGGGGGGGTTGGGGGGTGGGGGGGGGGGGGGGGGGTTGGCTCGGGGGGGGGGTTTGTTTTGGGGGTGTTTGGGGTGGGGGGGTTCTGGGGGGGGGTGGGTTTGTTGGGGTGGGTGGGGGGTGTGGCGGGGTGGTGGGGGGGGGGGGGGGGGGGGGGGGGGGTTGGGGGGGGTTGGGGCGTGAGGGCTATGGGGGGGGGGTGGGGGGGGGGGTGGGGTGGGGTGGGGGGGCTGGGGGGGGTGTGGTGGGGGGGGGGGGGGTGGGGGGGGGGGGGGGTTTGGGGGGGGGGGGGGTTTTTTGGGGGGGGGGGGTGTTGGGGGGGGGGGGGGGGGGGGTTTGGGGGGGGTGTTGGTTTGGTTGGGGGGTGGTGGGGGGGGGGAGGGTGGGGTGTGGGGGGGGGGGGGGGGTTGGGGGGTTCCCCCCCCTCTGTTCTATATTCTTCTACAGGTTTATAAGTGTTGAGGTCTCCGCTGAGCCCCCCCCCCCCCCCGACCAACCCGCCCTTGGCGGCTTTTGCACCTCAACTTCTTTGTCCCGCGACAACGACCGTTTCCAGTCCCCAAGGGTGGTAGGCGGACCCTCTCCGGCATAGTGCTTTATGACTCTCTAGTTTCGGATAGGGCGGTTTGGGGGTTCTTTTTTTCTATCCCTCTTTCGAGATGGCCGGATTTTGTACCATCCCTGTTTGGATCCTTTTTTCATCAGGGCTCCCGCAAGGCGATTTGAAGCATTCGCCCCCGTTTTCAAATCCGATGGGTTCCCCCCCCCTCAATGCGGTTTTTGCCCCCCTCCGGTCCTGCTGGGCTGAGCGACCCCCTACTAACCCCTGATAAGCCATTTTGCAAAATCGTTCGATGCCTTCCCGTTTCCTTTTCCCACCTTTTTTTTTTCCTTTTGTGTCCTTGTTTTTGAGGAGTTGCCCCCCTCGGCGCTTGAACAGGCCGTTTTGTAGATCCTCTCCCCTTGAGATGGCCCCTTTGGAAGATTTCCTCACTACCCACACCCCCCTAATTTCCAACTACGAGGCGCCTTTAAAAATCCTTTTGCCGCCATCCCCCTCGTGAATTGGCACTCGCTTCGTGAAAGACCTTCGACCATGTCCCCTGACCTTTTGGGTCAGTCCCCCCCGCTTCAAGATTTGACTCCTCCCCCCGACCAAGGGGTTTTTGAGGAGGTTGGAGGTTGAGGCCGGGTCCTTCAAATCTCCGTGGGTTCTTTTTCATACCCTGTTGATGGTTTTATTAAGGCTGATATGGTTACGGTGTTGATCTTCGGTCGTTTTTCAAAGGTCCTCCCAACTATTTTTTCCTTCCCATGGAAGTCGTCACCTGTTTGTTAGAGTCTTGGCCCTGCCCCACGCACCCCAAACCTCTCCCTAAGACCCCCCCCCCCCTTTTGAGGTCCCTTGCGATAAGGATCTTGTCGGTCCCACCTTTTTGCAACCTTTTTCTCCCTCCCCCCTTTGAAATCTGCGGCCGTTTGGTCTGCCCCGACTTGATTTTCAGGCCAGCCGTTTTCCTTCCTTGGTCCTGTTTTTAATCTCTTTTGGTTAGATCTTCTTTTGACCGAAGAATGTAGCTGACGGAGGTGTCAGCACATTATGTTTCGCCAGTGCCCCTTGTTGCATTTCTTCTTTTATCTCCTTGACTTTCGAATCTGGGATCTTCGCCCGGTGAGGGGCACCTCCACTGCCCGTTTTTGATGCCAGGGTCCCCCACAGCCAGATATTTAGTTGACCCGTATTGTCGGCCATGCCTTTTTCCCTGCACCCCCTCCCCTTTTGCTGCAACCCCCTTCTTTCCTGAAAGTGCTGTGTCTCACCCCCATGGTTTTTTTTCCCAAGTCCATGGAGTTCCCTTGGTCTTGCCCCCCCCTTCCTCTCCATGGGCCTGCTCCCCAAGAAGGGCTTTTTGTCTGTGCCCCCCTCCCGGTTTTTTTTCCTCCCGCAAGTCTTGGCGTCTCTTTCGTTTCCACAACCATCCTGGGTTCTTGGTTTCCTGACCGCCCTGGCTTCGTTCTCTCTGGCCTTTTACCCAGTTCCCTCCCCCTGTTCCACCCGGCTTTTCAGAAAAACCGCTTCGTGCTTGCTTTCAGCCCCAGCTTTTTTTTCGTCCGGCAACAAGTCGGGATCCCCCCCCCCCCCCATGGTGTGGTGCTTCCGCAACGTTCATGCCTTTTTTGGCCCGAGGCAGTCTCCGCCCTTTTCCCCTTTTCCAAGGTTTTCGGTCCGTACGGTCGTTTTCCAGCTCTCAGGGCTTTGCTACAAACCGGAAATTCCCCTGGGTCTGTTGCGACTTTTTTCTAATCCCCGTTCCCTCGATCCTTGTTCGGGACGGTCTCTCGTTTGAGCAGATTCCCCCAAGCCCCTGAAACATGATTGCAGCGTGCTCTCCCCCATTGCTGTCGCTCTCTTACCCACGGAAGAATTTCCAGATGCCCCATTCCATTTTTCACCAGACTCCCCCCAAACTTGTGTCCACCACATACGTTCCCCCCAAGCTTTCTCCCCCCCAGACCCATTGATGGCAGCATATGCGCCCGTTTTCATACCCTCCCCCTTTTTCGTCGCTTGAAGACCCCCCCCTGAGCTGTTTCGCCGACACAAGTAATTCGATCCATTCCCAATCCCCCAACAGGTCCGAGATTTGTCTTACGGGCCTTTGGCAGTGACCTCCCCGCGTCGGTCCCCCCCCGGCTTTTTTTTAAGAATGTTTGCCAGGGTTCCCCCCAGTTCCCCTGTCAGCTTGAGATGACGTTTTGCCCCGTGATCGTTTCCCCTCCCCCTAACACGTCCCCCCTAGAGTCCCCCCAGACTCGGCAAATTTCCCCCCCCCAAGACGGGTCCTTTATATTCCGGAACTTTCTTCCAAGCCTTTTTTCCCCCCCCACAGTGGCTTGGACTCCTTAACAAAATTTTTGACATCTTTGCTGCCCCACCCCCCCCCAATCTCAGTGCCCATGCCTTAGTGCACGCTCCTATGGCCCCCCATTTTTCCCTTCCGACTCTCCCCCGCCCTTCCGGCGACCCAAAGCTTTGTACGCCGATGTTTTTTCCTTTTTTTTTTGTAATTTTCGTGTTAGTGAGATTTTTCTGATCTTCGCACCCACCCTGGGCCCCTCTTAATTCCTTTTACCGTCTGATCGTCCTTGCCTGGTGCCCAAGGGCGGTTTTGCCCCTGTCACGCCCTACATCCTTTTACCTTGTGGGCACCCTTTTCCCTGGAAGGCAGCTCGCCTTTCCCTGTCGAATCCCTATTTGGTTTGTTATGTTTCAGGCCTTCCGGGCGTGTGCAACCCTTTCCCCATGGTCCCTGTTGGGATCCTCTTGGATTTTTCGGTTCGGTCCCGTTTTGCCGCTTTTTTCTCGCCAACTGGTTTCCCCCACATAGTCCCCCTATGAACGGGCTTTGTTTCAAAAGCATCAGAGGAATCCACGTCCCCCCTCCCAGCGCCCCGCTCGATTCCCAAAACTCTATTACTTTTTCCTATATTATGGAAGCGTTTTTTGTTTGCCTCCTTCCTTGACGGGATCTTTTTTTTTCGTTTTTTCGCGGGCTTGGCCTGGAAGCATTGACTCCCCCCGACCTGGTCCGGGTTTTGCGCTATGCCCCCCCTCATCTATAACCATGCTTTTCCGATATCTGAAACCTTGACGGATTGGAACTTCCGGGCCTTTCCTGCATTTTCTTTTTCTGGTCCTGTGAATCTCTCTGGACGTTCAATGGAGGACCCTTTTCATGCAGGATTTTAAACTTTGTCCAATTTTCCCGCGGCTGGGCGGCCTTTCCCACCCTTTCTTATTTCGGCCCTTTTTTTTCCAAAAGGGACAGTACAGGGTCGTTTCAGCCTCTTGTTCACCAGTCCCTGGGATGGGGCTCTTCCCCACCTTCGAAGTTCCGATTTTTCCAGACATAATTGGAACTTGGACTTTTTTCCTCGTTTCGCTGAAACCCATATACTTTCTGAATCGGTCCCGACGAATCCCCCGGGTTTGTCTGCCTCACCCGCCCCTGATAATTCGTTTCCGGTTTTTCTTTTCTTTTTCTGTTCCTGGCCCAACAACTGAGCATGGGACTATTGCCCCCCCCCTGACACGTTTCCGGAACTCCATCCCTTCGGGCGACGGGCCTTTGGTCTTTTTTTTCTTTCCCCAAACCTTTTTTGGCTCGATATTGTCCACGTGGGCCAAAATCGCTGGTGCTCCCCAACAAAACCTTTTTCCCGTCTCCCCCCACCCTTTTCCCAAGTCCTGTCCCTGCTTCCGCTCGTCCTAAGCTCCCTGGGTTCCCTTTTTTTGTTTTGTATGCGCTCCCTGTTTGATTCTGGCTTTTATTTTTGACTTTTCCGCAACTTAAACCATGTTTCCACTTCTTCACCTTCTTTCGGGGGGTGAAGGCCCCTTAAACTCCTGCACTTCCGCCCCTTCATTTTATGTTGTCCTCTCACGTTTAATGACACTTCTCAGCGACTGCTGTCTTGTCTTGGGGCTTGCGCTGGACAACTTCTTTTGACGGATCACCCGGCCCTGACTTTCCCCCTGACTTTTGAGTAGACTCTCGACTTTTAGGCCAGGGTCCCCTTTATACAATGCAATACGTTTTTTTGAGTGATTTTTGGACCCCCTTTTCTTGCCATACGCTGTCTCCCGGCATCGATTTAAAGATCCGCCTTTTCTTCCCCAATCTCTGAGCTTCTTTATAAGTGTGTGGATCTTTTTGAGGTGCCGCCCCTTTTGGGTTCCTTTTTTCCATTCACAGCACCGGACGCACACAACTCCACACCTTAACCCCCCCTCAAGTATGATCAGGGGCCCGTTGAGCCTCCAGGGGCGGTTTCTTTGCCCTCTTCCCGCGACGCCTTTTTTATCTATTTTTTGGACACCTTTTTCCCTTTTTAGGCCGGTCTCTACTGCCGGATTTTTTTTGAATGGGTCCCCGACACCTACAGATATCCAACTAAGTAACCTTCTACCTCTTCCCTCCCCTTCTGCCCCAAGTCCTTTCAACTCGCTGTCGAACAGTTCATAAACTTTTTGAGCTGTTTCTGTCGATCAAGCCGAGTCCCCTAACCCTCCTCCAAACCGCCTGCGAGCAGGACAATTTGCCCTTTAAAAATTCCCCCCACCGGGTCGTTGGCAGACGTTTTGGTGGCAACGTTCAGTTTCCCCCGCATTTCCTTCCGGTTTTGAGTCGTGGGCTTCCAGCCAGCACTCTTGGTTCGCGGCCAATGGTCCTTCTGGACCTTTCCCCCCTAAGTTTCTCCTTCTATCGAAAAAACCCATGGGTGGATGTCTCGATTGAAGCTGTCTTCCGTCTTTTTCGCTTCTTTTCTCCCCCTTAAACCGATCTTAGGTTCTTTCACTCTTTCTTTTTTGCTCGATTGATATCGTTTGTTCGGCTACCCTTCCCTTTGAGCCAAGCCTCCTCTATTTGTGCTGGACTTTCGACACGGCGAATTATTTGTTGTCGGTCCCCTTTCACAATCTTCCGAGAAAACCCCCCGCGCACATATTCCCATTTTCATGTCGTTTTTTGACTTCTTTCGTGAGT
>Ga0179593_1418183_pt1 | contig 17806 bp, 17 predicted proteins | sample CZODoug2_1_08_16_FD_185931 | JGI IMG/M metagenome (GOLD analysis project Ga0179593, IMG submission 185931) | Vadose zone soil fungal communities from Angelo Coast Range Reserve, California, USA - CZODoug2_1_08_16fungal (PacBio error correction) | ecosystem: Environmental > Terrestrial > Soil >... | reverse complement strand
TATTCCACGATTTCTTTCTTCCCTGTCTTTCCGGGCGGTACGGTTTCTTTAGGCCTACCTTTTGTTCATTGGGGATGGGTCTTTTTTTCCTCTCTCCCAAATCCCATAGAGATCGGCTTGTCTTTTCCTGTCTTTTGGGAGGTGTCTCAAGAACTAGCTGATCATCTTTTTTGTTCCTCCGCAGGAGACGCGCAGAAGTTCGCCTTTCCCCCTCGTTTTTTTGCCAAGCGCTTTTCTTTCTTCTCCTGCTGTTCTATCCTGATAGAAAGTGTTTTTCCTCAAAGCTGAGGCTTTCCCCTTTCCCTCAAGCACTTTTTTTGATTATTCTCGAAAAGTAAACCCCAGTACACCTGTATCCGTCGTAACCTTCTTCTAAAGCTCTCGTTCTCTCGAGGCTGATTCTTTCCATTCAGTTCCCTTTAGGACGAAACTTTTCTGGACTGACCGACTTTTCATTCCGTCTCCGTAAGTGCTCATGGCTGAAATTTTCCTCCACCTTCACTACTTCTCGCGGATTTTTTTTTGGTGGTCTCTTTCAGCTCAAGCCTCCGATTTCCGATTAGGTGCATGCCCAGGTTTCCAGCCGTCTTTTCTCCATTGGTCTTTTTTTTTTCGCTTATGTTACGCGTTTGATGCCTTTCTTCTCTTGGGTTTTCCTGTCTTAATTTCGCCAATGTGGTCGGGCTCTTGGAGCTCCGCCATGAAAGGTTTCGACCGGAGGGGTCATTTGCCGGTTAAACCCTCGGAATTGTGACTTCTCCCCCCCCCTCTCCCCTTTTTCCCTTTCACCCCGATTTCCCTCCCCGACATTGCGTTTCCCTTTCTCCTTTGTCAATTCCTCTTCCCTCATCGTTTTGCTTAATTCAGGTGCCCCACCTTTCGTAAGAAAGACGGCCGGCCTGTCGTATCTTACTCCGGCCTGTAGGTCCCCCCACCTTTTCTTGGGCCTGAAAACTCATCGGCACCTCCTCCCTTCGTTGGTTCTTTTTGGCCGACGTTGATTTTGACTCCTGCTTCCTAAAGCCGCGAAGGCAACCCGCAATGTGTGTCCCCTCTTCCCTCTCTGCTCTCCTCACCGATCCTGCCCCTTTTTTTCCCGTTTCTCTCGAGCAGACCGAAAGTTTCCCTCTACATAATTCATTCTCCCCCCACCGAGTTCTTAATCGCCAGCTTCTTTTTCCTGACTTCTCCCGAAGCACCTCCCCCCGAGCTCAAGAATACGCTGCCGCCCGATACTTCTTTTCTTTTTCCTCCGCTGAATTTCGGTTTTCTTACACTCGACCCCCTCAGAGCAATTCACCTACACGATAGTTTCTTTCTCCCTTACCTCAGGGGAGTTTTAGACAACTCCCCTTTTTTCCGCTCAAATCCCTTTAGAATGATCTGTTTTGAGGGAAAGTTGCTTTCCTTGCTGGTCCCATTCGTCCACTCCTTCTCTAACTAGGTACGCGCGTACCTCTTCCCGCTGCGCGTCATTACTTGGTTATTTAGACTGCCCACCATCCCTCCCTCCTAGTCTCTGACCTTTTTTCACCCGGAAAATTCAGCATCGAGTCATTTCGCCCGAACACTTCCGATGTCGTCGTCCAGGCCTAAAGCTGCGATTCCTTTTTCACCCTATGTTTGACGTCGAAAAGTTCTTTCCTTCTTGCTATCGTCGTCCTTTTTTTGAAATTCCTTCCCTATCGTCGCTCCTTCTTGGATGTAAGGCCTCGGTGTATTGCGGTTGACGGTTAGACACACCCCTTTTGGCCAAGTCGAGGCGACTTTTCCCCAACACCCCGCTTTGCGAACCTTGGAAGCGCCGGCTGTTGAGGTGTTCGCCCCTCTGGAGCCCGTGGAATATGCTTCGTGTTTCATTATCTTTTTATCGACGTTCCGAAAACGCGTGTGACAAGGCAGGAGTGATCCGGTACAGGTGAAATTTGTGGTGTGAGTGGATGTCTGCCTGGTGTATCCGGTTGCGTGTTTTGGGTTGGTGATGTTTCCTCTTCCTTATTTGGGGGGTTAGGGTTTTTCTTTTGCGTGTCCGCGCCTCCCAAGCGACGGCTCCGATCTTGGTCAATCGGGCGTGGCAGATTTAATGGTATTTTTTTTACCCACATGAATCTTTTGGTAGTTTTTTGTGTTTCAGTAGTGCTCTGTGTGTCAGTTTTTGGGACTTCCCCTCCACCATTGTCCTCCTTTTTATGTAGATCTGTAAACATGGCTTCTTACAGACATCCGTCTCTCTCTTGCGTTTGTTATCGCCCCCATGTCAGTCCACGCCATGCTGCTGCAGCCCTCGTGATGATCAGTCCAATGGATACCTTCCTGCCGCCGATTGACTCTTTTTTCTCCGGCAGTCCATACTATTGCCGAGTTGTGTTTCCCTCCTCTGACTTCGCCAGGTAAATGCCTTGCTTTTCCCCCCCTCCCCCCCCTCATGTTATTCCCTTTCAATGAGGATCGAGCTTGTCCATTTCAGGTTTTTTTTTTTTTTTCAATTTAGATGAGCTTTGTCTATCTCCTCCCTTGCTTTGTTTAGATCGGGGTTTCTTCCTTCTCCGCCCTCCTTTAGTCCGCCCGCAAGGTGATGGAACCGCCTACCCTTAGTCCTCCTTTCCGGGCCCAGGACCTTCAATCCTCGCTCCGGACCGCAATGCGTTCTTTCCAAGAGCAGCCATTCCCTTCGTGGCCCTCGTGTTAGTCACATAGGGTTATCCTGCGCTTCGGCGATTGTTTCCCCCCCAACGAGTTGTAGCCTCTTTCGCTGAGATCTTTTCTGAGACACTATTCATCGCTGTCCTTGGACCCTCTTGTTCAGAAGGAAACATCTCATTTTTTTTTGATGATGTGTCAGGGCCATATCCTTTTTTCTAACTTGAGATAGTAAGCTGTCGTTCCTTTCTCTTAACGTCGCTCTAGCCTTTTCTGAAGTCACATGTCATCAGGGAAACCCCGGACTGCGCATTTTTTTTTTTCCACGTTCCTCGACTCGATTCATTTGTCGAGGGGCCCTTCTGGCAAATTTGATCATCTTCCCCCTCCTCTATTGCGTCGACTGCCGCTTGTGTCTGCATTGCTTCCCAGCCGAGGGAATGGTTCTTTATTGTTTATTACCCTTGCCGCTGATTCAGGATTCTATAGTCGTCTCTTTTTTAGCTGGATTTTTTCTGGTTTATTTTCTTTGTTTCCTCTGCGTCCTTCCTTCCCCAGTTTGTTTTCCTATTCTCTGATTCTTCTTTTCCCTCTTTCTCTTTTCTGTTCTTTCTAGAGTGATTATTTCTTTTTTTTCCTTTGGGTTGGTATTGCTAGTGAGGCAGGAACTCCCCCACTTGCGATCCCGGTTGACCAGCTATTCGTTCTTCTTGCCCTGAACATTTCCTTTTTCCTTCTTGCTAGTTCTCCCCTAGATTTTTTTGGCCATCATCCCCGGCTTTTCGTGTTCCTGGTTTTGAGGAGCGTCCGATGAGCTTTCCTGCCTGAGCGGTTTTGAGTCCTGCCTCCCTTCCGGTAATGGCTCAACTATCTGTTTTCGATGCTTCCTCCATTCCCCTTTTCTAGTTTGCGGCCTGTCGATTAGAGGGAGCTGCCTTAAAATTCATTGTTTTTTCCTCACTTGCTTTCCTATTTGTTGAAGGTTTTTTGTTCGAGGTCGCCCTCCGATGTGTGTCATGGGAAATGCCACATGACTCCTTAAACGTTTTGTCTTCTTTTTTTTTCACTTCTGATCGGTTCAGAACCTCCCCTTTCCTTCCCTACCTTTCCCGCTAAAGGAACAAGAGGACTCCTAAGCTCAGCTCACCTCGAACCATCCGAGAGCCCTTCTTTCCTCAACTGTGATCGTGGGATATTCGGTCGCCTCTTACCTACCTGTCTTCTTTATACTCTTTCCCCTGGATCTAGTGCGGGGATTTGAGCTCTTCCCCTTTTTTTTTCTTTACGTAATCCTTCACTGTACGCGAAGTCCCTCCGGGTCTGACCTTATACCCCTTTTATTACATCGTTTGGTCCACGGCGCCGGCGGAGATAAAGTCTCTCTATGCCGCCCGTTTGTCAGCCGATTTTTTTGTGTTTGTCGATGATACTCCGCGCCTTCCAGTTGCTGCTTCTCAGACCGCCTGTCTTCCTTTTTTCCTTAACTATGGCGGTCCTGATCGAAAAGACTCTGGCTTTCTAAAGCTACATTGCCATGCGATTATTTCCTCAGCGAATTCTCTTTTTCTCGCCGAGATGATTTTTCAGTCGAGTCTGGTCCCTTGGTTAAAGTCCCACAGCTGGTTCAATCTGCTCTCTTTTGTTTTCTAAGTCTACCATCCACTTCAGGCACCGCGAGGTGCCATCTTTTTTGCGTGCATTCCCTCTGACTCAGACGCCCGGGCTGCGCTGGGTCCTTTCACCATCGCAGACCTTTTGAAGTTATTGTCCTACTTTTGTATCCTCTTTTTTTCGACAAGATTTCTCGTTCCGTTCCCCCGATCGGCGTCCAGTCCACGAGTTCGCCAATTTTTTCCTTTTACAAAAGCGTCTCTTCCAGACGGCACCATGTTTCTTCTTGATTTCCCGTTGGTCAGCGACCCAGATTTTTAGATTCTTTGTTTTTTGTCTTCGTTTGTCATTCTTTTCCCTGTGGGGTGAGTGAGCTAAAAACCCTCCTCTTCCTGTGCCTTCCATCTCACAAATGTGCCGAATACGACAATTCGGTTCCGAGCCATGGCTAAAATCACGCTTCCCCCCCTTTGACCCTCCCGTGGCTGAGGTTTCCACGTTTTGCCGGTTTGCGAGCCCTTCCCCGAGACTGGATCTCTCTCCCTTTTCCCCCTTATTTTTTGACAGGTATGTCCTGAGAGACTTTTGACCTTCTTCTACAGTGTTTCGGTGATCTTTTTTCCCCCTTGAAGCGTTTATTTTTCTCTGGGTCTGACCTCCAGCGCGAGGTACACCCTTTCCCCCTCTTTTTTTCCACTTCTTCCCTCTGATAGAGGTTTTTTTTTTTTGGCACCCTTTGTTTCCCGCCCGACTGAATTTTATTTTTCCCGAATAGCTCAGTCGCCTTTTTTTTGATATTTTCGATGAAAGTGGGGTCTCTACAGCCCGAGGTCACCGCAGTCTTGGTCCCCTCCTTTTCTTCTTTAACCGACGCAGTTTTACTGCTTCCAAGTCTCTTTACGTCCTCATGCATCTGCTTCACCATTTCCCGGCAAAGATTTTTTTTCCCCTCTTCCCCCACTCAAGAGCCATCGAGTTTTTTTGTTTTTTTTCCTTGCGTCCTTTTTCGGCGCGTGTGAATACGAAACCTTGTTGTTTTCCTCCCATTCGCAATAGTCGCTCTTGCACCACTTTGAGTTTGAAGACCACCCCTTTTTCCCCATGCCCCTTTTACCTTTGAGCAAATACTTCGCCCTGATCTGATTAGAACCTCACTCTTATTTGTTTCTCCGGTTTTTTTTTTTGGGGGGGGGGGGAAAGTGTTTTTTTTTCCCCCACACGCTCAGCAGACCTGTTTTTTAATTCCCTGTTCGCCTCTTTAGTTTAGGAAAACTTTCCTCTTTCTTCTGAAGTCCGTCCCGCTTTTTTCCTTTTTTTTCTTTTTCATGTTGCCGCTGATCATGGCAGAACTCTTTTCAGTTTTTCTGCGCTTTCGCACGACCTGTTTTATTGACCCTTCCTTTTAGTTTTTGACCACAGTCAATGTCTCGCTCGCCCCCATCTAATTGCCGTTTCCGGGATTGAGTGGAATCATCCTTTTCTTCTTCTTTCCTGCCGAGTCAAGCAAGCGTTAGATTTCCTGTCCTCTCTCCTCTTTTTTTGGCCCAGAACACTCGGGGCTTGATAGTCTCTTTTTTTTTCTTTTTTACCCCCTACCTTTGTTGTGGTTGATTAGGCTCTTTTCCGCTGTTTCCTCCCCGTTATGCAGTCCTTCCCACTCGGGTTTGGCGCGCTGCTGTTTCCACATCACCGTTCATATTTTTTCCTCTCATCCGGTCCAAAGTCCCCGATTTTTTTTTGGATATTTGCCATGATTTCATGCCTACGGGCCGTTTTTTCACCATTTCCCCTTATATCCCGCGCGAAATGATCGCATTCCTCTTTCGTCATAGAGGGCGACTTTCAACGGCGCAATACCTTTGCTGAGTTTCTACGGCGGACCATCTTTCAGAAGCGGAGTTTTACCTTCGTGGAAGCGTGCCGTTTGAACGTTCGCGTGTCCTACACCCCTTTTCGTCTGGCTCCCTCACTCTCTCCCTCTTTTCCCATATTCTCTTCAGGAACAAGGTTTTTCCGCACGATCTCCAGGTCATGTTCCGCGAGGATTGTTATTCCTTGTAAACGTTTTGCCCGCGCGTTTTTAGTTTTGCGTATCGGGATCGAGGACGAACGAATTGTGCGCATTTTTTCGAACTCGTTTTCCTTCTTTTTTCCCCCCAAACCCTCTATTGTTGCTTCTGGAGCTGGTCTTCCTTTTGCTTCCTGCTGTCCCTTGTCCTGCGATCTTTTCCAAATGCCTTTTGTCTTGCACTTGGCTCCTGCCTCACCTTTTCGGTGATCGACGCAGCGAGTTTGCTCTTTTTTTTTTCCCCCCTCGGGCCGTCCGCGTGACCCCATGGCATCGCACCCCCTTTTCGGTCTCGTTCATCTTCCTATCTATACTTTTTAGTAATACGGGTTTTCTTCTTCTTTACAGGCCCGGCCCTCTATCATCTCATCTGTCGGAGATCCGATTCCTTTGAAAGCTGCGAGGGCGGCTCTTTTTGCCCATTCTTTTCTCGCGGCCGATTTTTATTTGTTTCATTTTCCCACACCGTTCGGGTTTTGATTTCTACTTCTCGCTTCGACATCAGTCTCTCGCTTTTTTTTCTGTCCTCTATCATTTCGCGTTGACGCTCGCACGGGACCCATTTTTCTTTTAAAACCCCTCATGCCTGACGGGTGGTTTCCTTCTTTCTCTTTATTTTCTGCCTTTTTATTTTTGATTTCGTTCCTTTGGCCACATTGTGATATTACGTCCTTTTTTTTTTCTTCGTAGCTCCCCCTTCACCCTTTCCGACGGACCCGCGAAGACCCATTTCTTAATTTTCTTTTCCCTCTTCTTCGCTTCTGGCTCGTATGTTAAGTGGCGGCGCATGTTTCCTTTTTTTTTGTCCCGCCTTTTTCTGAAAGGCTGGCCTAAGACCCCTTCTCTTGGTGGTCCCTTTTAATGTTTTTTGTGATCGACTCGCCGCCCAATCTGATTTGGTCTTGATCTCCATTCTTGTCAGATTGCAACTCCTGCGGCCGTCGGTTCGTTTCGCGTCTGCCCGTGAGACTCTTTGCTTTTCATTCTCTTTGCTGCTTCCTTTCTTCTCTGATAGTCTGCCCCCACCACCCCTTCTATTCGGACTGGGACCGGTGTCCGTTGTCCCGCCAGGGATGTTTGCTCCCCTTTTCGCTATCTCCTTTTTCTCTAGCCGGCTCCAAGCGCCCTCCTTTTTTTCTCATCCGCCCTTCTTTCCCCCAAATGGACACCTTTTCTGTGCCTTTTTTGAATGTTCGAGCAGGATCTCCATGCGTGTATGACCCTCTTCCCTTCGTTGTTTCCCTGCCCGCACGCGGGCGCCTTCTCCGAACACGAACCCCCCACCCTCCCTCTTCTTTGCCCCTCTTCTCCCGTTCTCTTTCCGCCCCCCCTCCCTCGTTTTTTTTTTGTGGTCCGTCTTTCCTGAACCATTACGCGATTGCGAACCTTTGATCGCGGTCCTCCTGAGTTTCCAGAATACGTCGCGTGCCTTGACAGGTCTTTCCTTCCGACATTTCCTTCTGTAGCGCGCCCGCTCTCACCCTTCTTCGCATCCCTCTCCCGTTTGGAGGTCATTTCGCCCTCTTGAAACAGGTTTTATCCACGCCCCTTTTATTTTTTTTTTAGAGCTGATGGTCGATTTCTCGCTGCCTATTCTAAATGGCCTCGGTTTTTCTTTCTTTTCTTCCTCGCCAATTGGCTGGTAGAACCGACCGGCGATTGCTGATCGCTCCAGCATGTTTCGAGGTTACTCCTGCATTTTTCCCTCTCCCCCCACATTGAATTCGACAGCGCATTCTCCCGTTTAGCAATCCAAAATTCTTCCTCCTTTGCACCCCCCATGAGAGATGAACTGCGTCCAATGCCCCTTTCCCATACCTCCGACCATCCCGTTAAGCATTTTCATTCAGCCATTGATGTCGTCGCCAAGTCGTTATCACCCGTCTGCGATACCACTGAATTTCCTTTTTATCAACCGAGAGGAAGAACTTTCCCTCGTCTCCCCGTCCTCCGAGAAGTTGTGCTTTGAGTTTTTTTATCTTTTCTGCTGCTCTTCCGACATCCGCATCTAACGCTACGGAACCAAATCCGTTTTCTTTTCCTCTCCGTAATTGAGAGCCGGCCACCGCTTTTTTTTTTTTTTTTATTTCCTTCGGTCAGGAGCCTATTTTCAAAAAAGTCTTCTCCTTTTTTATCCACTGCGCGACGCCATCAATCTCCGATTTCCGCCGCAGAGTGACACTTTGTTTTTCTTTTTTCCCTCCGCAGCATTAGACCAAGAGATAACATACGCTGACCTGGCGACTTTACTCGTTTCTCAACCGCGCCTTCGGCCGGTCATCACAGACGACCACGGACCCCCTCTCACTTCCCCCCCTCCCCACGATTTTCTTCTTTCAGAAGGACTCAGTTGCGGGTTTCAGACTGAAGACTCTGACCTCTTTCCCTACAAGCCTTGATCTCAGTAGATTACACCACCTCGCCTATTTCCTCTTTCGCCCACCTCCACCTTCCTACATCCTCTCCCCCTATCCCCACACCCCTTATCCCTCCTCCCCCCTGCCCCTGACTTCCCTCTCCCCTCCCCTCTCCCCCCCTCCTTCTTCGCTTCTAAGTACCCTCCTCTCCCTCTCACCCCCCTTCGGCTGTTTTCCTACCTCTCCCTCCTTCTCCACCCTTCCCCTTCTTCCCGTCACCGTCTCCCCTTTCCCCCTCTTCCACTTTCCTCCTCCTTCCCCCTCTCACCTCATCTTTTCTTTTTAACGCACCTTTTCCTTTCAGCTTTTCCCCCTCCACCCTCCCTCGTTGTACTTCTCTCTTCCTATTCATCTCTTCCCTCTCCCCCCCCCCTCACTCTATCTCTCCCACTCGCCCCCCATCACGCCCCTCCTTCACATCCCCTCCTCCGTCATCCTTCTTTTACCCATAAAACTTCATCCCTATCCCATTTCTCCTCCTACTTACCCCCCCCTCTTCTTTCTTCACTTACCCTCCTCCCTCGCCCTCTCCACCCTCCCTCCGTTTCCCTTTTCTCCTCCCCTGTTCCCTTACTCTTTTCCCCCCCCTCAGGCTTTTCCCCCCTCCTTCCCCCCACTCACCTTACGATTCCCATTCTCCCCGAGCTGGTTTATTTGTCCACGGTTTAGGCAGGCGTTTTCTGATTTCCCTTTCGTCCCTACCATAGATAGATATAGAGTTTTTCGTTAATTTCCCCATACGCTTCGATGAGCAGTATTTTCCTGAGGCCTGTTCTATGCGCAGGTCCTGACCCCAATCCCCCCCGTCAACGAACCTTGCGCCGAGGTTGCATTAGGGACAACTATTCGTCAACGATGTCATCGTGGTTTTCCCTTACTATGTCAATCTAGATTGTAGTCGTCACGTCCGTTGGACAAGGTAGCGAGACGCGTTTTAAGAACCTCTTTTTGGTACCTCCTTAAAATGGGCATGGCCTGGCCTGCGCTTTTCGGGCCGCGTGCTCGAATCAAATGGTATCTATCCTCTTTTCGTATTCTCTATTGTAAGGCCGGTCCCGAGCGGAGTGGTTTCGGTTGCGGTTAATTCTTTGGAGTCTAACTCGAGGCGACCTCTCGGATTGTCAAAAAACACACCCGGCTCCCCTTCCGCTCAACCGCGTCTCCACGCTCACTTTTTATTATACACCCCCCCCCCCAATGACCCCATTTGAAGTCCCCCCCTTTCCTCCCGGGGCCTTGCCTCCTGGCCATTGACATTCTGATTGTCCTGACGACCATTTTCCCCTTTTCTTCAGTCATTTTCCTGATGACGCGGTTCTTCCCGCGCTTTTTCCATTTTTCTTACTTTGCCTTTTTTACGTTTTCGTCCTTCTTTCGCCATGGTATTTCCGACATATTGATCCCGGGCCGCACGCTCTTTTCTCCTTTTTTCATTTATCTCTTCTCTGTATAACCTTTTTTTTTCTTCTTGATACTGCTGCTCAATTCGTCGGACTAAGTTTCTTTGCAGCGAGTCCTCAGGTGATAAATACAGGTCTGCGCGCTTGACGATCTCCCCTTGTTTTTTCCATCGATCTCGCTCGGTCCGGGTCGAACCTGACTAGTAATCGTCCGGATTCCTTTTCCCTTTCTGATTTTTGTCCTCGGAAAATTCAGGAATGTTCACTGCCATGGTGATTCTCTCATGCATTGTTCCAACTGCCCTTTTTCTTATTTTTTTAACTGTTAGTTAGCTGGAGTTCTTGCCCCTCTGCGTTCGCCCGCGGTTTTTTTTTTTTTTTCATGCATCAGTCTTTCTCTTTTTCCTCTTTTTTTTTTCCAGAAACGTGATGGACGACAGTCCCTCCCTCAGTCGCTGATTGGCGGGGCCTTTTCCCAGCCGATCATCCCTAGACGCCGTCCTCCCTTGTTCTTCGAGCACTGGCGACTATTCTCCCGGCAACCCACTTTTTCCTTTTCCCCCCTTTCTCGAGGATTCAAATATGGTTAGCTTTTCGCTTCCGTTTTTCGTCGTCCCTTGTTCCCCCCCCCCGATGCCTTTTGTCGTTTGATTTTACCCCGTTTTCTCTTGCTTCCACTATTCCTAGATGCGGGCCCCCCTTTTTTCCTCTTTTCGAAATGGACACCCTGCTTCAATTTCCCCGTGTGGGCTTCTTTTATGGCTTGTTGGTCAGGGCCTGCCCCTCTAAAGCCGCTGTTGACGCTCGCCGAGGATCGTCCTTTCATCCAGAAATCCGTTCTGGTCCCCTCTAGGGACTTCCTGACTGCCAAAGTCGCGACAGTTTTCCCTGCCCCTTTTTGCAATGGGCACCCTTTAGTTTTTATTTAACTTCCTCCTTTCTGTCAGTAGCTTTTTGAACCGCTTTTCCATGCTCGTAGTATGGACTTTTTTGGTTATGGACCCCCTTTGACGAAAGGAGATTGTTTTTGAAGAGCTTCTTTTGTTCTCCGGATTATTGAGCTCGTGGGCGATAGGCGGGTCTACGTCGCCCCAGGCCGAGCGTACTTCTTTTTTTCAAAGTCCCTGTTGGATTTTTTCGTTGATTTCTATTGTGACTTGCTTTTTTGCGCTTCTTCGCGGACGCTCCCCCTTCCAATCTAGTGTTTGCACGTCTCTCTTGATAGGAGACATCGTGTTGCCTCGCGGGAGTTATTTCAATTTTCGTCCTCGCTATGGAAGCCCGGCGTCCCCCTTCTGCCGCGTGCTCGGATCCCTTCTTGGCTTTATTTTCGTCCCGGCTATGGTGAGCATGCGACGCGGCGGCTGTTTTCCTCTTCTGCCGTCGATTTAGGACGACCGGCTTTATTTAAGCTGTTCTTGCTGTCGATTGATTTTTTTTTTTTGGCTTCCTCTTTCTTGTTGTTTTGCCCTGCGTCATTATTGTTGAGGTCTCAACGCTTTTCTTCGTCGCTTTCTATTTTGCCGGGACCTTACATGCATTATATTTTTTCAGTCTCGGCGGCATCTCCATCGCCTGTCTTTGTCCCAAGTTGGTCGTTGCTCCCTTCAGACAGCCACTCCCTATGCCCCTTATACTAGCCCCTCCCTTCATCCCACAGCGAACATTTTAGACCCTTCCATTCTTCCCAGCAGGTCGTGATCGACACCTGGTAATATTCCGGCTTCTCCTCCGATTCTTTTCTGAGTCGAGACCACCCCGGGGATATATTTCTTTTTTCCCCTTGATGCCGGTGTCATTTTTTTAGTTGGAGCCCTTTCATGCTGATCACGCCGCGAAGCCTTCTTCGTCCTCCGGACTGACTAATCCTTTCCGTTCCTCAGTCTTCCATTTTTCTGAAACTCTTCTTTTTCCTCAACTTTCTGAGCGGATGCGCCTTTAGACCGAAAGGATCGGATTTTTTCTGTATGATCCTAGTCAGCACGTCAATTGTTCTTTCCTTCCTCCGCCGTACCCATATTTCGCTTGAAAATCTGGCTCTCTTTACCTTCTGCAGGTCACTTGATCCTCGAGGCATTCATTCCGTTCTTTAGCGCGAGATTCTGCGCGGTTTTGACCTTCCTTAGTTTCCCGCGACTATTTCCTGGATTCTTTCTAACCTCCCTGGGCTGGCACCCTTTGTCCCTCCCCCGCGTCTAGCTGTTATGTTTTTTTCCTCCTTGTCCATCCCCCGGCCAAGCACCCAGCGACTCGCTCCCCCTGCTGACTCATTTTTGTTTAGCTCCTCTCCGCCCGGCCGCGGCTCCGTTTTTCCTCTCGTTTGAAATGGATGCAGACCCAGAAGAAGGATGGTTCTTCTCTTAGCCTTATCCCCCTAGCGGACTTGGTACGTCGGCTCGACGGTTTCCGGTCCCTTATCACACTGGGAGGTTTTAAGGCTTACAAAGCTCGCTGACGCCGGAAAACTGCGCCAGCCGTTTCTGGGTATCGAGACTTTGCGAAACGCTTGCTGGTGGGTGTCTGCGTTTGTCCTTTCCCCCCTTGTTTGTTTCTTCTGCTCCACTATACGCGCTCGTTCTTCCAGTCATATCACCATGTTTGCTCTCCCCCCGCGCCGGCTGGATTTCTTTTTCTCCATACTCACGTAACTCTGCCCCCTTCGGTCTTTTACATCCTTTTGTGTTGTGAATCCTGAACTCTCTGACTTTGAAGCTCACCCCCCGCTGCGGATAACAGATCTTCTTCGTCTCCTCAGAATCTTTTCTCCTTTTTTTCGTTTCGACCGAGCAGATCGTTTTGATTTTTCTTTTTGTTTCGACGTCGTTCCGCTTCCACACCGAGGCACCTCGATCTCTTTGCAGTCTTCCTCTTCGGTTTCCTGCGGCACGCGTGGGGCAAGCCCTCTACTTTCCTTTCCTTATAGGTCGACTGCACCGACGAGATGTCTTACAGGGCCGTTGCCGATTCCCCTTCGCCTGCGTCGCCCCCTCTCGCCGTCCGATCCCAACGACGCCGTGATGAAGATTCGGCTACAGTTCTCCTACGCTCCCTCCCAAGAGTTTAACGTCCTTCCCCATTGCACTTTCAGCTCGATTATGTTCCTCCTCTAAAATTGCCAGCTGCATCTTTTTGTGTTTTTTTCTTTGGCGTTGCGAACCAAACCATTCAGAACCAGGTAGGGCAGTTCCGATCGATTCGCTCCGGCTACGCAGCTCCCCCTTTTTTCTTATGACGAACCCCCCCTTACCTTTTCCTTTGGATCCTTATGAGCCACCACCTTCCTTTTTGCCATCCTCGATTCCTCGGTCTTTTCGGGGCGGGCGCCCGATCCTCCTTCTTGCGTCCACCCCTCGCCTAATAATTGTCTTTCTCCCTTCCTCGCACTCTTCTTTCTAGAAATACTTTTAATCTTTTCTTGGCTCAGGCGTGTTTGGCGCCGGTGAAGGCTTTCGCCTCTCTGTTTCGAAAATTTCGGTTTCTCCTTTCGCGCCCTTTCCCTGAGAAGGCCCTAGCCTCCTTCGTTCATCTTTCCTTTCGAGAGCGCCACAACGATCGCCGTTCCTGTTCTTTGGCAATTCACGGTGAGTCGTTTTTCAGCGCGTTCCGACACGCGGTAGATTTCCTGATTTTCGCGTTTTTCTTACCAGCTGTGACTAAATACTCATATACTCTTTTTTTCCTTCTTTTTTTTTCGTCCCTCTAGATCCCGATGGTCGGACGTCGCGGCGATGAGAATCTCTCTTTTTCTTTTCTGCAGACCCAGACCTCACAAGTGATTGCTCCTTCAGTCCCCAGTCAAGGAGTGGTGGAGAGTCCTCTTCCCTTGTTTGCAATTGCCTTTCGTAGCGGTAAACATTGCTCGGCTCCGCCCTCCGCTCCAGCTCAGCATGTGGAGCTCCCTTTAACCCCCCCTTTCTAGCGCCTCTGCGACCTTGGTCTCAGTTTCACATTATTATCGCGAAATCGGCGAATGTCCCGAGGAATCGTCCCCTGTTTTTTAGTTGTTGAAGACTGGAGTCCTACACCCCCTTTCCTTCGGGTTCACCGAAAATTTAGTAACGATGTTTTTGTATCGTCTTCCCCCGTCCCCCCTTTTTTTGCATCCTGAATCCAGACGGGTATTTCCGCATGATTTGTCTTTAATCACTCAACGTGGTCCGCTTCTCGCGTTGCTTCTTTCTACGAGGACTGCCAGCATGCTGTTCAGAGCCTTTTTTGTCCCTTCCCCCGCACTTCCGGCCCCACAACCCCCAACCCCTTTCCTTTAGTTTTCGCGGAGGATTTTTTTTTTTTCCAATTTCTTAGGGCCCTTCAGCGAGATGGAAAATTGGCTTTTCGTGCTGTGCTCCTTCTAGCCTTCCTTCATCACCCCTGCGTCTGTGTTTTTTAGTTCGTCCTCGCCGGTTTCCCTTCTTGCTTGCCGAGTGCCCTTTCGCGGCGTTTTCCGTCTTCCCCCCTCAGCGTCCCCCACTTCCGGTTCTTCCAACTTCCGTGCCTCCGCCCGGCCTCCCCTTCATCCTGAAGGATCTCGATTTCTTTGTTGACCTCGGCGTGGTCTTGAACCCCTCTTCCCCAGTCTTGCGGTGCCGATATGCTGCGTCTCAACCCCCGTTGTTTTCCCTCTTTTTCCGATCTCTTCCCAGGATTTTTCGCATCTGGCGTTAGTTTTTTTTTTTTTTTTTTTTTTTTTTTTTTTTTTTGGGTGTTTTTTTTTTTTTTATTGCTCCCCCGAGTGCGTTTCAATAGACCCTCGTGACACCCAACTTTTCCAACGTCTTTTTTGAAAAATCTTTATGTTTAGGTCCTCCCCCCCCGCTTTTTTTTTAGCCCTGGATTTTCTGACGAAGGAGCTTTTTTTTTCGCTTTGAGCCCCCAACATTGTGTTTTTACCTTCATAGTCCTCGTTGCTGCTGGGTGTCTTTTTTCTCTCCTCACCCCCTTTCATTTTGACCCTCTGCAGCCACACCCCCCCAGCTCTTTCCCCGCCCGTTCCCTTTATATTAAATTGCTACGTCCTTTTTGGCTTTCCTCCCCCGTTTTCGTGCCCTGTTTTTCGGCCTTCCCGACCTTCCTTGTGCGACCGGTTTCTCCTTTTTTTTTTGCTTCTTTCTTTTGGTCCTGCTCTTTCCTGATGAATTTCCTGACTCTCCTTCCTGCTTTCCGGACCTCCTTCTTCACGAGGTTTCGTATGGTCCAGGCCCTGCTCTTTATTTTTCTTGCTCGCCCGTTTCACGATCGTCAGCCGTTCTCGGTTCCGCTTTGTCTTCCTTGCGGTTGCTTGGTCCAGAGAGTCGACCCTCCCCTGATGCTCCGTGACGACACGGAGGTTTTCCCTTTTTTTTTTGACGTGGTTCTTCCCAAAGTCTTGATATACCCTTCGACTACCCTTTGAAGGAGGAAACGCGCGCCCTTCTCCCTCTCGGCATTTTCCCAAATTAAATTTCTCGGGTCCTTTCCTGTTGGTTCTGTCAGGAGCGCCCCGGTCGTTTCTCGACATTTTAGGTGCTTACCCTTGGGGTTGGGGGGGGTGGGGGGTTTGGGGTGGGTTGTTGGGGGTCTTTGGGTGGGGGGGTGGGGGGTGGACCGCAACTGCTGGTCTTGCCATTTCCAATCAAAAAAAATACCCCCCCCCCCAAATACTGTCGTCTTTTCGCGGCCCCCGCTTTCTCCTTTTTCCTAGTCCCGGGTTCTTCCTTCACCCTGTCCCAGCGATTCTCCCCCCTTCTCTTCTCTTGTCCCTTTCCCGCTGCTGGAATACGTGCGTCCGGCGTTCTTCATTTGAATTTGATTCCCCCCGAAACTTCCTTCTACGTCGCGCGACCGCTTCTCTTGGTCTGTGCCGTCTAACCTAACTGAGGTCCCTTTTCTCCTTCCCCCTTTCATCACCCCCCTCCCGGCCTTGAATTCAAGGGTTTCGCGCATGTTTCCCCTTTGCTATGCATATTGCCCCCGTTTAGGTTCTTTGATCAGCGTCTTAATTTAGACCCCTTGTTCCTCTAAGTCTATTGATGAGAGTCCGCCATCCCCCTTTTTCGACCGGAATTTTCCCTTTGCCGGTACCGGTCCACCATCGGCATGGCGCCCCCGTTTCCATCCTCGGTTAGACCCCAACCTTTGCGCACTGAATTGGCAACCAGCGCGATGAAATTTTCACTTCCAGTGACTCCCCCTAGACCGCCGTCCGAAGCTTCACTCCCCTCCCGTTGACCACACAGCGCATTTTTTTATTCATCGTTCTTTCGTTCTCCTTGACTTAGGCCTTCACACGCCTCGGCCGCCTTGCTCTTCCGTCGAACCGAGAATAGTTACCTTCCTCTTTCTACTGATTACTCCTCTCTAAGAAATTGTGTCCTCCCAACGTTTCAGTTCCCCCCGCGTTTTCTTGCCTGTGCCTCGACCGATCAGCGCCCTTACGGCCCTTCTCCCCCCCCCCTTTTTTTTTTAGGGACGTACCAGCGCCGCGCAGACCAACAGCCCCTACTCTCCTTTCTAATCAAAACCTCTCAGAACCCCGAGTTTTTCTCGAGGACAATATTGATGTTTCCTTCCTTCCCCTCCTCCTTCCTCACCTAGATACAAGAATCCCGCTGTCACGGATCGTCTTCCCCTCCCCTCTTCATCAGCTCCTGTGTGAAGGTCATCACAGAAGAACCCATTCTCATTTCTTTTTTCGTCCCTGAACCTACAAGATTAGTGACTCCTTTCTATCCCCTCCTTTCTTTGTCGCCAGAAGGATAACTACTTTTTCCCCTCCCTGAAGGCCCCACTGCCCAGTTATCTTCTACACATAAGGCGAGTAGTCGAGGGACCCTTTTTTCTGCTTTGGTTTCTCATGCAGGTTCTCCTTTCCCTCTAGTGATGTAGCTTTAAGTCGATCCCCGCTTCGCGCGCAGTTTCGACCGGCTTTGTCTCGCATTCCTGCCCAACAAACACCCCCCCCTAACCGCAAAATCTTTCGATTGAAGATGTTCCTTTCTGTTTAGAACCCCTGCCCCTTCCTCCCCCCCTATATCTTGGCGCACGAGAACGATTCTCATCATCTTTTTTCGGACACCAGTAATCCTGTTTTCCACGGTTTCCCGCGTCGCGCGGACTGCTCTACCCTATGTGACCTCCTCCTCAAGGTCCAATGGCCTGCCCTCTGATGTCTCCGCGTTTGCTCCTTTCGCCCATGGAGTTCCCCCTTATTCTATCTCCTTTCCTCTTCTTTTCAGGTCCCTTTTCAGCGCGTTCTCTTTTTTTTTAGGCAGGTTTTTTTTCTCCCCCATCAACGGGCGGGATTTCTTTTGAACTTTTTCTCGCAAAGAGCCTGCTTTTAACCCCCCAACCGCTTCGTTACCCCACCTCCCCCCGGTCCTCAGACCCGCGGAGCCCGCTCAAGCTTTTGCCCACAGTTTCCACAAAATCTCTCCCCTCCCCCCCGGCAGTTGACAATTTGATTTTGTTCTTCCCTGTCACGTGCCTCTTATGTCGATGACGACTCCTATTCCTTGGACATGAGTCGCCGTCCCCTTTTCTCTGCCTCTTGTTTCCCGACCCTCCCACGAGCTACAGTCTGTTCCGGATCTGACGAGCTTCAACCCTCTTTTTTCCGAAAATGGTATTTTTCTCCTTTTTTCTGTCTAAGGGCAGAACTCTCTGACGGCTGCTTTCCCTTTAGTCTTTGCACC
>Ga0179593_1603877_pt1 | contig 17807 bp, 18 predicted proteins | sample CZODoug2_1_08_16_FD_185931 | JGI IMG/M metagenome (GOLD analysis project Ga0179593, IMG submission 185931) | Vadose zone soil fungal communities from Angelo Coast Range Reserve, California, USA - CZODoug2_1_08_16fungal (PacBio error correction) | ecosystem: Environmental > Terrestrial > Soil >... | reverse complement strand
CGGCGCGACGCGCGCCGCTTAGCCTTTTTTCTAAAGGCGCCTCTACGATCTCTCTTTCGTTTTGATAGCTTTCCCTTGAAGGTTTTTTCGCCTCCCCCCCCCCCCCCCCCCCCCCCCCCCCCCCCCCCCCCCCCCCCCCCCCCTTTTCTTTTTTTTTTTTTTTTTTTTGTTTTGTGCGCCCCTCCTCCACTCCTCACATTTTTCAACCCAGCTAGTAATGGGTAACAATACGATGTCGGCGGGCCACAGCCGTTTAATGCTTGAGCCAGCTTACATGGTCTTCCCCTGTGTTTCAGGGCTTTTTGAATTTTTTTTTTTCCTTTCCCAACTCAGACCCCCTGCATGTTTGACCTAGTTTTCTTCCCGCAGAAACCCTAACGACTTCGCTTTTAAGATGTGTTCCTTTTTCCACTGGACTCCCACATGCGGGCTTGGAACCGATGGCACCTGCTTCGGTTGACCGGTTCTCCCCTTCGGACTTCCAATAATGCCAGCCTAAAGGAGAGGGCGTCGCTGTCGGTTTATTTGATCTCAGGCTGGCTTCGCTCGGCTCCTGTTTGGGCGGGAGGCTTGTCTTTTTTGTAATTTTGCCGTTGTTGGAGGGAAACGGCATTGTAGGCAAGAAGATAAAGGTCTATCGCCCGCTCGGTTTCTGTCGCTTTGCCCCCTTCACCTGGCCTCGGTTTTGCCTTCGGTTAAGATTGGTGCTTTTTTAATTGCGTGTACTGTTCTTACGGAAAGTTGGCCCCTTTTGCTTGGGGTTTCTGAGGCGCGTTGCCCTTTCTTTTTTTTTCAGTCGGGCCTGCTGATCGTCGACGGCAACGGCTAGATCAGGGATGGTGTGGAGGTTTTATTTTAGGGGGGTCTTTTGTAAACGACCATTATTTCTCGCCAGGTCCAGACCTCCTTCCCTTCCCCTTTTTAGGTTTTTACAACCCAGGGGAAGTCCAGGTAGTTTAAAAAGGTGGCTGATTTTGTTCGCCAGCTTAGAGGCGCAGTGCAGAAAGGTCGAGTCCTCGTCGTCCCTGGCTCTTTGTTCCTTTCCCCCCCCTCACCCTTCATGCGTCCCCCCCGGATTGCAGGATCGGAGCACAGATTTCGACAGTGGGCCGAGAGAGGGTCTAGCAACGTTGTCGGTTGTGGCTCCCCCGGCTTTTTCTCCCTTTTAAGTTGTCCGCTGACCGACCGGGAGAGCGGCCTTTTTTTGAAGAAAAACAACCACCCGAACGTTTTTTCTGTGCCGTGCCCGAGACCCCCAGGTTGTATGCGGAGGCGCAGTAGTTCGTTTTTTTCCCCTGGTCTCATTTTTTATCAGTTATTGGAACTTTCACGTTACCCGGCGGGCGAACCTGGATTGAGTGTTTCTTTAACATATTTATTCAGGTCAGTTCGCGAGATTTGGAGGCTCCCAGGGATTGAGATTCCCGCCGAAGTGATTCCCTCTTGCGGGGAAACGTTGGGTTGATTGAGTACCTTTTTTCCCTTTTGCAGGAGCCGCGACGTTTGTCCCTCCGTGGGAAAACCCGTCCTGGATCGAAAACCGACGAACGCCTTCGGTTGAGCCCCCCCCCTCCATGTTGGAAGCCCCCCATTCACGGAGGTGGTTCCACTGGGTGCCGGCCCCCACCCCTTGTTGAGGTCGTTCTTTCTTTTCTTCGACCGCCGTTCACTTTATTGATAGATCCGTGTGATTGAGCCGTCCTTGAACCTTTTTTTGAAGCTCCCCCTGTAAGTTCCTTTTTCTTTTTTTTTCTGGGAGCGTTGTATGATATGTTGCGGCTGCAGCCAATGTAACGGTTAGGATTAAAAAACAGTCCTAGACCCGCTGTTTTCTTTTTTTTTTTCCGTGCCCCGGCAAATCTACCTCAGCAAAAGAGCCACTGAACAAAATGGATTGCGTGCAAAACCCACTGAATCCGAACCTACGGTCCTTTGAGCTCCCTTGAAGAGGAGGTCTGGAAATTTTCAGTTCGGGGTGTTTGGGGCGTGTTTCATGTTTTTTTACCCCTGCAGGTTTAACGGCCCTGCAAAACTTATGGCTTGCCGACCTGAACCAGAGGGTGTATTAAAATATTCGAAATCTCACCTTTTCTGCTTGAACACGACCATTGTCCGTTTTACAACCCTCCTTCTCTTGGCCGGCGCATGTGGAACTGGGCCTGCCACTCAAGGGAAACCCTTTTTCCGCCCATTGCTGCCCCCAGTTCCCTCCAGTAACCCGTTTTCATGTTTTTTCGTCCGGATGAGCGGGTTTTGGCGTTGCCCTAATGGGTCCCCCCCCTCGCAGATGGTGTTTTTTGCCTCCCGTCCGGGTGGGGCGTGAACCCCCCCCTTGTTTTGACGGTTAACCAGTCTTCGGTGCTTGAGCGTCTGTCCTCGTCGAGGATCCAGATCGGAGGTGCCTCAGAGCGGAACGCTATCCCGGCCCTTGCCGTTTAGCTAAATTTCCCGTTGCGCCACGCGCATTAACTTCCCTTGGGACTTTTAATCTTTTTTTTTTTCGAGGCCCGCCTGTTAAGATGAAGAGCATCGACCCGTTCCCCGGGTTCTTATCGGTTGCACACTGGTTTTAAGTCCATCGGTGGGTCAGGCTGCCTTCGGGCGCCTGCTGGGCAAGCTCTTTTTACACAGCAGGCGCCCTGGAAACCCCCACCGTATTCCCGCAGCCTTCCCCCCTTTATTGTCAGGACGCTACCCCCTTCCCTCAGCTTTCTAACCAATCCCTGCGGACGAGACGTCCTCTCCCAAAACCAGCGTCGATCGCGGGACGTGCCGGCGGCCGTTTCCTGGTTTTCTTCGCAGACTCTATTTTGACATGTTCCGGTTGATGACTGACGGGCGGGTCTGTTGTGCACGTCTTTGGAGAACGTCCGTCCGCATTGCATGTCAGTCCCTCCCCGTTGATATTCGATGGGGCTCGTACGGGTTCGCGCCACACTGGGGTTTTTTCACAATTGGAATTCGGCAGAAAGCGGCACGCCCTACACACTTAAAAGTTGTCTGTTCTTCCCCCCTGTTCGTGCGCGTTGTTCCCCCCCCCCCCCCCCCTGTGGGCGGGATTAAAATAACGATATCCGAAGGGTGTGTTTTTTTTCCTGTTCATGCTCCGAGATGCGCCTGGCCTGCCACGCACCTTGCTGTTTGTTCTTTTTTCTTTGACCCCCCCCCGACCCACCGGGCATTTTTCTGAACGCAAAGGTGGTTGCTTGTCGGCGGACGGTCCCAAAGCCCACTGCACCTTAGGTTCCCCCTGATCGAAGGGCTTTTTTTTTTTCAACATGGCAGAGTGAGGACAGTCCGGATCGATGTCATGACGCCTACCTACGCTTTGCCTGTCCCGTCTTTCCCAAACCCAGTTTTTTCCTCCCTGTTAAATTGAGGGTAACAGCAGCATTGAGAGCCCCCTTTCGGTAGACCTTCAAAGCGGCCCGACCCGCAACCCTCCTTCCATGATTTATTCGCTTTCTTTAGACCCCATTATCCGTTGGACCAGAAGACGTTCCCCCAAGGAGTTTTTTTCCCGCACTCAATCAGCCGAGTACTTTTTTTGTTGTTCATTCGTGTTAAAATTAGTTGGTGCAGCAACGCCTGCGAGTTTGTTGCTCCACCGTATGACTTTCCCCCATCGTCTCCGACCTGTCCATGGTTAACAGTTTTAAACCGGTTCCACCATTCCTGCCCGCGGCCCTGCGTCCCCCCTTTTTTTTTTTTGACGCTTCCGACTTTGCTTGCAGTTTCGAGCCCTTCTCGATGAGGCCGACACCCCAAGTGTTTCGGCGATGTTTTTTTGTTCCCGTTCCCCAGCAGAATTGACTGCTGTTCCCCTTTTTTCCCATTTTTCCGCTTCGGCCGGCGGGAGGTGGAGCAGCCTTTCAAGGGACATCCTGTTTGAACTGCTCTCTTTGTCACTTTTTTGTTTTTTTTCGTCTCTTTCTCCCCATCCTGTCCCTGCTTCGACGTTCGGTGACCACTGGGTTTTGGCGTAATTTTCTTTCTGCATTACCCAACTTTCATTTTTTTTTTATTTCCTTTTTTCGGCGAAAAACAAATTTCTCGCACGGTGTCTGAGCCCCGAATAATGTTTTGAGGGTCATGCATCGGAAGTGATACCTCGCAAGAAGTACCGTTTTTCCCCTCCCTTTTTTTTTGTTGTGACTTCCCTACGATGGCCCTGGCGGAGTTTCGTCCTCTTTTTCCACAGTTCCTTCTTCCATTGACCCGTGCGCCCCCTTCCCAGGGTGCAGCTACACGTTCCTGATTTTGCATTTGACACCTTCCATCCCCGGCACCCATTGCCGTCGGACAAGTTGATGTGTCACTGTTTTTTCCTCCCTGGGCGTAGTCTCTTCCCCGCGTAAATTTAGCAGCAGACATTGCTGTGGTGCTGCTGTCCGATGGCGTTCTACCCACTTTCTTTCCCTGCTGTTCGGGACTCTTCGTTACCACTGGTTTACCCAGGGCTTTTTTGTGTGACGCCCCCTCCCCCTCCTTGGCGCCAACACGCCCGCGTGCGTATTACTCTGTCGGTTTGGCAGGCGCCCGGACACTCCTTTTTTTTTTTTTTTTTCCAATGTGCCTTTTTTTCCCCCCCCTTTTCTTTGAGTATCGTGCGTGTTGAAGGGGCTTGATTTAGGTTCAGACAAGGTTAGGTGGTCATGTCACTTTTGTTTTTTGTTCTGGTCTCCAACCCCTTGGTCTCCCCACACCATCCGGGTTTTTTGGTTTGATCCTTTCAGTCGGCCAACATCTAGATGGATTTTAAAAGTTTATAACCCCCCCTTGGCTATAATCCTGGTCCTTGCCACGCCTGATTTCAGAACGATCGAACAGGTATTCCTTCATCAAATTTTACCTTTTCCCGCGGTCCGATTTTCTGTTGATGCTTGAAGGTTTTGTTGAGAACCGTCCCCGGAGTTTGTCCCCTAAGCCGAATCGGGCGCTGGTCGATTTTGTAGTTTGCAGGCCTTCCCGCCCCAGCGTGACCCTCAGTTCGTTCCAAGTTTGAACCTTCACTTTTTTAAACCGCATTCGCCCCCCACTTTAGGACAGAACCTTGGCGCCAGGAAACATAGACCTTATTTTCAGGATTTCTTGTGCTGGGCCAGTCGGGTTTTTTCACCGATCGAACGATGGTTTGATTCGGTTTCCCCCCTTTTACTTTTCTCCTCCTAGGCGGGAATTCCATCGGCTTTTTTCATTGTTTTTTGTTCGTGTGCTTTTTCCCGAATCCTTTGGAGTATTTGGACCGACCAAGAGGAGGAAATGTTCTCCCAGCCGCGGCCCGGGGCGCCTCGTTTCCTTTCCGGCTAGATTTTTCCCCCCACAACAAATCCCCAATGCCGCGCGCATGGAGCATGCTCGGCGGCCAGGCGCAGCGTTGTGGCGGTATTTTTGTTTTTTTTTTGCGGCTTCGCTTCAAGGATCCGGATACTGATTCTACGGCGTGGTTCGTCGGGATCCTCGAAGTAAAAACCCCTTTCCTGTTTAACTCGCGTTGGGTTGGTAATGAGTTTTCCTTTCCACCTTTTTTCGTGTCTCCTTCCAGCTCCCCTCTTCACCAACTTCGGCCAAAATTTCACGGCTCCTGGTGTTTTCAGACATCCCAACACCAAAGGCGGAAAAAGTTCGTATTGACCTGGTGGCGTACCAAGGCTTTTTTTCTCGGTATTGGACCCCGGCCCAGTTCATTGGTGGGAGGGTGTTAAGCATTCGGTTTCCTTAGGTTTTTGTGGTCTGCCGGCAAGAATCCCCCTTTTTGCGCGAAGAAAGAGGTGTCACGTATTTCGTCTTTTCTTTTTCCCCCCTCCCCCCTTTTTTTTCTTTTTGGGCAGCCCCTTGCAGGTGCTCGAAGCAGCTTCACACCCCTGGAATTTTCACGCTTACACACCTCCCTTCAGATGTCGACCTTCCCCCCCAAGGGGGAGTGGTTTTCTCTGACCCCCTTCCCAGGTGATCTGCTTTTGCTTTGTTTGTTGAGTTGGATCGTTTGCTGTCGGTGCCTCTTGGCCTTTCTTTTTAACTCTGGGCCCCCTGTGGCATCGCTTGTGGTTTTCGAGGCCACCCGGAAAAAGGTTCCTTTTGGCCTCCCCCAGCGGTTCCCCCCTTCCACCCCCATCTGGATGCGCCTTACGTTCAAGCAAGGCGTTCAAGGACGGGTTTTGCTCCCCTGATTTTCCCGGATGACTGTACGGATTTGGTACGCCGTACCTGCCTTCCAGTCTCAATCCGTGTAGATGGGGTTTAGGACGGGAAAGGTCACGATCGATTGATCTTTTTATGCTTTTTTTTCAGGCGCAAATTTTCCTTGTCTTCGGGCGTCTGGCGGCCCCTGATTCGAAGGTTTTCTTGCAGATCCACCAGAATTAGTTCCTTTACTTCCTCTTTTTCCGTTAACCCCCCAAATTGCCCGCAGGATTTCCCCCTCCCCTTTTCGTCTGGAGTGATATCTTTGATCACTGGCGTCACCCCCTCTTTCCTTTTTTTTCCTTTCCCCGTATCATTTCCCCCCATCAAATCCCTTTCAGCCAGTTGTACGCACACTTTTTCACAAAAAGCTCTTGGACGCTATCCCTTTTGCCGCTTCACCCTTTCCCCCCTTTCCCCGCTCCCCTAAACCCCGTTGGCACGCAGGCACCCCCGGAGACCAAGGCAAGGCTCTTCCTTTTTTGTTCTTCCCTTGGGGTCCTTCTTCCTTTAGGGCCCGCGCAATTTCTCGAGTGCGCGGTTTTCATTTCGCCCCCCCCCCCGGACTGTTTCTTTTGTATTTTGTCGACAATTCTGTGAGCCGATCCCTGACGACTTTCCCCGCAGAAATTTGTTCGACGATCTTTGAGGGGGGTGACCCCCATTTTTACGCCTCAGACGACATTTGGGAGGCCTTTCTTCATTTCTCCCCCCCGGCGTTTCAGGCTGCCCCGATTTCAAATTATTGTACCTCCGGAATGTTTGCCCCCGCACCGTTTCCCGCCCCTGAGTTTTTGCTTTTTGAGGTCTGATTTTTTTCAGTTTCACAAATGGCCAAGAATAAAAAACAGGACCCCCCCTTGAATCTCCCGGTCCTTTTTTAAAATTCCTTGACAATTCAAAACCTCGCGTCCCCCCCCAACCCCACTCCCTCTTATTATAAGTCAACCCAACACTTCCCCCCCTCCGACTACAAAGCGGGCCGCCAAAGTTGCCCTTGAAAGCGGAAAACGGCAAGTTCGCCCCCTTGTCCGCCGGGACCCGCCATGAATTGCAAAAGGGTCTGGCCGCCGAAAACAAAGCTTCACTCAGTGGGGGCTTCTGGTTCTGCCGAAAACATCCCCGTCCAGCAAAGGCCCGGCCAAGGGCCCCGCCTCTTCCAGCCCCAGTCTCACCTTTCTTTCCGCGGACCTCCAATTTTCGGCTCAAAAAAGACCGCTCAGCCGCGCAGTTTGGCCCTTGCCTTCTTCCCTTGTTTGGGCGCTGACATTCCTTCAGGACCGGATAACGAGAAGAGGCTCAATTAGGCCTAGAATTGTCTTTTTTTCCCTTACTTTCCCCCCCCACCCCCTGGTCCCAAACGGACCACAAGTTTCGAGGGAAGTCTCCAGGTTTTTCTTGACCTGACACCCTTTTCCTTCACAAATTTTGTCAATGTCTGCTTCGGTTTGTCATGCCCAACGCAAGGGGAATACTTTTTTTTCCTTTTTTTTCTTTCCCTCCCCGTCCTTCGTCGTGCCCTCCGACATACGATTGTGTTGAATTGCTTTTTCCTCAGTCAAAGTTTTTTTTCTTTCCCCCCCAGCAAGTGCACTTTCCATCTGCTGGACAAAGTCGATCATTCCTCGCGACCTCCTCCCCTTTTTTTTCTACATTTCTTTTTCCCGCCCTAGTCCTGCAAGGCGTACCAGTTGGCGGGGCGCGCGGCTGATGTGACTCCCTCTCTTTTCATCTCCCCCTTTTGTTTTTTTTTTCCTAATCTATCATCGCTAGCGACTTTCTCTCAGTACTTTTCCTGAGTCCATCTCGTTCTCAGGTTCGCGATAGCTGATCGTCTTGTCCAATGCAACTGATGAGGTGGCGGTCAGGGGGTTTTTTCGAAAACTCTTTCCCTCCCCCCCCCCCCTCCCCCCCTATTCCAACCATCTTTTCCTGGTCACATTCTGTTGCACACGGGCGCTTTGTTACTGACGTCCAGATGGCGGTCTCCCATGGTAATTTTTTTCTCGTTAGGGACATGATTCGTGACGGAAATCAGAACCCTTCCCCAATTCTTGTTTTTGACCCCCCCGTGAATCCTTTCCCCGGTAGCGAGAAAAACGCAGGTGGTTGGTTTTTGGGCGTGAACACCTTGTTTTGGGGCAGTTTTTGAGCAATTGAGGCTTGATGGCAAGCCTCCCTTTTCTCCTTTTCTCCTTGTGATGAATCCCCTGATTTCGCGATTAACTGCCGCTGAGTAGAGGAGGTCTTGATCAGACTTTTTGGGCTTCGTCTTCTTCGGCTTTTTTTTTTTTGTTGGGATTCCGGGTTCCTTTTTTACACCCTTGTAGGTTTCCAAACAGGGATTTGTTTGCAAGCTCTAAATTCTTATCCTTCCTTTTTTTCTTAGTACTTTCTGTCAACTGGTCCAACTTGAGTTTCAAGGTTTGAATTCTTTTTAAGATGCTTCTTCAATTGCCAGGGCCCCTTATTGCTACTTGGATTCCAGGCGAGGGTTTTTCTTTGCTGCTATCCCGCGAGGATTTTTGCCTGAGGACCACACGTTTCGTTGTTTTTTGTCTTTCTTTTTGCCGGTGCCCAAGTTGGTGAATTTTTCTTCTTTCAGGTGTAACCCGACACATTTACGATTTTTTTTTCCCTGGTCCCCCCCCTGCCAGAGTGCTTTTTCCCCAGTGGGCTTCCTCCACAGCGTAGAAGCGTGGATCTTCTTCGAACTGTCTTTTCTTTGCCTCCGTTGGTTATATTCAGACCCTCTCTAGACCGTGCCCCCCATTTTTCTTGCGTTTTCCCTTTCCATTTTTTTCTCCTCCCCTTTTCTGTTTCGCGGCGTTCCCCAGTGCCGAGTGGACGCACCACGGGACAGTCCTTTGTAACCGCGCCCGTTTGTTTTTTCCGCTACCTTTTCCTTGCCCCGTCTCCCCTTCGGTACAACCGGCCCCACTTCCTCCCCCCAAAGCCTCCGTTGCGAGTTTGCCGAGCCCACCTGTTTTTAGCCTGGGTTTCATCCCGCCCGGCGGGGATTCTAGAGTCAAAATCACTCTGTTGAAATTTTTCGTCCACCATTTTCCCCCGACCCCCCTCCCGTAGGGCTCAATCTTCCCTGAAGGTCGGCGACGGCTGGCGGACGCGTCCCCAGGATCTCCGCCACAATCCCATCCGTGGACCTTCATTTTTCTTCCCGTTGGCCATTGAAGGGAAAAAGGGTATTGTCCATGGCTTTGCCTTTTTTTGTTTTCTTTGAATTTTGAACTATCGTCAACCCGGATCCCTCTTCGAGCACACGGCAAGGTAGTTTTTCGACTTCCCTTTTTCCATTGACGGAACACTGGTGGAACCCTTCCCAAAAACACTTGGAAGGGACTCCTGCCTTTCTTCACCTCCGGCCGAGGGTTGATTTGCGACGTACGGGGACTTCTTGAAATCCCGTTTTGATCTGGTCCTTTTTTTCCGGTGGTTTTTACCCGGGATATTTTGCCGCGTTGTCGTTGGCCTGCAGCAACTCCCGGTTGCTCGCCATCCTATTGTTCTTCCCCCCCTTGTCTCTCGGGCCCGTAAAGACTGCCCGCTTTGCATGTTCCACCTTTCAGCTCCCCCACAAGACTTCTCAGTCAAATTTGGCCAATTCATGCCACTACTTATTACCTGCCCCTTTTTTTTTTCCCTCCTTTAATTGACCCCCTTTGGTTTCAACTCTGTGAAGTTCGGTTTCAAGACGTGTTCAGGCGGTTAGATCACGGCCTTCAACACTCTGGTCTTTCCCCCCCCCCTGATGGTCAGTCCCCCTCTTCAAATATGTTTTTAAATTGAACGCCGGCACCCTGTTACGCCCCCTTCGACTGCCCGTTCCCCTGCCCTTGGTTTGCTCATTTCTTGAACATTTCCGCGAAATGTTACTTGCGCCAACCCCTGTCATCTATTTCCCTTTTTCGTTCTCGTTGTAGCCCCTGGATTCTTCCGTTAGTTGAGACGTCGTACCTCTCATACCGAATTTTGGTGAGTCCCTTCATCATCGTCGATTTGACCGCGGCTTTTCCCCCTGGTTTTGAGTTTTTTCGTCTCTGGTTTGCCTCGTCCGGGGTTTTCCCCAGTATCGGCGTCTTCAGCCCCCCTTTCTGTCCTCCTTTCCTCTTTCAGTCCGCTCCCTAGATCCTTTCCCTGCATTTTTTTTCAGGTACGCTTTTGGCTAGAATGCTGTTCTCGAATTTTTTCCGCTGTTCTGTTCCCTTCAATGATTGGCTCGACCGTTTACCTGATCTTTGAATTTTTCATCGGTGGCGTCTCTTGCCGACGCGTTATTGTCGTTCTCGTCCCTTTTTTTTCATCCCTTCCAATTTCCCACCCCCCGCCAGATCTTCAGTCCGAAGGTAGTGGGGCCGTTCCCCAGTTGTTCTTTCCTTTTTTTGACCCCTAACCCCCCGTCTTTGGTTTTGACCCCCACAAGCATGTCGGATTTAAAATGCCGAATATCACATTCGTTTCTACTTTTTTATTCCTCCTCTTCCCCTGGCCCGGACCCGCGCTTTTATTCCTTCCTGGATTGGCTTTCTTCGACGGCGGTTCAGCTTGCCTTTCGTAGTTTAACCGAGTTGCTTTTTTTCCCCCCCTGTCCTTTCGCCTTTTGACGTTTATAGATGCTCCTGGGTGACGGTTTAGCCCGCCCCCCCCTTGGGACGGCATTTCCCAGGCGTTTTCCTTCTTTAATCTTTTTTGGCCTCCTCCCTGTTTGCTAGTGGACTACCGGTTTTGATTGCTTTTCCCTATTTTTGCCTCCTCTAGTCACTAGCCGGTTTTTTAATTTCATGCAAAGCGCTTTTTTGCCGAATGTTTAAGATTCGCCCCCCCAACCCCTTTTTTTGTTTCCGACTTTGTTTTGATGTGGCCTTCTTTTCCCCCACCCTCCCCCCAGCCCCATCTTCCCCCCCAGGATGCTTGTCGCCGAAAGCGGTGCCCCCCACACTGACACCCGTGCGCGCCCCCGTTCCCCTGGCGACATTGTGTCTGCGTCTTACCTTGATTTCGCTGTAATTCCTGCCTCGCCTCGGCTGTCTGCCGTAGTTTTTTTTTTTCTCCCAACCCAGCACCCTGACCTTTCCCCAGCAGGATTTCGCGCCGCCCAGTTGCTTAGAACGCCAAGACGGGTAGCCTTTTTTTGCCCCCCCCCTAACACGTTTTCGCTCTCGCTGTAACGAACACGAGCAAGATCCCTCAACCCTTTTTCCTTTTTGGTTTCCCACTTTTCTCCCCTCGTGACTCTGGACAGGTTTTTTTTCAAGCTTTGCATGGTGTGTTCCTACAACTTCTAGCATGGCGTTTTTTCTGGTCGCCATCATGGTCGGCCTGAAGAAGCGCCGGCATTTCGTTTTTCACCTCCCCTTTTACCCTGCAACTCTGGTTACAGACTTGCCGGCCTGATGGCCGAAGCTAGGGACCCCTTGGGACGGCTTGCTTAGCTCCCCCCGCCCCGGGAAACCCGGTTGTCGGCTGAATTGCGATGCCTTCAGCAGAACCATTGGCGCCGTCCTTCTCCCCCCCCCGGTTTTTCCTTTTTCCTCGGAGGACTGCTGTGTTTTTTTAAGCCGCCCCCTGCATGGAGCTCCCCCCCCTCTCTCCTAGGAAGTGTTTTGATTGCCGTTTGATTCTCCACGGCTTACAATGAGTCGGCTTTCCAAAAGAAGTTGTCCTCTTACCTTGCTTGCTCGTTTTTTTTAAGTTTTCCCCCTTGATGTCTGTGATTCCCCCATTTGCTGATTTGAAGCTTGCGAAATTAGAATGAACCCTTGTTTCTCCTACCTTTTCCTGAACGTGTCTTTTCTTTTTTCCCCCCCCCCCGCGTAAGGCTTGCTTTTTACTTCCTCGGAGTTGACATATGATGGGGGCGATGGGTCGTCCTTCACCATTATTCTTTTTTCCCTCTTCCCGTTAGATCATTTGGAAGGGAAGGCTTTTTCACCCCTTCCCAATCCTGGGCTGTCGTCTTTCAACCCTTATCGTAAAAGCTTTGAAGATTTGCCCTGCTTTCTTTCCATCCCCCCACCCCTTTTCGTCAAGTTGCTTGTTTTTCCCGTAACCTTTTTTTCTGGCGGTCAGTCTTATTAGAGAGAATTTAGGCATCTTCATAATTTCGACCGGTTGTTGAACCGAGGTTTTCCTACTTTAAAATGTTGGCTCAGAAGACTATGTTCGGCCCATAGGAGGCGTGTTCACGGTTGCCCCAGGTTTCCTGCCCAGACCTACTTTGGCATCAAAGAGCCTTCACCGCTTTTTTTTTCATTACTTAGTGGTCCCTTTTCTGGAAGAGATCCGGGACAATGTTCTCCCTGTGCCCAAGTCTCGTTTGCTGCCCTTTTTCCGAGATCCTTCGTCCCCCGACAAGCTACCTTTTTGCTAGTTGTGATTCCCCTGGTTTGCCTTAGTAAATACCTTTGCTGTAGTCACCTCACGGTGGTGTTGGCGGATCCCCCTAGGCATCGCGCTCCTAAAAATTTTCCCCCCCCCACCCCCTTCGTCGTACCCGGGAGGGTTCGTCAGCTTCCCAATTTCTCCCTTTACTTTTTTTTCTTCCCCCCCCGTTATTTGCTTGCGGCACTTTGGGCTGTCATTTTCAATTCGTCAACGTGCTTTTTTTGCCGTTTGGACCGTTTGGTTGCGCTGACCACCTGCTGATCCTTTTCCTGATCCTTCCTTTTTTTCTCGGGTCCTTTTTTTCGAATTCAGAGGGACTTCTTCGTTATATCGGCAAGGGCGTCCCCCATCGTAGTTTTTTTTCCCCTAAATTACCCCCCTTCCCCCAAGTCCCCAGAACCACTCAGAGTTTCTAAATTCCGGGTTCTACTTCCAGTTACTTTCCCTGTGATATGCCCGCTTTTTGTTTTCATAGCCCTGGAGAAGTCGCTCGCACAGTCGGGCACCGCATACCCCCTTTTATTTTCTGGGCGGCTGACACGACGTCCGCCTGCGCGTTCTGTCCATCGGCTTGTTTTGGTGTTCCCCGTTGACGCTGCCGTTTCCACAGTTCGCCCACCATTGACTTTGCCCCCCCTGGGACAACCTTAGGACTTTTGGGGCAATTTTTGTCTTGCTTTGTTCCCCCTTGCTCAGGCGGCTGGAATGCAGTGATGCGTTTTGTCCGTTACCCCCCATTCCGGAGTGAAGTTGGTTCGAATGACAGGCGCAAGATTTTCAGGCGGATTGGCGTTGGAGTTTTTCGCGGCGCGTCTTGCCTGATTCTACCCCCCCTTGCTTTTTTCTTTTTTTGGCGTGCTCTGCCGCCTTCATCCCCGTTTACCCCCCTTCTTCCCCTCTTCAATTGGGGGAGGCGACGCACACATTCGGCCCCCCGTTTCCTTTTTTTTATTCTCTAGCAGCCAAGCCCGCACCTACTGTTCTTCCCGGTTTTGTTTTGACAAGAAAGCCGGGACTCCCCAACACTCCCCTTCGTTTCCCCCACTCTGCTGGAGGAAATCCCCCCCCGGGACCAGTTGTTTTGATCATTCAAGGGTACTTTTCATTGGCCTAGAGCAGACCTGCGCGTGGCCCGGTTGCAGGGTCCTTGTGGTCTTGACTTTCCTTTTTTCTCAAGTTAACTTGACCCTTTTTTTTCTTCCACGTTTACTCGCACACCACCCTATGGTTCTGTGTCCCCCAGCTTATACTTTCCTCAGCCCCTCCTTGAAACCCGAACTTCACCCGCTCACCCAACCTAACAACTTTCCGATTGTTCTTCTCCCAGTGCTTCTTGACCTTTGACATTTATTTTTCTTTTTTTCCCTTGGCTTCGTAGGTCTGTTGGTTTTTTTTTCGGGCTCTTTCTTTTTCCCCCTTTTCGTTACTCCGAGCTCCGGGGTTCCATGCGGAAATCTGCTGTTTTTTTAGCGATTTACAGTTCACAAGGTTTGCAGGCGACCAACCCCCACGCGGACATACCTTTACCCCCCCCCATCATGATGGCTCATCGGTTCACTGCCTAAAAGGCCGGTTCCTTTTGGTGACCCCCCCTTTTTTTTTTTTTCTGCATCGTTTGCGCCCTAGAGGGGCGCAAACGGTCTTTTTTTTTAGGTTTTTCCCCCCCCCCCCGGTTTCCCCCGTAGCCGAAAAATTGAGCTGGGTCGATGTTTCAATCCCTCTTCTTTTTTTCCTCCCTCGATGCCGCTCCGGGCTGATTTCGACGGTGTTCTTCGACCAGCAGAGGCTTTTTTGGTCCCAGGCCCAAGTTTCTGGCAATCCAACGTGCTTCCCGCCGAGGTCACTGTGGCTTGACCTTTCTCCTGATACGGCGGCGGCCATCAGTTTCAACCTGCCGTCACTCCCGTCCCCACATCCCCCCTGTTCCCGGCCTTTGTTGGGAACCAATTTCCCAAGCTATTTTACGCTATCCCGATTTGTTCCCCTACCATTCTTACTTTCTTTTCCTCCCAACTTGGGGGGCCGGCCAATCAACCGGCAATTTTGATATTTTTTCTTGGTTTTTCTGCATCCGGGCAGTGCCGCCGGGAGACGTGTGAGGGGGCGTAGTTAGTTTTTTGATCGCCAAACCGGAACTGTCTTTGCGCGTCCACTCCCTGGCTCGTCCCCTGGTCCTATCTGCATTTTTTTTCTTGTTGATCCGCCGTTTTTTTTGCGCGTTCGCGACCGAGTCTTGGGGGAAAATTCCCCACCTTCCCCGCGGTACTTCTTTCCGTTCTCCCCATTCCCCCCCGGCCTCGTTTTTTTGCAGCGTGCGAAGGCTGCGCTCCTTCTTTACCCCCTCTTTTATTTTTTTTAAAACCCCCCCTCAAGGGTCTCGACTTTTGCAGGACGGGACCCGGCTTGACCTAGGAGCCCGATGGTCGTTTCCTGGCCCGACACAGGGTTTCCTGACAAACCTTCCCCTTTGATCCCTTCTGACGTCTCCCCACCCAAAGCAGGGCAGTTAATAGCAGGCAAACCATAACGTCTGCCAAGTCCTCAAAACCGTCGCCCCACATCACTTGAGCCCCCAAGGCGTGGCTCAACTGTTGCCGGCCCCACCCCCACCCCACCCCTTCTTTTTTTTCTCTTTTAACCGAAAAAGGTCAAAAACCCCCTGGGCCGTCAGGAATGGCATCCATTTTTTTTTGACCCCTCCCCCCTTCCGGCATCCTCTCGTGGCTTTTTTGGGGTTTTCCCCCCCCCTTTTTTTTCCGCCTCCAACCAGCCCACTTTCCCCCGTCCTTGCCATGCCTGTGCCGCAAACACGATAAGAAGCAGCTCACTTTGGATTTCCCCCCCCAAGAACGCCGTTTTGCCGCGTCATTTGAGTCCTGCTTCGGAAGAGGACGAAGTCCTTCCAACCTAACCCACCTTTACCGGCGCGTCTTGCATTGAAGCTCCATTAATGTTCAATGTTCAGGCCCCTGGACCCACGTTTTCGCGCGAACAGTTCGGTTCTGTTTTCGCGTGGAAATAAGGGTCACTTTTATACCCCCCAGATGTTTTCTTTTTTTTTATGATTCGTTCTCGGAACCTCATTCAAGGCCATGAGAGTTTGATCCTTCGGTCTCTGGCTCAATTCCCCGGCTTTTTCCCCACATAGATGTGACCCTTACCCTCGTACCTGGTTTTGACTTTTTTGGGAGCTCCGTTTTATCCTTTAGGGCTTTCTTGAACAAGTTTTTTTTCTTTTTATTCGGGACCCTCCGCACGATGTCGCAGGCGCTCCGACTTCTGCAGACTTGGCACCTTATTAGATTAGCTTCCTTTTAAGCCCTTTGTTTTTTTGTTTTCATTCAGGGCTCGGACCGCGGCGGCCCTTTCCTTTCAGAAATGATCCTGCCTGATTATTCGGAGGCGCCTGTCCTTCCGTGTTCGTCCCCTGCTTTCCCCCTGTGACCACTTCTAAGAATAAACCCATTCCTCCTTCCCCCCCTGTGGGTCAACTCGATGTCGGCCTGCCGGCCGGGTAAGTTGACTTAATATGCGCTCAATGAGTATGGGAACTATCCTTTTCCCCATCAGTCCCTTCCTTTTGCACGCGGTTTCTTCCCGCTACCCCTTTACCGGACTTCTAAAAAACGATGTTTTTTTTTTTCCTTTTTTCCGGGAACCCCCCCCTTTTTTTTTGTGTCCTATTTAGCCCTTTCTGTGCACTCAAGACGTCTAATCGGTGTCCTTTTTCAAAGATCCTGGCTGGAACCAAAGGCCTCCTGATTTTTCCTTGCGCGGCAGTCGAGGTATTTTGAATCCCCCTGGGATTGGAGTTCTTTTTTGGCTTTTTTTGGGATGCTTGGCCCTCCTTTCCTGTTTTTCATTTTCCCCAAAACGTTCTGCTCCGCTAAATTCTTCTCGGGGGGGCGGATTGAGGGTCGTGCCGGTTGATGGCCCCCCTGTTTTTACCGGGGTTTTTTTCGACTTTCTTGGACTTTACTTGCCGGTCAAATTTGGCTTCCTATTTTTTTTAAGTCAGGCGGTCTCTTTTGTTGTCCTTTTTGTTTTTTTGAATTAGCTGTTCTCGCGCAAGGACCCGGCGGCGGGATAAGGTGGCCGGTTTTCTTGAAGGTGTAAAAACTCCCCCGGGATTCTTCCCAGGACCTGCCCTTTGATGGCCCCTTTTTTTCATTACGGGCTCCCCACGGGAAGTTTTGGTGTCTGTTCATTGTCGACCTAAGGTTCTGCGCTCTTGCATTTCTGCGGGTTGGTTGCGCTTTTCCCCCCGCACACAGTTTCTTTACGAAAAATTTCGGATTGGTTGATGAGATTTCGACCTTTATTCTTTTTTTTGTGTTTGTTGTTGGCCCCCCCCGTTTATGAGTGCCCCGCGGGCCAAGGCACTTGTGGGCAGGCGACCTGCCTGAAGAACACAACGCCTATTTCCGGCACCCGTCACCCGCCAACAGTCCGTTGTTTCTCACACCCGTTTCCGCCGGATCCGCCCCTTTTTTCCCCCCCCTTTCGGGGTCCGTGTTCTTTAAGCGTCCAACGCTTGTTGAAATTTTTCTCCTGTCCGTACGGATCGCTTGGTTTTCCCCTTCGCGTCTTTCGTTTTTTTTTCTTTTGCACGGTCGAGCGCCAACGGCGTTGATTTCTCGGAGTTCCTTTACCACGTTGGGAATGACAGAAAATTGGCTCAGTCGTCTGCCGTCCGCTTTGTAGTTTGAACCCTAGATCGACACAAGAACTGAAGACACCTAAGGCTTTTCGCCAGGTTTCCATTTGTTGTCACCTTCAAAATCATCATTGGGCAAGCCTCTTTTTAGGACTTGGTCATTTTCAAACCCCTCTTGTTTTTTTTTTTTTTTCGTTTCCGAATTGAGGCCCGCGGAAAGTTTGGAGCCCCCCCCCAACGTTAGATTGCTCCCCCTCGCTTTCTTTTTGGTTTTTGACCTCGTGAATTTCTTCCTGTAATCCATTTTTTTTTTTTGGTGACAGGCTTCCAGGTTTTTAAAAGGAATATTCCCCTCTTGTAGTTTGGTTGCAGCATCCATTTCTCCTTGCCCCCCACCAGAAATCGAAGTTCGACAATTCCTTTCCCCACGGCCACCCACCTTTATTTTCCTTCGGTTTTTCTTGACTCCTTTCAAGCTCCACCCCAATAACTTGACTTTTTACATCCCAAGGGAAACAATTCTGACCCCATCCTCTTTTTTTCTCCAACCCTTTTTCCCTTGTCT
>Ga0179593_1732752_pt1 | contig 17809 bp, 18 predicted proteins | sample CZODoug2_1_08_16_FD_185931 | JGI IMG/M metagenome (GOLD analysis project Ga0179593, IMG submission 185931) | Vadose zone soil fungal communities from Angelo Coast Range Reserve, California, USA - CZODoug2_1_08_16fungal (PacBio error correction) | ecosystem: Environmental > Terrestrial > Soil >... | reverse complement strand
ACTTATGACAAGCTTTTTTTTTCCCTCCATCGAATTTCCCCCCTTTTTTCCCCCCCCACGATAAAAGGAAAGGTCCGCCCTTTCCTCCCCAAAAATCCCTGAGGCGCTGGCCGGTCGCGCCGTTTCCGAGTCTTTTTCTTTTGAGGGAAGCACCCTGTTTTCCTTCTTTTATAATACTTTTTCCATCTCCAGGGATGCATATCCTCTTTTTTCTTCTGGCTTTATCACCACAAAAGGAAAATGGAATCTTTTTCCCCCTTCAGGTTCTGGGCTTACAGTTTTAGCGTTCTTGTCTTTTTTGTTCCTTGCTTCTTCATGACCGATCCTCTTTCTCGAGCGGCAGTTTTTTCGCTTTCCGACCGCACGTGGCCAGGTTAACGAAATACCTCCCCCTCCTTAACGTCCCGCCCCTTTTTTAAGTCGACGGATGATGGCCCCCCTCCCCTTTCATCTGAGAATTTACTCCGCGTTCGTTGACTGGCCTCTCTCTGGATGAAGTCCTCTGGAAGTCTCCTTCCTTTTCCTTGACGGTCCTCTCCCCGCCAAACCTGGGGCAGACCTTTTTCTTCGTCCTCGAAAGCAATCTCCTCCTTTACGTGAAACGAAAGCGGGGCGTTTCACCCTCTTCTTCTCGCAGGGTCTGTCCCATCAGCAAGAATACTCCTTTTCCTTTTCCTTTTTAACCGCCCCTTCCTTTTGGATTCTCTCGGCGCTTCTCCTTTTTCTGTCTTCCTTCTTTACGACACGCCCTGTGTCTGTCCCTCTTTTTTGGGTTTTCCAAGGCGCCTCCTGTTTCATTTGTGCCCTTCTTGTTCTTTCCTTTTCTTTACGACGGGTTGACCTTTCCTTCTCCCTTTCGGTGAAGTTTCCTACCCAAACGATCCTCTTTTCTTCATTCGTCCCTCACCTGAGAGTACAAGAGGGACAGAGTTTCTTCTCTTCCTCTCCATCTTGCATTGAGGCTTTGCCTCTTTCCCTCTGCCCTTCCTGAGACGTACATTTCCTTCTCGAAGCTTCGACGGCAGCACTCTCCACCTTTTTTTAGCTTTCCCCTTGCGTGGATTTCTTTTACCTTTTTGACGTTTTTCTTGCCAGCGGCTTTACTTTTTTAGAGTGAAGCGAGACAGCGTTGTTTCTTTTTTAGTCCTCGAGACGAGCTCGATTTCCTCTGTCCCCACATGCTGATATTCTAAGCCCTCCCCTTTTTTTGCCTTTTTTACCAATGAAGTGTTGATTCTACCTTTTGCGCAATTGGCAGATTGTCACCATAAGCGCCGTGATTGTCTGTCCCTTTTCTCAGTTTTGTTAGATATATGTTAATATACCCTCCGTTTTTTTAGCTGACGAAAAGGATGAGATTCTCTCGCTTTTTTTCCCCCAGAATCCCCGGGTCGGAGTTTAGAAGCGGAACCCCTTTCCGATTTTTTTGGTTGTCAGGGTAGAAGGATGCCCCCCGTCTCCCTTCGGGGTCATTGCTATTCTCGAAGAATATTGCACCTCAGCAGGTTTCCTTCCTTGAGTTGCAAAGCAAGTTTTTTTCTCTCCCCCCCCCACGGTCCCCCTCTCTGCCCCCGCGGTTTCGGCGTCTGCCCCCTTCCGCATCCGCCGTGGCAAGCATGCGCCCCTTAAACAACCCTCCTTTTTCCACGATGGCAGATTCCTCTATCCGCTTTTTTTATGGCTGGCTCGGACTTTCCCAGTTGAAGAGAATGCAGTCTCCGTTCTCGCTTTAGAGGGCACACCTCCTTTTCCAGGTAAGATTTTGCCGGATTTCAAAGACACACTTTCTTCCCCCGGTTTGTCGATCTTTTTTTTCAATTGCCGCTGATCGTTTTCGTCCCAATATTCCTTGCCGAACCCTGGCTTCCTTTCTCCTTTTCGCCGCCAACAGAAGACCACCTCCCTTTCTTTGAACCCCCCCTTTTGAGCTTTTCCCCTTTCCCCAAGATTTCCTTTTTTTTCCAGTTGACAGCCCCTTTTTTTTTTCGGGGGGAGTGTCGTACCTTTTGTCTTTTTGTCGAATCTCCTCCTGCGATGAGACTCCTCTCCTGAGAGGTCTCCCGCAGTCTCTTTTTTGAATGGATTAGGAGGGACGCCCCTTTTTCTCTCAGTCGCCCCGGCTTTCGTTCACCCATTTTTAATCTTTTTTTTCGTCTTTCCGTCAGATCGCCCCAGGTTTTCCATTTTTGATTTTTTTTTCCGCCACTTTCGAAGATTTTTTTTCTCTCGAATTAAGTTTTCCCTTCCTCTCTTCTATGGCGCTTCGTTACCCCTCACTAGATTGTCGCAGATTTTTCCCGATTCCATTTTTCTGGTGGATGGCCAGATCTTTCATTTCCCCCCTCCCTGGCGGATCGGCAGGTCCCCTTCTTCTGTCGTTGAACCGGGTCGTGTGTCTGGGCCCTTCGGCATCACGGCCGCTCGCAGACGTCTGTTCTTCCCTTCTCTGTAATGGATTTCCTCCTTGAGGAGATACGAAGCGCTCACCTTTTTCTTCTCCTTCTCCCTGAAAGTTCCCCTTGTGCCGGGTGGGGTGTTCTTTTTTCCTTACCGGTTCGTCGGAATGCATTAAAGGGTACTTTCTTTATTAGTCCCGCCTTTGAATGTATGACCCCCTTCATCCTGAATAGACCTTCGCCGGCCATTGCGATCTTTCTCGTTTCTTGAGGAAGGAGAAGTCCTTTATCGTTTCGGCGCCGTCGAATCCCTCTTCCGGCAAGCCCCCTTTTGAAGATTCGAGTAATCCCACGCGTCCCCCCCTGTTTCTTCCAGCAGTCTTCTTCTGCCTACAAACCGGGGGGGCCATCCCCCTCAGATAAGACAGTAATTGGCACGTTCCCATTCGTCCCCTCGTGAACCCTCTCTTCGTGGCGGGCTTTTTGAACATTCGTTGAGTTTCTTACGCTCATTAGGCGGCAGTCGTTTCTTTCCCCTCCTTATGCCTCCCCCCCTCCCTAAAAGAGATGCGTTTTTTTCGCTTTTTGCCGCGGGGAGCTTGTGATGTGGGTCTTTCTTCTCGAACAAGGACGGATTTTTTTTTCTTTCTGAGCTGGAGAGTTCAGTCTCTCCCATTCCCCCCGATTAGGTGATGAAATCACCCCGCTTTTCCGAGAAGCCTGTAACTTTTTTTCTCGCGTAGTTTCCTTTTCATCGACACCCTACCCTGCTACCCCCCCCCCAAGGACTTCCGGCTTGAGATCTTGGGCCTTATTGCCCGCCGGCGACGAAGTCGGCCTTCTTTTTTGTTTCCTTCCCCGGTAAAACGCCGCGGCGTTTCTACTTTTGATTCCCCCTTTACGTTCGCAGGCCTTTTCCTTTTTCAGTCAATCGTGTCAGAAAGACGTCGTTCCCCCTCTTTTTCGTAAACTCCTAAACCCCCTTTCCCTCCCTATCTCCTTAGACGAGTGTTCTCGGACATTCGCGTTCTCCGTTTGAACCTCGAAAAGCCATCGAACTGACTTTTCTTTCTTTCGCCGGCCCTCAGGACAACTTCTCCTTTCTAGCATAGTCTCAATGCGAGATTTTTTGGACCCAACTACGGTGAGGGCGGAGTTAGATCCCCTTTTTCCCGCCAGAACTCTTTGGCCCGGGGAACTTTCCTTCCCCTTTTTCAGTAACGTTCAGTGGACCTTAATCGTGGTTCCTTGGTTAGAGATTTCTCCGTTCTTTTTTTTTCATGTCTTTTTTTGAAGGTTCGTTTGTTTCGTAGAACAGAGTTCTTCTCGGAGAATCTAAGAGTACCCCTTCCTTTACAAACGTATAAGTTTGTAGATAGGATTTTCCAGTCTCTCTACTTCTTTTCTATTTATCCTTCCTCTCTTTCCTTTTTTTCCCGAGTGCTGGAAAGAGACGATTTCCGTCCCTTTGTTTTTTTTTACAGCTGATAGAATTTTCCGCTCTGATCTTTCTTTCTTAATCCCCCAACCACGGTTCCGCTCTCGAGACCCTCCTCCCCCCCTGGGCGGTGCGGCTCCAGTCTCCTTCTCCTCACCGCCGAAAAGACTTCCTTTTTTCCCCCCATGACGGAAATTGTGCACGGTCCCTTGTTTTAGTTCCCCTTTCTTGGAACGGCTATGCCGGACGACTTCCTCCACCGCACCCCTTTCGGCATTGCGGTTTTTCTTATCTCGATAGCACGCCTCCTCCGGCGAAGCGGTTGCTCCTTTTTTTCGCTTTCGATTTCAAAGCCTCCTTTTTCACAATCTCCCTCCTTTTACAACCTCGGTCGAAAGGGCCTCTCTTCCCCTCTTCGGCGTGTTCACGGGCCGAATTTTTTTTTCCGCTGCCCCCAGCCGACGTGCCCTTTTCTCTCAAAATTTCCCTCCTTTATTTTACCGGTTACGAGTTCTTTTCCTTGATACGAATTTTTAATATCCTGCTTTGCCCCCCCTTCTTTTCTAGAAGCTTCCTTTCGGTGTGCCTTTAGGGTTTTTTGGATCCGCCTCCCCTCCTGGCGAAGCTTCCACGGCAGTTCGCGGGCCGCTTACGGGGATCCTACACGAGAAGAAATACTTCCTTTTGATGGATAGCTTTCCTTTTCCAGCGCAAAAGAAATCCGTCCGTTCCTTCCCCCCTTTTCTTAACTACTCCAGTTTTTTTCTGACGCTGGAATGGTCTCTCCACGGACCTTCCCAATGAGCATTTATGGTTTTTCTGCTTTCTCTTCGACTTAACTCCTATTTCCCCCTCAGTACGCTTCCCCTCCTTCCTTGCTCGTAAGACTTTTCAAAACGAGAGGCCTTCTTTCCCGCTTGTTTTAATCAAGAATAGAGATGTTCTCTTCACACTTGTCCCGGTGGTCCTTCTGGCCTCGTGATGCCACCCGTTCCTTGCGTTTAGCGCGGTAACCTCCTTTGAGTGGGTCGCGTGGGAGTACCTCTCCCTTTTTATGACCGCTGGTCTTGAGACAGAACCGAAATCGAATTCTTTCTTCCCCCCCCGCCAACTGAACCTTTCACCTTCATACACCCCCCCGGAGTCGCTGAGCCCTTGGCTTTCCCCCTTTTCGGATCTTCTTCCGGAGGGTACTTTTCTTTCTCTAATCCCGTCTTCTCCCTTAATGCAGAGAGAAGTCCTTTCCCACACCAGGCCCATGCGCTTTTTCAAACCTTTCTTTGCGTTTGGACCTTTAGTAAAGTTTTAGTTACTTCTCTTTAATTCTCTTATGTAGAGACTTTACAGTTCTCTTCTTTTATGTTTTCAAGCCACGAGTAACGACACCCCTCGATAATCGACACTATGGAAATTAGAAGGATGTTTTCCCCCTTCCTATGCTCTCCCTCCTACTCGAGGAGTTCGTTTACCTTCCTCACTCTGCTGAACTCTTCAAGTGCTCGAAACCTCTTCTCGGTAGTCGTTGCTCGCACTAACCCCTTTCCTTTGCCCGACCTGACTTATTCTTCTTCTTTCGCAAAGAGGATCAGATTTTCACTCCCCTACTTGGCCTGATTGAATGAAGATTTTTCCTATCCAGAATTGCACTCCCCTCTTTCCTCTGGTCCCCAATCTCGCAGGGCCGCGATGTGATTTATCTCTTTCGACATCCTCCTTCCACGACACGCCCTTTTTTTTCCACGCTCCTGGGCTGGCCACTTTCGGGCTCCATTGTGCAGGCTTGCGTCTTTTCTTTTGAATACGTCAGCCTTTCCTTTGATTTGTCGAAGACTTCCCCCCTCCCTGCTTTCAGGGCTCCTACAACGTGCGAGTCCCTCCTTTGTCGTCAGCTTGCAGAGCTTCCGTCTTCTTTTTTTGGCAAGCGGAGGAAAGCGGCTCTTCCGTAGCTTGTAGGCGATCGCCGGCGCCCGTTGCAAGACAATCGCCCCCCCCTTCTCTTAGTCCTCTCTTGCTTGAGTGGATAGTAGTTTTTTTTTTCTTTCGCTGCTTTCACATTTTCCTTCTTGATCGGAAGAGCTGGTCTGCTCTGCAGGATGGTTGCTTCCTTCTTAACTCTCTCTATGTATAGAAGCTTCCCCTTATTTCTTTCGAGGACGGCGCAATGCCCTTCCCATTTTTGCCCACATGATTGTTTTTCTCCCCCTCTCTCGCGGTAAGAATTCGTCCTTCCTTGCTGTGTCCCTTCGCATATATAGTGCGATATTTCTCCCTCGTTTTGTTCTTAAGATATCGAACGGATTTTTTCTCGCTCGTGGTCAGAACGGAGCGGAGTTCGTTAAAAATGGCGAGCAGAATAGGTCTTTTGAATGATGTACAAAAGACCTTTCTCAGAGCTCAGGTGGACGCGGTCTCTTGCTCTAGTTTTAGATCTCTTGTCACCTTGCCCCTTAGTCTTCCTCGAGACACGCAAGACTTCCGTTTTGTAAAGCTGCGCACCGCCCCTCCACCAAACCTCTCCACGCAAGAACTTTTCTGCTTAAGATCTTTTGGTCCATGCGAGGACGGGATCGACCCGCTCTCCCTTCTTTCAGCTCACTTTCCGCGAAGGTCCCCCCCCTCTCGACAAATTTTTCGCCCCTTTCTCACCGACAAAATCCCTGTCCCCTCCTCTCTACTTTTTTTCTTCGGATAGGTACTTTGTCCCGCCTGATCGTTTGCTTCTGCGGTCCCCTTTTCAAGGGAGGACGTGTAAACACTTTTCTCCCCGTTTTGGCACAATGTGCAAACCCCTCGCCCTGGCAGCCCGTTCCCCAATCGTACCAGGATTCTACAAATTTCTTTCTAGCGGGTATTAGTCGACTCCCTTTCCCTCCCTGGCAGGCCCACTCGCGGCCGCCCCTCTAATCAGAGTTAGAAGATTTTTCTGAGGCTGGTCTTCGTTCTTCATAAGTCGCCCCCCTTTTTTTCCCTTTCCCCCCTCCCCCTGCTCAGTTTTTTTTTTTTCTTCCTCATCAGTCAGGTCTCACTGTGGAGTGGGCTCTCCCCTTCCCTTGGCGAAATGTCGAAGCATTTTTCTTTCTTGCATCCTTTCCGATTGCTTCTCTTTTTTGCATACCCCGCACTCGCGTCACTTCTCTCCTAGACCTTTTTTCTTAGATTCCGTTTCCTGGAGTCGGCTTTCTGGCGCGGCCTGTCGTTACTTGTGGCTGTAGGGCAAAATTTATCACTTGTTTGTTCAGTCTAGACAGATCGGTCATGCTCTCCTTCACAGCGACGATTTTTTCTTTAAAAATGTAGCGCTCCCTTTTTTTTTTCCAGTTCCCACTCCCCTTTTGAGCGCTCTTTTTTTTGAGCGCCTTTCTTGCGGAGGATAGGCATTAACTTCCCTCCCCTTCAGTCCGGGATTAGATCCTTTTCTTTATGCTGCCCTCCGGAAGCACCCCCCCAAACCTGTCGCGTCAGGACTCAGCGGACTCTTCCCTTTTTGTTTGTGGAGGAAGGGTCAGTTTCCTTCCTCTTTTTTGGGGGGACTTTTTTTCTTTTGCGTAGCCAAGCCCCCCTTCTGAGGACATTTTTTCTGAGGAATCACGCGACACCACTCGTCCTTTTCTTGACCTGCTTTACGTGACGGGGGGCCATAAACGAGGCCCCCTCCCTCGTACTTTTCCCATTCGAACCCCTTTTTTGTGAAATTTCGGGGTAATGGTAGAGTCCCCTTTTCTGTTTTCTTTTTCCGATCCCGAGGAATGCGGCCTTTCTTCTTTACCGCGTCAGCATCGTATTGACCTCCCCTGCGATGCGGTTCCGGCGTTTCGAGCCATTCGCTCTCTGTTAGTCTTGAATCCGAAGTAGATGTTGCGTGTTTTTTTTCCTAGATCATCCCCTCTACTTCTTTTTGTTATGAATAAAAGACTTTTGCCCTTCCCCTCCCCCTCCCGCCTTGTAGTATCCGTCGGGCGAATCGATTCCCACCCCACCCCTCCCGTGTGCACACCACGACAGGCCCCTTCTCCTCCCCTTCTCCTTGTTTCCTATGCGAAGACTGTCTTCTTCCCCCCTTTTAGAGGTTCTTCAACGCCGCGTCGTCGAGGCCTTCCGTAGAAGGACAGAGTAGTCCTTTCTTCTGTGTCAGCCCTTTCGTTCTTTTCCTTCAGACGATTTCGTCCCCTCCCTCTTTCCGCGATAGACTTTTATCGGACATTCGCGCTTTCTCCTCTTCCCTACCATCTCCGAAATGCCGGTGCGCCTTTTTTTTTTCCGCGACCTCTTGCTCGCACGCTCCTTTCTCCCAATTCCGAGGCCCAAAAAAGGCTTCTCGGCCCCCCCCCTTCCGGCAGAGCCCGTTAAGACTTCCTCCCTCAAGACGCTTTTTCAGGCTGGCCGGCACAATTTCCTTTTTTTCCCTGCCGTGGACCGTTTCTCTTTTCGCCTTCACTCATATGGTGTTCCTTGCGGTGCTCTTTTTCCTTCCTTTTTTTTTTTTCGGAACCGTGGCGGCCTCGCTTTCCCCCCCTTCTTCTTCAAGATTTTTTCTTCGCCCAGGTCGAATCATATTATCCCTAGATCGGTTTAGTCTAGCTCGCGAGGTTGCATCTCTCTTTTTGTTTTTGAGCTCGATTCATCTTTTGGAAAGAGCCGATCTACCTTTTCTTCTTCTCCCTGGGACGAGAGGTTCCTCGCTCGATGGTCATCTCCTCCTTTTCCGACCTTCGCCCGCCAGCGCGACACCGACTTTTTACCTTTTCTGCAGATGATCACGATAAGGTCCACGGCTCCCCCCCCTCCCCCGGAATTGTGTCTTCTTTTCCTTTTTCTTTCGGCCCGCACTTTCTTTTCCCGGTCTAAGACGAACTAACCCCCCCGATCTCGTCATTTCGGGCGTTTTTCGATGCGGCACGCCGAATCTTCCCCGTTTTCCTTCCTTCCCTCCCACGTGTCTCTTGCAGGTCGATGAGTTTCAAGACAGTTTCAGAATTTTTTTCCTCTCAGGTCCTCTCCCCCGGGACGATCGCGGCTCTTTCTTTTCCCTCCTGCTGCACTGTCTGGCGGAACTAGTCCCCCCCCTGCGATAGACGATGCCTCTTCGTTTTTTCTCCGACGACGCAGATTTTCTTTCTCTTTGATGCTCACGAGTTTTTGATACATGCTCTTGCCCCAGGACTCATTCGAGATTTCCTTCGTGGTGTGACTCCTTTTGGTGTCGCTGTCCTCAACTGTAAAGCGTGTGAACTCCCTCGTCCGATTTTTCCCCCTCTAAACCTACGCGACGTTCCCTCTCCTTTTTCTTTTATCCGATAGCTCCCCTCAATCGCTAGGCCGTTTCCTTTTTTCTTTTCAATCAACAATCAGCGGACGATGGAATTTCCCCTTAGACTTTACTTTTTGGTTGGAGTCTTTTTTACCTCCTTCCTTACCGAGTCCCTCCCCTTCCTAAGACGATTCCCCTTTTTGACGGAAGATTCAATCCACCAAAAAGATTCCCGCCCTCCATTTCCCAACTCCAACCCAACCACTTTTCGCCTATCATCTACCCTATTTGCCGTACCCCTCCCTCCCCTCCGCCTCCGAAAAGTACAGCTAAGTTTTCCGAGTCGGCCTTTTGCCTTTTCACGTGGCCAATTACGCGGCGCTGGCTTTTTCTTTCCCCCTCCCTTTCATGGTCGCGTCGCCCCGGACGAGGTTTGATACATGAAGTAAGACGCAAATATTTCTTCCCCCGAACCGACCCTTTTCCCGGCCACACACGATCACTCCTTTCCCCCCCCCCACTTAGAACCTCAATGGCCCGAACGGAGTTTTTTCTCCGCATTGGTGTGTAGATTCTGCTTTCCCGCCATTCCTGTCTGCCCCGCCTTCTTCGTCCTTTTTTTTTTTCTCTCCGACGCCCGGTCGACCTTTTTTTCCCCCAACAGGCACATGCGCTCCACCCGATATCCCCCTTTTTGCGTCCTGGTCGGGCGCTACAGTTTTTATTTTTCCTTTTTGTGTTCCTTGATGGGCTGACCGATGTGTCGAGCTTCCCTCCCTTTGGAGGTCCGCAACGCCACGGTCCTCTTTTTTCCGACTTTCAGTATATTCCGACTCCAGATGGCCATTCCCCCCTTTTCCAGCACTTCATCTGCGGAAGTAAAACTCCTTCCTCCTCTTCTTTCGTTTTACAGACAGCGCCCTTTCTGGACTGAAGGCTCGCGGCAGTCATTTCTTTCCTGTTAGGCACGTCTTCCTCCCCTAACCTTGACACCTGGGGAGACTTCTCTTCTTCTTCCGAATCCTCTATGACTTGGACACGCACGGGGCGGACTATTTTCTATCGCGTGTTCCCTACTATATCCTGCACTCCATAGTCTCTGCAGGCCGCGCTGTTTTCTTTTTCTTCTTTGGCGTCTTATTCCTTCGCGAAGCAACGCGGCGGTACGACCCCCCCCCTCTCCACTCGGTCGTTTTTTCGGACAAGGCCGCTGTTTTTCTGTGACTTTTTTTTTTTTTTCGGGCGACGGACGGGTTGCCCCCGTGTTCTGGTGCAGGCGAGTCGAAGATCCCCTCGGGCATTGCCGACCGATTCGCCCTTAGTACAAGGAGGTCCTTTCTTTTACAAGCTTTTCCCTTCCCTTTTTCTTGATTTTCCCGGAGTGAAAGCGGTGCTCCTTTATTTCTGGACCCTAGGCGATAGCCTTCTCCTTCCTCCCTTTGCAGACTTTCTAGACTAGAAAATCTTTTCCTTTCCTTTTGTTTAATTTTGAGGTGACGAACCTCCGGAGTTCTGTTTCTGGAAGAAGTCTTTTTTCCGATGCGGGTTCGCCTTCCCCTTTGAGGAGATACTTTCGGATGCTCTCAGTCACACAGCTGTTTCCCCCCTCCGTGCGACCCTGTTGAATCATTTCCATGTTTTGTAAAGATCGCCCCCGCGCACATTGGTCCGATTCCACAGACGCAAGAGCTCGCCCCTCTTGCGCCATTCTCTTTTAATAATATCTTTTTTCTTCTATACTCCACGGATTTCCGATGGGCGATCTCTTCCAGAATTTTTTGCTTCGTCTCCGATTCTTGTGTTTTTTCAAACCTTTTTCCGGATTTGCCCCACGCAATTTCCCCTCCCGGCGCGCCAGCCCCCCTGTGGCGGTGAGACTGCTCGCGCTTAGCTCCCCCTTGTCCCAGGTATTTTTTGTCGCGCGTCCCTTTCACGCCCCCTATACCGCCGATGGAAAGCCCCCCACAATTTCCACGACGATCCACGTCCTCCCCCCCTCTTTCCCCTCTGCTAAGCTCTGAAGCGGTGGGGCGATGGCCCTTTAGTGCGAGCGCCGACCTACCGTCTCTGAAGCGCCCCTTTTCTTCCTTTGCCACCTCCGCGCAAGTTGCCGGGCTTGGGAACCCCGTACACTCTGTCCCGCTTTTTTTCTTTTCTAACGGTCCCCCCCCCCGCTCCCTTTTTCTCGTCGGACATCGCCTTCGGGCTGCGTCGGCCCACCGTCGTCGCACGCCATCCTGCACAATTTTCCCCCTCGCTTTTCCCCTTTTTTTAACCCAAACGAGCGCTTTTTCCACAGGGGCGTTGTTTTTTTTCGTTGTACCTGGTTAGCCATTTTTTTCTCTGAATCCCCGCGCGGTTCCCCCCGGTCTCCAGAAGTCCGTCGACCTTTCTTTCTTTTTCTGAGGAGGAACGTTTTCTCCCGCTTCGTTTCCCTTCCCCTCTTTGGGCTTTTTTCGATCTCCTATCAGGAAGGTCGCCCGGTGAGTGGCGAGCGTCTCGAAATGTCGAAGAATGTTTACGTCGCTTCTCTCTCCCTTTCAAGTTCTAGTGGCCGCGTTTTGAACCCGTTGCTTTGGACGTCGGCCTTCCTCTTATTTTTTGCGGGTTTTCGCCATCCGGCGATTCGGCCCCCCTTTCGCGATCTGGCCCTTTTGAGTTTTCGTTGAAAAGTGGGTCTTTTTTTCCACTGAAAATCCTTTCCCTCTCGCGACGGGACATTCGAACGTCTAGGTCATGAGGGGCTTCCGCGGAGATACGACCTTCCGCGCGCCCGCCCGTTCGCCCTCCTTTCCCCTCTCTTTTTGAGCTCTTTTGGTTGAGCGCCAGTCCCTTTTTTTTCTTCTGCAACTGGAGATGAAGAAAGCAGGGATTAGCTACCCTTCAGGAAGTCTGCCATACGGAATCTCCTCTCCCCCCCCGGTGACGTTTTTTTTTGGGGGGGGGGTGGTGGTTCTCTCGACTCTAGGAAATTTGAGGATGTTTGTTTACCCTCCCCCTTTCCGTCTTTCACGTTCTTTTTTCGGTTGAGGTCGCCCCCCTCCCCTTCTTTTTCGGACCTCGCTCCCAAGAGAAACAACTCTCCTTTTTTTTCGTTGACTTTACGGACGGGGGCATCCACGATTCTTTTTCTTTTCGTTCACGTGCCACCCCGAACATCTCGTATTCGGCTGACCCTTTTCGAGCATCGAGTGGTGAGGTTCCTTCTGATCGATAACGGCGTCCTTCGAATCGGCGGGACGAGGACAGCTTCTCCCCTCCCCCCGTAAACCTTGATTGCGGGTTCCTTTTGGTCTGTGGAGAAGACCATTCCCCTCTCCCTTTCTGTCGGTCTCCTGTAGTCCACAAGGAGCTTTCTTTCTTTTCTTTTTTTCGCTGGATTTTTCCCTGCCCCGATACGGGCTTCTTCGGTTATTTTTTGCCCCCGCTTTGAGTGCGGACGCTTTTCCCCTTTCGCCGTCTTGCTTTCCTTCAACCCCTCCAGCCCGTGTGGCCCCCCCCTCTTCCCTCTGTCTCGCCCGTTTTTTGCAAGAGCAGGATCCGGGACACGTCGGGATAACGTTCTTTCGGTAAACGCCGCTTTCGAGAATTTCGTCTTCGTTAGAAGTTTCCTCTCCGAATAGTGTCCGCCAGACTTTTTCCTTTCGATCCTTTCGTCCAAGCAATCAACTTTCTTTTTTGCTTGACCAGCTTTTTTCGCGCTTTGTCCAGAAGTTTCTGCGTTCGCTCATCTTCTTCTCGGGGGTCGGCTCCTCTTCACTTCGGAGGGCTAGCACTTTCCCAATGCGAGATTCTTTTTGGGTTGAGGCGGCTTTCCCTTCGCTGCCCGAAACTTGCTGACGAAAGACGCGAACTTGTTGGCAAACAATTAAGTTCAGGTGTTTTCCCTTAGTGTGGTCGTGGTTTCGCTTTTCTTTTCTACGACACCTTTTTGCGCGAGGGACGGCGACGGTCGTCCCCTTGGCTTTAGTCCCCGCGAGCGCGGCCAGATTCCTCGCGTCGTTGTCTTCTGAGACCAAACGTACGTAGCTCTTCTCCCTCTCCGAGGTGTCCTTTCTTTGTTGTTGTTGAGAGGGATTCAAATCTTTCCCTCGGCCGAATCCGTACGTTGGTCTCAGCTGATCGACTTTTTCTCCTCTCTGATCTTGCCGTCTTCGAAGACGCACGGTTTTCCCGCCGCGCGACTTTCGGTGCGGACTCCCGGTCGCTCTCTGAATCCCCCGATAAGCGCAAGGCTTTCCCACTTGTGCCGTTTTTTTACTTCTTTCTTCGTAGCAGTTCTGGCTACTCTTTCTCCGAACCTGCCGCAATTCCTCCTCTCGGCATGAGGAGTTCTTTTTGCCGCCGAAGTTGATTCCGGTCTTTTCCCATTTTCCCCGCACCGGAGGTCGATGAGTTTCTTTTCACGAACCCAAAGCGCGAAGGTCCGCTCTGGTCCTAGACGATCGCGGCAGCGTTTTTTCCAGTTGAACGTCTTTCCTATTCGGAAAGCTGCCCGATTCTCTTTTCCCTCTCCTTTGATCCTTTCGAAGACGCGGTCTCCCTCTTGCTGCGCCTTTTATCACCAGACGTCGTCGCATGTTCTCTTGAACACAGATTGGCGAGAAAGCGGCCGTTTTTTTCTTTTTCCGAAGTTTCCTTTTTTTTCTACGATTCGCCACGACGGGTCTCCTTCCTCCCTACACGCGTTCGTGGCCCCGAAATGCCCACTTTTTCATCAATACGCGCCGAATACAGTACTCTTTCCCCCGACACGCTCCAACGCGCACCTCTCCAGGCTCCTTGTTAAGCATACCTCCCCATAAGATTCTTCATGTTTTTCTACCGGAAACCGCACGCTTTTCTTATGAGGTTTTTCGATGCTGCAGCAGTCCTCTTTTTCTCTCTTTTTTCGATGCCTTCAAGGAATGGGTTTTTCTCTTCCCCCCCCTTACACGCCCGAATAGAGATGTTCGCCTTCCCCTTTTGCACGGGGCCCTTTCTCGGCCTGTTGATGGCCCCCTTTTTTTTCGCGCGGTCACGACAGACGGTTTTTGGTCGGTGGTTGTTCCGTCAGCCGACACTATGACAAGCTTTTCTCCGCACAGACTTTTCGACTTCTCTTACACTGAAGGGCAACTTAGAATTCCCCACATCTCCCCCCTTCCCGAACGGAGTTCTTGCCTTCTGATTCTTCTTAAGGATGTCCTTTTCTTTATCTCCATCCATTCTTTCGTCAAATCTCGTGAATGCATATTCCTTTAGGTTCTCTACCCCCCCTGCGCTCAAAAAATAGCTTTTCCCTCCTTGCCGACGGGCTTTTTTTCTGCGATTAGTATCTCCTTTATGGTAACTCCATGACCGATCTGTAGAGACTTTCCTTTGATGCCTTTCTTTCCCCCGCAAGGTGCACGACATCCTCCGACATTTCTCCGGATGCCATTCTCTTCTCTTTTTGCCTCCCTCCAGAAAACCCCTGCCCCGAAGCCCCCCCCCCGGTTTTTTTGCAGAGTTCGATTTACCTTCCCACTATCCTTTTTCCTGAGGTCTTCTCAGTCAAACATTATCGGACCCCCTGCCCTTTCACTCACCTTGAAAAACTCCTCTTTTTTCTTTATATCGAAATTCCCTCTGACGTTGGAAACTTGCGTCTTGTCATTTTGAGATTTTTAGAGAGGGGCCGAATCCCTTCTTTTTTCGTCGAACGGACTTCTTTTCTCTCTGCACCCTTCATAGAACGCGCTTTCGTTTTCTGTTTGCTAGAAGAAGACACGAGGTTCCCTTTTCTTTCGGTCCCCCCTCTCACTCTTTTCGTGTGTGAAAGGGCTTCCTTTTGCTTTTTTTCCGGCTTGGTCGGATTTCTCCGAGTTTGTTCTAATCCCCCTTTTCCCGGCTGCCGGCTCTGTAGATCTTTCCCCTTCCTAAGGCGGGCATCGATTCGCGAAAAGTTAGAGGTCCCTTTTCTTTTTTGTTTCCCCCTTTTAAGGACCCCGGACCCTTTACTTGAGGATTTGTCCCTTCTTTTTCTAGTGCGCTTAGAGAGGAACTTTCTGTAGTCGATCCCTCCTAGGCAGACTCCCCCGCTTCTCTGCCTTGAATCGTGCGTGCTTTGTTTTTTTTTTTGCAGGTGGCGCATTTCCCCCATTTCTCTTGCTTGGCGCCGATTGGAGTGACCGCGGTTTTTGGGACCGAACGCTACAGTTTCTTTTAGCTTCGGCTGGTATAAGCACTGCGCTCCTTTTTTGCGTCAAGCCCCTTTTGTTCTCTCGAGAACGGCGTTTGCGAATCGCCCCGCCGATTCGACACTCCTTCTGCAAGAGATCGCACATCTTGTTGATCCAGTCTCTCTTTCCGCCTCCTTGTTGAGAGAGCTTCTCTGATGAAGGGGAGAGCTTCTCTGCACGGAGCCTTTTTTTTTTACTCGGTAAACAATGTCGATTCGCTCTTTCCACGCAGTATGAGCCCCACGCCCTTTTTGCGCACGGTTTACCGCCCTGGTGGACGCGGCTTCCCCAAGCCCTCTTTCTTAGCTCCTCAAAATTTTCTTTTTCCCCTCCTTCGCGCGCCTCCCTCCCCGAGAACACCTCGAATAAACTTTGACAATATGATCACCCGTAACCCCCCCTTTTCCCCCGCAAGCACAGATGGTCCTTTTTAAGTTTTTTCCGGTGGGGTTTTTTGGCTGCGATCAGTCTCTCTTTCAGAGCAGGACCTTCCGCTATGTGAATTTTTCAAGAGCCGAGGCACTCCTCATGAGCGCCATTTCCAAAGCTGGAGAACCTCCGCTTGGCCTTCTTCGTAGAATCGGTTTTAAACCCCCTCCTGATCGTTTTCCGGTGCCGTCCTCTGAAGTATTTCCCCCTGTAGGAGTCTCCTGCGAAACCTGCCGGCACAAGGCAGCTGTGCCAGCCCTGGCCCCCCCCCCCCAGAGTGAGCGTGACAGTCCTTGTTTATTTACCCCCGCCGCGGGTCCCATGACGCAAGACTCTTTTTTTTTTTAATTCAACAGCCCAGAAGTCCCTTTTTCTCTTTTTTTCATTGGATGAGGTAGGTTTCTCCCTTCGTGTCATCTTAATCAGTCGCTGCTCAGCTTTTCCCTCTCTTTTTCCTATCCGATCAGGTCTGCCAGGGTTTTTTTCCCCTCCCGGCGAAACTGTCGAAGTTTTCTCATTGTTAATCCCCCTTCTTCCAGTCCGTTTTTCTGGCAGGTACTTTACCTCGCCGTCCCTGCTTTCTTCCCCTTCTTTTTTTCTGGAGGAGGGCCAGGCTCCGTTCACATGGACATCGTTTTCTTTAGTTCGGCTTTGATTTTTCAACTTTTTTTCACAGAAAATTGCTTCTTCCGCTCGTAGTGCAGTCTCGACAGATAGTCATGACCTTCAAGGAACAGCGACGTTTCAGATACGAAGCCGCTAACCCTTCCGCCAAGTGCCCGCCCTTTCCTTTTTTGGAGAGAATGTTTTTTGTGGGGTGAGCTCCTCCTTCATTCACTTTCTCTTTCCCTCAGCTCTGGTTAGAGAAAGAAGGCAGACGTCTTTTCCCAAGACCCCTCGAGATCGACACACAACGTTTTCCCCTCCCTGGACTCAGGCGACTCCCCGTTGTGGAGGAAGGATTTGCCCTTTCCGTTGATTTTTCCGTCTCCTTTCCGGTGCGGTCGACAAGCCGCAGTTCATCTTTGCGGCTGCTTCCTAGTACTCACCCCCCATGGCGACGCCGTCGTTTTGCCTCCTCAAACCCTTTTGGGGGATTTCCCCCCCTTTCGTAATTGGCAACGTGCCCCTTCTTGAACCATCTTTTCTTCGGGTCTTACTGTTCTGGATCGAATGCTCGCGTTTTTGTCTTTACGTCGGCCTCTCCCCTAGTTTACTGCGGCAGTCATCCCCTCTTTTACGAGGAGCCTCCATTCCTGCCCTACGACAACCCTTTTCCTTTCGACTTTCAGCGTTTTTCTTTCCAGCGTCCGATGATGTGCGGAGATGATTTTGACCCAGTGAGCGTCCGGAGCGGATTGCTTTTTTCATCGATCCACCCTTCTGCGGCGCGTGGTTCCCAGTCTTTCCTCTCCCTTGAGTATTTAAACGATTAGCCCTTTTGCGCCCGCTCCTTTCGACACCCCCAGCCCGTGCTGTTTTCCCTCGCCCTTCTTGAGCCTCGGCAGCAGAGCAGGTCCCGACTTCCTCTCAGTATTCTACGTCGGGAATCACATCGACCTCAGTCTTTAATTTGAGCATCTTTCCTCTCGTAGGTTTTTCTAGGTTCAGCCAGACTTGAGACCCGTTTAATTCAGCAGATTTTCCAAGCATTCCGGCGCTCTGCCCCAGAGTTGTGAGAGAACGTCCTTCTTTGTTCAAGAAAGTTTTCTTCTGTCCTTTCAGCTGAATCGCCTGTTTTTGATTACTTTTTTCGGACGCCGACCTTTTGTATAGCACTCGCTCACGCCAGCCTCCCTCAATGCCGAGATCTTGGCAAAAGCGGTGTCTTTTTATCCGGCAGAGGCCTTTTCTCCCCCTTTCCACGAAAAGAAGACGCTTGCGTCCCTTGGCCTTCACCAATTTACGTCACTAACTTTGTCTCCAGGAGTTTTGCTCAAGTTGAGAAGGGACGCAGCACTCACCTCCCTCCACATTTTCCTTTTGCGGACGGTTTCGGCTCGATGACCCGCGATTTCCCCCGGACCGTTTAGAGCTTCGCTCCCTTTTTCCTCCCTTCTCTCTCTGAGACTCTTTCCAGAATCGTTTTCGTTTG
>Ga0179593_1523447_pt1 | contig 17809 bp, 16 predicted proteins | sample CZODoug2_1_08_16_FD_185931 | JGI IMG/M metagenome (GOLD analysis project Ga0179593, IMG submission 185931) | Vadose zone soil fungal communities from Angelo Coast Range Reserve, California, USA - CZODoug2_1_08_16fungal (PacBio error correction) | ecosystem: Environmental > Terrestrial > Soil >... | reverse complement strand
TCCTCCTTTTTTTCTTGTGAGAGATCGATGCTCCTCCTTCACCCCCATGAACTTCTCTTCAGGACGTATCCCGGTACCATCTCCTCTCATACCCCAACCAAGGGATATAGAGATTCCTTTCTTCTCTACTCTTAATTAAGACCCTCCCCAATCGTGGTGCACGTTCCCCATGTCCCTTTCCCATAACCTCTGTCTCAGCCTGAGATATGGCCCCTGATTCCACCCCCCTACTTTTGTAGGACTCTTTACCTTTAGTGGTTGTATTCTTCAAAGGCTGGGGTAAGAGCCAGGTTCAACTCCCTAACATCTCCCTTTCCTTAAGTCGAGATCTTAGTAACAATTTCCTTCGGACCCGCCTGTTAAGGAATTTTCTTTCCCCCCAAATGATAGGATGATGTTTCTCCACATACTGGTGCTTCCTTTCCCTTTGTTCCCCCCTCACTATGCCCCCGGAAATTGGCATCCTTCCTTTTTCTTTTCTCTTTCTAGCTGTGTCGCGATTTTATGCTGATGCCAGGCTTTCGATTTTTCCCCCTTCTCGGGTGACACTCTAGTCCTTTCCCCCCCCTTGCTTCTTCTTATTCCTGCCGTGCTGCCTTACACCTCATTGTTGGAGTCGACTCAGCGCGAGGTTTTGATCTTCTCTTCCTTGATGTTTCGGGCTATTTCCTCCACCTTTTTAATCGTGACGCTCGCTCTTCGCCGGTTACTTGAAGAAACTTTTTTTTAGGTTCCTACTTCAGACCCAGGGACCATATTTTACTCCCTCAAACATCAACCCCTCCGACACGATGCAATTCTCCTAAGCCCACAGTACTCGTCCATATTAGGCCCCCCCCCCCTTTCTCTCTCCCCTCATCTAGAAGTTCTCGTGCTCTTATCCCTCGACGTCCTCTCTCCCTCGTTTTGCCTTCAGCCTTCACCTTCTTTCCTTTTTCCCCGTCGCCGTTCCCTTTTTTCTGCACTTCTTAAATATTTTTTCTAGTTTTTTCTTTGATGTCCTCCCTTCCCTTCTGTAGTTTTCCGTCGCGATCCCCATCTTTCTTCTCTTGGCGGTTGCTCTCTCTTGAACATTCTAGAATATTCTTTTCCGCCTCTTTCTATAGCTTTCCGCGAAGTGGAGACGCTGCCCTTTCCCACCAGCCCTGCTTCAAGGACAAGGCCTTAAGAGTATATGATTTTTACAGCCTTCCAATCGATATTTCTTCCCCATCACTTCTTGGAAGAAGATTCTCCACCCCCCTCCCTCCCCTATGAAGATTCTCTTTTGCACCTCCCCTTTCCCTCTAGTTTCGCAGAGCCACTTTTTATCCACATTTTTTCCGGTTCTAGTTGGGCGCTGGTGCTGCTTTCTCCTCCCCAGGAGGGGAATAATGAGCTCGGCCACCCCTATCCTCCAATTATGGTATTATTCCTCCCTCGGTCCCTTTTTTTATCTTTTTCCTCTGACCGTCGCTAGGACCTGCCTTTATTTCTCTCTTTGTCGTCTTTCATGAGCCTTTTTTTCCTCTGAGAGGTAAACATTTTCCCCACCCTCCCTCATGTTTTTTTTTTGTTCCTCCCGCTCCCACACTAAAGATTTTTTCTCTCCAGGCCCTTCCCTCAACGGTGGCCACCTTGGTGGAGAATCTTGACCTTGCTTTTTTTCCTTTATGGTTTGTCACAGTGAGTTTTTTTCTTTTTTCTTGTCCCGTCGGTTTCATGTCTGTTAATGCGGGTCGGATTCCGTTTTCCTTATTTCCCTTCTTGACTTTACAGCTGTTTCAATTTTTCTTGTGGCCAATCCTTTTCTCTAGTCCTTTTCCCCTTTTCTTTCACAGACCCTGTCCCTGGTACGTCCAACCCGATCCTAACCTAGGAGTTCCCCACTTTGTCCCCTGAGATCAAGAAAGCATTTTTTCAGTTCTTCGGGTATCGCATGTCAGAATCTCATTTTTTCCCCCCCCCTTTTTCCCCGGTTCCCCCACACGCCCACTTCTCGGTTATCCTCCTCGCCTCCCTTGCCTTCTCCAATTTCTACAGCATCGAATTTCACGAGATCTTTTCCCCAATTCTCTTGGTTGACGATGTTCCCGGTGCGTCTTATCCTTCCCACCGTTTTATCTACTTCGGAACTTCCCCTTTAGAAAAATATTTTCAGTGTTACTCATTTCTTTCTCGCTACACTCCGCTGAGGCTCCCGACCCCCCACCCCCCACCCTTTTTCGATTTTTTCTCTTTAGTCCCAGAGGGCGGAATCCGCTTTTTTCCTTCCTGTTTCCTTTTCTTCTTCTTTTTTTCTACCCCATTGTTGTGGAGAGAGCCGATTTTTCCTTCTCGAATTTATAAGAGCGCGCGATTACGCTTCCCGCTCTCCGACTTCCCCGAAGATAGTTTTCGAACCGGGATTTCTTTTCCCTTCCCTTCTCCTTTTCATTTCCTGTGTCCGGTTCGATAGGAAGGTCGTCCTGTTCCTTTTACTCGTTCTTTGTTCCTAAGCCCTTGGACTTGACTCATCCTTCCCCTCTTGCTTCCTTTTCTTCCGAGGGACGGAATTGGTTATTTTGTTTCCTTCTCAGAGGCCCTGGAACTGTTCTAAGGATCTTTCTCGCTGGCCCTCATCTGTCTTCTCTTGTCCATTCCTTTTCCCTTTTCACTTTTAACCGACTCCCCCTTCCCTCAGCGACTTCGATGGTCCTGTCATTCTCCTATCGACCACTTGCTATGGAAACCCCCTCTTTTGACTTTTGAGTCTGAAGAAGATAGGACCTCTAGTCCCCTCTCCTTCCATGAGCTCCTCTTCTTGGACCCCCAGCAATCATGTCCCCCCACTGAGTTGAACAGGCCCCTCCTCCTCCTCCACAGACTCTTTCAGAACTACTCTTCGTCTCGGTTTTTCCTTCTATGTTGAGATTTCGGATTGAGCGTCTCTCCGCCCCCAAAGAGCTTTGCTCCAGACGAGAGGACCAATCTCCCCACTTTCCTCACGGCCCACCTCCCTTGTCAAGGCCCCTCCCAGCGACGAGGTCGTAAGCGCCAGCACTTTCCCCCCGCTTCTAATCTCATTGGCGCCCCTTCCTCCTAGGCTAAGATTGCCTCTCCCGTAGCATACCCTTCTTGAACAATCCCACTTTCCCTTTGGTTTCTTCTCTTCTGGCGACCTCACCCCCTTTTCTTCTTACTTTTTTTTTTGAGCCGGTATTCTGTTTATTTCTTTCCTCCCGGCCATCTGCCGCTCGTGATAGAAGTAATGCAATGCCTTTTCCGCGCCTTAACGCGCAAACGGTTTCCCCTTTCCTCCCTTTCACACCCCCCAACCACCCCAACAAAACAAACCCCCCCCCCCCAAAACACCACACCCCCCCCCCCTTCTCACACTCTTTCTTGAGTAAGCGAGAACCGATCTCTGTTACCTTTCATCGGCGAGCGACCCCCGCCATCAGCCTGCATATTAAGATTCCGGCACTTCCCCCTTAGCCTTCATCTGCGGCATCAGCCGTCCCCCGTCCCTCCCGCCCTGATTTGTAGGACGAAAAGGACCAGAGAAGAAAGCTGAAGGCCGTATTGACCTTCTTTCCACAAGCCCCCCCTTTGGTCGAGATTTCCCCCCTTCTAAGTCCCCTCTTCTTTCTTTTTTCCAACTCCCCTTTAAGATGCCCTTTCGCTCTCGCTAAGCTCCCAGCTTATCTATGTTCGCCCGACCCATCCTTTTTAAGGGAGGAGTTGTTTTCCCTTCTCGGCTCTTTAATGTGGTCCCCCTGTTTTTTCTTATTTTCGGATACTAAACCGAGGCCCCGAGTTTCTGGCCCCCCTCTCAGTTTGCCACCGTATCGAGGACGAACTCCCCTCCCCTCGTGGCGAAGAGCACGATGACCCCATTTTCATTCGCTTCATCCCCCCAAATCTTCCTCCTATCTGATCTCTTAAGTCACGTCGCTTATCTGTTTTTCTCTGACTTGGAGGATTTTAAGAGCCCAATCTCGTCTGAGTTTTCAACAGAGAAGCGGATTTCTCTTCGACTCCTTTCAATCATCCCCATCAGATTCCCCACGGAGACCACGAAAAGACCATACTTGGGAAACCGGTAGTTCCCTCCTTTCCCTATCCTATTTTGGAGATTTTGATTTCCCCTTCCCCCCCCCCCACTTTGATGTCCCCCTGAAATCCTATTTTTTCCGACCCCGTCGCCCCTCATGAAGTACGCCTCAGCCCTCTTCCTCCTATCGCTAGGATCTTATCCTCTCCTTTTTGTCTGGATTGCGTTCCCATGCCTGGCAAAGAGACCCCCCGGCCCCCTTTCCCCCCCAGAGTTCCGAACCTTCACCCTTGAGACTCACCAGCATATGGTCATGATCTCTTTCATCTCACCGAGGGTTTGGGCCCGAAGTGGTGTAACCTTTTTTTTTTCGTAACTTCCGGGGAATCCTTACCTCCTCCCCCACTTTTCTCTAGATATCCCGGATTTTCTGGTAGCATCGGGATGCCAGGACTTTTAGTCTCTTCATGATGCATTTCTCGATGGATCCCCCCTACTCCTCCCCCGACCCCATCGCACTATTCTTGTTCCTAATCATACCGTGTTGTTTCTCCTCCGCTTTCTGTTGTAGGTCCGCGACTCGTGATCCGGCCTATGACATTCCTTTTCCTCTGTCGACCTTCAGTCCAGGACTTCCTCGAGGGCGCTTGCTTTTCCCTCCAACTCCGGATATCCTTAGACTCGTGTTTCCCTCTGGCCCCGTCTCCGAAACCACCCCTGACCTCTCGTATGCACGGTAGAAAAACTATCTCCTCTCCTTGCTTCCTTGGGCCTTCTTTCTTTTCTAGTAGCCTCTTTTTGTTTTTTCCTCCCCCCCCTTTGGCGTGTTTGGTGTAGCTTAAAGTTCCTCCTTCTTTTTCCTATAACTTCGAGACCAATTCGATCGTGCCCTTTTGAAGCGCTCTTCTTCCCTCAATTTGATGGCGCTTCGTCTCGGATTATTCAAGACAAATGCTTTCTGATTCTTCTTCTCCTAGGCGTTTAATCCCAATGGATTTATTCCCTCCCCTCTCCTGAATTTGGCATCCCCCCCTATTTTCTTTTGTTTTTCTCATCTCTTTGTGGCCGATGATGATTTCTGCCTTATTTTCCAACGTGCGCGGGTGTCCACTATCTTTTTCAGATATTTTCTTCTTCTCATTTCCTGCCATTGCCTAGCCCGCTTTTTCCCAGTTTCTTCCCCTCCTAAGATAGATTTGCCTGGTGTCTTCTTTATTGGATGTGCGGGCCGGCTTGAAGCTGTCGGAGATCCCTTCTTGGAAAAAGCCAACCCTCTTCCTTTTTTTTCTCCCCTCCCTCATACTTCAAAAAGGGCCCGCCTTTCCTTTCCTTTCCCCCGCTTCTCACCATCTGAAGAGACTGCTGTCGTTCCCCGCCCTCCCCCTCCTGTGGCGATGAGAGCTTACCGCACCTCCTTCCTTGGACGTTCTCTACCTTCTACTTACCTCATGACCCCCCCCTCTCTTTGAAGTCCACCGTCCCCTTGCTGTGCTGCGACGTTACTTTTTTTTTACGGCCTCTTTTTTTCCATTAGCCGGGGTGTGATGAAGCAGATGCTTGTTATTTTTTTTCCCCCGGTCTGGACCTCCTCCTCCTTCCCCTCTGTTCCCCCTTTGTCGTGCTCGCCCTCTGGCCTTGCCACCCCCCGACTACTCCTCGGCTTTTGTCTTTTCCGTCTATGGAAATGAGCGTTTTTAAATCCCGACTTGGGGACTCCCCTTTTTTGAACTCCCCCGAGGTAAAGACAAGGACACCGCTCCCCTTTCTTTCCCTACAGTCGAATTTCTTTAGCAGTATGGAAGAAGATACGCCTCCCCACTTCCGGACCCCCCTACGCAAACCAACCCAGCCTTTCCCCTTCTTCAATTTAGAATGGTGACTTCCTCGCCCCCTTGAGTTCAAGCGTGTCTCTTGGTACCTTTTTTCCCTTCCTTTTCCTTATTCCTATCGGAGCTCCTGCTTCTCCCTTTGCTCCTTTTTTCTTCTCCCATTTTCAATGGATGCCCAGCCCCTTCTCTTGTTGCTTGCACCGGTATAGGATATGCAGTTGTTCTTGTCAGGAGTAAAGGTTTTATGCTCCTTTGGCCTCCCGCCCTCTCTCTTTTGGAAACTGCAAATGACCCCCCTTTTTTTTTCTGGTCCCGCTCAAGCAAGACACTTCTCCCCTCCTTCCTCCCTCCTTCCCTCCCCAGCTGTGTCGGCAATCCCCTTTTGGCCTTTTTTCCTTTTCCTTCATGTTTCTCTTGGCGCTCGGCACCTTCCCCCGTTCCTGGACTGATCCCTATGAGAATGGAGGCGGGGTTCCTCTCCCTTTTTCTTTGAATTAATGAACTACCACTCTTGGACCCGCTGCAGCTTTCCCCTCCTTTTTTTTTTCCCCCCCTCTGCAAGTTTGTTAGCGATCGGCGCTTTTTCCCTTCCTTTCCCCTGCCCGCCAAAGATGTCGCGGCAGGCCAGACCTAGGAGTTCAATCCCCCCACGTCGGACTTCGTATCTCCTTTTCTCCCCCCATTCAAGGATAAGGCCCCCTCTGCTAGTTCTCCCACACATGAAGACTGTGCATTGGGGAAAATTTTTCCACCTTTATTTCCTAACCAAACAGCCCCTTTTTTTCACCCTTCTCTTTCCCTCCTCAAGTAAGGTTCCGGTCTGCGTAGCCCTTCGTCTCCCTCCCTTCAAAATCATGAAGGCACACGAAATTCCCCCCTTTAGTGGACCCCTTCTTGGCGTCCCTTTCTCCCCCCCTTCTGATCGCTCCCAGGAAACGGTAGAAACTTTTCCCTTTCATACGGCCCTATGCGCTGTCTCTCTATCGTAACTAATTGGGAGGATATCCTTATTCATCCTTCCCCTTCCTTTATTTCCTCCCATAGTTTTTTAGAGAGACTTACGTCTCAATCTTCTCTTTACGCCCATTTATACTGCGATTCGGTAAGGACGTAATAATCCCAACTTCCCAAGCTTCTTTAGGCCCCCCTCCGATTTTAGTTTCCTTGAGTTCATTTTGTAGAGTTCTCGTTTGGTCTAGACCCAAAAGCGGTCAGTTTTTAAATTTTTTTAATTGTCCCTACCACTTCCAATGTCTCTCTTCCCCCCCTTCCTTTCTCGCTCCCCCTTTGACGGACCCCCCGGCGCCCATTTTGATCTTATGGTCGACGTGGGATTGTTGGTGTGATCCCCTATCCCTCCCTCCTTTTCAAAATTTGACAATAAAAGGAGTTTCATCCTTGGTCCTATGCCCTTTGCGTGCGGATTTCCCCCTCCTGCCTGCTCCCCCATTCCTGAAGTCCCCTCATTTTTTTTCCCGTACTGGTCGGAAGAAGTAATACTCCTCTCGCGACCCCCCCTGAGGATTTCCATCCTCCTGCCCAGAGTCCTGCTTTTGAATTTCCTCCTCTTAGACGACCAGCAGCTTCCCGCCTCCCCCTCAGATCTTTTTTCCCCAGAACCTTCCATCACGGCTGCCTTCTCCCCTCTTGAACCGTCCTTTAAGGGAAATTCGTCCCCCAGTTTCTTCCCCCCCGATCGGAAGTGGCGGGCCTCGATCTTGTTTTCTCTTTTGCATTGAGCTGGCCCGAACCGGCCCTTTGCCCCCCGATCTCGGACCTTGCCCACCATCCCCTTTCTTCGGTTTTTTTCAGCGGCGATCCTCTCTCCCTAATGTCATCAGAAATATAACCCCTTCCCTCCCTCCTTTCTTTCCTTCCCCCCCCTAGGTCCCCCTTTTCCCAATTCTAAGCAATCCAATTCGGATGCAGTCAGGATAGAGAAGTAGACTCTCAAGCAAACTCTTGTCCCTCCTAACCAGGTGTTCCATACCCTTATATTTGCGAATCAACACTTCCCTTAGATTTTTCTAGCTGCTTTTTTTTTTCTCTTTTTTTTGTTTTCCTGTATTTTTGCCCTTATTTAATAGATATGTGAGAATTATAGACTAATGTTCCTTGTCTGGACGCGCTTTATTCAAGCCCGACCCCCTTCCTCCCTTTCAACCTTTCCTAGACTGCGCCCCTTTCTCCCTCCGCGTCATTCGTCTCGGTGACCACATCGGTCTCCTTCCAACCAGATAAGGACCTATTCCGATTCCCCTGCCACGTCGACAACTAATGCCATTCTATTTTCTCAGCCGAGCCGCCTCCCCCCCTCTAGATGTTTGATAATCCCCAGTTAAGGAGACGCAGCTTCCTTCCCTCTTTCTTCTTGCTGAGAAGGAACCCCTCTTTTTTTCCTTCCCGACAGTATCAATTCGTTTACTGTCCCTCACCCTCCCAGAGAAGTCTTTTAATTATAGATCCTCCCTCCCGCCGAGACCGCGCGTGTTGTCTGGTAGAGCCCCTCCCTCTCCTTCAGAGGATTGGTGAGGACTGCTACGTCCTTGAAATGTTACCCTTTCGGTGGAACTTCGTCGGTGGCCCCAAAGGCTAACTCGTCTCTCTCCCTAGTCCCCTGCGCGCGTGCTCTCCCCCCCTGACTGCCTTAAGGAGCCTCTCCCTCTCAAATTCTCCTGAGTCCATCTCTCTTTCCCTTTTCTCTTTTTTCCTTGCGATGCCTCATTCCTTTCCGGCGTACGCGTCTCTTAGGAGTTTTTCCCCCCCGCGCCGTGCCTTTGTTCTTCCTCCCGGACTTTTTCTCACATCGCCCACGCCCGAGCGCCCTAAGGACCAGCCCCCCCTTTCCACGTGCCGGAAGAAAGATTCTACTCTTCTGACGCATTACTGCATCCACTTTTTACCCTGCCCTGACGAACCGAATCATGTGGCTCTTAGCCCCCCCTTACCCTCCCTCGACCAGAACGCCTGTTCCTCCCTCTCCGAGTCTCTCCCCCTTCCTAAGATGTCTGTCCTGGATCTGCTGAGCGTTCCCCGACCCCGACAAAGAGGCCCTACCCCCCAAGGGCTCCGATACAGAACCTCGTCCCGGATTTCCGCTTCCTATGGTTTTGGGACCTGTTTCTTTTTTACCTCGCTAATTTCGTAGTCGGGGCATATCCCTGACCCCTCATCGTTCCCGAGATCCAGGCTTTGATTTCTTCCCCCTCCCTCTGATGAAGTCATGACTTTCTTCAGATTTCTCTTAATTCTTTAGTAGGGACTTCTCACGCTTTAGCGACACCTACACCTGCGTCGAAATATAGATTTCCCTAATTCCTCCTTTTTAGAGCCTCCCCCCCCCTCCCAGCTGGGCGCGTCAGTGACTCCCCCCTTCCCCTTAACTGCCTATTATGACTTCCCAGCCCCTCTTCTTTCTCTGCTCCCCCAGCAGCAAATCTTTATCTTTCTTTTTCTGTCTTCGCGCCGCCCGGAATGTCCCCCTCAACCCCTCCGACCTCGAGTTACAACCATGGACCCCTTCCCCCGAAAAATTCCCCTCCTTGGAGTCTCGATTGCGATTGGCCCACTTTTCTTTTCTGCATGGTCCTGGTATCTAGTGGTCTTTTTTATTTTTTCCCTTCTCTAACCCTCTTCCCTTCCGTCAGCCCTGATCTTAGCGTCTCCCGCCCATCTCGTTACCATTGCTTCTCCCTCTGAAGTTTTTCATTTCCTCTGCCTATCCCCCCCCCCCCATGATGATGTCTCTTCCTTTCTATCATCCTTTATGAATGGAAGGACCGGCATGCGCATTCTTATTCTTCCTCCTTTCGAAGTATTAGTTCTTTTTCCGTATCGTGTTTTCCTCCCGGCCTCGGATATCCTACCTTCTTTCTGTGTCCAATCTCGATCGCTTTTTTTGCCCTTTGTCCCCGGGTGCATCCCCACGCCTATTCCATTTCATTCTCCCTTCAGCTATAGAGTTTCTCTTTGTCCTTTTCTCCTATCTGCCGCTCGGCGCCCTCTCTAACGTTAGGAGATCTCTTCGCGGTTCGTTCTAGCCCACAGACCCTAGCAGGTTCCCCCAGAAATCCTCAGTCCAACCCTTTACCTGGCCAGAAATAGGCACTTTTTTCCACCATTCCCCTCTGGCTCTGCTGTTATCCTCACCCCGACATCTTCGTTTCTCCTCTTCTGACCCAGGCTACCGCATCCTGCCTTTTTTCTTTCGCTCCCCCTCTCCGCCTCTCTTTCCTTTTTGCGGCCTCCCCTTCCATATTTTCTTCCAGCTTTTTTCGCGCCGTTCCGGTGTTCGGTCCCTTCTTTTTTCCAATCTCGTCGCTTTTCTCCCTTTGACCTCGCTCTTTCACTCTCTTCTCTCTAGTAATAGGATTTTGCTTTGGTTGTGATCTAAGCGCTTCTTTTGCACCCCTTCTCACTCCTTTTCCCTCCCCTGCAGCTTGGCGTCGATGGCCTAGTTTTTTTTCCATCGACCTTTCTTATGCGTTGATCGAAAGCGTCCAATCCGTCAGAGCCCTCTGCCTCTTTCTCCCCCCCTTCCGGAGAAATGGCCGACGAGTACTCCCACCCCCTTTCACGACCCCCCCAAACCCGCTAGATGAAGCTTCGCTCTTTCAGCTACCCCACTCTCCCCGGATGGCGTACCTCTCCTGGTTTCTACCCGGGTTGTCCCACTCTGGGATGTAGAAGTCCCAGTCCCTCCCTATCTGCTTCCCCTTCTTCCCCCGATTGTTCCAATTGATCTCCATTGGATTTTGCCCACCGAAGTCGCCTTTGGCTGACAAGTAGCTCGGATCTTGCCGTCTCTCCCTCCCTTTCTTTTCTGCCTTTTTAGATTTGAATCCCTGCTAACCTGATCAATGACTGGTGTTTCGTTCCGCTAACTCCCCCCCCCCCCCCCGAAAATATCCCTCTTATCTCCCAAGTTGGAATAACTCTTCTGTTCGGCAAGTCCTTTGCTTTTTTCTAACTAGTTTTCCTGAGGACCCCCAATTTTCCTCCGCTAGCATGGAGGCGTTACTCTGGTTTCCTGTCTTTTCCTCCCCCTCTTGAACACAGCATGAAGCTGTAAGTCTTTTATTTTGTGGAACCCTGTTTCCGCTATCTTCCCCTTAAATCCCCTTACATGGTACTATTAAACAAGGGATGCTTTGACCTTCTTTCTTCTTTCCCCGCAGTCGGAAATCTCTTTCAGTCCTTTTCCTCCCAGCAGGCACGTCATGACTGACTGAGAAGGATTTCCCAGGTTCCCCCTGGTTGATCCTCCCCCCCCCCAACCAGCACATTTCTTCTTTTTTCCTACTCCTCCTCTTTTCGGAGAACTTTCTGCGTCGCAAAGGGCTTCCCCTTTACTTCGTTTAGGCACAACATTCCGTGAAAAAAGTGCCGCTTTTCCCAGCTCCTTCCCTCTGATTCTTGACCAGGGAAATCCTTCGTACCACATCCTTTTTGAATTTTTTCAGTTTATTGCAGGCTTTAGGACGGCGTCTTTTTCCGCAATTCCTATACGTGAAATTTTAATATATATCTTTTACCTCCCGTGTTTTTTCTTAGAGATTTACGCGCATTTACCAAGAGTGATCTGCCTCTTATCCTTTTCGCATTTCCCTTTCTTTCAGCCGCATCACGCGATGATTTCGGTCAATCATTCTTTCTCCCCGGATCTGGCGATCTCGTTCCTGTGGCCTACGAGAAAGGGCCATCGGCCGTTTTTCCCCTTAATCGTGTTCATGGCTATCCCTTCTTCTTCCTTTTGGTTCCCTCCCCTCCCCATTTGAGAGAGTTGCCGACATGATGAGATGTAGGATTCCACTCCTCTCCCTTTGTGTAGGTTATTATGAAGAGGCCTTGGGACCATGGCTTTTTTCTCCCTGCGCTGACAAGCAGTTCCTGTCAATTGCCTTTTTGACTCCTCATTAGCTGCTTGAACTCCTCCTTTCTCCATTTGTGGCGCTGGCCTGGAAGACGTAATCGAAGATCGAGCCGAGTCTTTCCCCCCCTTCCGCTTTTTTCAGCGTCATGCTTGTGATGAATTCTCATCTCGGCCGGACTACCTCCTTCCCCATGCGTCCCGCTCGGTTCCACAGCACTTTTAATCTGTCGCCGCATTGCACAGGCCTTTCATCAATTCCCCATCCGTTTTTTAACAGCTGATTGATTTGCTCTTCTTCTCTGTTTCTTTTTTTCTTTAGCCTGCTCGACGACCACCGGCGCTAATTTGTCGCGATCGCGCCCGAGAAAGTAATTATATTTCACTCGACAGCGGCTCTAACTTCTCTCCCGCTCTTCTTTCCCTAGCTTCAGACCGTTCGCCTCCCTTGTTTTTTATACAGTTTATTGGCCCCGATAAATTGGCTGCGTCATCCTCATCCGATCGAGCCGGAGAACTTCTCCCCTCACCAGTGGCCTTTCCCAAGACCACGTGTTTTATGTTTGATAGTCACCTTAGCGCTTTTAATAGAGCTTTCTTTTCGTCTTGTTTTTTTTATTCGGCTAGTAGGAATTAAGCTCCTTTTTTTTAGTAATCGTCTCATTGCTCTGTACGTCTCGCTTCTCTTTAATTTCCCGGCCGCTTTTTCAAAAGATAGAGTTCATCTCGAAGCAATCTGGTCCCCACCTCGAGGAAGGTCGTCGATAGGTTCCCCCTACTTTGACACGACCCGAAGATCCCAAGCTCTAATTCTCTTTACACTTCCGTTCTCCCTGATATGCGGTGCCCTTCATCTATCCTCCTTTCCCGATTCCCGATTTTTGAAGACTTTCCTCACCCTTCCCTTGATTCCTTTTTCCACGAGATTGCTTGCCGGCAAAACTGCCTTGCTTCTCTTTTCTGCCTGTGGCATCCCACTCGAAAGGAGAGAAGCTGTTCTTCCCTCTAAGCAGCACTCGATTTTAAGAGATATCTGTTAGTTTTCCCCTGACCCGTAAGGGCGATTTTGTGCGGCGCCGATGGACTGGAAATGTCCAGTCCCTTTGACTTCTTTCCCGTTTAAGAACACCGTAGTTTCTTTGGACGATCCTTTCCCCTGATTTTTTACCGAGTTCCTTCCCTTGCGGCTCGCAGCCTATCACCCTTTGCTGATCATGCGATAATTTACAAAATCAGATACTTCTCTTCCAGAAGTAAAGTATACCTTATTTTCTCGCGGTCAGGATGATTCATCTTCATCATAGACCCCGCTGAGAGTTAACTCGCCTGATTTTTTTCGCTCTTTCGAAAAGCCTTCCACCATCGAGACCCCCAAGCGTTTTTCCCCTCGCACCGCCGAAGACGGCCTGGCAAGGCCGCCGGAAGCGGATCGCTCGATTGGAAAGGGGCACTTACTCTGCCTTCCAAGCCTCCTTCTTTTAGCTCCGTAAGTTAAGGGGCTATTGCCGCGCTCCTCTTAAGTAAGAGCCATCGGCACCCCCCCTTGACTTTTCCGATCGCATCCTTGATTTTCTCAGGCTGTAATGGATCCGTCCTGCAAAGCGACAACCCCACTGACGGACCCCCCCCTTTTAAGACACAATCATAGGCTCTCTTGCCCCACTTTTCACGCGCCCCTCCATTACGCGCAAAAGTACGAGGGTTCGGGCCCCCTTTTCTGGCACCCACTCGCTTTCTTTTTCTCCTCTTTTCGTTGAGACCGCACGAACCCTGTTTTTCCCCCGTTCTGGCTGCGCATCGCCCGGGATGAAGTTGCGACGTCAGCTCCGCTCCTTTCAAGGAGGGAGTATGAGGCTTATCACGCGGTTTTTTACTCCCTTGGTAATCTCTGGTCATCGTTGTTTTTTCGCGACGTGGTGTCGGTGGGGCGAGCTTGATAAAGGCATAGGAACGACATCCCTCAGATGCCCGCGTTCTTTACTTTCTCTTTCCGGATGGGTTGCTGAGAAGAATACCCTAATATACCCTGCGATTCCGGGTTTGGGATTGAGCCGCCCTGTAACTTTCCGACAGAAGACGAACCCCCCTCCCTTAGGGTTTACCCAACCCCCGGTCAGAAACCCTCAGACTGCGTTTGAACCAATCCTTTTGTCTCGTAGCCCTTTGTTTCCTTCCGTGGTCGGTGTAGTTTTCTGGTTTTACCCCTGGCACGCTGACGCCCGATCCAGTATGGACCATGATATTCTTTACTATACCTCTCCTTTCCTGTCGGCTCTGAAGTTCATGTTCTTGGTACTCTCTTTCCTCGACAATTTTCTGGATTAGTTTCCCCGACGTCGGGATTCAGTAATTGCCCGTCATGTCTATTCTTTTCATTCCGGAATGAAGCCGTCTTTCTGTTTCTTTCTAGAGTTTTGAGAGATTTTTCTCTCTTCCTTCGTTTCTGGAGACATCCCCCTTGCTTTGTGTGTGAAAACCTCTCGATCGCTCTTTGTGTTTCTTTTTTTTCTCTAATTACTGCAGCCTGACTTGAAATCTCACTGCGACGCGATCGCTCCGCTCGCGGTGATGATGGTTTCATTTTTATCTGCATCGCGCTAGGACGTCCCATCGCTTTTTATTTTTCCTTGTATCGATATATTCTTTTTTTCCATTTCCGCATAGGGATCGGGTCCCCCTCGATCCGTCAAAGGGACAGGCCTTTCCAGATTGAACCCCAGAACCTCCCTGAAGATTTGCGTAAAAACCCTTCATCTCGGCGATGAGAGAGATTCTACCGCATCTTTCTAACGGTCTATTTTTACTGCCGACCTTTTAAGTCTCCTCTCTCCCCCCATGTTTGACGGAGAACTCCCACGGTTCCTTCTGTGTCCTGTATTGAGGAATAGTATTAATACTTAGGCGTGCCGGGCGGCTGCTGCCCCCGCAGATGCAGCATTTGCGTGCTCGAGCTCGTCATATCTTTTCCTATCCCAGGGGTGGGGCTCGGGACTCGAGGCCCCGTTCCTCTCGACTACTTCATAGTTTTTTTTCTTCCCCAGCTCTGCCTGATTTTCAAGTGGAGGCCCGGGCTTGAGAAAGCGCAGTCAAAGACAAGGAATTCAGTTCTTCTGCTTTTTCCCCTTGAAATAATCTCTCGGGATTATCGGACTTGACCCAGACCAAACAGAAGAACACCTACGCCAACTTTTAATAGATAGAGGAAGGTTTCCTTATCCAACCTTTCCTTTTTTCAAACCGTTAGTGATCGGGTTCGTTTGCCTTTTTTTCAGGCTCGGATAGTCGGAAAAAATTACCCCTTATGCAGCTGCGCACCTTTGATCTCCCTTGGACTGATACGAACTTTCTTTTGGTTGCTGGCGCTGCAAGTCGCTATGCCTTGATCGAAGCTGTATTTTCGTCCCCTGTCCTGGGCCCCTACGGGTCCCCAATGGACCCATAATATCCTGGGGTTCCCCGGTTTGCCCTCCTAAACTCCATCGCCCGCGCCGGCCTCAAGCGGGCGCAAGCAGGCTTGCGAATTCCTTCACAAAGTCATGTTCATGATGGTCTTCCCCGTGCTTTCCATGGTGCTTTGGTGTGTGTCCTCGGTTTTTTTTCGCCTTTCCTTCTTGTCGATCACGGCCGAGATGTGCTAATCCTCCTTGCCTTTGCTGGCAGCGGGGGTTTTCCTTTAGTGGTCTCGACTTTTTCATTTTACCCGACGTCGTTTCCTCGCAGAAATGAAGGAGGAGTTCCCAAGCTTCTGGCGCAGAAAGAAGGGCCAGATTCTTCCTGTTTTTTGCGAATGCCTTCCCCAGCGCATGAGTTTTCCCACCGTTCGGTCTCTAAACATGACCCCTCCGGTCTTTTTTTTTTTGGCACTCTTTCCTGACAGACAGCATGTCGGCGCCGGTATGCTGACTGCGTTCCGCCGCTTCCCCCCAAGGTTGGGGGGGATTCGCCAATGTCAACGACATTTTCTGGAAAGTTTAGCCTCTGGCCCGGGCGATCTACACTTCCCGCCGACCCACGGTAGACCCCCTAGCTTCCCACATGATACTGATGTCCTTTCTCTTACTTGTGTCAGTTTTCGCGCTTCTCTTCAGAGGGCTTTGAAATGCGCTCATCTCTCTCTTTTCTCGTTGTATTCCGAGCACACGGATCCGCCCTTTTTTCGTTTTCCATTTGCTCCTCATCTCATCACGTAGACCAGATTTCGGCACCGCATAGTGGTCGACCTCTGGTCGGACTTTTCCTGTGAATAGAGCTTCTGCCAGCGGGCACTGCGATCTTTCTTTCATTTTTTTACCTCACTGATCTGAACTTTGTGTTTTGCCTCCGTTTGCTTTTACCTTTCGATAGGAGCGTGCCCGAGCGCTTTTTTTTTTCTGCTCAAACCATTCTTGGGAACCCCCTCATTTTTAGATGGTTCCCGCAGCTTGCTTCTTATTGGGATTCGACCCCGATTCTTTCCTCTAATTCATTTCATGCGCGGACATTCCTCAAAGGTAGGTAAATGGAAGTCCCAATCGCCGATCGCCACGAGTTACCGGCCAGACTGCAGCGTAATGCTTTTGTGAGTTTCATCCGATAGTCCTCTACCCCTGGACCGATAAATGAGAAGACGTCCGGCCATGGAAAACCCCCCCCCCGTGTGGACGTTCAGCATAATTTTACTCCGTTAATCGCCCAGAATGATTGCACTTGGGGCTGCTTCTTGTTCTCTCTTGAGAGTTTCGGATTGATCCTCCCCAACAAGGAGAATGGTGTTTTGAGCGAGCACAGCAGGACGCCGACGAGGCGATCACGGCATAGTAAGATTTGTCAGCGCAGAAGAGACCCGTCGGTTCTTATTCACAGGAATTGGACCTTTATGACCCTTACAGATGAAGACCGCATCGGCGGAGTCGATACCTTTGTGGAAAAAACCGCGATCAAGAACAGTCCCTGGTGTCCCTCGTCAAAAATTATCTCTTTCCCCTGACTTTTGGCTCTTCTGTTGTCTTCGGTATCGTCGGTGACGACCTAGAGGTGATGCCCCCTATTTTGAATTTTACTTCATTGTCTTTGAGATTTTTCTGACCTTCCTTCCGCTTCCAAGATCTTAGTTCATCGCCCCTAGGCTTTTTTTTATGCCCGCGAGGACTTAGTTCTAGGGACCAATCTGCTGGGGAATCCTATCATCTCCAGACGTCGCGTTGCAAAGCTTTTCCCCTCATGCCTGCGGCCATCAGCCGGCTATACTCGGTTGACTTTTCCCCCCAGGAAGGCGACGACGTGCCGATCTTACGTCGCCGGCAAACTCTGTGCGTCGCGAGAGCGGCGAAGTTCTTCCCCTTCCCTCAGTCACTGCTCTCCCCCTGTGGCATCCCGTCTCTTTATCCGAGATAGTGGCTGTGTTCGAGAAGCTCTTCAGGCTATTATGGTGGGAAGTTGCTGATCTGGCCCCTTCCCTTCGATTTCGGGTGACTCCCAGGTTCGCTCTGTAACTGAGACCGAGCGGAATAGTCCCGTCGCGCGGTGTTTTGCCGAGGCCCCTCAGACGTGCTCCTCCATCAGCACAGGCTAGCGACTTCCCTTCCTCCTTGATATGCGTTTGCGGATGCGCCTAAGGATGCAGTTCTCAGCAGACGCCCCTCACTACACTGCGTCCGATGTTGAGTATCGGAACGCCCTCCGCATCACTTCGCGCCCACGCTCCGAAGACCAGCATCACCCATTCGTTCTTTCTCTTCGCTGCGCATGCCCCTGCATCCAACCGCCGCGTTCTGAACGTCATCCCCTTGGTCTCTTCAGTGAGTCAGAACAGACTGCGCTGAGCTGTGACGACATCCTAGTCTTTGACTCAGGGTCTGTCCTCTCTTGAGTTCCCCTTGAACAGACGACAACACGAACCCCGGACCACCGACATCCTTTCTACGAGTAAAAGCCAAGATGTTCCAGACGCCTCAGTCCTCTCGCCGGTACTGGTCATGGGTTCCTCGATTGTAGTCCGTTTCTCCTTCCGCACGACCCCCCCCCCGGACTCTCTTTCGTGATGCGCATCGCCCTTGTGTCCTTTTCCCCCTCTCTTATGATGTCTCCTGTGGATACTGTCCTTTCCCCGACACCAGG
>Ga0179593_1417482_pt1 | contig 17809 bp, 28 predicted proteins | sample CZODoug2_1_08_16_FD_185931 | JGI IMG/M metagenome (GOLD analysis project Ga0179593, IMG submission 185931) | Vadose zone soil fungal communities from Angelo Coast Range Reserve, California, USA - CZODoug2_1_08_16fungal (PacBio error correction) | ecosystem: Environmental > Terrestrial > Soil >... | reverse complement strand
TTTTTTTCTTTTATGTTTTTCCCCCCTGTGTTGGATTCTCGTACTTCCCCTTCCCCCCCTTGCCCCAAATTTTGCTATCTTTTGTCTTTTTGCACCATCGATTTGCTCCCCGGTAACTCTTACCCCTTGTTCGGGGCCCGGGAAACGTTCTTTTCTTTCTTTTTGTCTTGCGTTTTTTTTTCCCCCCTTTTTTTTTTTTCCCCCCCAGAATACCCTTTTCCTTTCGTTTTTTGACGTTCCACGTCCCCTTTGCGCCCGTCCTTCTTTTTCAAACCCTACACTTTCCTGGGGCCTTCCATTGGTGGTTTTTACCCTGATCTCTTCCTTTTTTTAGTGGGTAATGTCCTGTCACTATTTTTCCCGCCCGTTCCCCTTCAATTTTTAGGGGGCGCTGTTTTTTTCCTTGACTTGTTGACCTCCTCCTTTTTTCTGGGGCCTACCCCCCAAACTCGAACTCTTTGCACTTCCCCCGCTTAAACATTTACCTTGCCGGCGGTTTCCCAGTGTTTACTTTTCGTTCCTTTCCAATCCCTTTTTTAGGGTGTCTTCCAGGAGTAAGACGATAACCGACCTGGGTCGGCGATGTATAATGACTCATTTGTTAAGATGATCTTCAGCCAGTTTTTTTTTTTTTTAAGATGTCTTTTTTTCTCCAACCTTGGTTTGTTAGGTCCCAACTAAGAGTTAGAAAAACTGATGTGCTTTACCAGCGGGAGTGGGAAGTTCACTAGTTTTTTTGCCCTTGAGGAACCCCCGGTACGGTCTAACCCTTGTCCCGGCGGTCCTCTCTGGTTGCGGTCCCGAGTCTGATTCTTCCCCCCTGCTTTGTCCTCGATTTTTTTAGCCCTCGTTTCTTGCTGTCCTTGCCTACACCCCCCCCCGGCGCTTTTCAGCGCCGGTAGGGATTGACTCCTCTTTCCCCGTTTTCTCTTTAATTTCTTATTTCCCCCCTTGTAGGTCCACCTGAACTAACGGCAGAGTTTTGTTATTCCCGTCCGGGGACGTTCACTGCACCAAGCGAAGTTCAATCCAATCCCCCCCAACCCCCTTTTTTCCCCAAAACGGGTTTCTCTTCCACCAGTTCCCTCTCTTCACTTCGACTTCCGATTTCCCTTTAATTTACCAGCTTTCTAATCCGCCTTAATTGTGTTCCTGAGGACCTTGACACCTATCCTCCCCATCCACTTTGCCCCCTCTATTTAGTTCTTTGCGGCGTTCTATTTATGCCACCCAATTTTTCCGTAATCGTTCTTGTGTAAACGCGTCGCTCCACCCAACACCCGTGACGGTATGGATATTCTCTTTCAACTTCTTCTCCCTCAGGTTTTTTTCTTTTTTACTCCCCTCCCCCTTAAATTTTAATTTGGATTTCTTCGACCAGTGCGAGTTTTCACCGCGTTGTTCACTCTAGGTGTGATGTTGTTGGTTCTCTGCTTGTTTCCTTACTCTCCTTGGCAGTTCCCCCCTTTTTGTCGCCTTCTTACCGTTGAAAGGCGGCGGAATCTTTTGCGCTGAGTTCAATGTTTCTTATGATCGTTAATTCTCTACCTCCCCCCTTTCTGACGGTTTTCCCCCTTTCCTTTCGTGGTTTCCCTTACGATGCTTTGTTTTCTTTTGCCCAAGGTCTTCCCCTTCGCTTTCTCAAACGTCCATTGTTCATCTCACTTGCCCCGGCGTTCTTTCCCAGGTTTTCCCGAAATACTTTTTTTCAGTTTTTTTTTCCCCCCCCCCCTGCCTTGTTCCAGTTGGTTGTCCCTTGACATTCTTGGACTGCCTTCCGGCGGCCCCCTTTGATGTGTGCTTTTTTCATTGCACGGGGGACATCTATGATTGCCTCCCTCCATTCCTTTTTTTTTCTTGTCCTTGGTGTCAGTATTTATTTCCAGTTTGCAGTCTTTTTTTCCCATTCCCCCCTTAAAACGATTTCGACCTCCCCTTTTTTTTCGTAATTTCTTTTGCTGGTTCTTTTTTTCCCCCTCTTTTTGGAATGACCTCACTCTTACCTTCCTTTTTTTGGTTTGCTTTCAGCGGTTTTCGGCATCCCCCCTTTTTCCGCCCCCCTTAGATTAGGGCCTTAAATAGCCTTCGATCATTATTTTCTTAGGTTTTTTGGTTTTGGTTTTTGGTGTGTTGGCCAGCGAAAGTGGGATGCTGGCGGTTTTTTTAGTTTGTTCCCCACGATTCTTTCTCCGTTCTTTTTTTTTTTTTTGCTATTCCCCTCGTCTTTTTTCTTCCTCTTTTATTCGGGTTTTGGGCCCCTTCTCACCTCCTTCCGAAACTAGGTCCCTTTTTCCCTTTTGAGGTGAGCCTTTTTTTCGCGCCGGTTTTTCTCCCCCCTTTTACATTCCCCTCCCCTTTTAACCAGTCCCCGCCTCTAACGCCGTCTGTTGTCTTTTCCCGGCAGTTTTCAAATCTGTTTTTCTTCACTAGTCTCCCTTTTTTTGAACCGTTTTCCATGTTTGTTTGGCGATTTTCGTTGCTCCAACCTCGGCTGACTTGATTCCTTGATCCAGTCTTTCCTTGTCGTTTCTTTGTCGAGTTCATTGCAGAGCGACCCCCCTCTTCCCTTTTTTCCCCCTTTTTTTTTAGAATCCTACCTCCTTTTTCATTTTGTCCCCCCTGGTGTTCTGATTTCTCCCGGTTTCTGGTCCCCAGCGCCCGAGTCAGCCTGACACAAGATTGGGAATGGCCTTTCTTTTTCCTTTCGCCCCCTTTTTTCTATTTTTTTTTTTTCCTTTGGATTATCTTTTCTTCCTTAACGTTTTGTTGTGGCGCGTCCAGCCCCCCCCCTGGCGGACTGCTTTTTTTTTTACCTCTGGGTCCCTTGTACCTAGAAAACTTTCCCCGTTTCACTTCCTCTTCGCTACCTCGTTTTTGCAATTGTTTCCCCCGTTACATCGGAGGAAAATCTGACTCCCCTCTGTAGGCTTTCTCCTCCATACTTTCCTTCCAGCCGTTTCAACTTGAAAAAAAAAAACGCGCCTATTCCGCCCGTCGCCCCCCCCCTGAAAAGCGAGGAGACCCTTTTTCCCCCCTCTGCTTTTTTGTTGTGCTGCTCAAATTTTGGACACACGCTTCTTGACGTGGGGCGCTGCGTTCATCGTCTTTCCGACAAGTTTTCCGTCTGTGTGACCCTCCCGCCGTCCCGTTTCATATCCTTTCTGACCTCGATTATGGTCCCTCCCGAGGCGAAGACCCTTCCTTTTTCTTTTTCAGAAGATTTTTTCCTCCACACCCAGTTGTCCCATGTATGGACCCCCACTCCGTTCGACGGCTTCTGCTTCGACCTGTTACGAGGTCCCTATTTGGATTTTTTTTCCCCCCAGATTTTTTCCCCTCTGCCGTCCCCTCCCCACAACCACTTTTACCTAATTCACGAAGGACCGCCCGAATTGATCTGCCCGCGGCAAATTTTTCGCACCCTCTTTTTTTGTCACATTCGGGCAGCTTTCCCCACTCAAAAAGCAAGGATAGTAAGCTCTTCCACCTACCCCCTGAAAACCCTTTCCTTTCTGACTACTTTGACTTTTGAGACCGACTAAAACCAAGTTCCTTGACAGCTCCTCCCCCTCCCCCCCCACACTTTGATGTGTAACAGTCCAGCCACCCTTTTCCTTCTTAGGAGCCTATCCATGCGGTGAACTTTTTCCCCCACAACGCACTTCTTTTCCCCCAGACCCCCCTCTCAAAACTAGGAGTTCGCTCTCGGGTTTAGGTCTTCTTTCCTTGAAGTACTGATTCGAGACACGTCGTCCCGCCTTACCCCCGGCGCAAATACCTTCCTTTCTGCCGCTGTGCAATGGTAAACATTTTTTCCCGGTTTTGGATTTTGGTTTTCTCCCGATCCCTCCCGGTTCCCAAACAGTTGCACCATCCTGCTCGTGGAATCCTGGCCCCATCCCCCCCTGTTTCTGTATTTTTAGAAGAACTCATTTGCTCCCCCAGCCGAAAATGGGAAGGTGGGCCGGAGCCGACTTGCGGGAAAGGCCCTTTTTTCCATCGTCCCCACTCTTTTTTTTTTGACCCATTTTTCTGTTTCGTTCTTGTGGTTTTTTTATTTTTTTCGTTGGGTCCTTCCTCCTTTTCCCCCCCCCCACACGACCATTTTTCCCCCCCCTTTGCAATCCCCGAGCCAATTTTTCTGGTTTTCCCTATCGAGCTTCTTCCTCTCCCCGTTCGTTTTGCAGCAATGTTCTCCACGCTCCTGCCAGCCTTCCACCACAGGCCAACCAAAATCCGTTTCCCCCCTTTCCCCTTTGATCGCCCCCTTTTTTTTTTCTGCAACTCCTCAAAAATTTTTCCCACGAAGTAGAAAAAACCCCCTCCCCAACGTACGTTGAAAGACCTTATTTGTTCAGCTTTTTCCCCTTGGATTTTTTACTTTTTTTTTTCCAGGTCATTTTTTCGAGCTAAGTTCTTACCCCTTACGGAATCTTTTGACCCGCTCGCTCACTATTCAAGAAGCCTCCCCATACCGATTTTTTTCGGTTTTCCTTTGTTTTCTGTTTGTGATTCTAGTTTCCGCCCTGATTCTCTTCCCACCAGGATTCTTCTCTGCCCCCCCCCTTTTTGAAAACCTTGGCTCCGCTTCCTTAGGTCACGGGTTGAGGGCTGAGCCTTTTTCGGGTATTGGTAAATTTTTTTTTTTTTTTGCCTCCTTTCCTCCTCGATCTTTTTCCCCCGTTCGGACCAGATCCCCAAACGGCCTGACCGTTTCCCATTTCTGGTTCTTTTTGCGACGGAAAACAATTTCCATCCACCCCCCTTACTTCTTTGATTCTCTGTTTTTTTTGCATCCCGGTGCTCTTTTTTTGAATAGACCCCCCAGGAACCTCCCTCGATGTGATTGTTCCAGTTGGGGGCTGGTTGCTACCCCTCCCAAGAACGACACCTTTTTTTCTAAGTCACTTTGAGCATACCCTTCCTTTTCCCCTGCGTTTTCCTGCTCACGAAAAGACCTTCTCTGTCGGATTCACTCCCGTTGGTTTATCCCCACGGCCTTTTCGGGCGTTGTCCTCGCCGACTGAACTGCACGTGCATTTCCCTTGTTTTCCCCCTTTTCCCTTTTCCCCCCAGAGGATCTGTTTTCCCCCCCCTTTTTGACCTCGCTTCCCCAACCCATCCTTTTTCGTTCCCCCCGGTTCCCAAGGGAGAGAATCTCCCGCTTCCTTTTTCCCTTTTTCTTGCTTCTTTTCTGAGTGCTGTGATCTGATTTCCGATGGATGGCCCCTGACTAATGTACCACAATCCAACAACCAAACCCGCCTCAACTTCTTAACAGAACAATTCCCCCTGTGGTTTTTTCCTTGGTTGGGGAACGGTTGCTGAGTTTGTATTTCTTCCCAACGGCACATCGTATTTGATTCTTTCCCATGTCACTCCCCCGCCCCCCCAAACCGCCCGTCCCCCCCCCCCCCACCATCGCCCACACGCCCATGTTTTGAGTATCTATTTTACCCTGGAACATGTCACTTACACGACGTCCTGCTTCTTACAAACCCCTGGGACCAACGGGGTCCTTCCGACCAGCGTAAGGGTTACCATTCTTTATTGATCCCGTTTTTGGTCCGAACCCCCTTTTGAGCGTTTTTTTTTTTCCCGTCAAACCCACGTGGACATTATCTTCTAGTTTGGGATTCTAAAAAACCCCGTTTTCACAAGAAATCATAAACTCCTTTCCAGTCAAATTTTTTTCAACCCGAAGCTTTCTTAACAAGGCTCGATGACAGGTCCCTGCATTCAACGAAGATCCCTTTCCCTTCAAAATGGGGGGAACGTTGGGTTCCTACTTTTTGACGCACCTTCATTATTGTTCCCACAACATGGGTCTCCCGACCCTCACCAATTTTTCTCTTTTTCTCCTCCTACCTTTTTGGTCTCTAACTTTAATTTTTTTTCTTTGGACGCACCGATCTTGGTATGTCGTCGTTCTTTCCGCACGTTGAGAGTGATTTTCTGATGCAGACATGCCTGTCTTTTACCCGTTCCAAATCCTTTTTTTTTGCAGAAGTGTTGTCCCGGTACTAGTCTTTTTTCCCCCCCCGTAGTTAGACCCCCTGGTCACCTCCCTTTTTTTTTCCCCCCCCCTGTTTCCTCCCTTTAACCGCCAACTTTTGCCCTTCCCCTCCATCTTTTTTTTGACAAACGAGCGGGCTTTTTTTTTCCCCCCTTTTTATGTGCCGTTTTTCCTTTTTTTTTTTTTAAGTTCTTTTTTTTTTTCTCTGGCTGTATTTTCCCAACATTCTGCCTGTTGACTTTTCAGGGGGGGAGCATGGTTCTTTCCCTCGGTTGACCCACCCCCCCCGGACCGATTTTTCCCCTTTCATCCCCCCACCCCCTCCAAGAACCTCCCCCACTTTTTCTTCCCTTGAGTGGACCCTTGTTTTTTTTGATGCCAGTCGTCGCTTTTTTTTTTCCCCCTGTTCTCATGTTTAACTCTTCGTTAGCTTATCCCCCCTCCCCCTGGGAGGGTTGTTTTTTTTTTTTTTCCAACTCATAGTACTTCTCGTTTCGCTTGGACCCAGCCCCAATTGGTCACCGGCCTTGGATGGCGGCGTTCCCTCGGCCTCCAACTTGGTTTTCATTGGAGAACCAGACAGAGTCTCTTTCCACCCAGCTTTTTCTCCAGTTGAGTGGCAGGCGCAGTGACATCCCCCCACCACCTCCCCCCTGGGTATTCCCTTTTTCTTTTTAAGCTCAGTTATGGTTTTCCTTTGCTTCCACTTCTTTTACGTCGCCACTTTGGCGTATTGTTCCTATTCCGCCCCCCGAAACTTGATAAATAACCTCCTGCGTCAGTTTTTCTTTAGAGTTTTGACATCGTTTCAAGTCTTTTCCTTTCTTAATCCTTTCTCCCAAATTGTCCGTCCCCGACCTTCATTTACGGAGGCAGTTTGATAGTTTTTTTTTCCTTCCAGTTTTCGTCTGAGACCTTCCCTCCACTTTTTTGCCACGAAAAATCCCCCCGGAGGAATCATGCTCCCCCTTTTGGCGTAGTACCCAATTGTTTTTCCCGTGGAAGTTCCCCCTCTTTTTCTCTTCCGCCACGTTTTTTTAATTGTAGGTTTCCCCCGCTCACCTCCCACAATTCCCCCCCTCCCCCGCATAGTCTTTTTTCTTTGGGCGTGATATTTCTTCTCGGGTCACCATCTTCCCCAAGAGGATGGGTGAACGGGATTCCCCCCCCCCCCCCCTACAGTGCCTTTCTTTTTCTGTCGCCCCCTCTTCTTTTCCCGTCCTTCCTTACCAGGGTTTTCTGGTTTCTCCACTTTCAATCCCTTTCCTTCTGTTTTTTCCCGCCACAAGTGGACGATTTTTTCCCCTTTTTCGTGACTTATTTTCTTTTTTTTTTTGTGGGTTCTGCTTTTCTTTTTCCCCGCTTGTTTGGGTCTGTCAAAAAATGGGCGCGTCCCCCTCTCTCTCCGTTTAGCCACTGTGGAAATGCCCCTTTTTTTTCCCTTTTCCCGCTTCTCCTTTTTTTTTGCGTTTCCTTCCCTCCCCCCCTCACCCCTTTGACGAACAACCATTTGCCGCAGGGTCCTTCTTGTTCCTCTTCGAGTTTCCGGATGAAGAGCAGTCGGGTCCCCCCCCCCCCGGTCCCCCTTTGACCTCTCTGCCAATTGCTGATGATTCTTCCCTCCCTCCCATAACTATTTTTGCCCTTTCTTTGCCATTCGCCACTTTCTGCACTGCGTTTGTCGTCAAGGTTTTTTGTACCTTTTCCCCAAAAGGCGCTATGTCGTGCCTTATTGAGTTGTATGGTCCCCCCGTTTGGCGGCCTTCTATTGCCCTGCGAGGTAAGGCGCCGCGTGTTTTTTTGTCCTTTTCATTGAATTATTAGCGAGGAGCCCCTTTTTGTCTCCCCTGTTCTCTCTCTAGTGTTTTTCTTGATTTTTTTTTTTTTTTAGGCCTTTTTGTATGATTTCGCTTCATCGTCCCTATGCCTTGTTTCATGATTTTTAAATGGGGTTTTTTTTTTTTTTCTTGTTTTTTATTTCCCTTGTTGACTCCCCTCCCCGCTTCCGTCCAACCTTTTCCCCTTCTGGAATTGTACCCTTGAGTGGAAGCGGGAGGGGAGTCCCCCGCTTTCTTTCCCCGTAGGCGGAGGCGGGATGTTTCAGTATTAGACTCGTCTGTCACTGGTGGGGCTCCGACTTCCCTAGGCCTTTTTCCCCTCTGGGCCCTTTTCCCTGGCCCATTCTTTAGTGGAAGATGGCTCTCCCGTTTTGCTTTTTTGTTTTTCCCCATGGGCCACCTCCCTTTTTTCCCCTTGTTCCTAACCACTTATTATTTACGGTTTCTTTCCTCCCTTTCTACGTTTCCCATAGTTTCTAGGAAGAGTATGAAGTTCGTTGCCAGCCCTTTCTTACCAAATAGTATTTTTTCCATTTCTCGTCTCTTCCCCCCCCCTTGACTCCTATTTCCCTTGATTTTCCTGTTCCGCCCAGCGCATGGTTGATGTCCTTTCTTCATTTTGGCGGCGGAAAATCTTGTTTTCCCCGTTGGCTTCTTTTTGACGAATACTCTCTGCTTCGCATCCCTCCCCTCCGGGTGCTGGATTCCCGTTAATGTAATCACGTTGTTTTTTCGTTAGCTTGCGAATCCTTTTCTTTTTTTCTTTTCATTCCTTGTTTCCCTTCTTTTTTTCCTTTCCCCCCTATACTTTGACTAGGACCCTGATTGTTCTTTATCTTTTATAATAACTTGTGTTTTGGAAGAGAGCCCCCATAACCAAAGTCTCTTCGTGGCGTTTAATTTCTATGTTCCCTGGATCGAACTTTCTCCCTTTCGCTCTGACGTAATTTTTTTTGATTTTTCCCTTTTACAATTCCACCCCCGCACCCCTCCCCCCCCTAGTGAGCGGCCTCCTTTTCATAGCTTATTCGATTCGCGCCAGCAAGCAAGTTCCCATGATCATTTTTCCTCCTTTTTGAACTCCCTTGAGTTGACGACACCAGGCAACTGCGCCTTTGGCTATTTAAGACAAATTCCTGACTTCATTCTTTTTTTTGTGTAACGTTCTGCCATCTCCGATCGGACACCTTTACCTCTGTGTCTTTTTCCCTGAGATGTTTTCTTTTTTCAGCCCCCCTCTTGTTCGCTCTGGTATCTTATGCAACCCGAGGCCCACCTCGGCTTTAATAGGGAATAACTGCTTTTTTTTTGTGGCCCAGTTCCCTGGCCCTTTTTGGGCAGGCCTTAGCTCAATGAACTTCTTTCCCTCCCTTTCCGTGTATTTTTGAATTTTTACCCTTTTTGTTTTTTTTTTTGGTTTTGCAGGCGGTCTGACCCCCCAGGGACTCTCTCTCGACCCCTGGTTGACCCAACACACCCTCCCCCGCCCCTGCTTGTCCCCCCCACCTAGAACTGGCCCCCTCGGGGACCCTCAATTCTGTCCCAGTGCCCCCAATTTCTTTGCCAGGTCCCCTCCCCTTTTGTCAACCACAGGACTTTGTTTCCCGGCCTGACGGTTTCCGTCCCCTGTGAAAGCAGTAATCCCTACAGGACCGATTCCTCCAAAACTTATTGCATCTCGACGCCCCAAAGGCTTAGGTTATGAAGGATTTCCCCTTTCCTTTTCCCAACTTTACTGCACACCCTACTTACAACCACAGAGACAACCCCCATGACCTCCCCCCCTTTGTTTCAGCGTTTTTTTGTGTTGGCCGAAGTGTTTCCTTTCGTTTTTTGAGGGATAATGTTTTTTTCCTTCTCCTGGAACTACCCTTTTGCGGACGTTGCCAGTACATGCGCCCAGATCGAGCCCTCTTGATTGCAGGGCTTTTTCTGGACGGTCTTTAAATGCTGTTGGCGCAGAGAATTCCTTTTTTTTCATCCTTTCCTTTAAATTGACTTGTTTCCTGTCCCAACCCTTTCACTTCAATGGGGAAGTGACTTTACTTTTTTGTATTTCGCCTCCCTTAGTCCCCCTGTCCAGGCTATACTTTGGAGGGGTGGTTTGTTGAACGAAGAACTTCTCCCTTTCCAAGGCCTTTTCACCATGGCCCCTTTCCGTCCCAACCCCCTTTTTTGTTTAGTGGTCAGAGGTGTAGGAGCCTTTTCCCCCCTCTTTCATTTTCCAATTGAACAAGGCGCAAATTTCCTTCCCTCCCCTCTTTCCCCCTTTTTTTTATCCTTGAGCTGATGTCCCCGTTCTTTTCTTGAGCAGTGAGATTTTTTTTTTTCTGATCCCGCCCACCTTGCCCCCACACTTCCAAGGCTTTTCCCTTTTCCGAAAGGTGCTTTCCCCCCCCCACTCGTTCCAGTCCAAAACGGAAGTGAAAAATGAAGATACCCCCCCCCCCTTCCCCCCACCCCCCTCTTTTGGGACTTTTCCCGTGACCTTTCACCCTGACGTACGGTATTGTTCTGAGGCAGAAGCGTCCCCCGATTTTTTTTCCCCTTCAAAGATTTTACCCCCCCCCCTTCTCCTTCATAAGTCTCCCCCCCCCCCCAGCAAGTGTTGTGTGTTTTTCTTTGGGTCGTTTTAGTGACCCCCCCCCCCTCTTCACCTGCCCCCCGTTTTGGTCCCATTGACCAAGTTTTTTTTCCCCCCACCCTTCCCCTGTCCGTTTAGTTTTTCCTTGTTCGGTTGCGGTCGTGATTTTTTTTTTCTCCCTGTGGTCCTGTTTGGAAATTGGTTTCCTCCCGTCCCTGTCTTGCCCTGCTTTATCCTGTCAGGATCCACAACCATTCCACTGCTAATGCTTTGGTCTTTTTTTTCACCGTTTGGGAGGTTACCAAAGTCTTCAGATTCACCGGCTGCTAGACTTCCCCGCATAACCCCCTTGGAGGGGGGAAGACTGATGTGTCAACGTTTTTTTGTGCTGGTTTTTTATCCCTCCCCTTTCGGACGAAACCCCTTTCGGACTCCCCTTCCCCCCTTGCGTTGCATCGGTGTAGAAGATCGCTGTTCTCCACCACCCCCACCTCCGAGGATTGGGCACTTTGTTGTTTTCTTTTTTGACTGGCTTCCCGGATGTTTTTTAAGCCGCGGGCGATTTTTTCACCAGGACAGACCCTCCCCCCCCACCGGTTTTTTTTTTCCACCTCCCCCGACGCGGTCCCCTCACCCAGTTTGGCTAGACGGACTCCTGCGTATCCTTCTGAAGTTTGTGACTCTTGCTTCTGCCCCCCCCTTGTCCGTTCTTCATGAAGTCCTTCGTTAGATAGATGTTGGTTTTTGTTCGCTTACGACGAAAGCTTTTTTTTTTTGGTCTTTCCCCAACCCCTCCCCCACCCAACTTTGCGCCCATTCCGTTTCACGCCGGCCCCCCTTTCAAGTTTGAAAAGCGGGGTGGCTGCTATGGCCCACTCCGTCTTTTCTGGGCCAAACCGCTGGAAAGCCCCTTCCCCTTCCCCCCCCTTCCCCTGGTAAAGGGCGGACTTGTTTTTTTTCCCCCCCTTGCCAGCCCCCTTCTTCCCCATTTCGTCTTCAGCCTACAAGTCCTTCCTACATTCTTTGGGGTTAAAGAGGGGTCTCCAAGTTGCGCCGTTTTTTCAGTCCCCCCCACAGGCCCCCCTGTGGACGGGCTGTCTCCTAGGATTAGACCCCTTACCTGTGTTAGCCTGACACGTACTCAATACCGCCCCTTCTTTCCCCTCGTTTCTTTTCCCTTTAAGTTTGTACCAGTTCAGTTGTTTATTCCCAAGGAATGGACCAACCCATGTGCTTCGTTGGTTTGAAGGAGACAGGGACGTTGTTCCCCTTCCCAATTTTGAACACCACAGCGTTTTTCCGTTTAAATTACCAAGATTCTCTTGGTCCTCCTCCGACGGTCGGTTTTTGTTTTGTTTTATAGGATCTTTCTGCCGGAACCGGATTTTTTTCCAGTGCTGTTACTTTACGTAGCCAGGTTCCCCTTTTTCTTATCTTTTCTCTTCAGCTGTTTGTTTACCCGCCATGTTCCGTTCCTTGGATCCCTTAGTAGTAGTCTATTCTTGCCAAAACGGGTTTCTAATCCCTGGAAGATCACCTTAACCCATTCGCCTGTTCAATTTCCCCCTGAGACCCCCCTCTTAACGACCCCCCTTGCAAAACTACCGTCTTTGAGTACGTTCTGATCTTAACGTTAGAGCCGTCTCTTTTCCCCATTCCTTACACGATTAGAAACTGGCCCCCCCTTTCCCTTGGTTTCTTTTCTGTGTTTTTTTCCACTGCGGGTTTTTGTTTTGACTCCCCCCAAGAAGGAGGTGATTTCCCACGATTTGACATTTTTTCACAGTCCCCCCTTCCTTTTTCCCCCCTTGTTTCCCGTTTTCCGATGTTTCCTCTGCCTTTTGATTTTTTTGTCTTCAGTTTCAAGTCCGTTCGTAGCTCACCTCACCTCCGTTGGTTTTTTGAGATGAAAACTCTCCTGACTTTGGCCTCCTTTAGAACTACCCCTTTTTTTTTGGTTCCCCTCCTGATGCCGCGCCGCCTTGTTTGGGGACGGCCCCCTCTTTTTTTTCGGTCTTTCACCACCTGTGTGGATTTTTCCCCCGTCCCCCTTTGATTTGCATCCTTTGTGTCCCCCCCACCCTTTTCGTTGTTAAATCTCTTTTTTCCTGCTTGAAGAAGGACATCTTCCCTTTATTCCGTGTCGGCATGGTATTGCGGTTTCATGGCCGCCACCAGAAACCTTCCCACATCCCAGGATTGTTTACCGCCCCTTTTTTTAACATAGTTTACACCCCTTCTTTCGAATCATTTTTTCCCGTTCAAACTTGCCCTGATGCATTACGGGCGGTTTGGTCTCCCTTCCCCGGATTTCAGAAGCGAAGTCAGAATACTCCCCCAATCACCACCCCCTCCCCATGGGTGAGGATCAGCCTTAGGATACACCTTTTTCCTCCGAATCCCCGCTTTCCCGTGCAATTTTCTGCCCCCCCCCTCCTTTTTTCATCCGTTTTCTCTATTGGGAGGTACACTCCATCCCCTTACCCCAACTAACCCCTCCTCCCTTCGTTTGTGGCGTTGTGTCCTGTTAGAGGGTCACACCTTTTTCTCCATCCTGATGCCTCTTACCCCCCCTCCCCCTTACTTTTTTTTGTCCATTTCTTTAGTGAATACTCCCGCACCGGCGTACTGGTGGTTTTTTAGGCTAATTTCCTTTTCAGGATGGTTCAGCTTTTCATTTGTCCCCCTCTCCTTTTTTTGGTTTATTGTTGTTTGTCTTGGATCGCTTTCTTTTCGTGAAGACCTACCTTGGCGCGCCCTGGTCCTTAGAGTCTTGGTTCCCTTCCTGGATTTTATTGTCCTTTTAAATTCTCCATGAGCTTTTCCCTCTCCTCCCCCTTCCCCCCCTTTTTGCACACTTGGCGGAAGATTGGCCGAGGGCCTTTCCAAGGCTTTCCCCCCTAGGGAAAGTTCCGGATACCGCAACCCCCTTCCGTTCACATGCGTTGACCCCCCCTTGTCTGGCCGTTTTTGCACTTCGGCCACCTCGGTGGTGCGAAACAGGTGTTGCTTCACCCTATTTCGTTTTCCTTTGAGATCGGTAATCCCCCCCTCTTTCTGGCGCTTTCGCCCCTTTCTCCCCTCCCCTCTTTTTCGCGTCTGTTTTCAGGCGTAGGCGGGCTCTTCTGAGTATTCGCCGAATTCCCCATTCTTTTCCCAATCGTAAGAGGACCCTTCTTTTTAGTTGTGGTCTTCTGTTTCTAACGCTTTCAGTCCGGGAATACTTCCGCTAAGGAATTGGGCTTCTGTTTTTCTCCCAACTGCTTTTGGTTAGTTACCTTTCTTCCTATATTCTCCCCCCCCCTTCTTGCCCACTTCCTTTTTGGTCTTCCCTTCTGTTGCGTTTTTCTTGGGGACTGCGGAGGAGTTGCGTTCCCCTTCCCCTCCCCTTTGACCGTTTCTTCTTGTTTTTATTTCCATCTTCTTTACCCTTTTTTTGGGGTTAGCCTACATTATTAAACTCGCTTGGACCCCTTTTTTTCGGAGGGTTTCCTTTTTTTTCTTGTTTTTTCTCATGCCTTTCTCCCACCTTTTTCTTCCATAACGCCTTCTGGGTGGTCTCAGCCTCTGTCCCCTTTTTTTTCCCTCAATCGATGTCATGTTGTTTTGCTGAAGAGTATGATTGTTTCCCCTCGCCCATGTCCCTCGTGGATTCTCTTGCCAAGTCACCTCTATGTTCTTTTATTCCTTGTCTCAGGAGGATCCCGTTTTTCTTGTGCTCTCCCATCGAGAACCATGTCTTTTCCCTGCTTTTTCGCACCTCCCTCGTTTCTTTACCGCTTTGCTCATCACTCGGTTTCTTTTTGCGGGATTTCTTATTTGTCCCCCCTTGTAACTTCTTTACCCTTTTCATTTTTTCTTCAGTGAGCATTTTCTATTCTCAGAACTTTTTTTCTTCAATCACGACGGTCCGGAGGAAGGGATCGATGATTTTCTCTTCTCCACTCTTTTTTTGTAGATCAACAACCCTCTCTCTTCCTCCGGTATTCTCTTTGGTTATTCGGCCCCAAGGCGAGAACCTCGACTCCCTGAACTGTTCCGATCTCCTGTACCGATTAATACTTTTTTGCTTTTCGCTTTCCCGTGACACTTCGGAAATCCGGAACCCTGCCCTAGTTTTGTCGCATGTTGTCCCTCCTTTTATTCGTCTAAGCCCACTGGCCCTTTTTTTCCCATTGTTCCGTTCCGTTTTTGTGCAATTGAAAGGAGTCGGTGTTTTTTCCAAAACTGGATGTTTTTTTTTCCAATTAGCCTTATGATTTCGTCGCCTTCCCTCAGTACGGCCAACTTCTGTTTTTTATTTCCTGTGGCCATACTCTTCTTCGTTTCCCGTATTTGGACATTCAGAGGAGACGATCTTGTGTGATTCCCCCTACATTTGGTTTTTTTCCAAAGTGGTTTGGCCACTACTCCGTTCGTCCGCCTTTGGCCTTTTCGGGTCCCTCTGCGGAGTTTTCCTTCCCTGAAGGAAATGATTTTTTGATCCCCCCAAACCCGTTTCTGTCTTCATCAACTCCCGAAACGATCGACTGCGGGCCCCCAAAGAGTCTATCCTCCTTTGGGTTTTCCCCTCCCTGCCCACGCCACAACAAGCCCCAAGGTCGTTGCCATTTGACCCCAGTTCACTTTCTCTCCAAAACCCCCCCTTTTTTTTTTGGTCCCCCCGATGAGACCTCGGGGGAAGTTTTCCTTCAACTTTTTCCCCCCCCCTCCCTCCTTTGTTCCCCCTTAACACTCCCGCCGAAACCGCCAGTTTGTTTCCCACCTTTGAGGAAGCAACTCTTCTTAGCAGGCCTTTGATTCCACCCCAGGATCATCCCAACCCCCAACAGTACCTTGTTTTTAAATTTGTTCCAACAGTTGGCTTTCGCAGGTTGGGGTCCTCTCCTTTTCCGTTCCTCCCGGGCCTTTGGAGGAAGGAGAAAGCCACAACCCCTTTCGTGTAGTGAATTCTTTTCAGATTCTATCGGGTCCGTCCGTCGCGGCCGTCATGGTGACAAAATTTTTTAAAAAGTTTTCCGGTTTTTTTTGGGCGCCTTCTTTTCATCTCCTTTCCTTTCCCTCCCCACCCCGTTTTTCGAAAAAAATTGCCATCCTTGCCTGATTTTCACTAAGTTGCAGACTGTATTTCGTCGTCCCTCCTCCCTGTTCCATTGTTCCTTATACGCTGGGACGGGGTTACGTTCTCCTCCAGGTCTTTTCAATACTTTTGAAATTCCCTTTCTTTGCTTCCCCTGGTCCCCTATTTTTCTTTTTTTTCCCTATTATTGGTGATTTTAAGAAGACCAACGACATTTGTCAGCCCCCACCGTGACCCCCGACAGGATCACCCGTTGCTCTTTTTCCCCTTTTTCAGTAGAGGATTGCGGCCCAGCTTCCTTAATTTCATGACAAAAGCGACACGCATCCCCCAAACCCCCCCTTTTCCCCCACTACAAAGCGTGAGACGTTTTTATTTCGGAAGCTTTTCCTCCAACATCCTTAATCCCCAAGTTTTGTTCCCGTGAAAATCGGAAAAAAGCGACCCCCCCCTCCGATGTTTTTTGCTTACTCGGTATTTTTCAAATGGACCCCCCCCATCCCCGTACTCGCCTCGTCCCCCCCCATCTGCCTTAAAGCAGTGCCCCCTCCTTTCCAGACAAAAACCCCCAGACATCCCCCTCCCCTGTTTGGTTTTTTTTTCCCGTTCCGTTGATGACCTCCCGGGATACCAGGACCCCCAAGTGTGTTTGCCCGCTTTCCAACCGCAAACCTCAAAATGGACGCGTCAGTAGCCCCTCCCACGTATCACCGGGGAGCTGGTTGCTGATCACTTCATGGATGGAACCTTTTTTTACTTTGCGCGTCTAGAATTAACCCTCTTTCCTTGACATCTTATTGCGTTTCTCCAATAGTTTTGGGAGAAGTTTGCCCCTCCGACTGCCGATTTCCAGATTTTTTCATCTCCTCCCCTCCCTGTACGCCGTCCCCCCCCAAGTCTTTTTTCTCTGTTTGTTGGGGCGGTCAGAACGCTCCCTTCCACAACCTGTCTCATTTTGAAGCTTTCCCCCCTGTCGCCTGCTGCGCTGCCTCAACAAAAGCCCCTTTTTGGGGATTCCCCTGGATTGTTTTTTGTTTCCCAAGTTCCTTTTTTCGTGCGCCTAAGACGTCGAATCCTTTTTGAATCGACCCCCCCTTTTTTTTGTTGGGTTTTTGCCCCCAACTTTTCGGATTCACAACGTGCCCTATTAGTGTGAATCTTTCTCTTAGCAGTGAGTCACGTGATTAATGGTCACCCTTCTGGTTCCCGCTTTTCTCTTTAGACGTGGTCCTATTGACCCCCCCCCCCCCCCTCAAAAAACTGTTTCAGGCATACGTAACCCCCCTATTTGCAAAAACCCCCTACAGTCCCCCAATGATGGGTGATGCGGATAGTGTCTTCCCCCCCTTCCCCCTCTTTTCGTTTCTTCACAGGTTCACACCACCCTCCTTTGCCAAGACAACAAAAGAAAAACACTCTCCCAATCACGAGCTTTCCCTTGGTCAGACTTTTGAACGGGAAACCTGAAATCACTTCCCACGTCGTTTTTCCCCCAAGACCTTTCCCGTAGGGTTCACTGTTGTCCAGGGTAGGGATGCACATTTTTTTTCTTTTTTTTTCCCCAGCGGAGAATTTCTTGGCCTTCGCCAACAACCCTTTATTTTCCTCCTAACAAGACTAACTTTTGAAAAGGAGGCGTGCCACGGACCTTCTTTTCTGACCCTTTTCCATGCCCCCTCGGAATTTCCCTTTAGACCAGAAAGTTCAAGTTCCTCAAACTTTTCTTTTTGAGGAATCCACGGACATAGAAATCCTTTCCCACCTGGCCCTCAACAAGAACCCCAAAGCTCTCTTCCGTGTTTTTTTTTTTTTTTGAGAGAGTGATGTCTTTCCGTTTGGTCAGGTTTCTGTCAGGTGTTTAGTCTACCCTTAGTTGAGAGTTGCCTCTTTTCTTTTTTTCCGGCCTTTTCCTTCAAGTCCCTTTTCATTTAATAAGTCTTCACGTTTTTTTGCGGTTTCTTTGTGAGAGTCCATAAACTTGTTGAATCATATTATCAAATCTTCCACACCTCTGCCTTTGGGACTTACCCACAGTTCACAAACCTTGCGCTCCCCTTTTGTCCCCCCTCCGCTTCCTGGTTTCTTTTTTGTTTTTTTTCACAGTTTGAGCGGGGTAGTCTACTACAGTCGATGGTATCTTGTAACACGATTCGGGCCAAGTTTCACCTACCAATGTACGTTTTCCTTGGTGCCCTTTCAAGTTTCTTGCTTTCACTTCGTCAACAGTACAGATACTTGCCCTTTTTTCCCTTTTGATGACTTCTGATTTTTTCTTTTCACATAGTACCGTC
>Ga0179593_1325145_pt1 | contig 17809 bp, 11 predicted proteins | sample CZODoug2_1_08_16_FD_185931 | JGI IMG/M metagenome (GOLD analysis project Ga0179593, IMG submission 185931) | Vadose zone soil fungal communities from Angelo Coast Range Reserve, California, USA - CZODoug2_1_08_16fungal (PacBio error correction) | ecosystem: Environmental > Terrestrial > Soil >... | reverse complement strand
CCGCCTACCTCTCGTTTTTTCCGTTTCGTTTATCAGGGATGTTGTCCACTCTTCTCAGGACAACTGACCTCCTTTGATCCCTAGCTTTTTCGCTTGTATCCCCTTTTCGTTCCTCTTTCGTAAAGGGGATTATTCCTCTATAAGAACCCATGCAGTGTCAAGATACCCAGCTCTTCACTTGTGTCGCTCGTCGCCCCCATTATTCTACACCCGTTTTCCTCCTTTTGCCCTCCACCGGCCGTACTGCCATTTGTTTTTTCTCAGGTCCTGCCGCTGAAATTTTTTACGGTTCCTTCAAAACTCCAGCCGGTTCCATGAGATTGACCCTTGGTTTTTTCTTAACATGTTTCGAAGAATGTAGGTGAGCATCTTTTTCTCCCTGCCCCTAGTCGGTGGCTGCCTCGTCTTCATTTACTCTGTTCCATAAGAGACGTCATGGTGCCTCGCCTCTCAGAGTTCTTCCTGTGAACAATGCCGCAGCCACCTTTTATTTGCTACAGTTCTCCCCTCCTCCTGTTTGCGGCCGTTGAAGTTTCTGTACAGTTTCCCATGACCTGGTGACGTTTTTCTCCCCTCCTCCCTACCGGTCCCCCTAATTTTTCCTCGATGCCGCTTGCGACAGGCCCAGGCGTAATATTCGGTAGACCTTCTGTACCTCCACTCTCTCTTTCTTGGTTGCCCGCTATTGCGATAATCAAGCCGGCAGAGGATGGCCTTTTTTTTCCAGCTTCCTCTCACTCATTCCTCAGACGAGCTTACATGCATCACTCACTTCGATCTCTATTCTTTTTTTTCTCTCAGACACCGCTCCCGTTGTAAGTACAGATATCCCCATCCCTACTGGTCCGCCCATCTCCACTTCGAGCTTCCCCTTTAGAGTCCACATTAACCCTGGTTTGTCTTCTAACCAGATCAACCGACTGACATACTTCTGTAATTCCCCCTTCCAGTAGACAATGTTTATCTTCGACTTCCTTGCTTTGGCGCCTTTTGCCTTTTTTTTCCTCATTGATTGAAGCTTAGTCCTTACTGACTGTAGTTCCGATCTTCGGAGCCCGCACACCGCGACACTTGATTAACCCCCAGAAAAGCGATGTTTCGGTAAAGCTAAGACATCCTGTGCGCACTGCCCCTTCGCTTCCGCCCGCTGTTCCCACCCGTCTCTGTTGCTACTTGTACCCGAAGTGCTATCCGCGTCACTTTGCCTCTTTTTGCGTTTTCTTGGGAGTTTTTTCCGGCATGTTCCCGCCAGGATTTTCACCAAATCCCCGCCCCATAGAGCAAGACTTTTTTTCTGACAGACCAACAGACGCCAAAGGGCCATTTTAACGCTGAAGATCTCAGCGTGCTTTCTCCGAGCTGCCTACTTTCAATGACACCTTGGCCTCTTAACCTTTCCCCTGATACCACTCGCCGCCCAGCCATGCTCTTTCTTTCCCAGACGACCGAGAGAGGATGCTAGAGCAGTTCCCTTCTTTTTTTCAGTGAGTTCTGTATTCTAGCACCATCTTTCGGGTCTCGCCGGCTCCGCCGCTTTCCTCTGCGTTTCCTCCCCAGATCTCACTCTTAGAGAGTGACCACCCCCCTTTGTTCCTCGTCTGTCCCAATTCCCGACCCTAGCACGTTTCCTTTGAACGTACGGTGGGACCTCTTGTACTGACTTGACTTCTTCTTCTGAAGCGTTTTAAGGCTCGTTCGTAGGACGGCCGCGGGTTCCCCTCCTTTCCCAGAACATTTCCCGTTACCACAGAGATCACGAATCTCCTTCCGGAGTCTCAGTCTCCATCTTCGTTTTCCTCTTCATGAAGTCAGCGAGGAATCTACAGAACCTTCGCTCTCATGAACTTACACGTGTCTGTCCGTCACCGTCCTTGGTTGTCTTCCCGAGCTTTCTCCGATCTTCCTTTGGCTTAGGTGCAGAAGTCAATTGAAAAAAGTAGTGTTCTTGTGCTTTTTCGCCCCCGATTTTCTCCCTCCTCTCGTGGTTGTTTGAAATCTCCAACTTCTCTTCTTCTCTCCCTCGCCCCCTTGCCTCTTCCTTAAAATCGGTTTTGACCCTTTCCCTTCTCTAAAATAGTCCCGCTTTTCCCCATCCTCCCTTCACCCCCCCGTATCCTCCTCCTCTCTTCGCCGGAAATGTCAGTTTATTTCTACAAGTCACTTATCAGTTCTGACTCCTTGCTGCGTATTTCACTTTTCCCCCCATAAATCTCTTTTCGATGTGACACTCCTAACTCCTTTCTTTACTTTTCCTTCTCTGGAAGCTTCGAGGCGTGATCTGCCCATTGTAATTGGCTTTAACCCTTGCTTACTCTGAACGAGTGGCTTATCTTGCAGAAGGTCTCCTTCCCCCTTCCCCTTCCCGGCCGCTTCCCCCCTCGTAGGAATCGCACGACTTTTCTCTCCCACGAAGGGAGGCCCGCTTTCTGTCCCTCTCCCTTTTAATTCAGATCTCCTTGAGGTAGCTTATACACATGGACGCAACCAGATCCCGCATCTTTATCTGGCTTCCACGACCCTCCTCCCCTTCACTCCCCTCCCTCAGAAGTAAACTCAGTAAGATCGCCTCTACCGTTCGTCGCTATTTTTTTTTGTTGTCTTTTCCGATATGTTTCTCTCCGAGTGCGACATTTTTCACCACAAAGTTGCGACTTTCCTCGCTTTTGTACTGTTTGAATTAGTTTGTTGTATGTTAGAGATGAACACACTACTCTGTGCGGCCTATTGTACTGTTCGTCTAAGAATGTTCCTTTTTTTCCCCTTTTTTCCATTCAGCTAAAGGCGCGCTAACTTTATTAATGCTTGAGTGCACTTGCTTGTATCTTCTACTCCCTTCTCCCCGTTTTCCCGCAGACTAACGCCGATTTCACTTATCTGCCCAATCTTACTGAGCTGTTGAGCGAGCCTTCCCTGTCATTTTTTTCCGTCCGATTTTTCCTCCTATGCCCCCAGTCGAGGCAAATCTTATTTCTCCTTCGTCCGCTAGCCCCGAGTCGTCCATTTCATCGAACGACGCCACCGCGCCTGTGCTGTTTAGCGGCCCCATCCTTTAAATGACCGAGACGAACGGATTGTCATGACCCGTCTTTGACCTATAAGATACTCGGTGCTCCCGCTTTTTTTATCCCCTACATTTTTCCAACTGCCTTCTTTTCATGACTTCAGTGACACATTCGTGATGGCGTCTCTCTCGAGTACTTCGTTTATTCGAACACCCGCGCCTTCGTCTATGCTGAACCTCTGTCCCACCAGCAGTAGTGCGCCTCTCATGAGTTAGTGACCTTGACTAGAGTCTGCGCCCCCAGCAGCGACTTTGAGCCTTCTTAGTCTGGGCACGGCTTTTAGCGTCAGCCTCTACTTTTTTTTGTAGTCTCCGGAGTCTGTCCTTCCCCTTGTTTCGCGTTTCCGAGCTTACGGGCGTTCGGGATAGGTGGCCCCTATGCTCCGTCGTCCAGTTGAATTTCTCAGGGCTTTTCTCCAATCCAAATATGGACTGCTTTTTTAGGAATGTCCGATTGTTCGGTCCTGCGTACTCTTGCGGTATGCATTCATTGACACTTTAGATCTTCGGAACGGGCCCTGTTGACCCCATGTCCTGACGCGCTCCGACTTTGTGCACCCCCGTTCTTTTCTAGATGTTTCTTAACCAAGGTAGTACCCCGAAATCCATCGTCCTTTCGCCCGTCTTCATTTTCATGGCCTTCCTGCTATTCCCCCCCTGCGTTCCTCCGAGGGGTAGATGTCACCTGAGATGCATCGCTGCTATCATCCGCTTGCTCTTGAAAACTGGTTCACCATCGGATGGTGACTCGCCCACCCACCATGGACACTATCTATAGACCCCTTTAGATCCAATGTACTTCCTTTACTCCCGCCCGTAAAACACTCAGAGGCGCTTTTCTCATTCTTTCGTGTGTTTTCTCTCTCTTTTTCCGTGGGAAAACTAGGGGGTCACCTATCCACATGATTCCTTCGTTCCTTTCCGAATGTCGACACGAATCTTCAAGGTTATTTGTTGCAGACTGCTTTACATCCTTATTATACGATTTCTTTTTTTCGTTTCCCTCTCGAATTTATGTAGCAGTCCCCCTAGCCGCATTTTCCTCTCGTCACAATAGGAGCTCTTTTTTTTCCCCGCAATTTTTCTCTTTACATTCTTGCCCTAGGACCTTAGACGGAATTTTTCTTTCCGGCCCCCATTTCTCTGACCGTTTGGCTTTCTTGGTGTCTGCCTCTTCTCCTAGTCTCTGTTCTACGGCGGAGCCCATAGGTCCATTGGTTTTTTTAGGTAGGGTTTGGCCCGCTATCCCCGCTTTCTCCCTTTTACTATTCCTTATTCCCATCTTTCCGTTATAGAAGTCTTCGCAGTTAAGTTTCGTGGCGTCTTTCTGTCCCCGTTCTTGAGTTCCCTCATCTGTGTTGCCCTTGTCTCCCATTCCCCAAGCGTCCATCCCAGAGCCAGGCGGCCGTCCACCGAAATCTCCTTCCCGCATGCCCGCGACCACACCCTTTCGGTTCTAATCGTGCCCCCCGCTTATCACCCTTGGGGGGACCTGTCAGCGGCTCCTAGAAACTCCCGTCCCATTCAGCCGTCCCTAGCATCAGACTTCATAAGAATCCGTTTACGTCACTGTTTCTAGCCCGTAGACGTCTACACCCCGGATTTTGTACGAGGCCGGATAATTTCCCGCCACTCCTGCTCCCCCCCCCGGTCAAGTTAGTGGTAGATCACTCTCCTTAGGCGGCCTCCTGACGAGTTTGCTTGGTCGTCCCCTAACACTGTTCATAAGCGGAATTTCGTCTGTCCTTCCGTCGTTCACCTTAAACCCGACGGGATGGCTTTATTCGAGTCATTCCCTGAACCCTGCGTCGATTAGCGCCCTTCGCTAGATCGGACGAGGAAGGACTCGGCCCCCCCCAGCCTTTACTGCCGAAGAAGCGCCTCAGGGTGGCACACTGTCGCGCACCCTCGTCCCAATCAGCCTTGAAGCCAGTCGCTCTCTGTCCCGAAGTGGAATATGCGCGAAGACGATGCTGCGCGCCGACTTTTCTACTAGCAGCACAAGTCTTGCAGCTCTTCAAACCTGGATAAAGGACAGCGTCTCAGCCTTGTTTGCAAAGCCCGAATGGCCTCAAGAAGAGGGTCTGTCCCTCGCCGGCACAACGACCTTCCATACATTTTTTAAAGCGGTCTCGTCGCCGCCCATGCACCTTTTTATAGCGAAGTCACCCGTTTATCCAAGCTTATCGTTTCTATTTTTCTCTGAGGTCCGTCGTTCTTCCTTACACGTCCTTTTTCTCCGTACAGCTAGTTTTTTCTTTTTGTGAACCGCATCGATTCGCTGTCTGCACGCACATCTTGGCCCATTCGATGCGGCCTCTACGGTGGGCTTTTTTATTCCCTCTGTGCAGTTTGATGCGACCGTCTTATCGGAGCTTTCGTGGTACTCTGCCTTCTATTCGTGACCCATCTGAGCTCCTCCCTTACAGCTAAAGAAGAGTTTTTTCTTTCCTCTTCCTTTTCTCCAGATGTCCTCTCACCCCTATCTTAACGAGACCAACTGACACTTAATAGAACTTATTTTTGTAGCCATTTGAGGTCTCGATATCGGCTCGAGGTGGTAGTTGGGGCTCCTGCCGGATGCCTTTGTAGAGCTGGGCGTCATTTTCCATTCATGTGAAGTTTTCCTCGGCTGTTTCTTTTCCCAGGCAGTTCTTTTCCCTAGATTTGAAGATACTTTTTGGACCCCTCGCAGCGCCGCACCCCGCTTACCTCCCCTTGCGTGACCTTCAGAAATGGTACGCAGCATTCCCGCGAAGTAGCCCGTCTCGGTAACTACACTCTCGCCCAATGGTGAGTCAGTTCTTAGCAGCTAGTTGCGTCGTTCCAAATTCTCGATGTTAAGACTTCGTTTTTACGAGTACCCGCTTTCCGTGTTAACGCTGGCAGTGCTAGAGCGCTGGACGCGGTGGGTGTCCGTGCTTGATCTGGCGCCGTCACTTCATGGCTTGGAACACGATGAGTTTTAATCCTCTTTATATAGATCGACGGAGCCTTCGTCACCGATTGCTGGTTTGAACCACCTTACTTAGGACCCTTGCATCGCTCCTGGGCCTTTGCCCTTGCTTTCCCGCCGTGAAAGCGATCTTATCGATTGTGTTTCCACGCACGAGATTCCTCTTACCGGCGAGTCACGGACGAGGTGTGCCGACGCTACCTCGGCACTTTGATTCGGCTAGGAATTATCGACGTTGATGTTCTTTGTTTAGTATTGAAGTGCTGTTTGACAGGCCGGGGAAATGGCCCGCGGTAGATTGGTGGTAATGTGGGTGTCGTTGGACGACTAAGGTTTTGCAGCCCCTTTTTTTGGGGACGGGTGTCTAGTTGCCCGGTGCTTGACTTGCGTTCTGTCTGTGAAACCTTCTTTTCGGCTACGCCGGAGTCGCGCGCAGCTCCTTTCCCTTGATCGTTTCAAAAGGTGATGGAGTTCGTTTGGTGCGGGGTTGTCGTGACGCGAAGGGATGAGGGTCTCTGGGGGTTTTCCGGCGTGTCGCGCGTCCTTCCGAGATGCTGTGCGTTTCCCGAGACTCCTACATGTCATGCCATGAGTTCATTCCACCGGAAGCGGCTGCGCAAGCTGGAAATTTTTTCCGTTTTAATGACGTGACAGCGTTTAACAGACCCCGGTCTAGGCGGGTAGTGTTTTTAACCATACCATGGGGCCACTGACGTTGCGGGATCTTTAATTGATTTAGGCCAGTTATGGATATGAGTCGGAGATCCCCGTAGTTGCCCGGACGCGCCAACATCCCTGTCGCCCCTGACCTGGCGAGCGACCTTATTCGTTGCCTCCGTATTTTTGCCGGCGCCTGTCTTTATGCTTAGTTGGTGCCACTGTGATTTTTCCGCACCATCCCTCTGAACGAGCTTGGATTTAGCTGTTTACCGCGACCCGAGAAGTGTCGCGTGTTGGTTGCGCGGGAGTCTCTTGTTCCTGCGCGGTGCTTGGCTGGTACCCCGGCGGAGAACTTTCGCTAGCTAGTTCTCGAACTCGTGAAGAGTTCTTACTAACACTCCTTGCGTCCGCTTTTCCGATTTTCCCGGTTATCCCACGGTTTTCCTTTTTAGGTTTTCGTACGCGCCGGTATCCCATAAAGCGCTTCCGTTCGGCTCCCCGCTCCTTTTTTTTCCGCCGGAACGCATGGCCCGAGCGTCCTTAGAGTCGTATTCGGGAGAGGCACCGCTGTCCCCCGGAGGTTCTTTCTTGCCCACCTGGCGCCTCCTTCGAGACGGTCCCTCTTTGTATACATGCACCTTCGAGAGTCTTCTTAAAAGTCGCCGTGTTTGTTCGAGTCCCGACCTTTCCGGCAATTCTTGACTCTTGCATCATCATCGGCTCTTGGAAAGCCCGAAAACTGTTTACACGCGCCCCCAGGACTTTACACACAGGCTTCTCTTCCCCTCGACGAAATCTCGATGCCTCCGTGCGTCAGTTCCGCTCCTGCGGACAGTCCGTACCCACTTTGGAAAGCCGACAGTCAGTAGAATTCCTCCGGCCCGTTGTTTTGTTGGAGAGAGAGATTTTTCGCTCTTTGCGGGCTTAACCCGTCCCTGGGTTTGGTGGAGTCCCTGATAGCCCCAAACTGACAAGGTGGCCCCTCCCGTGTCTTTCGTTCTTTCTGCGACAGAATTGTTCCAGTCAAGGTATGGGTGGCGTCAAGCGGTCTGCCCGTTAGGCACTGCTTCAAGCGCCTTCGACTTGAGGCGGTAGCCTCTTCCCGTAGCGCAGGCCGTCCGAAATTCTTGAAGTCTGGTTCTTTTTGCCCGCCAAGTGTATGAGCTCCAGTTAGGACCCGTAGTTCAGGCGACGGCCGGGACAGCAGTAGAGTCCTCTTTTGCAGCGTTTTGTTGCCTAGACATGTTGATTCTTGGGTTTTGGCGCGCGGCGCGCAAATGTTCCAGCGTTAGGTCGCTTTCTGTTCTGGCCGCGTTCCGGTTTGCGTGTTACGCTCGACGCGCGCAGCTCCCTCTCGACGTCTTCCGCTACAGACTGTTCCTGCCTGAGGCGGGGCGGTGTCGCCTTTTTCGCGAGTTCCCTGAGCGACTCGAGAAGAGCTTGCCCCGGCGACCTTTTTGACAAACGCTCCCATAGTGTTCCGATGAGCCGCACCGTTTAAGTAACCTCATCTACATCCAACCCCCAAACCACAACCCCCATACGATGAGAATCTCCCGTGCCAAAAGCCGAGGATCCCCCCCTCGGCTTGGCTCTTTATCAAGCGGGCCCCCGTCTCATGCCGCAGTTTCGCGGGCTTTTGTTCATCGCGCACGCAAACCCTTCCCCGGCCGCATGCCGTCTAGCGCGGCCGGGATCGCCCCCCCCTCGTCCAACTTTAGCGTTTACGGTTAAGCTCAATGGTGTACTCTTACCGAGTCCATCGCCATCCGGACCGTCCCCGACCTGGATCCGATCACGAGTAGGCGGTTCCAATCTAGCTCATGGTGGTCGGCGATCCTTCCCGAGCGGTTGAACATCGGCTGTGGAACCTTCCCGTTTTTGTGTCTGTCCCCACTTCCAGTTTCTACTAGTTTCTCCTGAGGTAGGTTTATGTGCCGGCTCTCCGGCGTCGGCGCGGTTTCTGGACTCATCTTCCCGACGTTGCCGCGCCCCGACACTTTGTAGACAGTCGCCCAGGTTTTGTCAAGCTCCTCCTTTCGAGCCCGACCTCGGACATGGCGTTGAATCCCTTTTTGGTGAAGATTTACCCTATCGCGTAATCGCGATCGCGTTTACATAGGCGTCTTCCTAACTAAGTTGGGACCAACAGCCCTGAGGCCGTCGGGGTGGTACCCTCCCCGCCACGCCATCCTGTCCTGCCTCAGTCTGCCCACCTAAAGTTTTCAGACCATGGTCCATAGTCTGCCTTAGACCGTCCCGGCCATGCACTTCGGTCAGCACCCGGCCGCGTTCCCCCCAGAATCCGGACGTACGGATCTCCCTCCTCTGAGTAGTCAGTCCCCGATAGTTTGGGTTTTGACTTGGGTTATCAGCCGGTCAGCGGAGGCAATTCCTTGCGGTCCGCCACACTATTCTGGACTTGATTGGCCGTTTTCCCTCATTTTACTCACATCGGATCGAGTTCGTCTTTTTGGGTATTCTTTTCTCTTGCATGACGGAGGTGATGTTTTATCTAGTAGGAAGCACGTCTGCCATTCACGTGACCAGCGAGAGATCTCCTTCCACCCGCTTCCCTTCTTCTTTCCTCTTTTCTTTCTGTCAGCGTCGCGTTTCCGTCGCGTCACGACGTCAGTAAGCCATGCCTCAGCCCGACATACGCCCCGATCGGCTTCAGAAACTGCGAACTGACATATTTATCTGGAACCTTTTTTACCTCGACATCGTTGTCGCGGCGTCGGGAGGTAAGTGTTTGGCCCCAGGCGGGTAGAGCTCGAAGGGTTGCCGGGTTGGACGCTGGTGGTCCTGTTTCTTTCTGCGGGTTGGCCCTCACCAGATCTCTGTCTCCTTTGGTTTGTGTTGAGAAGATCGGCGGCCCCCTCGCATTCCTGACCGGCTTCTACAAATGGCGTGGACCTTTTCGCTCTCGAAAGGCTTTTCCCGCCAGCTCCAGTCACCACCGAGCGTCACATTCCTCCCCGCTGCGAGGTTCACCTGGAGAAGTCCACCTATTTCCTGATTTTATTTTTCGCATCCGTGTTCTGGTTTAAAATCCTCGCTTTTTGGTTTAAGTACTTCGGGGAGCACGTATAATTCGGGCCGACTGCTGGCTTTTTTGTTTGTCTGGGATGGCGCTGACCTGGTGAGTCGTGATGTTCACCGCCCTGCGGTAAGTACTCTCTAGATTGCATTCGCTACATCACCCGTCATTCAGAGTCCTCTGGATTCCCCCCTTAATTCCCCCCCGCTCACCGCATCTTTTCCGATACTCGGTCGCGAAGGACTAGAATTTAATTGGCCGCACGATTTCACTTTTACGGCTCGCCCCGAGTCTGGTGCGCTGAGAATTTCCCGACGCCACAAGATGTTGCCTCGTGATTACTTCTCACTTCCTTAGCTCTTTCTTCGTAATTCGGGTGCGAGTCTCTTAAGGGGTGGCTTGCGTGGGGGAAATGTCTTTTCTGCGAACTGGCGCGCGGGGACTTGTGCTCTGGTCATTCTGTTCTTTTCCCTCTGGCCCGAATCAGCGTCGTCATCACATGAGGTGTTTGTGATCGTTTTTTTGCAGCCGGCTGTTCTTTTTTTGTCGGAACTGATATGGTGTCCGCTTCCCTTCATTCTGTCTTTTTCTTCTGATGTGGGACGCGAACTCGAGTACGCCTCTCTCGTCATTTCCCTTGGACTTTGAAATGATAGATAAGGTCTGGCTTCCCTCGGATCGTGGCAGACTGGAGTTTTACCCGGACCTGGGGCAGCTGTTTTCACCCGTGTTGTGACCGACTTGTCTCGCCTAATCGCTTCTTATTCTGGCCCGGTAGCGACGCCGTCCTGGCTTTCCCTCCGTTCTGAAAGGCGCCCCCGGGCGGCCGAACGTTTTTGCAGTCTTTTGACCGACGTTCTGGCCATCGCGATTGCCGTCGGGCTCGGCTTGTTTCCGCGAAAGCCCCCGGTTTGACTGTTTACGCAGGAGTATACGCCTTGTGCTCGTGAAAGGCTGGATTTACTGGGTCGTCTTCTTGACTCTCAGCAACCTGTGGGTTGCTACGGTCGAGGCGACTTGATGCGCCTTCTCTCAGGTGTCGATGTTGCGAAGTCGCGCTGCGAACGTCTGTGAGGCCTTTTTCCTCGAGCTTCAACCTTTTTCTTTTCAAGTCCCTCCCGGATGAGATTTCTGTGTTATCTTCTACTACGAGTAAGAGTTTTTTCGCGCGCGGTGAGACGGGCACTCAGCGGTCGAAAGTTTTTTGCTCCTTCCAGAAAATATATGAGGTTGTTTGGGAACCTTGCCTCGCTGATCTTGGAACCGTCTCGAAGGTCAGTTCTTCCCTGTCCCCCCCGTCTCCCTGTCGCCTTCTCCTTCCTGACTTCCTTCCTTGATGACCCTTTCTGGCTTCGACGATGCTGCTTCCCGCCTAATTTCCCAGTTTCTCCCTTTTCGCGCCACGCGGGGCAAATATGAAGGAGCCCCTTGCTCTCTTTTTCCAGTTCGGTCTAATCGTCCGCACAGCATGACCAATCCTTCGTCGCCATTTCGGCAATTTCCCACCTGGTTTCCTTTCGCGCTTCCTGGCTTTGAAGTTTCTTTACTTTCCGACAGCGGCCAGTTTCCCCAAGGCGTGTGGTTTTTTCCTCGGGACTTCCCCGCTGAGCTTTCCCCCCTCACCACCGTGTTGCTTGTTACCTCGGGCCAACTCCCTGAACTCTCGGCTCTAAAAAGACTTCCAGATTTCTCCTCCCCTCTCCGAAGACAGCGAGGGAGCTCGTTTCTTTCCTCTTACTTTCCGCAGCCAGTACCCATTCGGCCGCCCAAACTTCTAGCTCCGGTTCCTACTTTTTTTTTTTGAGAGATGAGCGCCCCTGCGGGCGTGACCACCCCTCATTACGTGTTTTTCCACTTGAGACTGACACATTTTTCCAAAGTTTCTTGCAGAGGCAGACTTCTGTTTTGTATAGTTCATTTGTATATCTGATGTAAGGTACCGGTCACCCTGCTTTTTCCAATTCCCTCCCCTTGGCCTTTTGGAAGCTATGTTTTCCAGTCCGATCGTCCTTTTCAGACTGTTTCCTTTTGTCCTCTGCCGCAGTGGATGACCAAATCCTCTTCCTCCGACCCTTCTCGAAGTTCAATTTTGGTTCCAGTTTTGACTCTTTTGAACGTGCTTTGCGCCTCGTTCCAGACTTTCCTTCTTCCCTTCTCTCTTGATCTTCCCCTTTTCTTCGGGAGAAGCAAGAATTTCTGTCCCCTATGAGCGTGTTAATACCGCTCCCCATACCCGTCGCAGGGTCCCAGTCATAGTAGGCGTACATGGCCCTTCTTGAAGCTCCGCTTTCCCTCTTCTCTTACCCCTCCTTCTTCCTGAGAACTGCTCCCTAGCCCGGGGTTTCTCATCAAACCTCTCCAGTCAGATTTTTCTCTGCTCGCTCCCCCTTCTAGCGGACCAGTTGAGAATTCCCCTTATCATTGACGTGACGCAAATGATACCTCTTTCTGCTAAAAGAGGGTCCCCCCCCCAATGTGATCAACATCCGGTGTAAGGTCGCTGTTTTAATATCTCTCCTCCACTCCTTTTCCCGTTTCCCTAACTCAAGCAGACTTCCCTTGCCCTCCCTTTCAGTTTGTTTTTTTTTCGGACCCCTACTTCGATCTTACTGCACTGTTTTTTCCATCGACTTTCTCATTCCTCCCTAGAAGGACTGGCTCCTCAGCCTTATCCACAAGTCCTCCCTTCACCCTCGCCCTTGGTCCCCTATCACCCTTCGAAGTTTGCCTCCCTTTCCCTATATCCTTCCCCTTTGTGTCTTCCCACCCCTCTTTATGAACCTCTGTCCCTCGAGGTAATATTACCTTCTTTCCTTTTTCACGAAAGACAGAGTAAGATCAGAATTAGTGAGTTTTCTCCCTTCCCGTCAGTTACGTAGTTCCCCCATCCCGGACATAGCTCTTAGAGCTCCTGACCTTGCAAAGCTAAAATCTCTTGTCCCCTCCCTTCTTCCAGACGTGTGTCAATAGGTTCTTCCCTTCCAAGTTACTGACAAGAGAACCTCTTTCGTTGTTCCTTCTCCTTTCTCGGGTGGCCACCTCCTTTTCCCCGCTTATCCTCGCGTCCCTCGCGTTTCCTCCGGTTTTTCGCTATCCTTCCCTCGTTTCCCTCACCTCCGCGGACAACTCCTCTCCGTTCCGGCATCGATAAGTTTTACCAGACCGCAACTCCCTAATCCCCGCAGTCTTTTTATAACTTCTTTCCCCTTCCCCCCTCTTCCTGACCTTTCGCCCATTTTCTCCAGTCCTTCGGTCCGTTTCCCATGTCCACGTCCTCAACCAGAACCTGTCCCTCTTTCCCTCTACGATAGAACCCAGATAATTCAACTCCCTGTCGAGTATAGACTAGTCTTCTCGGGGAGTAGTTCTTTTCCGACAACCCTCCGGTCAGTTTTCTTTTTCAGCGCGGTTAAGATGTCTTTCCTCCCAGCCTCTATCCTCTTTTTTTTTTTCAATTGGTAAGACCCCCCTCTACAGGTCCCTCTCTTGGTTTGTCTTTCCCTTCTCAGGCCTTTCCTTCTTCCTTCGGCAGTCGGTTTGCGCTGATTTAGCTCCTCCTTTGTTAATCATTCTTTCCCTCCCCCCTTGACCCGCGCCGTGATCCGCCCAACAATCTCCCTCTGCTAGCTACCTTTCTTCCCTCAGTCTCCCTGTTTTCCGTATCTTGTGCTCACCGACTTCCTTCCTCCCTGCGATTCAGGAGGAAATCCTACGCCCAGCGTTCCTTCCCCCAAGTCGTCTCCACCCCCCCCCTTTGTCATCTTTATCCCTGTCCTCCCTCCCGCTGTCTTTTCCCTCCTGCTTTCGTCTTTTTTTTAGGGAGTGTACAGTCTTGCCTTAGAATGGGATGTACCGCGAGTTTCTGGTTTCCCTCGGCCTTTGGTTTTTTTCCCTCCGTCTATTTTTTTTCCCCCCTTTGTGTAGTCTCTCTTTTTTCCCCTCTCCTCCCCTCTTCCACCGATTAAACTCGTTGACATCGCCCAGCTGGCATTTTTCTTCTTCAGGACCCCTTCCCGTCCACCCCCCCCCCTCCCCGAATTCTATCGCCGACCCCCCAATCTATGTATTCCTTCCCTCCACTGGTTCTTTTCCTTTTTTAAGAGATAGTGGCGGGAGGAGGCGTCCCCCTTCCCCCGGTTTGTCGTTTTCTCCTCCTTCCACCGCCGTCCTGAACTCCCTAAGTTTGGCTCCTTTTTTTTGGAAAATTCGTGTTTTCCGAGGTTTCTTTTTTCGGGATCTTGTCTTTGACCCAGTCATGCGTTTAACCTCTCTTCCGCCTACGATTCGACCTTCAGTCCCCCCCCCTTCTCTTTCCACTCCATTCCCCTCTTGAAGGAACACCCCCCTACCTTTTCTATTCCTCACCGTTTTTCGCTTTATGACCGCGTTCTTTTTTCGTTTTTGCCTTCTTTCCCTTCGACGATCTCTCTTGTTTTTTAAACGAAACCATAGAATAATCTTGTTACACTACTCCCTCCTCCCTAACTACCAGATTAAGTTTTTTTTATACGACCCTCATTTACGTACCTTCTATGGGTAGTTTAGATTGGAACCCCTTTTTGTTTGTCCTTCGCTTAGTTTTTACCTTTTTATTCTAACTATTTTTCGGATGTGTCGTTTTCGGTTGTCCTTTTTCCTTCATCCCTCTTTAGTTTCCCCCCACCTGCTGCGTAGGACTGTTTTTGCGTTGAGGAGGTTTAGCAACCATTGCCGATGACTTCTTTTAGATTATTTTATTCCGTCTTTTCGGTTCCCTGATGGCCTTCTCCCGACCTCCGGAATTGAAGATCTTTTTAGTACTGTTTCCCCTCGCCATCTTGTCAAATGCTTATCTTTATTCTTTACTTCTTGTCTTCTAGAGGGTTACTTGGCCTTATTTCTTGGTTTGATGCAAAAGTTCGTGTCGCGGGGCGACCACGGTTTTCTTCTCTCCCGCTTCGATTCCTCCTCTTGCCCCCGAGCCCGGGAAAGACTTTTTTTTGAGGGCACTCCCCTACCTTCGGCCATCCCTTCCTCTTTTCTCCGCTTTATGAACCTTTAATGACCGATTTTTTAATCTCACCATCTTTTTTTTTCGGTTCTCTTTTTTCCCTCAAGCCAAGGTTTTGAAATGCTCGAGTCCTTCCTCTCTTTTTTTCTCCCAAGTCTGGCGTTACTTAGTACCCGGACCCCGATTTATTTTATTTTCCGGCTCCTTCCCCCCAAAACAGGGTAGGTCGGTCTAGTTCTTTCTCCCGCTTGCGTATCTCAATTCTTTGAGACTTTTTTTCCCTCCCTAGGATTCTGCTGTGATGGATTGCGGGTTTTTTTTCTGTTCTTCGTGTCTTTCACTCCCTTTCAACTCCGAAGAAGGAGTTGCGGGCAGTCTTGGCCGATTCCTATTTGCGGTCCCCCACCTTTGTGCTCTCCTGTAGTCTATAAGCGGTGGTGGTTATCTTTCTCTATTCCCCTATTACGTGAGTTTAGGGATAAGGGGCAACCTGCGCTCGCGCTCAGTTACCCCTCTCTTCCGCATTTTCCTTGGGAGCACTGAAACCCTCCCTGCGGATCGGTCGTCGTACTCGTCGGAATTTTTTCTTTCATGATAGAGGTTAGATGACAGAAAGCGCTCTTATCGGCAGTCCCCCTTCCCTTGCTTATTATGGAACGACAATGGTTTCCAGACTGATCTACTTCTCCTATTTCCTTGGATAACGTTGCAAGTACGTTCCACCATGGTTTCCTGGAAGGCAACGCATGTTTAGCAGCATTCGAGCGGTCTTTAGTTTTTTCTGAAGAGACCATTTGTGCGTTATGAATAACGCGGACCGCCGCTTGGGTCGATCGGCACCTCGGCATGGAATCCCTGATTGAGAGAAATAAGCACTTTTCGAGTTGCTATTGACAGCTGTTACATCTTAACTTACGTGCTCACCAATCCCTTGAACAGATTCTCGACCCTCGACGGACACTGCGATGGAGCCGGCGGATGTCCCTTACGTCTCAGTGGAAGCATCGTAAAATCGGGAGCGGTAGCGGCGCGCTCCTCCTTTCAGCCTCCGTTTTTTTTGAAGCGCTCTTTGCGTGCACCCTAATTATTTTCCCGTGTTCAATTGTAGTTCAGACATACGGTCGGCAATGTTCGTAGTCGCGTTGCCCAGGGATGATGGTGCGTTGTTGTAGCCTATCCTTCGGAACAATTTAAGAGAAAGACGGACTTGTGTCGATGTTGCCCCTGCTTCCCTTATTGCAGGTGCCGCTTCGGACCTACTTTTGGCGGTCCTTTGGTTCTCGTTATCTCCAAGTTGGTTTCAGCCAAACTCCGTCCACTGAGCGCGAAGGTAACAGTTTCGGCCCTTAATACCTCCGTTTTTTAACTTGCGGTTGCGATCTTTCCGGCACGAGCTCCTGTCTCTTGCGTCGGGACCTTTTCGTTTCCGGAGGATTAGGGTTTCCGCCTGAGCTTACTCTCTTCTTAATGGATACAGCTCAAGCTTTCCCTAGAAGCCCAAGCTAGTCCGTTCCCGAATTTGGACGCCGCTTAGGTTTCAGTTGTCCCTCAAGGATGAGGTTCCGAGCGCCTCGCGCAGCGGTGCCCTAAGAACTTTTTTAAGTCAATCGATGAGGACCTGTGCCTTTCCAACCTTCTCCTATCTCCTCGCCAGCCGCCTTACTAAACTGCGATTGAGTTGCTCCGAGATGTGCCCAAAGCAGCAGTCGCTGGTCGGGCCTGGTTGCTCATTTGAGACTTCCCTCGTTCACCCCGCACAAGCTCGCATGCCGGCAGGTCCTCCGCTTCGATTCTACGCATGGCACCTCCGTCGATTCCCCACGCGCAGATGGTGTATGACACTTAAGGCCCATCGCCTCCCAGTCGCCAGACTATTACGTCGACAGGTCCGTTCTTATCTCGACCCCCCCACAGTTCCCCCTGGTTAGTCGGCGAACCGTTTCAGAGATGATGTAGCTGTTGTTAGTCGCTTTGTTTTTTCTGCTTGTTTTTTGGAGTCCACGTTCCTTCTCCTTCGCGTCAGGTCTTTTTCCTTGCAGTAGGCGTGCCGCCCTGTCAGGATCGTTAGGCCAGCTCCTATAGATTTTTTTCTTAGACCGGCCTCGTTTTTCCGCGCCCACTCCGCAGTGAGCCGCAGCGCCTTCGTTTCCACGCTCAGCGTCGAGCAGAACTCTCTCCCTCAAGCCAAGTTCTTCCTCATCCAGGTCTCTTGGGTCCAAGCGTGACTTTGCACGCAGACTTTCCCCTGCTCCACTTCCCTCTTCCCGCTCCAGTCCCGCAGTGAGTCAACACCATCTCACGTCGGACGACGCCCGTGGTGGCATAAAAAGACCAGCGGTCCAAGAGCAGGGTTCCACTGACCGTTGATGTCGTCCCCCCGTCGGACTTTTCTCCCTGACTGCCGAAATAGTCCCTATGCCAAGTTCGCAGTCCGCCCAGGTCAAACTTAACCACCGTGCGGGCCCAAGACTCCTCACGACAGCGACGATCCGTCTAGTCTTTTTCTAGCCTTCCTTTGTTTGAGGTCGTCTTGTCAGAAAACATCATCGGGGCCGGGTTCTTCAGCGAGGCTTCCTCCGTCCCCTCGATCTCGATTAGCTCTTCTTTCAACCTCCGTCGGTTTTCCCCTCATCTTTTTGCTCTTCCTTCTTTTGTGGGATTCCTGTCTCTTGTGAAGTGAAGGATGCTCTAACGTTTCGGGCGTCGAGATCACGGACGAAGCGTGTTCATCCTTTTTTCCGCAACCTCCCCACGGAAAGGCCTCCTTACCCTCCCTTCCACCGATTCCTGCTTCCTGCAGTATGCCAGAGTTCGTTTTCCGGTACGCGTGTCCCCAGTCCTTACGAAACCCTCCTGAAATTTTAACCGAATTCGCCACGAGATTCTTTAGAAAGTAGACCCCCTTGGTCCCTAGTGATGCCCTTCTCCTTTCCCCGCAGCGTGGATTGTCGGTTATACTCCCTCGGCCCCGACGATGTGTGGACCTTGCTGGTCTGACGGTACAGCCACTGTATAGATGGGTGTACACTCCAGGTCCGGCCTGCGAACAATCTCCTCCTATCCCCCCCCAATCCCTTTTTTTTTGTCTGAGCTCTTCTTTCG
>Ga0179593_1555044_pt1 | contig 17810 bp, 21 predicted proteins | sample CZODoug2_1_08_16_FD_185931 | JGI IMG/M metagenome (GOLD analysis project Ga0179593, IMG submission 185931) | Vadose zone soil fungal communities from Angelo Coast Range Reserve, California, USA - CZODoug2_1_08_16fungal (PacBio error correction) | ecosystem: Environmental > Terrestrial > Soil >... | reverse complement strand
GTTAAGGAACCGTTTTGCTTCTGACCGCGTTTCCTTTGCGCTGACTCTCGTATGTTGCCCTCCGGCGGGAAGACTTACCCCCCTTTTTTTCTTTTAAACTCGGACGCGAGTTTATTTCTCCACCTTTTTCCCCCTGCTGGCGGGTATGTGTTTTTGTTTTTCCGACGTGTTTGAATGCCTCCCGCGACCGCCAACTCTCTCCCTTTTTTTTTTTAAGTTCTTTTCCCCCCTCTTCTTATTTCGTATAAAGCCCTCCCGACGTCAAAGATGAAGCAGTAAAAATATCTGGATCCTTTTTTTTCCCCTGGTCGAGTACTTCCTTGTGGGTGGAACCCCTTTTTTCCCAGGGTACTTCAGACTATGTGACTGCATTTCTTTCGAGTCACTCTTGTTTTTTACAGAAAATTAAGAAAGTCCAGACGGGTTGTGGTCGCCGTCAGCGGCTCTCCCCTTTCCCCCCACCCCGTTTTCCCCCCTCTCGAAGGTACCGATCTCCCCCCCCCCCTATCAAAGTTTCCCCGCCTGCAAGACTTCCGTATAATTACTCCTTGCCGATTGTTTTACAATTACGGATCTCCCCCCCCTCTTCTAATCTTTTCTTGACTCCCCAATTATTTCTTTCTCACGAAGCTCCAGCGTATAGGCACAATGGCAGTCATCATTTCTTCCAGGCCGGGCGTGAACGCCCACTGTCCGATCTTTTCCCCCTCCGGTATTTTCCCCGACCTCTCCAGACCCTGCCTCCCAACGTCAGGTGAGAGATCAGATAAAAGTATACAGCGGCTACTCAAGAATTGTAAGTTAGGCGTGACACAATTAACCGCCTAGCCTCCCTTCCCGATCGACCCCCTTTTTTCCACGAACCTGTACCATAGTTATGCAACTTCCCTGGTTCCTTGACAGCGACTCTGGGCTTCCCACCCCCCCTGGCCCGTTCTTTGCTTCCCTTTCCCCGAAGTTCCGTTCCTTTCCTCTTTCTCGATAAGTACTTGCTGATGAAAATCTTTCTTTCCCGTATGTCATTTTTTTTTCCCAAATTTCTCCCCCTTTGAAAGCCTGAGAAAGTTTCGTGGCTTCTTCCGTTACCTCCAATGATCCTAATTATTGAAACACGTTTTCCCAAATGGCCCACCTCCTGGCCTGTTTAAAAGCGTTCATGCGAGAAGCCAGCTCTCTTTCTCTACCCTTGCTTTTCTTCTCTTTTAAACTTTTTGTTTTCTTCCGTGAAGATCCTCTTTTTCGGGAATTTCATAATCCCACCACCGCAGTCAATTTGGCGCGACAAACGAAGGTCCCCCCAAACAACACCCCGATATCCTCCCTCCCCCCAATACCTTTTTCTTCTGGTTTGCAGTCCTTTTCTTTGATGCGTAATTCCTCAAGAAGGGGAAATCTGCTGAAAATTCTCACAATAGAACCCTTTGCCACGGTTAAGCTGAATCTTCCCCCCCCCCTTTGTAATCCCCCCCACTTTTGAACCAGCCTTTTCCCTTTGGTTAAAAATAACGACTTTGCGCAATGAAGCTATGTTAAGGCTCCACTTTCCTTTCCTCGCAACTTTTCTCCTGAAGTTGAACTTTCTACGTCACTTCCCCGGATGTCTCTATACTTTTTTTCCTCCCCCTTTTTTTGTTTCTAGATCCCCCCCCATCCTGGTTCTAATTGTATTTAACGTCTTAGAACTTTCTTTGCCAAGAGTTGGGGCTGGGAAATCCCGCGATAGCGCTCCTCCTTTCATTGTTTTTTTCCCCCCATGCTCGATCCTTTTTTTCGTTTTGTTTTTTACTTTTTTCCGTATGCACACTCTTATGGGCGATGCGTGTCCCATTTCCTCAAACTTATGAGTTTACTTTTCCTCTCAGAGTACTTCTTGCCCCCCTCCCCAGCTGCTCCCCCTATTGGGGGCTTTTCTTCCTCCTCTTGTTTTTTTCCGTCCCACTTACGGTCGGATTATTCTCAGTTGTTTTAGACTGGTATATCCTTCTCTCCTTCGGCTCAGTTAAAAACCTTCCCCTCTCGGCCGCCTCCCCCCCGGAGGTTTCGAATGGTTTCCCCCTCTCCCTTTTCTTCAACGATGACCAGCGGGTCCCCCGTTTTTACAGTGCGTTTAGATTCTTAGTCTCCTGACATTCATCTTGATCGGCACCCGGCGGACGATCTACGTGATTGGCACTCATTTCTTTTCCCCCTCAGCTCCCGATCTAAAATGCCGATAAATACCCCCCGCCCCCCCGCCCCCGACCCCCCTGTCCAGGGTATTGTCCCGGATTTTTGTCGCGACCCTAAGGATGTTTTTCTCTTTTTTAGCATAGTTTTAACTATCATCGCGATTTCTTTGATTCCTGTGAAATGTTTTTATAGCCTATCTTCTGGATTCTGATGGGCAGCCTTTACCTTCCCAGAAGTAGGGAGTAGTCGTTTTTTTCACTTGGAACAACCCCTCTCCCCTTCTCCGCTTTTCTTGAACTGCTCCTTCCAAGTACTTTCCCAGGTTGAGTCTAAGGACCCCTGCTGCGGTTCATACTGATTTTCCCTTCCCAATTTGTGTACTTTAAAACTTTTTGTCTAGATCGAGCAAGTTCGTTCCTTCCGCGCCCCTTCCCAGAAAGGCCAACTGCCATTGAGCGATCCTCTGGAGGCCCGGTATACGAAAGGACTGTCTTCTCTTGCGGGGATCTTTTCCTCTTTTCATGTTATCCTCCCTTTTTTTTAACTGTGATTCTCGTGACAAACCTGCTCACAGTTGGGGACCTTTTTGCTCCGTTCCCACAATCTTCGAGTTTGACGCTAAGCGCTCGTCGCAACCTCCCTTTCCCCCACACTTTTTCCTTTCTTACCCCACCCCTCTGGGGAGGCTCAGTTCAGCTCCGTTCCCCCGATCTCTCCCGTGTCCAGGCCTTTTTCCCTGGGGGTGGCTTTGACGTCTCTTTTCTTTATACCAAAATCTGTGCTGGGCATGTGCGTTTCGCCCATCCTCGCGCGTTCACCTCTGCCCGCCGGGTGCCTGCGTTGATGTGGCTTTTTCATCTTTCAGTTACCTTCCTCTTTTTTTTCGACTTCTTAAAGTTCCCTATTAATGTCAACTCTGCGAGTACTTTGCGGTCTCGGCAACCCGATGAACATTGCTTCTTTTCCATCCCCGACTCTCTAGCGAAAGAATTCCATTCCGTCTTCGAATGGCTCTCGTGACTTTTAAGTTCCACCCCTACATTCAATATTCGATCAATGCCCTAAGTTTGCTGCCGCATCGAGACCTTTTCCTTCTCCTTTGGATCAACTTTCCTTCCTCTGTCTATTAGATATACTTCCTTCGGAATATCGGGACTTATATATTTCTAAGATTCTTTTGCGCCTTTCTGAGCGCGCTTACCGTTTCTTTCCGCTGACTCCCAACACTTTGTCCCTTCCCTCCTCCTTGCCCAATTGATTTTCGGTTATCGCGATTTCCGTTAATCGGAGAAGGAGATTTTCTTTCTTGTTTTGGCCATTATTTTTAATCTGCGGCCGAGCATTCCCTTCCCTTAAGTCTCCTTTTTTGATTTTTCCGATCCCTTTTCCCCAACCGAGGCCCAAAAATTGTAGTTCAGACAGTCCAGGTATCGGCCCCTTTCGCTTCAAGATGCGGTTTGTTTGCCTAGAAGCTCGATGATCCTCCTTTTTCCTCTGCGGCCCCCACTGAGGCTCGTCGTTCATCAGCGGTAATGAGTCCTCTTCCAGAAGTTACTTTTATTCCTGAGCCCCCGTTTCATTCTCCCTTAGTGCTTAACATCCTAAACAGTTCCTCCCACCAACCACCCGCTTCGAGTTCTCGAACTTTTTTAGAAACATTCTCCTTTTGGAGAAATACCCCCCCCCTCCGATGTTCTCGTTCCGGCGAATCATGTGATTTTTAGAGACCGAGCCTTTCTTCCGCTGCTTGGTCGGCCTCTCTTTTGACTCGTCAATTTTTTGCCGGACTACCACTTTGACTGGTTCCTCCCAGCCTTCACGATGCTCTCAGTTTTTCCTCGATTGGTGGTTCCTGCCACCCGCATTCGATCCCCGGTCTTTATGCGCCTTCTCCCGCCCTATTCTCTTCTTCCCTCTCCCTGTTTTTGTTGTAGATATTGCGATTTAGCCCCTTTTTCTTCCCCTCCCTATGCTTTTCCGCGCACAATCTCGGTTGCCTTTCCAGTTCGATCTGGAGTCCCTTTCCCTCCCCCTTGAGAGTGGTATTTCCCGAGTTCCGCGAATGAAACTCGTGGATGTGCCTTTCCCCTCCACTGTTGCTCCCTCCCCCAAGAATCTTCCCCCTCTTCGCCAGGTTTCGCGATCACAAAAACCATTAGTCTTTTTTTTCGGGTTTCTTTCCTTCCCTTCGATTGCCGATCTGTTTCAGCTTTTCCCCCGTGAGCTTGCCCCCTTGTTTTTGGGACTGGTCTCTTTAGAGAGCTATACCCCTTCTGATTGATTTCCCCTGTGCGTTCCCAGCTTCCGAATAGCAACCGATGTTGATCCTGGCCCCCCCTACCCCTGCCCAGAATTTCACAGTCGTCGCATTTCTACCCAACTTAACTATGCCCCCCTTAATGCGACCTCGGATTTACCCCTCGGGGTGTCTCCCTGCGCGGGACTGTTGCAAAGCGATCTTTTCGTAGATTTATGCGGCTTAAAACCTCCCCTATGGAAAACAGACACTGCAACTCCCCCTTTCTTTCTGTCCCAACCGCTTTTCGTTGCTCTTGTGAAGACTTTTTGCTAGCTTTTTTCCCCCTTTGAAGAATGGAATTTACGGCCAACTCCTATCCTCCCTCAAGACCTCCCCGGCCAAACGCACCCGTTTTTCTTTTCCGCAAATTGACTTCTGATGACCCCCTTGATTAATCTATAAAGATTGATCTCTTAGCCCCCGATTCGGCTCCCCCCCCTTCTCGAATGACCCTCCTCTAGCTTTGATGCATCGGCCCCCCTTTCATCGCAGGTGACGTTCGCTTCTTCTTCCAATCGGCCATTTCTCCTGATCAGCGGATTTACGGAGCCAATTCGCCGAATTTTCTCTCCCTCTAGATATCTTCTCCCCTTTCTCCCGCTCGTCTCCTTTTGAATCAGTGCTACCTTACTGCGTTCTTTCCTTTACCGCCCACGGTAGTTCTGTCCACCCCGGCTCCAATGTCCTGACTCCCTACTTGAAACCTAAACCGAACGTCTCCCCACCGAGGCGAGCTGTCTTTTAAGCGAAGTTTGGATAAGAGATCCTCCCCCCCCTCCCCCGACCCCATTTTTTTATTCGTTCATGAAGCTCTTGACGTATAAAGAATTTTTTTGGTACACACCTTCTGGCCATGACGTTGGAAATTATCAAACTTGTATTCTTTTTCTCACAATTTGTTTTCCCATGGACCACCGGTGGTTCCTGTATTGTGAGCTTTTTCTCCGTCATTTCTTCTAAAGATTTCGTTTCAACGTGGGTACGCCGGTTTTCTTGTGTACCCCCTGCCCCTCCAGTCCTTTTTCCCCAAACTTCGTCCTCCGGATCGCTCGTCACCTTTTTTTCGCAACGGAAGTTTTTTTTTCCTTTGGCTCCTCCTTCCTGCGATCATTTCCTCTGTTTCCTGATCACCACCCGTCCCCTCGTCCCTTTCTTCCCCGGTCTTCCCCTGGAGGTTTTTCGAAAATGTCCTTTCTCTTTCCCTCGAGGTTCCCGAGCCCTTGTTTTGCCCCTGGTCCCTCACTTCCCTCTTCAAGACCGTGATCCCCATGCCTTCTCCCCCAAAGCGTGCGACACCTCATATTGGTTGCTTTCTCCCCCCCCCCTTATCCCAGACTTCCCCCCCTTTTAAGGGCCCCCCTCTTTTCTCCCGTCCTTCTCCACTTTCACATCCCCTCCCTCAGTATGCGCAGTTGAGTAGGTTTGTCTCTCCGCCTACTTAGGTCGTCCTCCCCTTCCGCTCCCGACCCTTTTCAGATTTCTTGTTTTCGCGGATTTTTATTTCCTTTTGATATGTCCCCTCGCTTTAGATGCATCCAATCCCAGTTAGCCTTCCCGTCTTTTTCCCCCCCTCGTCCCCGATTTCCGCTGCGGCACTTAGCGACATCCAGCTCCCCCTTTTTTTAACGTTTACCTTCCTAGCCTCGCCCACGTTTTAGCGAACCAAATCCAGGTTCACCCAATTTTTAGGCTGCTTCCTCTTCTCCAATCTTTTTTGTCTTTTTCCTCTGAAGATTTCCCCCGTTCGGCCTCTTCTTCTTGTAAGCCGCCACACTGGGCTAACAAGTCTCGACCGATTGCAAAACACTACCGAAGAGATCAGCCTCCCCCCCCTTCCCCTTTTCCGACCTCTCTTTCTTTTTTGCCGAAATGTCATTCCGCCAGCCGTTGGGTCCCTCTCTTCGAAACTCTACGTCACCCTATCCCACATCCCAAGCCCTAGCTTGAAGTCCATGCGAGGATATCCCCCACCACACAAGCGCCTGGTTTTTCCCAACAAGTCCAGCGTCCCCGCGCATGACGTTGTGCGACTTATTTCCCCTATCCCAGGTTTCTGTCCTCCCACCTCCTTATTTTCTTTCTTGAAATTGAGTCCCAACGGATGGTGTAACCCTTCCTTTTCATCCTACGCATGGTTGTTTTGACTTTTCCATCACTTGAAGTGTACCGTAGTCCTCTTGAACGTTTATGTTCACCTGTGCACCCGAGTTTTCCCTTCTTTGGTTTTACCCCCTTTTTCTGCTCCGTATACTATTTTTTTTACCCCCCTTCCTTTGTGCTTTCTTTCAGTCCCCTTTTGCGATCTTACCCGTCCTTGGATATTGTTTTGCGCTCCCGGCGAGTTTTTCTCCCCCCGTGATGTTTTCTGAACCGATCAAGGGTCATAACTCCCCTCCTTAGGACTTTGCTGCTTTGATACTTGACCGGCATTGTTTATGCCTCTTCTTTAGCCGCCCCCAGTTTTTTCCTTCTCCCTTTTTCGACTCTCCCCCCTTCTTTTTATCTTCACTTCTCCCCCCCCCAATTTTTCAACCTTCCTCCTGATCGGCTTTGTTTCCTTCTCGGGCCTTCGTTCCATTTTTGGCGAAGGCTCTACACCTTTTGTAAAGTTGCTCCCTTTCTGTCTTTTCTCCTGTTCCGATCTTTGCACTTTTTTTTGTTTCTCGACTATTGATGGTGCTATTCTTCTTGAAGCTACTACATCAAGTGTATCCTCCTTTTTCCAGTTATTGTTTCTTTCCCCCCCCCCCCCCCCGGCAGTCCCCCATGGAGGTATCATGGATGAAAGGGAGAATCGCTTTTAATGTGAAAATGTCTCTCCTTCATCCTTCCCGTGCCCCTCGTCTTTCTCCTTGGACCAATTCCTTTCCGTTCTTTAAGGAGAAGACTCCAGGCCTTGGCCCCATATCGGAGCCCTAGTTTTTTTTGTCTCTTTCTCGGCTGCTACTTTTCCTCCCCCGTTCCCTCGCCTTTTAGGGACCAGCGGTCCCAACGTGCACAGCCCTTGCGGTCTTTCTCTAGCCACTTTCCTCCCGTTCCCTCCTAACTGACGGCGATTTTTAGACCCGCTCCCTTCAAGTACCGGCGAACCGGCCCGCACTAGTATGCATTCTCCTTGTCTTTTCGTTTCTTCCCCTGAGCCCCCCTCCCCCCCCCCTCTTTGAACTGTCTCCGATAGATTTATTTCTCCTTTCCAACGAAGAATAGCACGTGTCATAACGACTCCGCGGTGACGATAACATAACTGATCTCCTTTCCCTTTGGTCCTTTATTTCCCGAAGTGGTACTCTTGTAAGATTTTTACGCACGTTTTCCCCTCACTGAATTCCGGTGTTTGATGGTTTTATCTATCAGCCTTCCCTTTTCCCCCCAGTCTTACCCCCCCTTTGATGGCCGTTCCTCTTAAGCATCCTACGACGCCGAAATACCTAAGCCCGGCGGCATGTTTAATTTTTTATCTTCCCGCTTTCTCCCCCCTCCCATCTTTTTTCTTTTTTCCCACATTCCCTCTTAACATTCAGTAAGCTTTCCCGTCTGAAGCGGGCCACCCCCTAAAGTATTTTACGTCCCTTTCTTCTCCGTATTTTCTACGCTCACGGAATCCCTCCTTTAATGCCCTTCGGATATTGACCCAACCTCGTCCAACCTTTTTCCTTTCCCGATGTTCCCCCCTTTTTTCCCAGATCTGCCCGACAGGGTTTGCTCGATGAGAGCAGTGCTTTCATCCGGTTTCGCATTGTTTCCTTCCTTTTTCTCTCTTGATCCCTATTCTCTCCTCCAGTCCCTTTCTCTTTTTTTGGGCGAGCTCCCTTATTCCCCGACTTTCGTGCGCCCACGACTATCGTCGTCTTCCCCACCACCACTCTCCGTGCCCCTCTTTCTTGCTTTTTTTGCATGGCTCCTCTATCTTCCGTTCTTTCGTAATTATTTGGAGTCGCGAGCCCGCATCCCATCCCCTTACGCTTTAACAATCTACAGGCCCAAAACAGCCCTACCATCCTCCTTTTTCTCTTCTTCTCCCTCTTTTTGTCAGGTTGTAGGTCCATGACATAGAATGTTCTCATTGCGTTTCCCCCTTTTGACGAGATTAGGTCCCTGACGCTGACTCATAAGCCTCCTCCTCCTGCCTTTTGTTTTCGTCTAGACGAACCCACCTAAGATTAGCACATTTTTCCAATTTAAGGTGCCCCCTGAACCTTAATCTAAGAACGAAAACCCGAGCTCAAACCCATCCCGACTCTATTGTTGTCTTTCCTTCGACTCCCTCCTCGAAGCATGGCATTTTTTCGTTGCGAGAGTTGAACCAAGAATACGCTTTGCTGTACATATCTGAGACTACCCCTCCCTCCACACTGATATCCTTTTTCCAGCCCTCCGTAGGTCTTCGCTGTTTTCTCACGAGATTTTTTTTTCACGCACAGCCCCCGATTGCCCGATTTTCTTCACCCTCAATATCTTCTTTTTTTCCCCCTCTTTTTGGTCCTCCGATTATTCACGTTCGTAATAGTTCTCGGATGCGTTTCCCTCGGTGTATCACGTACTCCTACTACTTAGTCCCTTCTCACACTTCTTGGTCTCTTCGGATCCCTGCTTCGACCCTCTCCCTAAGTTCTGATTGGCCTCTGCCCCCTGCTTCGCTCGTACCACCTCCTCCCCCCTTTCCGACCAATAATCAAAGCCCTTTGATTTATGTTTTTCTTGTTATCCACTTCAATTGGCTCGTTGCCTTGCCCGGTTTGTGATGACTCACTCCTTTATTCTGTTTCCTTGTCTCCCTTCTCCTCCCTTTCATCGTTATACCCTAGATCGATCAGAGTAAAACTAACCCGATTCTCGGGTCCGACTGCCCTGAGTCGTCCCTCGATTCCCCCCCCTTCTTTTTAAAAACTTTCTCTGTAGCGAGCTGATTACCTTTTGGTTTTTCGCGCGGCGTCCAGCGTCCCAGACCGCGGCCTCCCTGCAATCCTCCTCTCATTGCTGCTTCTTAGTCCTCCTGAATCTTGAAACGACCCTCTGCAGCTTCAAATTTAGTTTTTTTGGACAGCGCGTGGCCTATGTAACCGCTCTCCGTTCCTGACTGTTCCCCTCTCTCTTTTTCTAGCTTTTTCTCGGTGGAGGAGCCTTATCTAAGACACCCACATTTACAAAACCACCTGTAGACCCTAGCCGTGCGTCGCATTCCGATGATCCCTGCCTATCATGCTGTCTAGGTCTCCCCGACTTTACGTCTTTTCTCCCCTCTGATTAAAGTGTGGCTGTTCGAATAGCTTATCATTCCTCGTCCCGGATTCTGCAGAATAGCCTCTTCCTGGTCTGATCTCCCCTCTTACATAAGAACCGGAAATTAGCCTCTTGTACTGAATACTCATGGAAGTTTTACGTTGAAGTTCACCCCCAGTGTTCTCCTCGCGCTCTCTTCCCCTTAAGCCAAGCTACTTAAATGAATGTCATACAACGGGTATCACCCCTGACGGACGCCTCCCTGATCCACTCCTCCCACCTGACCTTTCTACTTACTGGTTTATTTCTGAGCCTTTTGAGAATACAGTTTCTCCTCAGCTATCGTTTTAAGCTCCTTTGCCTCCGATGGGGCTTCTCTATCCTAACCCCCTACCAATTTTTTTTCGTGAATGACTAGAAAGCGCCCCCAAACTGTTTTTACCCCTCGTGGGGGGCCCCCACATTTGACCCATTTCTTCTTCTTAGGTCCCCCTTCTGAATGGTTGGTACTAAGAAGGTCTAGTACGGTTGTCGCGCCCGCCCACGCGCCCTGTTACCAAACTTTCTTCACGGCCTAGCCCAGAGACCAAACGAATGCGGCACTTAATATGTCCTTCTGAGATTTTCTGCCGATTTTCTTCCTTTTATAACCAAGCGATTCCCTTTTCGTGACTTCCTTTTTCTCCCCCCTGCTATTGATCTGACAAAGTCCTTTTTTAGTTCTACAGACGGTGATATTGTCTCCGCATCCGGTCCCGGCCGCATGCGTGTTAAACTTCATTCTCCCCCTTTTCCCGACTCGCAAAAAAGTCCTGAGATTTGCAACACCCCTGAACAATGGATTCCTTTCCCCCCTCATCCGCTTTCCGCAGAGGGCACTTCCTTTTCTCCCTCACCCCCTGACCAAGCCCACTCCTCAAGAGGCGATGAACTTGGATACCTTCTTTTCCCCTTTTTCGTTCCGGTTTCGCTGGATTTAACCAAAAAAACAACCCCTCTTTTCCACGCCTTATTTCCTTTAAGCTTTACACATTATCAGATGACCCCCGAGCCCACCTCTCTACGCCGTTGCTCCGACATCTTCGCTGCGGCTACGATCTCGACCGACTCCTTTCCCCCAGTTTACCTGGAAGATAGTTGATTTAAAGATTGACAAAGCCTTTCCCCCTCCGACCCAAATTTTCTTTTGAGACTTTGTCCCCCTTTCTTCTGTCGTCTTTTACAGTCTTCTTCCTTTTTGGAGTTCGTGGCGAAGGAAATCCGGCCCGCTCTCCGCCTGCCCCTTTTCCCCCTAAACCGAAGCGCCCAAAAAAAACCTCTTTCTTTTTTTCCAAGCACATTTAGCAGAGCGTTCGTAATCCTCTTCCCAAGCCTGTACCAAAGATGCATGTTTTTCCCTCCTCCCCCTTTCCAGCGGCACGGTTTTTAAGCTTCATCTGCCCCCCCTTCTTTCTCCCAAAATAACCCTCCCTTAGCGTGCAGCCACCGAGTCGCCTTGCGATGAGAGTTTTCTTGCCCTTTGATCCCCTGTCGTGGTCCTCGTCCCCACTGTTCGAGTTTCCAAACGTCTTTCACCAAGTTTGATGGACGTACTCTCTCTCCCGAGCAGTTTGAGATACGGTCGTGATTTAATTCTACGGAGACTGCAGAGGAACGGACCTCCGTTTTTTTTGTTTTCAACTCGTTCGTTCTTCCCCTCCTGCTGCGACTATGTTTTTGGCACCACCGCTCCTTGTTGTGCGTCTGTCCCTTTTTTTTCTCCTTCTAGTTGTCCGATTCCTAGGTCTCTTGATTTGGTGTCCCCTTGTTATTCAGCGGTTCCACGTCGTGTTTTTTTGAAGGAAACTTTAATAGCTTTTAACCCCCCCTCCGGGGAACCCTTGGGTTTTTCAATGACTTTTTTTTTTTGGTATTTTCTTGCCTTGCATGCCGCTCAGTTTTTCTTCCCCTTTTTCTCTTGAGTTGAAACGGTCTATGGATAAGACCCCCTTTTAAATTTTCTCCGCCGAGCCACTTCTTCTTTAGCCCCCCGGTTGCTCGTCGCCTCCTCTTTTGAACTCTTTTTTTTATGCCCGGATCATTTCGATTCGATCTGATCTTGATTTCTGTCAAGGCTTTTTCCGTCTTTTCCTAAGATGGGAGGTTCTTTTAGTCTTTGCAGAGTGCAATTTGGACCTCCTCTTCGTCGCCCGAACTCCTTCTTCTGCTCGGAATTGGAGCTTAGATTCCTTTCTTCGGGGCGCATACCATTTTGATGCTCTTGTGGCTTTGGGAGGTATGATTCTGCCCCATTGCTTGTCTTTTCGCTGGCCTTTTCCCCCTCGGATCTAGCGGATTTTCTTCAGCCTCCAGTAATCTCCTTGATAGCTGGTGAACCAAACTTTTTTCTACTGCCCTTCTTTTTTGTCCGGTCCTGGGCTTGTTACTATGAAGACCGTCTTTGTCGGCCGTGTTTTTTTTCGTCGGGCCGATGCTTCCCCGGGAACTTTTTGCCTTCTTTTCCCTAGCAGCCCCGTCAGTTTTTTTTTTTTTTGCCCGGGATACGCTCCTTTGGTGGCCCCTAAAGTACCCGAATCCGGCGTTCAGCGCTTATTTACTCTCCCTTCTTGTCGTTGTTTTCGAGCGATTCGGCCTCGCAACTGTTGGTGTACCAGTTTTAAGAAGGAGGGACCCACCCCCTCCGTTGACCCCTTTCGTTCCTTCAGATTTTGCCGCCAGTCAGACCAGCTCATGGTGTTTTCGAAGACGTGCCAGTACTTCCTGTTAACCCCGAAGGTTTCTTTTTCCCCGACTTTGTTTTTTTCTTATTCTGCACGTCATCCCGTTCAAGGCATGGACCTTCCTCTTTTCTCTATTCGTGTCACTGATAAAAATAGCGTTTCTTCTTCCTTGTATTCTTCCTTGAGACTGCCCCCCTTCCCCCACCCCACGCTATCCACTCTGAATGGCGTTGTGCTCTCCTCCCCTTTTTTAAGTCCTTTCAAACTACATCCTTTTCGGATGCCCAGTAAGTTTTATAAGCCTTCCCTTGTTAAGGGACCTCTTCTTATTACTCTTGTTCCGGCAACGATTCTTCGCCTTTCTTCATCGGTTGAGACTTCCTTTAGTTTTCTTCCATTCGGCTTTCCATAGAATTTGGCCTCGACCTTAGCGAGAAAGTTTGTTCTGTGCTTTGATTTCTTTCTCAACCTTTCGAGCCCCCTTCACCTCTTGTTAAGTTCTCCTTTGCGGCACCGTTGTCTCGCGAGATTTTTTTTTTTTCTCGACTAGGTCCGCGACTCAGCGCATTGTGGCCTCTTCTCTTATTCGCTTCGCAGTTCACCCTTGATCTTACGTCGCCACCAGATTTTTTTCGCGCAAGCGCGCCGCCCTCCTCCCACGAGATCTTCTCCAAGACGCGGCCCACCTTGTCCCCTCCCGACGCGGAGCCCCCCCCCCCCCGCACCCCAACGGAAGCTTCTCGAGCATCACGCCCTCACTCACATTTTCTCACTCTTCAGACTATAGACGCGCACCAGCCACCGCGACCTCACCTCCAAAACAACGCGGTCGCAGATCCTCCTTCGCTGTTTTTTCTTCCAAGTGTTGCTGTGTTCCTGTGAAACTTGTTCCTCCCCCTTTTTCTCCCCTTTCTTCGTCTAGATAGCCTGGCGCCTCTAATCAGGTCTTCCTCTGCTTATGCTCGTCCCTATCATACCCAAGCTTTTTTCCCTCCCCCCAAACTTCACCCATCGACGCAAGTGAAAAATCCCCCCCTCTTCATCCCCCAGAAGTAGTTTTTTCTTCCCCCCACCTCCTACCTTTTTCCTGCCTTGTGATGATATTTTCGCAGAGACCCCTACTGATGCTGAGATTGATTGAGATAGGTCCTTCCTCTCCTCCAGTCCGACTTTGCTTCCCCTTTTTGTCTTCCAAAGTTTCCTCCTCACCCCTCTTCGGTCTTTTCCCCCAGTCTATTTGGAGACGGAACTGCAAAGCGGACTTTATCTCGAGAGCTTCTTTGTTGGTTCGTCTTTTCCTCCGCCGATTCCAGCCTTCTGGTATTTCTCTCTTCCCCCCCTGCGCCCCCCCCTGTTTTTTCTAGAGTCGAGGATCCCTCCATGAATGGATTTTTTTTCTTTTTCTGTCCGCCCCCCCGCTGCTTCCTCCTTCCCTCCCCCCCCGGGCTCCTGTCCCCCCCTCCCCCACTCTCGGGGGAATCCTGTTCTCCCCTTTAATTAATAAAGGATTTCAGGCTTTCCCCTACACTCCTCCCCCCCTCCTCTTCCTTCTCTTTTCTCTTTCTTTCCAGGATAGGGTCTTATACCCTTTTCCTCTTTTTGTCCTGATTGCTAACCCTTTGTTCTTTTTTGTCCTTATCTTTCCCCCCGGCCCTTAACTTTTCCCTCAGACCCTCCCTACCCCCTCCTCCCTCTCTTTTGCCTTCTTGAATGAATGTCGGCTCTGTCGTCCGTCTCATTTCCAGACTCCCCCCTCTCTCCCTACCCCCCCCCTCCTCCTCCTTTGACCTTTTCTTTTTCTGAACTACAAGAGCTCGGGCTTGACAGAGAGCTAGGCGGCGCCAGCTTTCCTCAAATAATGGGCAAACTATGTTGATCGCTATGTCCCTCCTCCTCCTCCTACCCCCGTCCAGCGGTCTGACTGGGACTGAACCTTTCCTCCTCCTTTCCCGCTCCTCCCCCTTTTCTCTTTTTTGGCCCTGGCCTAGAAGACAAACGACTCTTTCGCACATCCTCTTTGCGCCCCCCTGATGATCTCCTCATTCAGACTGTAATATCCCTCTCCTTTTTTTCTTTGTCCCCCCTCCCTCTTCCCGCCTCTGCCTGAGGAGTTGAGAATTCTTCGATAGTGGGTTCATATCTCTCTGTCCACAATAGACCTGTCGCTTACTCGCGAGTTTCCTTTTCTCTCCCTTTTCTCCTTTACCTAAGAAGGCCTCTTCCTAAACTTTCCCCCTCTTTCCCAAGTAAAGATCGCCGCAGGCTAAGAATCTTTCCTGAACCGCGGTTACTGGCGCTTCTATATTCGCGAGTAAGGGTGATGCACGGACGGTTTTCCAAGAGACCCCAAACCTTGAGTTCGTTTCCCACCGACGGCCCGTTGATACTAAATTCCACCTTGCTCTTTCTTGTTTATTTCCGTTTTGGAGTTACGTGATCAGGGAGTACCCCCCTTACGCAACCGACCCCATTCTTTTAAGCATTTTGTATTTCCCCCTACCTTTTTCCGTTTTCCCCCCCCTTTTCAAGGGCTTACGTTGGAAATTTTTTTCCCCCATTTTTACTCATCCCTTCGCGGTGACACATGGACAAGTTCCCTATTTTCTTCTTAGCTTCCTGAGGATGGTTTATGTTGGTAAGATTTCTCCGGGTTTTCTTTCCTCCGCCATCGCCCGCAATGCCCAGCGGAGCTATATCAAAGAGACTTCCTGATCATTGGAGCTCGCCCTCGTTCTACCATGGGGCCTCAGCATCCTTCCCTTTGCTGGGTTGCTCGGCTCGCCACACGATCGGCCCCTTAGACTATCAGGGATGACCTTCCCTTCTGTATTTTCTTTTGGTCCCTGACCTCGCGTTCCCTACAGCGGCTCTCCATCCTCGTAGCAGAACTTCCGCAAGGATTACCGACTTTTCTTCCGCCTTAGCTCCCAGTAAAACGCATTTTTGACTCCTCTTAGATTGTTCCAATCCCCACGGCCACTCTGGAACTTCAGATGCCTTATCCATCAAATCCGCTCCCCTAAGCAGGGATCATCCTTAATATACCTTCCAATTTCTCCCCTGATCTCTTTGCCTAGGTCTCTTCTAGCCCCATCTTATTTAGCCCCTTCGCAAGACCGTTCGAGTCAGTGAATTAAGCTTATTTACTACTCTCGAACTATGTTCTCTTAATCTAGTCATGAACCCCCATTCGCATCCGTCGCTCCCTTCTTCACGAGTCCCAGACAGTAATTTTTTTCCGAGCTGCCGAAGACTAGACACTCTTGTCTGAACCCCCCCCCCTTTTGCCCCCCCCACCCCTGCCGCCTTCGCCGGTTCCCAATCTGGCAGCGACCGAGCCGCCGACCCCCCCGAACAATCTCAAAAGCGGCCGTTGCCCCCCTTTTTTTTTGTCGGTCTCCCGTTCCTCCTCCCCTATTCCCCTTCTGACTCTACCGGTGTGACACGGGGACTTGCCAAACTGCCGCGCCAAGGCGTCCATCTTTTTCAACCATGCGCTCTCGCAAGACCAATACTTGCGCCGAGCTGTTTTTTGTTATGCCTCCCTCGCCCCTGTACCAGCCCCCCGTTTGCGAAAATCGGCTGCTGAACACCACAATAGCCCAATTCCCCGTATCGGCAAAAAGCGCTTTCCTACCCCCCCCTTTTCCCCCCGCTCCCCTTTCCTCGTTGTGATCCCCCCACAGTCCAGTCTTTGCTGCTCCGCAGAGCATTCTTTCCGCAACCCCGTTTTATCGGTATAAGGTCCTTCCTCCGTAATCCTTTTCCTCCTCCTCTGTTGTTTTTTGCTTCTATTATTTCCCGTGACCCAGAACTTCCCCTTTCAATTCTCGGACCGTTGCGATTCCCTTTACCAGTGTGTATGGGAAACGCCAGCGTCATGAGAAAATGCTCGTTCCGTTGCCTAGGATGTTTCTAGTCAGTTTTGCGTTTCACGCTTAACCGTGTTTATTTGCATTTTTTACCTTCTTTCTTTTCAGCTCCTATTTTCAACCCTTCTTTTCTTGCTATTATCAGAGCTTCTTTCCCCGAACCATTCGTCCCCCCAACATTTCTTTGCGTACCTTAGATTTTTTGTGCATTAGGTTTGGTGGCGAATTTGCAGTTCTAGACGCCTTTCTTTCCCGGATTTCTTTTTTTCTTCACTCCACGTTATAGACTTAGTTTCAGACCCCCCAACGTTCTAACGGCTCTCCCGCTCAACTTTGATGGCCGGTGCGATTTTTCTCGGCTCGTTCGCACAGATTGACAGGGCTACTCGGGCCCCCAGTTTCCACTTTAATGGAAGTCTTTTCTGCATCTTCGTATTCGCAGCGCTTTTGATAGTTTATGCCGTGATCGGGATGCCCTGATTTCGTACTCTCCCTCTTTTCTTTTTTTTTTCCGTTTAGATCCGCAGCCGCTCCCCTCCCCTTCTCGAGTTGCAGCCCAGCATCCTGTCAAGGTCTGTTAGGAGAAGCGACCTACGGCTCGCTTCTTGCATCCCCTAAACTGGTCATCGTTTCCTCCCTATTTGCTTTTTTTTATTCGTGAAAGCTTGTCGTCCAGGAAGTTCTCTTTTAGGGATTTTGATGGGCCAAGTTAACAGTTGGTAGTTTTAGCCGCTGGTCTTGCCCCCCAATACGGGCCAGTCCACTGCGTTGAGCTGGTTCCTTGACTGAGGAAGCCCTGTCTTTACAATTTTGTTTTTTCGGGCTTGGTGCGGGCTCGATTTGTTCTTCTCCCGTCCTTTTTTCCTATGGACCTTTATGCGAGGGCCGTTAACGACCCTTTTTGCCCCTTACATCACGACTTATCCCAGTGGTTATCTGAAAGGCAACATCCAGTAGTCTCCCAAAGTTCATGCGGAATGAGTCCCCTGGAGTTATCCCCGGTGCGTTTTTTGTGGTTCTTTCTTCGATTCCGTTCTTTCGTCTCCCCTGTTTGTGGTACTTTCCGCGAGGATGGACGTTTCCTCAAAACCCCCCGAGTCTTCCCACGTTCTTTGACTATCAGAGGTCCCTCCTTCCTACAAGCCTCAGCTGGAGATAGAAATTTTTTTGCAAAGATAGCATCAAAATTGGTAAGTTTTAAAAAATGAGGTTTCTTCTGACCTCCGCTCCCTTGGAGATAGTCAGTAGTTCTTTCGTCATCCGTCCAAGTAATTGCCGGCCGTGGGAGGTTTTTTAGACAATTCGGCCAACTCGCTTTGCCCAAACGATCAGTCTTTTCTTCTTCCCCCTTTAGTTTCAGCATTCAGAATCCGGAACGGAAAAAACCTTACAGCACTTTTGAATGCGGCATGTGTACTTTAGCTCTTTCTTCCATATCCCCCTTCCCCTCAGTTTGAAAGAGGGGGGGGTCGGACACCCCTTTAATCCGTCCATGATAAGCATCAGGCTTTTTATGACGTTAAGGCGTCG
>Ga0179593_1527390_pt1 | contig 17810 bp, 10 predicted proteins | sample CZODoug2_1_08_16_FD_185931 | JGI IMG/M metagenome (GOLD analysis project Ga0179593, IMG submission 185931) | Vadose zone soil fungal communities from Angelo Coast Range Reserve, California, USA - CZODoug2_1_08_16fungal (PacBio error correction) | ecosystem: Environmental > Terrestrial > Soil >... | reverse complement strand
ATTTTTTTTTTTTTCTGTTTTTTTTTTTTTTGTTTCGGTGAGAAAATTTTCTTAACTCCTCACCTCGTGCCGTCTGCTCCCAGATAAGGCGGAGTAAAAATACTCCTTCCATTTTCCCTCGTCGGGGTGAGAGATTCTTGGCCTTTTTTGTCTCTCTCCCTTTTGATCTCTTCTTACTCTTGCAGTATTTTTTCTTAATTCTTCTTTCTTCTTGTCTTTGATGCGGGGATTCAATCTCCTCCTTTTTGAATCGATTATCTTCATCTTTTTGCGATAGTGGTCTTATAGACTTTTTCTTCTCATTTAGGGTCTTTGACTCCTCTTTTGAGGCTTCTAGTTGTTAGCTCCTCTTTATTATCACCTAATCGTGTCCTTCCTAACGCTCTAATTGGAAGCTGGTTGATTTCAAGAAGAAGTTTCGGTCCCTTCCTTCCTTTCTGCAAAATAAAAGAACTTGGGACGGACGGAAGCCCCACTTTTTTGTCCCGCCGAATAGGGCTCCTTTCTCATCAGTGGAAGGAGTCTAGCTTTCTCCCTTGACCCCGTAGGGTGTTGTTAGCCATCTACCCATGCGGTTAATCATTTCTATTTACTCTCTTTTCTCCCTACCCCCCCCTTGATCTGGAGTGGGAATTTGGTAAACTTCTCTACTAAACAGATGCAGGTTGCTCCCTTTTCCGTCTTTTCACTTCTGACTGTACGACTTCACACTTCGTGGACACCGACCATCCCTTTAGTAGAATATCTGCCTTGAAGGCGAAAGCTCCATTTTGCGTTCTGACAAGCACCGAATGAATCTTGGTGTGTCCCCTCCTGCAGGTTAGTGTTGTACGCTTTTGGAAAGGAAACTTCTGTAACCGATTTTAGAACCCATCGAGTCGGCCCTTCGACCCTCCCCAGAAGACGCACGTGTTCCCCCCCGTGCATCCTCATCTCGTAATCTCGCGATCTTGACCCAAAGTGATTATCTTCAAGGGGTTGCTGGGAGAACCTTTGGTGAAGTGTTCCGGTCTTTTGACGACCCCACCCGTGGAATTACAACCCAGCCCCACCCTCTTTTAACGATTTCGTCTACCTTGCAGGGGAACCTTACCCCATCTCTCCCCTCACCCCTCTTTTTGTCAGTGATCCTGCTGTATTTCTTACTCCGTAGCCGGTTGCTTCTTTGGGCCCTGACATTCCTTGATGTCTGCGTTTCTCAATCTCCCCCCTCCTTTCTTTTTTTCATACAGGCTCTTAATTACTTCCACATGTTTTTCAGCCGTCTTCTTCTTTACTGTTTCTGAAGCTCCTGTCCGAGGTATGAGGAACGTCATCCCATCAAGGGACTCTGACCCGGCTCTGCCCGGCTCTCTCTGCGAGCCTGGTAGACAGCGGCCCACGGACACCCTCTTACCCCTTTCCTTACCCCCGCACTCTCGGAAGGCCCCGATACCTTCCCCATTTTTTCTACACGATCCGAATCTGATCTCTTTTTCTTTCCGTTGTTTTTTTTTTGCTTTCATCTTAGGATCGTTATTCCTGAGTTCCCAAGCTTACTGCCCTTTGGAGGTTCTGCAGGTGTAGTATTTTCTTTTTTTAGTTTTAGCTAAAGTCGAGCTTTAACCTCGATAATCCCTCCCTTGATGCTAGGTCTTTTCATTCCTTCCCCAAACGCATCTCGTCCTCTTTTTCCAAACAGAGTTTTAGAAGGAGTTTCAACGTCTTTCTTCTCCTTCCTTTCCGCGTATGAAAAAGACGAACGAATCCTGTCTCTCGTCCTTTTTCCCCCAGCCTTTCCTTCATGACCGCATGATGACCCTCAGACAGGCAGATCCTGCAGGTTCATCCAGCATTCGTTTATAACTTTTCGAATTGCTGGAATTGGGGACGTTCCCGGCTAGGCTCGGTCGGTTCGGGGGGGGCGGTTCCCAACTTTGGGGTTGGATAGTTCGTCCCTCTCAAACTTCATGCAGTCGCCCAGCGCCACCTCTCTTTTGGAAATCCGCCTCCTTAATTTTTTCCAGCTTCTTCGCTCCGAGACTTTTAGACGAGAACGATCTTAGTTTTTCCCTTTTTTTTTGGCTCTTCTTGTGCCAGACCGCGTTACCTGTCGTCTTCTCGCAGTAGATGTTTTCGTTAACCGTCTTCCCCAACCTAATTGTATGAATATTGCCCTTTCCCGCCACAGATGACAGTAGATTGTTCCTTTCGCCGCTGAATGAGAGCCCCGCGCTCAGATCACGGCGCATTATTTCGCCCCCTGGCGGTCCTTTCTTTACATTAAAGGCGTCTTCTCCCCAGGCAGTTGATGTTTTAATCGGAACTAGTTTACTATCCCATCTCATTTAAGACGAATTCCTTGCCTCAGGGACGCCATGCGCTCTCTTTGCTGTAAACCCACGTGTTTTTTCGACGGACAGTTCCTTTCTTTGCCCCCTAGCGAGTAGATCCCAAGTAATACGTTTTTCAAGTTTTCTTCTCAATTGCTCTTTTGTCTTTTTGCAAGTTTTCCCAATTATGATTTGCCTTCGGTGCCCCAGTGAAAGATTGTTGTCATGTCTGCCACTATATTTTGGCTTCACCCTCGAAGGCACCTCCCACCCCCGTCCTTCTTTCGTTGAGCCTTTAACTGAGCGTTTCCACTTCTCCCCCCGAATCCTCCCCTGCAAGATGTAGAGTATCCCCTTGCTTTTTATCGCGAGGGAACTCCATACCGACTTAAGAAGCTCCGGAGAATTCCGCAATCTCTAATTTTCATGTCTGACGGGGCGGATCGCGTCAACCTCCTTTTTTCGTGCTCATCTTCCCCCATCTTTTCTTTGAAAGAACTGTGTTTTCATTGGTCCTCCCCCTCCTCTCTTTCTTCCGAGTTGCGCGGAGCCGCCCTTTGAGTGACGTGCATGTGCTTTCCCGCTCACTCTTGCTACCCCTCAGGGACTGATTCGGTCCTCCCGTTCTTCACCACGCTTGCCCGACAATTTTTCAATTCCTTTTCACTCTCCCCGCCCTGCTAAAGCGGAGCTATGGAGGTATGATTCCCCTTTTCATAACGTCACCGTAAGTCTAAAACTCCGTTTTAGCGGACGTACACTGTATTGGCATAAGTCTGATCCTCAGAATAACATTCCAGTGCCTTCCCTCTTCTCTGACGCACGTTTGGTTCCTTTGGCAAAGCCTGCCGCAGCTTGTTTTTTACTTTTTCGTTTCTCTATCAACAATAATTCTTCCTTCGGTTGTACTTCCCCGATTTCGATGGCCCCGACATGGTCCTTTTCAAGGCATGATGGTTGCCCCGGATCCATCGTGCACTGCTGACCCCTCGTTGAAGTGTTGCCCGTTGACAATCTTCAAGTCCCTATTTCGCTGGAACATATTGTCCGCTAGAAACCCTCTAGTGGTAGTGATCTTTTACGCACTCTTTCTTCCCCCCCTCACAAGCACGGGATTCTTGTGGATGGCGCGCAATCGTGGTATCGAGTGTCCTCCTACACCCCACTTGAAACCTGTACTTCGTCAGATCTCGAGCTTTCCTTTTCGTTGCGGGACTGGATCCGGAGGATTCGTCCCTATCTCCCCATTCCTTGAACCCCACAGAAAGGATACGTAGGCCTGGGATCGCTTACCCGAGACCGGTGTTCATTCCCCAATTTTACTTCGCGGATCAACACGTCTTTAGCCCTTAGTTTCTGTAATGATGAACCAACAGTGCGGCCCCGGCCGTGTCTTTCAGCTAGGACCTACAACCTCCTTTTCTTTTCTATGCAGGGCCCTGTTCTTCACTCTTCTTTTCCATCTTTTGTTGTTGTCGTTCCTAGGGAAGCCCCCCCTTTTACCCTCAGTTCAGAAGGTATATCTTTAGGTGTACTTCAGACCTTCCGCCCCTTGTGTCGCCGTTTAAGCAGTACATAAGTTGACAATTCTCCTGTTTCGGAACGACAACAAAGGATTTTGCTCTCCCCGGTCTCGGGCTTCAGCAGCCGCAGTCTCATCACCTCCCGTTGTTTGTCCCGGTTAATCTTTCTTTACATCCGAAAAGCAAGCCCAAGTCCCCCCTTGGCGCGTTGGCGTCCCGATACGACCCCTTTTCTGCAGCGTCTTTTCACGTTTGTCCTTATCGATTTACAAGTAACCTTTCTCCCCCCGCACTACCCAGCCTCTGTTTCTTTTTTGGGTTTTTGCAAGATAAGAGACGAACATACTTAACCCGACCCACTCCCATTTCGATGTGCACCAGCCTTGACCGCCAAGCTCTAATTCAAGTGCCCTGAGTTATTCCCCCTCCTCCTAAGAAAGCGACCTGCTTCTTCCTCCAAGGGGTCCCTCTTCCACATCGATTTGATATCGGTATGGGACTTCGGAGGCAACCTTCTCCCTGAATTCCCGAATGAATATCTCTTTATCTAATTGGCCCCCAAACCAGCTTCATCTTAGCTCTTCTCCCCGGAATTTCCCACAAGTACGCGGCCCTCTTTTTAGACTAAAATCAGCGTCCCTATTTGGAGATTCGAGACTTGTCCTACCCCCCCCCCCCCCTCTCTACCCGCTCCAAAATTTTCACGTCCCTACCTCCTCTGTGACCGGATCATCCACTACCCCACCCACTCATGACCTGTTTAGATAGAGTGTGTCCTTTGAACGTTGATCAACTGAGCGATGCCTTTTTTTATCTGTCGGGGCGACCATATCCATTACGGTGCCATTACGGAGCCACCCCCCCGCCCCACATGGCGAACGGCTCCTTCGCTCTTTTGCGTCAGTCCAACGAAGTGAACCACGAGTAGGTTCTTGGGATGAGATCGTAAGGCTATATCGTAAGGTTAATCGCTACTCCCTCACCAAGAAATGACGGTATTTTCGTCCCATATTTCTTTTCTTCGATCGAGGCGTTGATTCTTGTTCCCGCTCTTCCGACTGAGATCACGGTTATAGCTATATTGATTTTGCGGGGATACCTTGTTCCTTTCCCCCCACCTCAGTTTCTCCCTTTGAATCGGTTTCTTTGTCTTCGGTTTCTTTCTTAGGCCTCTGTGTCGAATCATACTACCTTAAAGTAAGAATATTGGACAGGCTTCCTCCCCTTGCGGCTTGGTTAGCTCAAGTAGCGATTCTGGCCCCAAATGGTGTCGTACACCCCTTCAACCCTGGGCTACGTGAATGGTTCCGACCCAATTTTCTTAGTCATTAATGGGGCTTGATTCGCTTCTTTCTCGAAACAGATGTTTTGCTTTTCCTCATCAAAGCGCTTTAGCCTTCTCCCATGTTATCGGGCTTTCGGTGATTTCCCTGTTTATTCCTTTGACCATTGCCCTGCCTAGTTCTTTCTGTCAGGGGATTTTCGCCATTTGCTCTGAAGCCTTCTTTCCGACCGACGCCCAGTTGGAGATCTTTCGGACGTCGAAGATCTGACGTTGAATGAGACAGCTTCTCGGAGAGGAGTGGACACTCCCCCAGCCCTGCCTCGTGGGCCTGTGTTTTTCCGATCACTGCCTAGGAATCGTATTTCCTCGGTTAGGCCCCCGTCCACAAGCCATTTAAGCGATGTGAACAGTCTCTTTTTTTCTGTTCCGCCTTGCCGCCAGATGCATGCACGTGCAGATCAGGCCCCAAGCGCGTCACTATCTCTTCCCCCGGCCCGGAGGCTGATTTCAGGGGGACTTGCCCCCATGATTTGTGTGAAGGATGGCTGGTTCCCAACCTGCGCGGGAATTACCCCCCTCACCACAACCGAACGGTCCCCCCCACCTTAGCTTGCCCTTCAATGGAAAGGGTTCCAAGGCTCCGTTATCCCTATTTTTTTCTAGTGATGCGCTTTGCTGAATACGGCCCCCGTTTCCCCTGGTGCACTTTTTTGCGGGTTCAAATTTTCCCGACGTTCTTTCCTTCGGGGCCTTTAGACAGAACAGACATGGTCTTCGCATCTCCCGATGAATACTTCCTGACCGCTGACTTTCCCCCGAAGTTCGCCAATAATTTGGCCTATGCCCCCCTTCCGAACTTTTTGCCTTAAATGCAGTAGCCCGTCCTCGGGATAGGTTCTAGATGTTGGACCTTTCTTGACTTTTGAACCTACTCTGTGCCAGAAACGGTAAACACCCCCTCGATCCTGACGATCCCCCGCCACCCCTGCTCTCCTCCTTGAGAATCATAGATTGAACAGATCCGTTTAAGCTGATCTCTCTACTCCTTTTTTTACTAGGTGCTCGTGAATACGCTTTCTCCTACTAGCTTCCCGCATTTTAGAGTGAGGTTTTGAGATTTTTGTAGGTATCCGTCTTTCAGTCTTTTCTCTAGGTTAATAAGTTCTGCCACCGGTCCCCTCCCTCCCCGCTCAATGGTTTATCTGTAGGTCTCCGTACCCCAATCCTTAGCTTCGATGGACTTTTGAAAAAGTAGTAGGACTCCGGCTTCCGTCACTTTAATTTTGCACTTCCTTCATGAATTGAATCCCTTATGGCGGTTATTCCGGCCATGCAAAAGGCTATGATCTTGGGGAACCATCACTAAAACAGGCGACCGGTCCTTTCTTCCTCCCCTCTCTGCAACTTCGCGCAAGAGGTTTTTACTAAACTTTTTTTTTTTTTTCCCGGCCGTTCTACCAGTAAAGTCGCCGAGTTTCCCCCCTGGTATGTGGGGGTAGGGTAATTCCTCGCAGGTGGCTCACATCCCATGGAGAGCTCCTGCCCATGGTTTCCCCCCTCAGCTAATTGCAGGTCCCTCCCTCTGAATCTTTTGATCTTATATGCCCATGCTCACTTCTGCCGGCGTTAAAATGTCCATCGTAGCCGCTGTTTTCATGACACTTTATAGAATATCCCTTCCCGTATAAACCGTCCAACCTTTTTTTTTAGCCGTGATCGTGAACCTCCCTACATGAACTCAGTGGGGTCATAATTGTCCTTCCGAGTTCCCTTTTCAAACGTTGCAGATCTTTTCGCCTCTCTTGCTCCCACGTTGCGGATGCGTCTTCCAGGGCGGAGGAGTGCCCCTTACTTAATAAGGCAAGATCCCTTCTGTACTTTCAGGCCTAAGTTCCCCTTCATGCCGCCGAATCATGTCATTTCCTATCCAATGAAGTCGCCGTCGCACTGTCCCGTTTTGCTACTTGATTACCCCCCTCCCTAGCTGGGACGACCGCCGCGGCTCCCAGGATTTTCCCTCTGGAGACCAATTGTCTTCTTCCATCTCATGCGTGCCCTGTGGAGCATGTTTCGACCCACAATTTTATTTTTTTCCCCCCTGCCTCTCGCTAGAACACCCTCCTGCCCTCAGATTGTCGTCATGGCCTTGCTTCTCCTTGCTAGCCGCGGCTGCTGCCCACCTTGCCTGAGTGCCCCCGAATTCTCTTTGGAGCCGCCCATGGAGACTTTCTCTCCTCCCTCACCATCGCAAACGCAAGCCGCTTTCTCCGCCGATTCCTTTGTGATTCAAGAGGTTGAGAATTCGGACGGAATCTTAGGCCGAGTCCCCGAATCTCTCCCCCCTTCATCTCTTCTGCGGCTGACTCGCTTCACCCTTTGACTCCGTCTTTTTCTCTCGACTCAATACCCAGCCTTGTGATGCAAGCCTGGCCCCGCGAGCCTAGGAGAGCGTCCCCCTTAGTTCAGCCAGCAGTTTCTTTAAGAAGGTGATATCAGTTCCTTGGTCCCCTTTTACTGCTTTTCAGATGGTCGCCCGTACCTCCTAATGGACAAGCACAGGGCGACGCTCCGGTTCGAGTGTAAAATATAACCAAGAGCTCGGGAGCCCATTACCTTTTCATTTGAGTGATACGGTTCCAGATCACGTCACCTGCGTTCCTAGTTCCGTTTGGGTGAGGCTTATCCAGTATTTTCCCCCCGGCGCCAGAAATAACCTGTTTTCTCTGCTCCTTCTAATGATATCAGGAGTACGTTTGGTTCTTTTGACAGAGTACTGATCGCACCGCTGGTTTGGGCCCCTTTTTGGTCCCAGTCCCAACCCTCCTAGCAATTAGGTGCCTTTTCATAGAGCTTCCATACTCAAGGACACTGGTTGCGCCAAGTTTTTACCGCATAGCTCGGGAATTTTCGCGGCGGCCCCACTCCCTGTACCTTACCCGAATTTGGCCTGATGGGTGCGTGCAATCCACCCCTTGGTCGTTTTTCTTGTCCTGCCTTTCTTTCCATTCAACCGCAAGACGAACCTTTGATTCAGTGTGGATGGACGCGGTGTTTCTTTTTCAGAAGTCCCAAAAAGGTAAATTGGTCATGATCCCTCCTTTTCATTTTAGGGATAAGAGATCCCCCTTTTTCTTGCATGATCTGAGGCTTTAGCGCGGCAGATCATGGTCAACCCATCACCGGATCTATGGACCTGATCGTTTTCCTGATGCAGAGCCTAAGAGACAGGGTTCCTTCCCCCCCCCCCCCACTGTGGGCTTTTAGTTCGCACCCCGCTTTTCACGGCTTAATCTGAAAAAAATCGCTCACGGCCCTGACTTTTTTTGCTTCAGCCCCAATACGCGGTTCCTGTCACCTTTCCCCCCCTTCCCCTTTTTGCCAGTGGCTCCGATTCTCTATTTCTGGTTGTTCTGGTATTCTTCATTGTCCTTTTCAAACGTCCGCTTTTTAAGACCTCCGTTCGGTGACGCACGACCTATATGCGCCAGCCGTTTTTCTCGTTTCCCTTAAGATTCAAACATTTGCGGACATCAGCACACCCCCTTGATTTCCATAACCCAATTCTGGACCCCCAATTCCTGAAGACTATAACGGTTCGTCTTCTCCCCCCTTGCACGCCGAAGGACCGTCCCATCCTTCCCCTTCCAGCCCGGCTGAGGAGGCTCTCCCTGCCCTCGACAGACACTGTATTTCCCCTTCTACTCGTAAAACATTCTCCCCCCCCTTTCTCCCCCCCAGCTCCAGAAGGGGTTTGCGTCGGCGTGATTTTTAATCCTTCCGCCATCTGGACACTTGAATGCTGTCCCCCTTCCTCCCCCCATCTCCCGCAAACATTCAGATGGTCGCTTGCCTTGAAGCACAGCCATAAGACATAATGTACGAGCGGTGCAATTTTGGCAATACACTGGTAGTCACCCCCCCCTCGATTGTTTCCTTGATCTGGTGGCCTTTCTCTGGAATAGAGTACCAATTCCTAGATAGTGGCTCACGGACACGTCCTCCTTTCCAGCTTCATTAAGAGCGTGCCCAACCTTTTTGTGTTTGTTGTGTGTTTGTTTTTGTTTTTTTTTTTTGTTTTCTTCGTGTTTTTTATTGGTTTCGCTCTTTTTTTTTTTTTTTTCTTTTTTTTTTTTTTTTTTCCCTTCTTTTTTTTTTTTTTTTTTTTTTTTTTTTTTTTGTTTATCCTTTCCTTCTTTTTTTTTCTCTTTTTTTTTTTTTTTCCTTTTTTTTTCAAACAGGAATGTCACCACAAGTACGCGGCGAGACTAGTCCCCTAAGGGCAGCAGCCCACGATGCCGTTATGGAGAGTTGAGTTTTTCTTTTCCTCCTTCCGCTCACCACCGGACAAGCTTTAGACCGGCCGGTTGCATGGACATCTTTTATGAACTCCCTCCACGAACGCCCTATTGGTAGCGCTATCGATTCTACTGTGACTTGCATAAATTGAGACATTTTTTTATCGAGTAGGGTGATCCCCCCCCCCGCGAAAATAGTTAGACGGTGAGACCCTTCGGAGACAGTCGGAATTCTTCCTTGATAAGGGGCGACCCTACGGACGCCCAATATACCGCCAGTGATGGACTTTCCCATCTTTTTTGTGAGCGTGAGACGGACGATGTACTCAGACGCCCTCCATCAGACGATGCCGGATTTCTGTAGTCTTCTCTGAGATCTTTACGTCTTCGCGGGAGTTTCTTGATGTCTGAGAGCATTCTAGCATAAAGCTCCAGATGTCGGTTGTTTTCCCTCCTTATAAGGTCTTTCTCCACTGGTTTGGTATTTCTGCTGGAGGGAACTTTCGTTTCCTCTTCAGAGAAGGTTGCACATAATCTTAGGTCTTTACCCCATCGTCGGTTCGGTGGACTAGCGCCTTTCAGCGTATTGTCCCCTCTGGGCCTACTCACCTATCCCTACATTTTTTGAAGCTTTTTAAGACCACCTTCTGTAGCGATCCTGGGCGCGAGGCGGCGTCCCTCGCCTCCGAACCATAGGGTTCCACCTCCCTTCTCATCGCGGGGCCGACATTCTCTTCTTTGGGAGTCTTCTCAGTGATCGGGCATTTTATTCCTTTACCTTTCTAATGTTCCAGCATCAATGTAGTCGCTCTCCCTCCCCCTCCTGAACTGTTTACGAACACGCACCGCGTTGGCGTGACCCGTTGCGAGCCGATCTCCTGTTTCCTTCGCTCAGGCTCTGATGGATCACCACGACCCCGGTTTATAGGCTTTTTCCCCAGACACCTGCCTCAGATCTTTGTGTCTGTCGCCTCCTCTCTGAGACATATATTCTGTAGACCAACAAGATTCGGACCCCGGGCTGGCATGGTCGAAGCGACCAGACTTATCTCTTGATGGTATAGGCTCCTTCTTCGATATGACCCTTCAGGAGTGATTTCCCGGGCTCTTCTCCTCATTTAAGGATGGCGGGACGACCCTCTCCCAGTACAAGGGGTGGGACCCCACCCGTCTTTTCCCCCCTTTGGACTTTGATACCTTCTTTCTGCCCGTTCTCCCCAAATACTATTTGCGCAGCTGCGTCCTGCTTTTCCTGCAGGCACTCGTCCAGCTTCCTTATCGGCACCGACCCATGATTTTCAGTACCCTGACTACGTCCTTCCGGAGGTTTGTATACTGATCAATTCACCCCATGTTACTTCAGACGTAGTCACTGGATCTGCTTCAGGTTGAATTATTGTTACATGTCCCCCCCCATAAGGGATAACGGGGATTCGAAGGTGAACCTGACCGACTCCCGCCCGTTAAGGAAACTACAACGCGAACCGTTTTCAGCTTTCTATGCTGACCCTTTCTTTAGAAAGATCCGACGATCTTCTCTTTCCTCCTCGGATATAGAGCTCTTTGCTTCGTTTTCTTTGATGCCGTTCTCTCAGGATCCAAATCTTTCTTTCTGAGTTTGCTAGTCTCGTTTTCTTGTCTCTTCTTTCCTTCTTTTTTTTTTGGTTTTTTTGTTTTTTCTTGGTGGGGGGTTGGTGGTTTTTTTTTTTTCTTTTTGGGGTATCTTTGGGGGGGTTGGTGTGACCTTCGTCACCTCGCCCCCATGCGTTTAGGCTCCGCATTTCACGTCCCAGATTCAACCGCATTTTGGGCTGGAGGAGAACGTGGCTTGAACGGAGTTCGGCTATCACAGACGCGCACCCCACGCTTCCAGCCTGCTTGGCCTTCCCTCCCTATGAACTATGCCGATGAGGTTGAACCAGTTTCCCCGGCGAAACGGTTGGGCCGGTCTTCTAAGAAGCGCTACAGAGTGTGGTAGGGAGATTTCGACCCTTCTCTTCCGGTCTCCACCATCGTTCTCGGTACATTTTGTGGGGGTCTGGTACTCTAACATGGTTGGATAGTTTTCTTTCCTCCCTCTCCCTTCCCCTGATTTCGCCCCACGACCCATGGTGAACATGGCTCTTTTTTTCTTTTCTGATCTAAGACGATGTTGAGACTCATGCGTCCCGTTCTGGCGGATTGTAATGGCCACTGCAGCTTTCTTTCGAAATATAATCGCAGTAGCGTCCTGCCCCCTTTCTCGTCCCCGTACGATCTTCATTATGCCTTGGACCGGATCCTTTAGTAGATGTTTTACATCCCTCATCTCTGTTTCTGCGCGTACCGGAGAGCTACTATTTTCTCGAGCCAAACTCTGTTTTCGACTTTCAGTAACATTCGAGGAGAATATTTTTGATGTAATAGACAGGTGCCCCCAACCTCCTTATTTTTTTAATGCTGGACCCTTAACTGGCCGAGACTCGACCGGAGCTTGATGCTCCGGCCCTGGTAACCACACACCGCCTGAACTCGAGGCCTGAGCTCTAGACTTACCGCGAAGAGGACACCACTCTTTTCCCCTGTCGGATGATTGTGCTAAGGGTAGACATATGCCCCATCGGCCTTTTTTTCTAGCACACTATGCACTCATCTTGTAGTCCTGCCACTTATTGATTCGGCAGGCTGTCATAACTAGACAGGCCAACCCAGATCAATCGACGAGTTAGAAGCCTGGAGAGGACGTCGCTGCACACCGATCAACCCCTGACTCCCATCTTTAGCGAGGAGCTAGATGTTTCGTTTCTCGTTGATACGCAACGCCATCAGACGTTATGCAGCTTTTCCGAAGATGCGTACCATACGGCATCTTGGTTCTTTATATTAATTCAGATTACCAGTTTTACACACTAAGGAGATCAAGCCATTGGCGGTTGGCTCTCGTAGTCGAGAGACAGATCCCTTCTCTTGCATGACATGGCAGAGGAGTCCGACAGATCTCTAATTCTTCGAGATGCGGTTGCTACACAGCCGCGATCACCCGAGGATCACTTTCTCCAATTGGGCACCGTCCCAAACTTTACCGTGACCCAAGTATAGTGGTCGGGAGTTCACTCTCAGTTTTCCCGACAAGTTCACCTAGGATAAACTTTCCCCGGTTGTGAGCGCGTTCCGGTACCGTATAACCCCTTGCTCTTTACTTTCATCGATGGCCGTCCCACTTCGCCTGATTCCTATCTCCTTTTTTGGAGTCCTACAATTGTGGGGAGACGAGATTCTGATCTCCTCGTTGCGATAGTTGGTTTCCTTGTGTCGATCCAACCGATCTAGGCATCTTTTCCAGTCTCCTTATGGCCCCTCGCTGTCCCCTAGATCAAGGAAATCGGTTTTCCACTTCGGCACCGCCCCTCTCCCTTCTTGTTCATGTCGTGCGCGGGCCGGCCCATCCTCATGCACTATGTCATTTCTTGTGGACTGCTGGGGCGTCTTAGCCCAAGACCTTCTGATCTTTCCTTTGGCAATGCAATGTTTCTCACCCCTCTACCATTGAGGAGATGGATCGTGTTTTGACGTAAGCTGTGTTTATCGAGGAGGAACCCAACGGCTCCCTTTAGACCGCTTTTATCGGGGAAAGCTCCTCCTTGGGCATTGCTCTTTCCGGCTTGCGAGTCAAGAGAACATGTCCCGCAGCAACCCCTGTTCACAGCTGGCAGGAGCGAGGCCGCGGCACTAGACCTTCATGAATACTAATTGTGGGCGGTACCCTCCCGCTTTTTTTTGTGGTTGATAGCATAGGCTTTGAAAAGACGCGGCCGAAATCCTCGGTTCCCCCCTTTCTTTCCCCTGATTTTATATACGTACGAGGGCACGTTTTTATCTCCCTTCCTTACCCCTTTTTTCTTTTGTTTGCCTCTGCAAGCCCATTGGGCCCTCTGTCCAGTTATCCTCAGTAGTCAGTAGGTGCAGTAAGCATCGACCGCTTCTGGACGCCAGGCCCCCCTCCCCGACCGTGCAAGCAGAGATTTTTCCCTTCTTGCTGAACCCGGGCTCGGGATCTTCTCCATAGTCTGCTACCCTTCGGAAGCCTTGTCCCTTTTGCTTGGTCGGTGACTGCTGTCCTCTCCCCCGCCCGCCCTTCCTTCCAGGACCCTGAGGCATCTGAGTGCCGCCGACTTAGAAGCCCGGGTATTTCACTTCATTCCTCTATTCCCACCCTAGGGCGCGTCCCACACATCCAGACGGTGTTTCTTTTCCGGTTCTTTCCAGTGCAAGTGCACGCTATCAGACCCACGCGTCTTGGGGCGATGTCCTTCAGACCCATCGCCCCCACACAACAGCTGGTCCCATGCCGATGGGGCATCCGCCACGCCCTGATTACGAGCACTTCTGCCCCTGATCATCCCTTGCCGACCACCTCCCTTTTCCCCCGATATGGAGGGCAATGGTCTCGGACAACGCCCTACGAATGCAGAGATCTGGGTACCCCCACGACCTTTTTGTCCCAAACCCGGATCTCGCTGTCATGCCCCAAAGAAGGCAGTCCCCCCAGTCCTGTCTCCTTTTCGTCTCTTTATACTCGACTACGAGGAATTTGTGTGAGAGGTATCATACCCGTACATACCCCCCGATCCCCAACTGCCCTCGACCGCCGAAGGTTGACGGGATCGTGCCTTTCCTCCCGACCTCCCGCCGTGATGACGTCTCGTTATTAGGTGAAGTGATCAACTTGCTTGTGCGATTCTGACGCGGTCGCGGTCGGGTTCAAACACCAGAACCTCGACCCGTTCCTTTTCATTCGGATATCATATTGCGATAGATTCATTTATCCCGGGAGCATATACCTGACGATCGGAGAACCCGCCACTCTGCAATTACCACTCGTCTATCTTCTTAGTATCAAGAATGGATTTTCTCTAGGTCCCCTCTCTTCAGCTCCCAATCAGACATTCCCTTGTTCTCATTGTCTCATTAAGTCTGATTTAGCGTCGATCCCTCTTCGATCCAGGAATGAGAGCATATTTTTCCGAGTTTTTCTCATCTTTTTTGTTCGTTGCGTGTTGTATACTGCCCTCTTACATCTCCGATACCGGTTCTTGGGAGCCGATTCTTTCCTGCTAGTTTTCTCAGCGCGGCGAGCAGTCGATCGTGGCACCTGACGGACCCAAGCGTGCGCAGGGTCTAGCGCAAGCCCCATCCTGCGTCTGTCTTTTGGTCGACTTCGCCAACCCGATGGCGACTCCAAATAACATTCTTAAGTAAAGTTAATTTCAGGAACCACGAAGGCGTCGTTATTCCAGCCCACCCATGTTACCGCCACCTATATTACAACCGCGTCCGGTCTTGACATTTCTCGGTTGTGCCACTTGATCTTTCATTAGGGGAATATCTTGTCCACCCTCTTGAAGGGAGTCGATTCATCCTGTCCCGGGTCCTCCGGCATACACTTTGATGCTAATAGATTTTCTGATCGCCCGCCTCTTATACGAAGTCTTAAGGCCCTGCTTCACCACTACATTCTAGTGGTGCTTTTTATTCACTGTCCCAGTCTATAAGTCGTGGAACTCGCTCCTAAAGGACATCTACTGAGAGTCCATTCTCTCCCAGGCCTTAACGCATGGCCATGGGTCCTACCAAGAATCGTGCCGAACGTTAGCTCAGGCGTCAGCTCTCCATAGTTCCCCAATCTCCAGCGGCTATGGGCGAATCTGATGGTTTCGGATGTCCACGACTCCCACACGGCGGGCGACTCCCACCCCCGACTCCGCAGCACGCTGGCTGCCCTTGAGAATTACGTTTCAGTTCCGCCCACTAGTTGCGCGCTGGAGCTGCTTTAGGCTTTCCCCCGGTACCCCTTTCATCTTATTGGTTAACCTCTCTTGAATGAGTTCTAGGGGATCACATGAGCCGACTAGGATGTCTGCCGTCTTTCGTCTGCAGGACTCTCCCCACCTGCACGTTCACGGCACCGTCTCCTACTTCACCTTACATGCGTTTGAATATGGTCGACGGAGGACCTCCCGAATCCATTTGATGACTTTTCTCGAGGTGACCTTCTCGTTTCCCCTTTCGTCTCCTTTATCCCACTACACCAAGCTCACCGGAAGCTACCCGCTTCGTACTATCCTCTGGACCCTTCCCGGAGACGAGTCACTCTTCCCTCTCTCTTGTTGTTTCAGAGACAGCTTCGGATCTTTGAGCTAATTTCTTTTGACTTCCGACGCGTTCTGGTAGCTGCCTTAGTGAGCTGGGGTAGTATTTTTCTCGTCTTTCCCACAGTCACGAGCCGGCAACTCTTGATCCAATCGGGATTCCCCCCGGTTCTTTTAAGGAATTTCGTTCCAAGCGTACGTTTCCCCTTCCGCAAAAGGTAGACGACTTTTGAACGTCTTCCTTGGCTCTTCCCTTCAAATCCGGGCCCCGACGCGAAGCCTTTTTTGATAATGCTCCCCATGAATACTTCCAGTGCAGGTGAACACGACCTGTGATCAGGCTGAATATCTGACAGCGCATGCCAAGATGGTCGAACGGGCAGAGTGTTTTTTCATAATCCAGTCTCTTTCTTTGAAAGTACCGGGGGGAGGAGGGTAAGGTATTCTTTTTTCCCCCCGACCTTTTACCCATCATGAGTCGAACGAACACCTGGAAATCAGCTCTTGCACTTGGCCCATATCTGCTAGCTTATCTTTGAGAGATCTGAACGATGTGTCAAAGTCTTCTTTTTCGCGTCCCCGCAGTTCGAACGATGATTTGTGCCATCACCTGCGTAGATTTCATGCGCTTTCCCGAGTTTTCCACCTCATAGGTGCACAGAAGAACCGATGAAGTACGCTGTCTTTTTCCCCCCCTTACTTTATTTTCTCGGAGCGTAACAGCGTCTACGGTCGCAACGCATCTAGAGACACTTTTCTAGTTACAGGTCCCCATCGATCCAGGCCAGTTTTTGAAGACAGGTCTCCACCAAGCCTTGCCCGACGAGATCACTTTTCCGCGCGCGCCCGGGCGTTTCTTAAGCTTGATACAACCCTGTGCGCGGCGAGTCTATCGCGACAGGCATTCGCGCAGTCAGATTGTCTTTCACGGCCCCATGTAGGAAGACTGCAGTTGCTCAACCCCTTGGCACTCAGTTCTGGAGATAGCCCCACCTCCGCCTTTCTTCTGCTTCCCTTCTAAACGATTGAATGTACGATTTCCCCGAACGCCTGAACTCCTCCCTTTGTGCCAGACGCTGTCTCCTCACATTTGAAGAGTCGCCCGATCCCCCTCCCCACGACGCACAAGCTTCTCATGATCCTCGCCATTCTTTGTAGCAAGAGTGAGAACGCCCTGCCATTGCGATCAGCCTGCGACGAGCAATCAGGGAACACACGGCCTCTGGCTGGAGGGCCTGTCTCTGCACTCATTCTATAAATTTTATCGGGAAGTTCCAGCATCCCGTGGCTTGGCGGGCTTTGTCTGGCCAGGCTTTATTAACATGGTCGGAGTATTTTCTCCCTCGCTTTTAGTTCAGCCGCCACGGAGAGGACCCAGTTGCGTTTTTTCCCGGTGATATCCCCCCGCACTTATCACGATGCGCAGTTGGTACTCCCAAGCGATCTTGAATGAATTGAGATCAGGTGGAAATTTCCACCTCCCGTCTACCTGACCGGTGAATAGTGGGGGTAGTTTGCTTATCCCGTCACCTCGTTCCCCCTTCGAGGTCTAACTTTTAACGTTTCTCTATTATGTTTACACGAATGGATCATTTGCCCTTCCTACATAAACTTCCCCTCGTTCGGAGAGGCTGCGCTTGTCTGTTTGGAGTCCTCAATGTGGCCGGCTCATTCTGATATTGGTCCCCAGTCGTGGTGTCCTCTGATCACGACCTTGCTTGAGTGGTATCGATGATGGAACCTCGCCTTTCCCCCCCCCCAGTATCCCCGGAAATACGGCGTTAGCAAATTTGACCCTCGTGCATCATATCGATCATTGGTTTTTTTTCGGGTTCCTTCCACCCATCGTACACTAAAACAGATGGATTGGAGGGCCTTCTGAGCCACCCCCCAAGATGCGCTCTTCCTTGAATAGTTTCATCCTTACCCTTTCCAGACCAGAACGATCCATGCTTGGTGTCGTGTGGCACTTACATACTCGTCTGGAGGCGACCAAAGTGTTGCACTAGTTCTTAGTAGGGACTTCCCGATGCCCCCATGGGCGAGCTTGCTGCTTCCTGCAGCTCCTACCCCCCCTCAACGCGACTCTTCCCGTCCGGGACTGTCTCCCCTCTTTTTTTTACCGAGAACCGGGTTATAATATCTCTCATCACCTTACCTTTAGCACTTTAGTCATGCTTGAACACGGGCGCACTACCCGGCGTGGGTTTTTTCGTCTGAAGTTTATACGCTTATGATCCTTCTACACGTTAAAGAGGGGTCGTGCT
>Ga0179593_1457498_pt1 | contig 17810 bp, 19 predicted proteins | sample CZODoug2_1_08_16_FD_185931 | JGI IMG/M metagenome (GOLD analysis project Ga0179593, IMG submission 185931) | Vadose zone soil fungal communities from Angelo Coast Range Reserve, California, USA - CZODoug2_1_08_16fungal (PacBio error correction) | ecosystem: Environmental > Terrestrial > Soil >... | reverse complement strand
TTCTCTCAGGCTAAATTTTTTCGTTTTTCCCCCTTTAACCCCCTTGGTCCCAGCTGTGTTTGTCCCTTTTCTAAGTTGTTTTTGAACACCTGTTCCTCGGCATCCCCCGCGGGTCTATTTTTCCGTACTTTTTCCCCATTTTTAGTTGGAAAAAGGTTCGCCTTTAGCGGCACTTTACGGAACTGACCTTCCGTCCTGTCTGCACGGGGCCCACTTCTTTTCCTGGTTTTACTTCCCCTGCTGATTTGGCGTGGGCTTTTTTGGGCATGGGTTTCTGTGAGTGCAATTCTTTTTGGACGTACGGGTGTTCTGTTTTTTCCCCCTTGAAAACCTCGGTGCCTACCCTTTTTTTGCAGTAGCGATCTTTGGGAGCACCCAAGGTGGAGCCTCTAGGAGTTTATGCCTCTGATTTTCCTTTTCCCCCCTGCTTCCTCCTCCTCTCCTCTTTGACTTGAGAATAAAAAGATGAGCGGGGCCAGAAAAAAGGTTTCAAACTTTTTTTCGGTTCGGGGCCTTGTCCCGCCCTCGCTGTATTTTTGGTCTGGAGACCCTACTTTTTTGAAATGAATCTTTCCGGTTTTTTGCGCGTCCCCCCCCGCCCATGTGTACTCGACATTCCACCTTTTATTCCCTCGATTAGCAGGTAAAATGATCCTCAGGGCGCCCACCCCTTTTTTAGTCCGAATGCACTTTTTTGTTTTTGCAAAACTATTCAGGATGTTTTTTTTCTCCGTGCGAAAGAATGTCCCAACCACACCAGGGGTGCTTTTGCAGTGTTAGACGGAAGCACTCTTTCTCTCAGCTTTTAGGGGTTTGTGTGTCTCCAGCAAAAGCCAGGACGTACCTGGAGTACTCGGCACCCTCTTTTTTAACGCTAAGGGCGATTAATCTTTGCTTTGGGGGACTTTCGCTTGGCCTCGAACCTAGTGTCCTCGATCCTAAGTCATGTCTGTACATCCGTGTTGGTTCACCGTTTAACTTCCTTCCATGGATCCTCTCAAGGTCGATGTCGGAGGGCATTTCCCCAGACTCTCCCGGCCCTTCATTCCCCAGGATGGTGCCCGCTCTTGGAAGTTTCAGTTTTTAATGGCTGACCTTCCGGGCCTGTATCAGTCCCCTTTTCCCTTGGACCCTCCCTCTTCCCCGGTTTGTGTCTGTTTACGGTGGGAGTCCCCCCTCTGTTCAATATAGGAGTTCCCCTTCCCACGTGTAAAAATCCGCCCCTCTTGCCTCGTCTTTTTTGAGAACCGTGCTCACGGCGATTCTGGATAGACTTTCTGGCTTATATTTCCTGCCTGGCCTTGCCTTTTTTTCGGCCCTGCCGTTTCTCTCGATTGTCCCCGCCCTTTTTTCCCTCCCCGGGAGGGTGGTCCACACGAATTCAGTTGGTTCCGTTAGAGTTGTCCCTGGTCGGCGGAACCCATCCTGAGACCCCATTGTGGCCGCTTTTCCTCCTGTTTAGGGGAAATGTGCCCAGTCCTCCTCCTCCTTTTTGGCGGGCGTTTCTGGTAGAAGAACAGCGTTCTAGCCGCCTCGGGGTATTTTTCTTCGAACCCTTCCTTCCTTTCGACCCGTTGCGCCCCAGTTCGGTCAGGAAATTTACTTTGGCTCGTTTATTATCCTCCGGTCGTTTTCGGGGTATTTTGGGGAGGGCCCGTCCCCTTTGCCCCCTCCGGTCCCTTTTTCGGTGGCCGCAATCTTTTTTTGAATTTTCCCGGTTAGGGGGCTCGAGGGGGACTTAGGGATTTCTTTTTTTGACGTGGCGCCATCTTTTGTGGATGTCTTCCCCGAATCCCTTCCGTGGTAAAGTTCGGGCCCGACTCCTTTTCCTCTTGTCACCGGAGCGCTTGAGACGAGAAACGAGCCCCTTCTTTTCCTGGGGCCGGTTCACGACCTCAACCTTTCACGGGGCTTCGGTCCGTGAAATTGGTGAGTGGTTCGTTGGGGTTGTTTCTTTTCCCCGTTGGTCCCACTTCTATAGCCCCGGCCCATCATCTTTCCTGTGTGTCCCACGGGGGTGAATTTCGAGGAAACCCATTTCGGTGCACACTTCTGCAGAATTGAAACAGCTCCTGCAGGTTAAGCCTCCTTTTTCCAAGATCCCCCGGTGTTCCACGAATAACCCAGAACTTTCTTGACCATTGGTTGCCGTGTTGTATCGGAGGATGCACCCCCCACAACGTTTGTCGGGGCTGTAGTTTTCTTTCTTTCGAATGTCCTCCTTTTTTCGCATGGGACTTCCCCCCCCCCTTCCCTGTACGGGTCCTGAGACCGTTGCTCTTTCTCATTCCTTCCCCTGCCCTGAGCTCCCCCCTCTCCGAGGCCGTTTAGGTTCCCCTTCCCTCTTTATCCCCCTCCGGTTTTCCCCCCACCCTCTTACTGGAACCCTTTTCTGGGAGTCGTCCTGGTCCTCGGACTCACTTTGTGTTTTCCCGTAAACTATGTGCCTTTTAGGGGTTTTTTTTGCGTGCCGGTGCCCCGGTTTCCCTTAACCCTTCCTTGGGCTGGCCCCCCTTCCCTACCTTTTCCTTGGAAATAAGCTTTTTTTGGCGGAATGTTTGCTCCCGCGTCAAACTTTGTTTGGTCCCGCCACACCTGTTGTTGGCCTAACCCCTCCCACCCTTTTCTACTCGGAGGTCGACTGGGGTGGGCGGGTCCTTACGGGTTTGTCTGGTTAATGTGACGTCCTTCCTTTTGCTTTTGCTGCACAACCTGCCCACTCCAAGAATAAAAACTTCCCGTGCTTCGGCTCCCCTGCTTCCCCCGGCAAGCTCCTCGAAGGCTGCCGCTTTGTTGGGGGGCGTGACCTTCCGTTCCGCCCCTTTTTCAGATAGTTGTTTCGCCCCGTGTTGATGAACAGATTTTGGAGCCGGAAGGTGGTCCGCGATGTTCACTCCAGGTCAACTTTGAAAGTTTTTGAAAATGATCGCCCCCCCCTCCCCCCCTCCCCGGGCCCCCTCGTTTTTGACGTCTCCCCACGGTCCTCCACCCGCCGAGTGCACAAAGGTAAAGACCACCAAGGGTGCCCTCCCCTTTTGCCTTGTCTTCGTATTACGGAAAACCCACAGGTGTTTGATCCTGGCTCCACCCCCTCCCAAAGGTGTTTTTCTTTCTTGACTCACCTTTTTTTGGTTTCCCGGTGGTTATTTTCTTGTAATCTGCTTCATGAAGTTTGCTTTTTATCGACCCTTGTTTTGCATTACCTGTTCATAAATCTGTCTGGTTTTTCTTTGTTCCTTCCTTCCCCCCACTCACCGACTACCCGAGGCCTCCTTTCTTTCACCCCTTTTTTTTCTTCGGGAAAGGACACCTCCGCCGAAAAAGGCTGCCCCTCTGACGAACCACCGTTCCCCCCCCTGCGGACGGTTCCCGTTTTTCTTTTGGGCCTGTTCTTTTTCTACACACCCGATTTTGTGTGTTGGTGGGAGAGAACTGGGATCTTTTGGCACTACTGTCCCTTGACAAACCTTTCGGATTTTTTCCCTCCTTTCCCGGTGCCCAACCCGGTTCATGGAGGCGGCCAGGCGGAATAAAGCCTTACGTTTCTCCTTGGTTATCCTTTTTTTTGATCACGTCCGATGACTTCCCCTTCTTATCACTTTTTTTCCCTCGTTTTTCGAGATTCTCGTGTCTTTTTTCCCTCATTCCGGGACGGATTCCTGAGATGTGTCCCACTTGGTGCAAAACGGGGCCCCTCGTCCTTCGTCGTTGGCCGTGCCAGGAAACGGTTGTGTTTTTGCCGAACGGGGACCGGTTCCCCTTCCAAATTTGTCCGAGGGGCCCAGTAGTGGAGGCCACACTTGTACAACCTTCTCTCACTCTATTTTGTCTTGATTTTTTCCCCCCTCACCACAGCAGCGCAAAGGTGCGCAATTTTTGTCTTTCAAGGTGGCCGTCGGGACCGTTGTCGGCGCGTTGTACTTAACGAACCTTTTCCCAAGCCCATTCTGTAGTTCCTTTTCTTTTACGTTTTTCCCAGGGAAGGTGTGGTCACCTTGTCGCCCCTTCTTTCGGTGCGACGACAGACCAATTTACTCTCGTGAGTTCTACACGTTTTTCTTTGAAGAGATTAACTCGGGGCCCCAAAAAACAATCGGGGACGAGCGTAGTATTCCGTCTTTTTGCGTTGCGGTGTCCCTTGACATACGTTACAGCCCCTTTTCCCATTGGGGGTTCTCAGCATTGTCGTCGGAATCATTCGGGTCGATGAGGGTCCGGGTCAAACGCTTCCGTTTGGTGCTTGTCTGCTTCCCGGGGTCTGGTGGTTCCAAATGACGGGATGGTGTCACCCATCTAAATGTATGTTTTTTCCCAGGATTCTTCTTTCCCCTGGGGCGAGTATTTTTTCGAATGCGGAAATTCCGGCCCCACGACCCCTCCTGGCCCCGTTTCCCTGGTCTCGGGCCTTGAACGGCCTTTGGCTGTTTTGCAGTTGTTAGTTGGCTCCCCCCGGGAAGAGGGACGGGACCCCCCAACGGTTTGTTTGGTCCCCCCGTCGTACTTCCCCTCCACCCAGGATCCAAACCCTTCCGTAACCATTGCAGGTGTCTTCACCGTCCCTTCAAATTTCGACCTCTTTTCCCCCCCCCGCTCTGCCGGGCGGAGAATCAGCCCCACTGTTGCTTCCCAAGTCTTTGGTCCCCTTTTGGCCCGGTCGTAGTTTATTGGGGACTTCAACTAGAAAGCCCCTTTCCATTCCATGATTTCTTTTTTTCCAACCTCGGTTCAGTCCTTATCTGTGGTGGTTATTGAGTGATGCTACACACCCCACCTATTGATTTTTTCCTCAGTCCGCTCCACACCCCCGGTACCTCATGCTATTTCTCTTTCGGAGCTCCCGCGCTTGTCTGCCGGCAATGACTGCGAGGGTCGAAAGGGATTGATCAGTGGAGTTTTTTTTTTCCCCATTCCGCCTCAAGCAGTTCCTCTTCCCCTTCTCGCCTTAACAAACGTCCTTTGTTTTGTGTCCCCGTCTCGGTCCCCCCCACCGGTTCACCCCTCCCCATTTTCTGGGGTCTTTGTTGTCTCCCCTTGGTGATTGTCCGAATTTTTTCCCCCCTTGGGCTTTTTTTCTGGAGCTTGTACCTGGCCTATTACGTTTATACTCTTTGCCAGGCTGTGTTTTCGGCCTGATGGCATTCTTTCAGCTCTTCCTTTTGTCACAATCGTGACCCTTCACCCCTGAAACTTCACCGGACTTCTCCGCCTGGAGGGCGCTTGTCGGGCCCGTGCCCCGCTGCTGGGGTTGGCCTTTCCACGGTCCTGTCCCTCCTGCCGTGTTTTTTCATTGACCGAAGTCCCCTGATGTGGTGAGGGCCTCCCCCCGGACGCTTTTTTACTTCATACATGACGAAACGTCTGTTCCCTTTCCTCTCCTGACCCTTCGGGGCCTTCCCGTCCGAAAGGTCGTGTGTTCCTGCACCATGAGGGTTCCTTCCCCTCCGCCATCACCCGTTTCTTTTCTGTGCGTCCCTACCCTTTAACAATCTTTATTCCTTCTCGACCCCTCTTTTTTTTCCACGAATTTTTGGGTCTACAGGAGTCTGGCCCTTCTTTATTTAGTCCCCCTGCCTCTTTAAATATGAGTCTCTTGGAATTTCTTTTCTCGGTTTGGATAAAGACCCGAGGTTCCCATTAAAGGTTGTTCTTGAGGCTGGTCCCTTGCGCCCCTTCTCTCTACATTCCCCTTGGATAGAACGGCTGGCCCCTTTTCCCTTGTTTCCATCGGAGTTCCTGGGAAGAACGTTCAGGGGGACAATCTGGATATCTCGCCTACCCGTATCTTCCGCCGCGTGAAGTTTGAACCCAATTCCCGAACATCCGGATGTCAGTTTTTTCCTTGCGTCTTTTTTCCTAGTTGCAGCCCGGAACCCCGTGGTCTAAAGGAATTTTCAACCGACCCTCGTCGTTTTTTGCCTGCCGTTTCCTGATTCGGCAATGAACCCATGTCTCTCTCAGGGTTCTTCTCTTTCCCATTTTGATTTTGTTGGAGATTATGTTAACAGGAGGTTCATTTGTAGCGCTTGGAGAACGCCTTGGCCCCACCTTGTTTTCCCCAACCCCCGCTTTCCATCTCGCTATAGGAAGGAGCAGAGGATTCGGAGTTCTATAATTTAACCTTTGAGGTGCTTCAAAAACATTTCTTTTTCTTTGCTTGCTCGTCCTCCTTTTGGGGTCCCTTTCTGCTACCAAGAAAACAGTAAAGCTTTTCCGATTTTGTCCGCTCCGAAGTTTAGCCTTTCCGGTGCCTTTTCCCCTGCGCGCTTGCGGAAACGTTTCCTCGCACTCTTCTGGTCCCGTGTTTTCACAAATCTTGACGTTAACCCTTTTCTTGTTTCCCGCCTTATTTTTTTGGAATGATGAATCTAGGCTTTTCATTCTTGGACCTTGGGGGCTTTGTGGGGCCAAAAGGGATCTTTTTCCACCGTTTCTGTTAATTAAAATTCACTTCGCAGTCCTTCCCTTAAATGTACTGAACCCTAGTTGGGGTTCTCTGCCGTCCTTGGCTTCATTCCGTGGGGTATTTATTCCTTCTCGAACCATCGGGTCATTGACTAATCCCCGCGCCGACACGGCGGTGCCTGTATCTGGTGGGTTGTCGCCCTTTTCCGGATTTCTCGAATGGAAGTGGGCGGTGACCTTTTTTCCCCAGGTTTTTACCCCCCTACGGGCGATTTCCTTCTCCCTTTACCTGACGTTTTGACCCACTTCCTTTCCACTCCTAGCTAAAGGGCCTCTGGTTTTTTTGAGAATTACCCCAACGTGTAGTATTACCGTTTTTCACGTGATCGAATTCTTTTTGTTCAACCGTTTTTTTCCGAACTTTTTCCTACCAGTGTCTCACTTATTTTCCTTCCCCCTCCCAACTTGGACGCCGTTTACCCGCCGCCCTTCTATTCCTGATACTTAACCCCCTTTATTTTTGCCCCCCTCCTTTTCAATTTTGTAAAGACCAGAACCCAGGTAGAAGATCCTTTAACTATCTTTTTTTTACTTATTCCTCCCGTTTTTTTTGTTGAAGAAGGTTGGAAGGTCTCCTTAACCTGGTGGGGTGGTCGGGGAAACCAACCAACCCGTCCTGTTTTTGGCATAATATTGGCCTCACCTCGGGGAGCGCAGATTTTAACAGTTCCGGGGGCCTCTGGTCGTCGTGCTTTTTGGAACCGTTTTTTTTTCTTCCCTAACTTTGTACCATTGCACCCTGGGGTTCACTGGGAAACCTTGATTCCCTAATCTTTTTTGTTTACCCAACTTATCTTTGGGGCCCCTTTTCATCTTTTCCCTGCTTCCTTTTTGGTTGTTAGCAATGGGTTGCGTAATTTGGTTGCTTTGCGGGTGAACATCGGTAAGTCCAACCTTTTCCCCTCGAAGATATCCGGGGGTTTTTTTCAAGCCCCAGGCGGGGGACGTTCCGGTCCGGGTCCTTACGTTTTGACCTTTAGTGTTAGATTTTTATGAAGCTATTCTCCGTATTTTGAGGACTTGCAGCCCCATGCTCTCCTGAAACGAACGGGGAGTTTACGTTCGTTTTAGTAGGTGTGACCCCAAGCACACGATGGGGTTTACGGATGTACGCTTTCCCGGACTGTACGTGGGCCGCCCCCCTATGGGGCACCCCAGGGTAAAATCCTCTTACCGATCGCTCCCTCTAGGGAGATGCCACCAGTCCTCGGCCCCACCCCACCCACCGGTAAGGGTGCCCTGGGGCACAGACGTGCCCGGCTGTGTTGGTGGTGAGTAGACATTTTTTTCGAACCAGCTCCGGCCCTTGACAGGCCTTACTTTTTCGGCGGGCCCTAAAGGCTTCATGCTTCGGGGTTCGTGTTTTTCTACTACAGGAGAACCTGTTATTTTTTCCGCCTCCACCCCTCCGGTAAATGCTTAGGGCTTATCTTCTAGATTCGAACCCCCATGAAAAACTCTTCTTCGCAGTTTTTTAATTGTTTGTACAAGACCCGTTACGGACTCCTGATTAAGTCCCCATCGTCGGAAGTAGTTCTTTTTACAACTCATAAGCATACTTTCCCCCCGCTGTTGGCCTCCGCTTAGCTTGCTCCTGATGGGGATCCGATTTTTTTCCCCTTGTCCAAGCACCGTGGTGAAGATTAGTTGTTAAAGGGGAGAACCCCCAAGAGCGTTTAGGTAGGCCGATCCGGCACCCTTTTTCCCTCGGCATGTTTCATTTTTTTTTTTCGCACTGCGTTTTCCCCCCCCCCCTGTTTCGGCTATGGTTAGAGGCGTGTCAGAGAAATTAACGGTCCGTTCGCCTTCTTTTTTTGTCCTTTTCTCCGGCTTCGTAGATTTTTGCCCTTTTGTTTCACGACCCCCTTCCCTTGTGTGTTTCAAGCAAGTTTTCTAGCGAAGAAAAGCCCTTTTGGGTGACCCGCTGGAACCCGTTCTTGGGGGACCTCTCCCGATGGCAGAGCCTTCCCCCTTCCCGATCCCGTATGGCTGGCGTGGGCCCCCCTGGGGCATTCATTACCCTGTTGCATTCGTGATTTTCGGATGTTACATCCGGGGCCGTCTAGGGTTTAGGGGCGCTTCATGTGAAAAATTCACAGTGGCGCTCTTTCCGTTCAGAAGGATGCGATCCTTTTTTTAGGTCGGGACTACCTGATTTCTATGGTTGGACCCCTGAAACGGCACCGACCCGGGGGGGCGGTCTTTGTTGGCCACGTATTGTTTTTCTTTTCTCGCTTTCCCTGTTCCCCCCAAGGTACTGGTGGTTTTTTGTCATGGTTTGACCGTGTTCTGTTTCATACGGGCTTTTCCGGGGTATTCACCTTGGCGGGACAACTGACTTTTTTACTTTTTCATCTTTCCCAAAAGGGTTTGTTCTCTTTGGACGGACCTTTTTGATGTTTTTTATATGGCCCCTCGTGGTTGTGCCGGGCCGGACGCATCTCCGTACCCAAGGGGAGGCTCCCTTCGTGTTTTAATTTTTTGATCGGGGTCCTTTCGTGGTTCAAGATAGAGTCTTGTATTGTGTAAGCATCCTTCGTGGCCCCACTGAGTGATGCAAACTTTTGTTTGTCCCCCCTTCTGTCATTTTGGAAACGGTTCCCACCGATCCTTTTGGGAAGTATCCCTTTGCCCCCCCCTCCGCTCCCCCGTTCCACCCACCATCCCCCCTTTTGGAAACCTTTTGTGACTACGGGGTCCCCCCCTTCAAGTTACTTTCTTTTCCCTTTTCATCTGCGATTCGTGGTGAAGTTGGATGAGGGATTTCCCTTTTTTATTTTTTCCTGAATTCTATCTCATCCAACACCACCTTCCCTGTATCGGTTCCTTGGTTTACATGTTGTTAGGATTCATTTTTTTTTTCGCTCTCTCCGCGGATGGAAGTCTACTTTCCCTCCCCCCTTCATGTGGTGTCTCCTACGTTGTACCATATTCCACCGTCGCACGGTGGTAGGGGTCCTTGCTTTGTCAAACGGTCCCCCCCCTATTCCGAAGCGGTGTTCCTTACCGGTTGAATTTTTTTCTCTAGGGTCCCAGCCCCTTCTTGGCCCATGGCAGTTTCTCGGATGGTTGAATGTTTGTTCGTCCCTTGCTTCGGCAGGGGTTTTTCCCCTCCCCCCCGGTGGTTTTGCTTTCTTTTTTTACCGACTTCCCCCAAACCTCACTTTGGGTCGATTTTTTTTTGCGGTGGGATTAGCTTGTGGGTATTGCACGATAGGTGTTTTCCTTTTCCTTGGCGGTCTCCCCCCTTTTCCCCCCACCTGAATTCCCTTATTCTCCAAATACCAGACCTGGCCGTCGGCCCTCGAGTACGTCTCCCCTTCCTGTGGGTGTTTGTCGATTTAGTGCCTTTTTGGCTTAGTCTTTCCTTTTACCGCGGTTCGGCCCCCCCCATGTTGATATGACCCCGGAGCCTTGGGAAAAAGACGTTTTTTTTACTCCGATGTGTTACCCCCCCTGTTAGTCGTGAAATTTTTTGCTCAGCATGGTGATCAGGCTACCCCTTCCCGCGTTTACCTCCCCCTGTCATCCAGCATCTTGAACCCCGCTCACCCACCGGTGACAATTTTTTTTTTCTTTTCCGGCAATTCAAGCTGTGGCTTTCCCTTTTCCCCCCCGACACCATTGAAGGTTTTTTTTTAACCTTCTCCGGTTTTTGCGGTTTTCTGGGATTCACATCTGCCATGGAGTTCTTTTCTCCCGAGATCCACCCCTTTTCGTGCAGTATGATCGGCACCGAATGGGAGTGACGGGTTTTTCTTCGCTTCCCTAATCGTGTTTTTTCCCAAGTTTCTTAAATACTTTCTTGCCCCTTTTTTTTTTCCTTCTGTGGTTGATTCCCCCCATGAACCCACTGCGTGCTGCGGTTCACCGACCTCTGGCCATGGGGTTGCCAACCTGGGGAGGGGTCTGGGAGATTGGTTGGTCCTATTCCACCCCCGTCCAGATTTTCGGTTTTTGGGATGGTGGTTGTTTACCTTTTTTGTGCCCCATTTCCCCCCCCCAACACAATACTGTGGCCCCTAAGGTTTTTTTCTGTTTTCCTTCGGGCGTCAACCCACCCCGTTTTTGCCGGCGCCAGTTGTCGGTTGCCCGCTTGTTAACTGTATCTCCCCTTGGGCTTCCGGTATATGAGAATCAACCAAGCCTCCCTCTTTTTTTCCTTCCTTTCCCCTTTCCTGTTGTTTTTTTTTTTTGAGTAGATTCGGTGGAGGTCCATACTTACTGTCGATACACTTGTTCCCCCCGGGGTTCCTTTTTCTATTCTCTTCTTTTTCGACGGCCCCCGAAGTGGCTACCCCACTTTTTTCCCCATCACTGTTCCGTAAAGGGGCTGTTCCCAATCTTCCCTGCTCGCCAACCCTGCCCAGTGGGGTAGGTAACCACTCACCCCCTCCCGGTCCAAAGTTCCACGGGTGCCCCGGTGGATTCATTTTTCCTGTAATGTGTTTGCCTCTACCCTTTTTCGTCTTTTTTGGTTTACATCCCCTGCCACGGTTTTTTCCCTCCTGGGTTTATTTAGCCATTCTTGGCAAGAGGTGTTGAGTCTTCCCCCCAGGTCGTTTTCCTGTCATCTGTTCGATCGCCGCTTGTCTTCCTTATCGTTAATTGGAACGTTTTCCCATTAATCCGTGATCCCCCGGACCGAAGTCCCGCCAGTGTGGCTGCACTGGCGTCTGTGGTTTGGCCGTCTGCCCTCCCTTGAATGAGACACCACCATAGATTTTTTTGTGCCACTCGTGTGCCCCAGTGTGGTGGATTTCAGGGTATTTGTTTCCCCTCCCCTGTGGTGGGGCTGGGCTGTAGTTGGGGTGCCCGGGGGAGGCTCTCAACCATTGTGGCCGTTCCTTGTGGAACGACGTAACTTCGTTGGCGCCCCTTCTCTTCATCCCACCCGGCTTTTTTCCACACTGTTATGCCTTTGAGGCGTTGTCTTAAGGACGCCCTCCCCCCCTCTTTTGCTATGGAAGTTCGTGTGTTCACTTCAAGGTTTTGCCGACCCCGACTTCTTTTTTTTGTAGTTCGTCTTCTGCGCTTTTCCGTGGACCATTGGAATTGCCCTTCCCCCCTTCGCTCCCCTTCAAACCGTTCGTACTCCGCAGAATCGTACCGCTCACAGTTCTGGACATCCCCTCCCCCCCCACGGGGTTCTCATATTGCACTATCGCCGTCCTTAAAATCAGTTAATAGGAAGTTCTGATGCCTTTTCACTCTTAGTGCCCGGTGTCCCGGCCTTTTCCCCCCGGACACCCCCACTTTCAGGCCCCTCCCCCAATAGTATGGCCTCGGTTACAAGAGGTTGCTTTACGGGCCTTTTTGGTTTTCCAGTCCGGTCTTTGGGGTTCCTAGTTTTTCCCCCTTTCTTCTTGTTTTGCCCACACCTTCTGGTCCTTGCTCGGCATCGCCTGGGGCGCTACTCTCTTCTGCGCTGGTCGGCCCCTATGGCAAAAGCATTCCTCCCTCTTCCGATTTTTTTTTATTTTTGAGTCCATGTGGCACTATAGTTTTTCTTCCCCTCCCCTCCTCTTCAACGAGTGTCCCCCCCTCCGGTTGGGCGGCCACGGAGAGCCCTGTTAACAAAACGGGTGCCCTAATTTGTGATGGTTTTTTTCGTGAAACAATGTTGAGTTCCTTTTGGTCCCCACCTTCTCCTGCCGGGAGGGGTTGTTTGGGCTGGAGCTGCCCCACCCTCTTTTACCGTGCTCGTTTTTTTCGTCCAGTCTCGTGGGCCTGTCCTGATGTATTACCCATTCCTATGTCCTTTTTTTCCCCCCAAGTCCCTTTTCCAACCCCCAGCAAGCACCAGTTTCCCTTCCTTAATGAAACTGGGAGTGTCCTTCTTTTCTTTCCGGCCCGTCCTTTTTCTCTAAGACGAACGGCGCGCCTTTTTCCTTATTCTTTACCCCCCTTCCTTCTTCCCCAAGAGTGTTTTCTCCCCGGGAATCTTTCTCCAGTAACCTTTGGTCTGGTTGGGCGCGCCCCCCCTTCCGGCACTTTGTCAGGTCTCACACGCCAGGAATCCTTTTTTAGTGGGTTTTCCTCCCCCCCCCCTCTCACTGGAATTGCTTTTTCCCTTAAGGTTGGGCCTCCATCAGCCAGGGATTTCACTCTTCTTTTCGTTTCCTTCCCCGGCATTTCTTGAGTCTGCTCCCCCCGGCTTTTCTCCTTCTCCGCGTTCTCAAGAACAGCCGGTTGGCGCCAGTGTATTCTTTGCCGGTCCAGGAAGATCTTGGTGGCACCGCTTCCCTTTTTTTTGTCCCAGCCGTAGGATTATCTCATCAGCTTGCCGTTGTTTTCCCCCTGTCGTTTTTTTTTTTTTCTTTTTCTATGCTGCCCCGATTGAGCTGCAAGTGTTTCTTGTCAGTGTTTTGTCGGCCTTTCCTTGATTTAAGTTAGGCTGTTCGTTGCAACGTGCGGATGGACATCCCCCCCGCGTTTTTTCTATCTTCCCCTCTCCCGATCACTCAGAATCGCTTGCTTTTTTTGGTTCTCCCAACCCCTAAAAGTTTGTCCAAATTTCCCCTTCTGTCCAGTGTTTTGCGTGCTGCCTACTCGGATACCTCTTTGTTTTCTTTCCCGTAATCCACCTATCAGTTTCCCCCTTCGGACTCTGATTTTTAACCTTCCAGTTCTCCTCTTCATTTGGCACACCGGATGGAATTGGTGACCTTCTTCCAGTCCCTGGGGGGTGCACGACGCTGGAATGAATTCTCCTTAGTCCGTTTTCGGTATACCAAACCCCCAGCTTTGGTATACTATATTCTTTCCCCTGGACCTTTTTCCCCTCTTTGGGGGATCATCTCGCCGTATTTTTTTCAGGTGATAATTCTTTTTTTTGCCTTCGACGCGCTTTGCCCCCGTTGCCCCCCCTTCGGCACCCCCCCGCGGGAGATTCCGCCTTTGTGGTCTCATAAATGTCATTGCGGCTAGACGGGCCTCATTCTTCGGTTTCCCCCTGATTTCTAGTTATTCTCCGCTACCTGTTCAGGTTGAAATTTTTATTTTGAGACCCCTTTTTTTCCCCCGGGTTGTCCCCCCTGCCGGTGTGTGGGGCGTTCTTCGTTTCTTTCCTCCTGTTGTGACCCTTGGGATCTTGTTGTGTCTTAGGTTCCCCGAGTTCCTTCAGTTTGCCGGGATATCAAACCATCGTTGGCTTTCCTTCCCCTTTCCCCCCGGGACCCCCATTGTTACGCCCTTCGAGGTTCTTTTTCATGGCGTTTTCAGGCTGGCAATCCGGATGATCTGCAATAGCGGTCATTCCCTCCTTCCATCCCGTCGTGTGATGAGCGAGACATTTGTTCTCACCTTTAAGTTTTTTCTGGCCTTTTGTGGGGTAGTGTTAACCGTTTTCCGGAGAAGTCAGATTGACCCTCTCTGCCTTATCCCTGTTTCCCCCCTCAGCTGGAACTTCTTTAACTTTACAGTTTTGTCACAGAGGTTGTAGGTCCCACCTCTGTAGTACCCCGGTTGGCCGTGATCCACGCTGTAAGGGCATGAACTTCTCCCATTTCCCCTTTTTCATTGGATGTCCCCACGACCTTTGACATCTTACAACAACACGTCAACCGATCTGAATATTTTTCCCCGTTCCAACAGGATGATGAGATGCTGGTTTTCCCCCCCCCCCACAGCTCCCCTTCGGATGATTTTGTCCATCTTTTGTGCATCCAATCACCTTGTTTTTTGGTGGATCATGAGTTCTAGCTGTTTCTTACCTGTTTTCCCCGGGCGGACCATTTTTTGCCTCCGTTTTCATTCTCCGTGGAACCCTGGTTGTTCTTGTCATTCCTCTACACGTCTTGCTGGGCCCCACAGTTCAGGTTGGCTCAACACCCAAAGGGTCTCCCACCTTTGTCTTTATGGGCAGTTCCGGGAACTAGACCATTCGTATTTCCGGCCCCGGGACGTTTTGCTACTCTCGGGTTTGTACCCCCCCCCTCCACCCTCTGGGCCGGGGCGGGGATTCAATTCTTTTTCTGCTCGTTATTGCAATTGTTCCATGACTTCGGGGCTTTCGGGGGCCGTTGGGAGTTAACCTCCTTCTTTCCCTGGTTAGCCACCTTCAATTCGGCTAAACTGGTTCTCAAGGACCCCCCCCCATTTTTCGCCAGGACCCGGCCTGTTCCAGGGGTTCCTTTAGCACCTTCCCTCGAGCCCTGATAATTTCCGGTATTTAGTTCCCCCCGCATTTCGGCGCCGCCAGCACCCGGGGCGTACAATGAGTTCCGAAGCGCCTTCTTTTAGGTCTCACTGTTCTCACACTGTCTCGTTTTGTGAACCAAAGTTTTTTCTCCCTGGCTTCTTTTTCCATTTAGTTTGGCTCCCCGCTTGAGTTCGTACCCCCTGAAGGAGTTGGCCCCACAGTGCCCTGAACGTTTCTCCGTCAAGGGGCCCCGCATTGTGCAACTTGTGATTTTTATTTTCGCTGGGGGAAAAACCCTCCCCCCTCCCTTAGAGTTCTCTGGCCTCTGGGAACTAATCTAGCGACCCCACTTTCATTGAAGATCCCCAATTTGCGTTCTTGTTTGTTTTGTCGGACTGCCAACGGGGCCTTGAGTTCCTCTGGAGCCACAGATGAAGATTCCAGGTCGTCTTTTTCTTGCGAGGGATGATCCTGGCAGTTCTTCTTTTCTTCTCGTTTTAGCCCTTCTTCCCATCGGGTTTTTGGCTTAAGGACCTCCTTACCGGCTCCAGTTGCGTGCCGCGTTTTTTTTCCCTTTTTTGGACTCTCAAAGGCACTCTCTCACAGGTTTGCCCCCTGCTGTTGAGTGCTTTGCATGTGAGCGGAAGTTTACCTTTCTGACTTTAGTGGGTAGATGGGTCAACTTCAGTACCGCGATCTGGGAATAGTGCTGCAAGAACCCTTCGGGGCCTTCCTTTAGGACCTAGAAGGAAAAATTGCTCCTCTAATTTCTTTTTTTTTAATGGGTTGCGCCTTTTGTGAACCCATTTCGGCGATTTTCTTTGGGATATCTCTTCCCTTCCCCGCTGCCTTTCCCCCTGACTGGCCGTTTTTTTCTCCAGGGGCTTTTCCGTGTGATGAACAAGGCACAATTGCCTTTTCCCCCCTTACCCTTTGTCGTTGAAACCTTTTCTGAAGCTTGGTCGTGATCTCTAAAGGGCCGGGAAACCCCCTGGCGAACAATTTCTTTCCTAATATACTAGGGACCCTGGTGGTCAGGACAGCGAGGGACATCGTAATCCGATCCTTCTAGTAGTTGGGCAGGGATGCCCCCTCCTTTTTTTAGTGCTCTGTTCTGTCCGATTCAATTGGTTTTTTTTCCAGTCCCGGTGCGACGGCTTTTTTGATCCCTTCAAAATTCCAACTTGGTGCCCGGCCGGGATCCTTCTAACAGGCAGCAGGTTGTCTTTTCGTGGGTCTTTCCCCTCCCGGTATTAGGTTTTTGTCTGTTTGTGGTGGTTCAACTTAGTCTGGTAACGTGTATTCCCGTCTGTCTCTTCGGTTCTTGAAGTTGTATTTCTTTGTTTCGCCCCCTTGCCATTTTTGGATGAGTCTGAGGTTTTTAAGGGAGGCCCGACCCCCCCCCCTTTTGTGGTTTTGTTTCCAAGGAAACCCCGGCCTTTTCCCTTTTTACTGGTTGCCCCCCCAGTCAATGTTGGAGAGGATTCCCCCTATCAACCCCTTTTCCCTGGAAGTTTGTTCCGAACAACTAACATGGGACCTCGACTTTTTCCTGCCTTCGGTGTTGACGTTTGCGGGTTGCTTTTAGCTTGTTCCACCACCTGATTTTTCGCCTTTTGTCGGGATTTTTGGAACCACTTCCTTTACAAATGATGACTTCCTGGATTGACCTCCTTTTCCCCCTTCTTCCGTCTTACAGCTTAGGACAGTGTTCTTCCGCTTTTCTTTTTGGCCCCCCCAAGGGGCCCAGGTCACCCCTTCCTCCCCCCAGTTCAATGGGCGTGAAACCTTTGTTTTGCTTCCTGAAACCCAGGCTTTATGAGTGTCGTTGCGGTGAGCAAACCTTCCTATTGTATTCATTACTTTCCCTACCCTCATAAAGCATAGTCCCCGTCCCGTTTCCTTGTTATTCATTGTTGGTCCCTTCCTTTTTTTCCAGGGCAGAGGTTTCTCGCCCCGATGATGGAACGGTTTTATTGATTCCCCCCCAGAATGTGGTGGTTTATAATTTTTTTTTGACCCCCTTCTATTTACCACTCTTTGGGGACGTTATTGTACTTCTCGATTCGAGGGATTTTTTTTTCCCCGATGTCCTCCGGCTGGTGGAGTTTGGGATCTTTTTTTCGTTGTGCTTTCCTGGAAACGTGACTAACCAGGGCCCCTTTTCCTTGCTTGTTTGCAGTTCTTTATGTCAGGAGTTTCTTTAGTGGCGTTCTTTTCTGTCGCAGGTTAGGCCAAGGTCTTGGTGTACGAACCCCAGTGTTGGTTTGACCTTTGGAGTTCCCCCCCCACCCCCTTGCCCATTACGCGGCTTTTATATCTTCTGTGGGTGTGCGGGAGTCCTTTTTTTTCTGTGCGGAGGCCCCTTCATCTTTCTTTTCGCACCTTCTGCCTCCATTACAAAAAAAGAACCCCCAAGGCCGTGGGCTTTTCGGTCCGTGTCTTTTCCCCTTTTGTAACTTTCTTTCATTCTACTTTTTTTGGAGTAGATGGGGTAGGCCTTCCCGTTTCCAGCCTCCCTTTCCTTCGAAAGAGCCAATGGGTTCTTTCCCTTCTCCTGTGATTTTCCAACCCTCCGGGTTGTTTTTCGACGATTGTTACCCCCAGGGAAAAGTAGTCAATCTTTTTTGTTGGATCTCCCCTTTTACTCCACGCCCAGGCCGTTTTGTTAACCTTCCCCCCCTCATTTTCCTCTTTGCACATGCCCCCAACTGCGGGAGGTTCGGGTTCTCTTTCTCACCGCCCAGGAAGGGTCTCTTATAGAATTAGGTATGCGTTTTGGGTTGCGCCGGAAAGAGTAAGACTGCTGGCATTTGTCCCTTGATCGTCCCCCATCGGATTTTCCCACTGTCGTTTTTTCTTCCCCCCCTGTGATTCTGCGTTGTGTTTTCTACTGGTCACTTACGTGGTTTGACTGGTTAGGGTGTCCCTTTCGTCTTGTTCTTTCCCCCAGTGACAACAACTTGGGTCCGGTCCCACATCGGTCACCTGCCTTTTTTGCTGCTTTTTTGTTTTCGTTGCTTGTTTTTCCTTTGATCAAAACATTTGGTGTTTTTTGAGCCCCCGTTTTGTCATTTAACCCTTTGGGGGACCTTCTCCAAGGTCAGTGCTTTTCACTTTTCTTTGGTACAACCACGTTTTGGAGCTCCCCTTTCCGAACGTCCTCCTTTTCACTTTTTCTTTTCTAATTTTTTGAATCCGTCGG
>Ga0179593_1409107_pt1 | contig 17810 bp, 29 predicted proteins | sample CZODoug2_1_08_16_FD_185931 | JGI IMG/M metagenome (GOLD analysis project Ga0179593, IMG submission 185931) | Vadose zone soil fungal communities from Angelo Coast Range Reserve, California, USA - CZODoug2_1_08_16fungal (PacBio error correction) | ecosystem: Environmental > Terrestrial > Soil >... | reverse complement strand
CTCAGAGGATCCAGGACATCCCGTGACGCGTCCTATTTCCCTCTGTAAACTTCCTCCTGACGCCCATTGATCAAACCACTGGCGCGACCCCCGAAGCGATCTACGTCTCATAGACTTCTCCTTCTCCCACAGTCTATCTTCCCCCCCCACTTAGACTATTTTTCTTTTATCGATTAACTATGACGATTTCGTCCAGGTCCTTCCAGACCAGACTCTTCCCAGCTTCCTTCTTTTTCATTTTTTTTCTCCTTACCTTTTCCTGACTTCCATGAAGGCCATCCGTCCTTGATCAGAAGACTCTGGTCCTCCCCTAATGGCACTCTCTACCCCCTGGGCGTTTTCCCAAGCAAACGTAAGGAACTTCCAGGTTCTGTAAACCCTTCCTCCCAACCGGTCTCTCCTTCTTCTTTTTTGTGTTCTCTTCTCATTCTCCGAGATTCTTTCTAAGATAGGACGATCCCTCTCCCTATTCTGGCGGGCGCCAGCTTCTTCTCCCCCACTTTCAAACAGGCTTCACAGCCCCGAGCGTTCCTCTTCTCCATCGGTGACCTGGCCGCAACTCTCTCTGCATTAACGGTCCCCCCCACCTTCTCCAACCAATTGCCCCCCCTTCCCTCACCTACAACTCCGTCGATCTCTTCCTAAAGTCCTTCTCCCTTCTGTGGACGTGACTTACGCGGGTTTTCTCATCATCGATATTCTCAGGTAGCTCCCTTTTCTTCCAGCACTTTGGCCCTGCTTTTCCCCACGTCCCCCCCTCCCTGCCCTGTTCCGGACGTCGTTTTTTTCACCTCAAGTAGACTCATTCCGCGTCCCTCAGTGTTATTTCCTCCTCTGGACGCTTCTTATCGTTCACACATGGCAGTATGAAGGGAAGGATAGTCTGCTTATCCGCGCACTTGCTGCGTTTCTATTGGAGAAGTTTTTCCCTTCGCGCTTTTCCACCATTGTTTTTTTTTTTTTTTCTAATTCTTTCTCTCCCCTACTAAGAGGGCCCTTCATGGTCAATCTCGTCTCCCTTGAACAACCCCTTTCTATGGGGAGACCCTTTTACCCTCCGCCCTCCACTACCGCTTCCCTTTTTTCCCCCCCAGTGAAAAGGTTTTATCTCCAACCTTTACCGTCGTTTTCGCTTCAAGCGGGAGTTTGACCTTCTCCGCGATTTCCTTAGATTCCGCCTTCTTTTCCTTTGCTTTCCCTTTCCCATCGTCTTCAGTTCTTGCCCGCCTTCTAACGGTACTCTTCCCAAGTCGCATTCAGGAGTCTAATCAATCGGTGTTTCCCCATCCTCGCCCTTCCTGAGGAGCCCCTTTCTCCCCCCCTTCTACCACCTCCTTTGCGACGACCCCATGTTCCTCCCCCCCCTCCCGCTGGTAGCGCCCAGTCTGCCCTTCCCCCACCCCGGATTCTTTTTTTTACATCTCCTACGACGCCGTTTTTTAAAGCCCTTTTGTTGTTTGGGAATACCACAGATTATAGACCGGTTTTACCATCTTCGGTAGAGTCATTCCAGTCGCCTCTCACTTTAAGTTCTTAATGGAAGGCCTTTGAATCCCCCGAACTCCTGCCCCCAATGCTTTATCTTTGTTTGTCTCCCTCTTGCGATCAATTGCTGAAGGCCCTTTTCATTTTCTTTTTTCTGTAGTGTGCATTTTTTTTCGATCCCTCAGTCTGTCTCCTTTTACTTAAGCCTTTCCCGTCTATTTGTTTGACAACCCTTGAGCCGTTCCTATTTCCTTAAGTATACTTCCTTTTGTCTGAGCTTCCATTTGCTTCTTGTGCACTCTCCCCTTTTGCCCTTTTTCTTATGAATGGCATTTTGACACACCGACAGACCTTGGTTTATTTTTGCCAGATATTTCCTTCCTCCCTATCCCTCTCCCTCAACTCCTTAGTCCGCACCCTTTCTTTTTCTCCCGCTATTATATTGCTCTTCCTACGAATGTGCATGCGCACATAGTTCTTAGACGCGCACACGCACGCACCACCCAACCCGTCTTCAAGCACACCCACTACCCATTCTTTTTTTTATACCCCTCACTTTTATCTTCGTGTTCTATAAACACCCTTTTCCTCTTGGCTCGTAGTACTCCCTTTCAGACGTTTCTCAGTTTTCCCCCCCAAACCCCCACCACAAAAACCCCCCCCTCCCCCCCCCCCCCCCCACAACCCCCCGCCCCCCCAAAAAAAAACCAACCCCACCCCAAAACCCCAAAACCCGGGGTTGTGTGGGTTTGTGGTGGGTTGGTTTGGGTTTTGTTTTTTATTTTTTTTTTTTTTTTTTTTTTTTTTTTTTTTTTTTTTTTTTTTTTCAAACAAACAAATCCACCACACCAAACCAACAAAACCCCCCCCCCCCCCCCCCCAGTACACTTCCCACTTTCTCCAGATCCCTAAGCATTGATCTCCGGTCCCCCCCATTCGTTTCTGCCTTGTGAGGACTCTCCCTTCCTTGCATAGCCGTCTCCTACCACAATTCCTACCTTTGTTATTTCTCGTCGTCTCTCCTTAAAAGATCGTCTCAATCTCTCGTCTCCCATTATATTTGGCGATATTTCTTCTTTCTTTCTCTTTTCAACTGGCTATAGCAGATCTGGAGCTCCACCCCCATCCTTATGTCCTTTTCCCCTCACTCACTCTTCCCCCATTTCCCCTTACCACCCTTCTTCCTGAGATTGATACGTCAGGTTTGCGCAGCCATTCCTTTCTAGACTTTATTATACAAACTCCAAGTCCTTCTCCTTCCTTGAGGCCCCTTTCTTTTCATTTCCCTACGTAGAGATCCGCCATACTTTGCTTTAACCCGGCTCTAATTCCCCCTACATACAGAAAACTCTGTCCTACTAATTTTTTCTGCCCTTCCTTTCTTTTCTCCTTAGGTTCTTCCCCCCTATAAAATTCACCGAAACCCTTCGCCCGCCTTTTCTCGTCAAAGAGCCCTCTCATCCCCCTACTCTTCTTTCCTCTGGCTTTTTCTTCCCCCTCCTGATTGAAACACCTCTCTTTTAACCTCTTTTATCTTCGGTTATTGTCCCAGCCATCAGATTTGCTACGAGCACTACACCCGAAGTGGTCTTGGGTCCTTTTGCTAACTCCTCTTCTTTTTATCGTTTTTCTCTTTAAGTTGTTTTGTTTACGATGATAAATTCTGCTTATAAAAGTTCCCCATCCCCCTTCTTTTCTTTTGAGAGATCCCTCTGTTTTTTCCATTTCCCCTTCGTTCCATCTTTAAAATACGACTGTTCCTTTTTCACTCAGGGTTTAAGAATTTCCCCCCCGCCCCCTTAATTCCTTTCTTTCGTCTTTCTTTCTTCTCAGACGTTTACTCACTGGTGGATTCTGTTTGGAATGGTTGAGACCCTCACGTATCACAAACACATTATTCCTCCCCCCCTGCCTTTATCTTCCTTTTTTTGATTTTTGAAAGGACATTCGTACGAGTTGGTAATCAGTGCTGTCCTCGCTGCTCGACTCGGCATACCTTGAGATCGCTCCGTTTAGGACCCTCTTTGTCTTTTCTTTATCAGGGGAGTTCCTTTTCCAACCTCATTCATCACTCGAAGCAGCATCTTTGTGTCCTGTGACCTTGACCATTTAGTCTCTCCCTTTATCCCTTGAGAGTCCGCCATCTTTTCGCGCTTTTTTGCCATTGATGAGACGACCTCGTCGAGGGTACCACCTATCACCTTGATCTGCGCCTGTGCTTCCTTCGTAATGGCGTACTCTCTCTACTTCTCCTTCACAGGATTGATTTTTTTTTTTCTTTCTGAAGAGTTATTCCGATCTCGCAGCATTTCCAGAGCATGCTCATATCGGCAACCGTCCAATCCCAGACCTGGCCTGCGTATCTTTCCCAGATGATTCCCTCCTTTTCCGTTCTCTTCTACTTCTACCCTTCTCGTCACATCCGACCAAAAGCACGCCGAGTAACTTTATCTCCCCCGCACCCAATGGAGGTTCCCCCATGTGTTCATTAAACCTTCCCCCTCATGGTTGCCTTGTTTCCTTTCTCTACTCATGTTCGCTAGTTTTAATTCTTGTACCCTTTCCCTCGGTCTCCCGACCCTTGTGATGTTCTTGGTCTCTGGGATAACGCGTGAGGACCTCTCCACCTATTCTTATGTTCCCAAACAGTTTAAGACGAGACTTCTACTGTTCCTACTTTTCTCCTCTTTAGTATTTAATGGGGTAATAGGTTTCTCTGCCAGCTCCAATTTACCTCTCACGCCCTCTATTGATCCATTTCATTAAGATTAACATGTTGACAATTTATTTGACCCCTTTTTGTGAAGTGAGATCACTTCACAGTTCTCCCCTCAATATCTTTCTTGCTCCTCCCAAAAAACACACTCTTGCACCCTCATGAGACTCTGAACACAGGGTACCGGAACAAAGGCTCTGCGAAACAGACGAACCATTGAGCACCCCAAACCAATAATTAAACAATCGATGGAACGAGTTTGCCCCCGGTAGGCCCTGAATCCCTTAATCTCACCGTGTCGAGACCCGGCCGTCCGCCCTGCGAAAACGCTCATCGGTTTCTGCCCAAAGCTAATCGCCTGTGCACACCTAGGACGTGGCTGTCGCTCGATGCATGAAAGCATCCGGACAGCCCGTTCCCTGCTGCCCTCCCCCGAGAAATGTGCTCGCAGTTCAGGAGGGCTTGTCCTGCTGACAGACCACAGGGATTGACGTTCACCCCCTCCTCTTTTCTTCCAGCACTTTAACTTCGATCTTTCCTTCGGAGTAGCTTTGCTTATCTCAGTACTGGCCTGGCTTTTTTAGCGTACTCTGTATGTCTGCCTCGGCTTAGAAGCCAGTCCTTGTCCTCTTTCCCTTCACCCCACCCGCCGTTCGTTTTTTCCTCTAACGACCAGCTTTTCTGCTCCATAAATTTTTTTGGCTCATTTTCCGTCGTTCTTTCTTGAATTTTTTAAACATAAACGTGTCCCCTCCAGATTTTTTCTCCCCTTCAAGCCTCTGTAATCCTTTTTCCCCCCCCCTCTTCGGTCTTTAGATTTGACATCCTCTGATATTTTCCCACTCTCTACTTTCCCCCCTTTCTCCCCAGCTTCAAGCTTTTCGTTAACACTCCAGTCTGTTGAAAAGCTCATGAATCCCTCCTGTCCTTTTTTTCTCTCCGGTCCTACCTCGCTGAACCAACACTTTGAATTAGAGAACCCGTCCCCCCTCCCACCCCTCACCCCTGACCATGATCCTTGCCCACTCACACCTGGTCGCAAAAGTTTGACAGCTTTTGCTCTTACCCCTAGTCAGACTCCCCCCTCTTTCTTCTCTTGAACGTTCTGCGGTCCCCGTCATTCACGCCTCCGTGTAGAAAGGTCCTTGGAGATACTCCGATCTAACGGATTGGGAGATGGCTCTTTTCTTCATTTCATTTTTTTATGACTGGGTTTCTCTACTGTTTCCCTCTCTCATTTAGTCTATTTTCCCTCGACCCCATTTAATATATGAGGCGCTCGGTTTGACCGATGTCTCCTCATGAGAGCTAGAAAACTCTCGTTCTCATTCTATTTCTTGCAGAGTATTAAACGTCAGACTCCTCAGCGACTAGCCTTTTCCTCTCCTCATCCACCTTTTCCCTCCTCTTTTAGATTCTTTAATTGGAAGGGAGTCTGTTTTCCATCACAAAGCTTCCTTCCCTTGAGTGTTTTCTTTTTTACCTCCCTTTTGTCGATCTTTTATCCCTTCTGAGGGACGTCGTTTCCCCAGTTCCCCTCTTGATCCTTTTCCCCTTTCCGGCCTTTTCGCGTCGCGAGGCGTCCTTTCTTCAAATTGAATCGCCTGGTAAGGTCTGCGTTCCCCCCTCCTCTTTTTTTGAAAATCTGTTTTTTCCTACCTGGCCTCACCGGAATAGTTTTATTACCTCAAACCTTTTTTTTTCTTCCCGATGTGTGGGCTTTCCTCTCGCCCTTTATTCTGAAACTTTTAGATTATGCGTTGAGTAAGATCAATAGATGTAGCCTTTATTTTTTTCCCTTTTTATCTTTCTAATTTGAGTTCACAATTAAGCGACATATTACGATTCCTTCTTATCCCTTGTTTCCTCTTTTATATCTTTTTCTTCATCCCTTTTTTTTTTTCTCTCTCATCGATTATCCATTTCCCCCCTTTTTTCTCCCCCCTTCCTCTAAAATCCCCCTTACTCAAGCAAGTGATTGAGCGTACTCTAGTCTTCTTCCGTCTCTCGTAGAATCTAAAGTATCCTCTTTCTTTAAGTTCTATTCTGCTCCCCTCACCTAGGTTCTGATGTTTCTTATTTCCTATCAAACGATTCACCTTCCTCCGGCATTACCATCCTTTCCACAACTGATCTTCCTTTTGGAATATTTCTTCCACTGCGACTTCCGCCTCCGTCTCCCTTCGTCATGTACCGATCTCCTCCTCTTTTTGATTCTCCTCCCCTCCTTCCGGTCCCTCTGAAACAATGGCTTTCCCCCCTTCCCTCCAGGAAAGGGAACACCCTCTACTCATTCCTTCCTTCCGTCTCGGAATTGTGTAGATTACAGGACACCTTCCCGAGTTCCTCTTTTTAAGCTCTCCAGGCTTCCTCTTCTTTCCTCTTCTTTCGCAGAAGATCCTAGGACTTTTCCACCATTCTCCTTCGATCGAGGGCCTCTTCTACTTCTTTCCTCTTAACTGCCTAAGAAAATGGATTCTCTTAACAAGGAGGATTTTCAAAATTTTACTCTCCCCACTCTTCCAATTACTCAAGCATCTCACTTCCCCCTTGAGTTCACTTCCCTTCTCCCTTCTCGCATTACTTTTGCGGCTGAGATTTTTCTCCCTGAAGAAGTCAGTTATTCGACATTTGCATGAGAGGTTCCTATCCTCTCTAAAATTTCCTTGCCCCCTTCCGTATTTCACGATTTCCAGGCGATAGTTCAAATACTCTAACTTCACATGGGTTTCCTCTATTGCCGTTTTAGTTCTTTACAGGTTCCCACAGTCATGGCTATTACCTACGTCCTCGCTGTCTTTCAAAGGGTCCTTTTTTTTTTTCGATTTTTGAAATTCTCGAGTGCACATTTCCTTGTTTATACATCCCTAGTTTTTTTTTTTTTGTTTTTTTTTTTTTTTTTTTTTTTTTTTCTTTTTGTTTTGTTTTGTTTTGTTTGTTGTTGTGGTTTGTCTTTTTTGCTTTTCTTTTTTTTTTTTTTTTTTTTTTGTGTTTTTTTTTTTTTTTTTTTTTTTGTTTTTTTTTTTTTGGTTTTGTGTGGGGTCCCCGTGTCTAAGAACCTCTACCATCCGATTATCGTGGATTACCCACACCTTTTTTCGATTGTAGCCTTTTTTCCCTCAGCATCACCTAACGCCTTGTCCTGGGAACCCCATAATGATTTATAACACTGTCTTTATGAGTTTTTCTCTTCAACTTTTCGTCTGTTTGCTATCGAGATTCTAACTTCACCTGAAGGAGTACCCTCGGTACAGTTGACTGAATAGAGTTTCTCTGCAGTTTCTTCCCCCTCTACTCCAAATTTCCATCCCTTTACGCCCCCCCCTCCTCATTTTCAGTCTTCCCCCCTTCTTCTGTTCCCCCCTCTTCTTTTCATCTGCTTTCCATCCTAAATAGCTTCTCATCCTTCTAGTCTGGAAGGTACTTTCTTGTACGCTTCCCGTGCGTAGTCTCTCTCCCTCTCTCCTCTTTTCCCTGCGTATGTGGTGTTCCCCGACCCCTTATCGCGTTTTCCGTATCTTAGACGGCAAGGTTCGTTTTCGCCTGCGTACAGTAAGATTCTGCGTTCTGTGCATTACCTCCACGTCAAGATGTGTCTATCTGTTTCTCAAATGGACTTGTCTTCCTATGCCTTTTGTCAGGTCTGCCGTTGTCATGTTCTTTAGTGTTTGGAATTTTTGAGTCGCCCGACTATCTTTTTTATTACCCCTTACACACTTTAGGGTTTCACGTGCTTGTTTACCTTTCAGAGTCCTTCATGAACATCTCTGCTTTTCATCCCTTTCCCTTTGATAGTCCACGCTCCCCTCCTTCCCCAAATTATTTCGCCCTAGGCCTTTCTTCCCTTCCGCTGGATCGTTTGCTGCTCATAGAGTCTCGGGCCGCCTCTTCCCACCTCTCGCCATATCATTGTTTTACTGGCGCTTCTTACACTTCCTCGCTGAAATCACTTCCCCTTATCGCCCTTGCCTGATTACTAGCAGTCCCCCCCCCCTTGCTTCCCCGTTTTACTCAACCTTTGGATGAAAATTAAGCGTATTGTTACTTTTCCCCGTTTCCCTCTGGTGGGATGTTTTCTTTATGAACCTTGTCGATTTTCCCCTTAAAGGTCATCGCACATTACCTGACCTGCATCCCGTAGATCCCTTGACTCAGATGGTATATTTTTCCGGTTTTTCCCACCCGCCTCCCTTTTCTCTTCCCTTCTCTCTCCTTCAAGTTTTCCTCCTAACCCCTCCTAGGGGGATTATTTCTGCGTTCTTGAAGGAAGGAACTCAAGGCGCTTAAGCCTTATATACTCCCTACGCGTTAGTCTAGCTCCCCATTCTTCGTTTCCGCTACCTCTTGCTCGAATCTAGTATGTACGTGCTCGGCCCTAATAGTTTTCCTTTCCCGTGCCCACTTCTCTTCGATGATCCGCTAGTTCTCAAGCACGTGCTCCTCTTCTTTCATCAGAAATCTCTTCTTTACTACTTCTCCTCCCTAATCACTTTCATTCCTACGTTCTCTCATCGCCCTCCCGGGTCTTCACCTCTATCTCATCCGTTAACCTTCCTCCAAAGGAGAATAATGCAGGGTTTCGATCTTTTCTTTGATAAGAGTTTAGTCTACCTTCTCCACCTTCCGAACATGGGATCCCTCTCCCCTCCTTCCCCACTCTCCCTCTCCCCCACTCCCCCCATGAGTCTGCTTATCTTAGTTTTTTAACAGCCTCTGTCTTGAAAATTGGGGTCACTCTTTTCTCTTCTTTAATTTTTGAAAAAGAATAAGATTGTCCCCCACTTTTTTCTCCAATACCCGAGTTGGTCTTTTCCTTTCCAACCTCCTCCTTTTACCGAATTTTATCCTCCGTTTTTTTTCTATCTCTGTTCGAATCACTATCTAGGTATCAACGAAACGACCCACTTCTTTTGTTTCCTTGTCTGTATTCTCCCTCTCTCTCTTTTTCTTCTTTCCCCATTACCCTTCTTGCTGAGCTTCTCAAAAAACCCCCCGGTTCAATTTCAATCATCTGTGGTTAGCAGATTCCACTAAGTCACCTTCGATACTTTGATTTATGCATTGCGCGTTGAGCTACGAGGCTTTGATCCTTTCCTTTTTTGAGAAGAACAGCCCCCTGTTCAATCCACGCCATGATCGTCACCCCTGCAATGAGTTTCAAGTTTTTTGGGTACACTTTTGAGACTTTAGCTCCCGACTTTTTTTCCGCCCCCTTTTTGGCCCCGATGTTCCCCTTCGTCTGAATTGTCTGTCGGGAAAGATTAGCTCGCTTTGTCGTTCCATAAGTTCGTCGTAATTTTGAGGAAACCGACCTTATCCAATCTGGTCTAAATTTGTTCCGGTTTTCATTTTTTCCCTCTTTCTCTCTCCAACATAAGATCTACGCCAGAGAGGCTTCGCTTCTCGCATTTTCTTGATACTACGGACTCTGCAATTTTCCAAACCTTTTTTCGATGGGTCATCCCCCTCCTCTTTGCCTTCTTCTTCCTCCTTTGTCATCATCAACGCCGCCCACATTGTTTAGCTTCTATTGATCCTGAGATGGTCCCCCTTCTGTCGCCATTTTTAATAGAATTCTCCTTCCTTCAATGCGGAACCCTTAATATAGCCCCGGCCTTGTGACGATCTTGCTTCAATACGTTACTCTGTTTTGGCGTCATTACATTCTCCCGTTATAAACATCGACATCAACTCCCTTTTCGTGAAACTTCCAATTTTTTAAGTTGTTTCTCCCAAGTTTTACATTTAAAACTTCCGCATTGTTTCCTGATTTCATTATATAAATTCACTCATCAATTTTCATTTATTAATCTGAAGCCTCCCGCTCCTCCCAATCCTCTTTCTTTGGGCTCTTTTTGCTCCGAGGCGAGATCGAAACTTCTATTACATGCACAAATCTTTTTCGGCTCAAGGCATTGCCTTTACTTTTCTATTTTCTTTTCCCCCTAGGGAGAGGCCTCTAGCCCTGTAATGCTCCTGAAGACTCTCCTTCCCTAAGGTTCCCCTTCCCCGTTTTTTGAAATAGATTGGACACCCTTTCAGTTCACTACCTTCATTCGACTCTTCCTCCCTTCGCGTCCCATCCCCCCCCCCCCCTTCTAACCTCATGCGAAAATGCTCCCTGGCCCAACTTTCTTTGACTGGATCCTTCTCACACCTACAGGCACACTCTTATTTTTGGAACCTTTTCTTTCAGTCAATTACCTTTCCCTATTACTTAAATTGCGGCACCTTCCTTCCCCCCCTCAGTTCTCAGATGGTCACCCCCGCTATAATTAGGTCTTCCCTCCCCACTCCCGACTTTCCCCCTAGGATGAGCTATCTATTACATAATTCGTCATCACCTTCTTCAGCTCTTCGCTCGCAGTGTTTCGCTTATGCTGCCTCCTTCGAATCGAGAGGTTCAACATCCCCTTCTTTATCCGCCGGATGCGCGCTTTTTTTCCTTACCCCCTTGCTACTCGTTTTTCCGACTCTGACCGATCGAGCATGACCACGAGATTCTCCTCCACGCCTTAGATTCCGCATCTGTCTCGTTCTCGGCCCCCACCGCGTTTCCTTCTCCTCCCGGAACGCAGTGGTATCTCCAAAAATTCAAAAGTTTTTTGGGCTTTGCCAATTTCGCGTTCTTTTCCGTGGCTTGGTCTCCGGTTACACCTGTCCCCCTGAATTTTCCCCCTCCCTTCCCCTGCTTCCCTCCCTCTCCCTTCGGGGTAGTATATGCTAAATTTTAATCCTCTAACTTCCCAACAAACTGGCTCCCCTTTCCCCGAAGAGATTGCTGTAAACGCCATCGGAGTCCCCCACGCTCCCCTTTATTTTCCCCTCCCATGACTGGTTAACTATTTAAGGGAGCCTCTCGCAACAAACTCCACTTTCAAGTAGCCGTTAATTGTGACTATATACTTTATTGTGCCACCATATCGCGAACCCTTTCTATTTTTCTTTCCTTACCCCTGTCCATCTAAACATTACCCCTTCCATTAGGACTCTTTCCCCTCATCCATCGAGTGTCTTTCTTCCCCCCTCTTGTAGAATAAGTTTGTATCCTCTTTACTACCTCTATTAAATTCATTGCGATGTCTCTTTCTTCCCCCCTTAGATTTTTTTTTCTCTTCAATCTTGGTTGAATTCCTTCATGACGCAGAATTGAGTAGAGGTTCCGCTTCCCTATTTCTCCTCTGCTTGTTAGGGACCCCTTTCTCCCTTTTCCCTGCTTCCATTACTCTTTGATTCTCAATTCTTATGAAGGCGATGATTGAAATTCCTGCTGTCCCTCCCCCTTCTTCTGTTCTTCCTAAAAAGCCTACACCCCGGAAGAGTAGGTATTCGGGGACCTTTCCCTGTAGTGGTTCCAGAAAATTTAGTCCTTCGTTTCTTTTTTGACCTCATTTTGTGGATTCTTTCCCTCCCAAAGTAATGAGGGCGTCCCAAGTCCCACCACTTCCTTTTCTTAGCCGCGTTTTTCATTACTTTCCTTTCTTTTCCGTCCAGTGAGTCCGGCGTAAATTGAGGAGTTAAATGCTCGCCCGCGTGGCCTTAGATATTTTTTTTTCTCCCCTTTTCAAAATTTGATCCTGTTTATCGTATATCAACCATTATACCAAGAAGTGGTTATTCTCATCAGATCTCCTTATGATCTTCTTCCTGGTCGTCTATCCTCGGAGAGGACTCTCCCTCTTGTTCCCTCCTGATATTGTTCGTCGTTTCGTTCAGGGGGGAACAATTTATGAAGAGTCCATCATTCTCTGGGCTCCTTAAGCGGCTCACATCTCTCTCTTTTTCCCTCCATCATTTTTTTTTCTCTATATTATCCCCCCGATGCGGTTCAGCTACTGGAGATATTTTCCCCCGGACCGAAAGACGGCCCCCCTTTCTTTTCCCCTTTCTGATTAAAATAGATTTCTTTCGCTCTCCTCACTCATGATCTACTCTCAGGTATTCCCGCCTTCGTCCTTAATCCTCCCTCCCACTCTTAGAATGTTGAGGATAACCCCGATTTCGACAGCTTTACACTACATCGTTTTAAAGATTCTCTCCTGTCCTTTTTTAAATTTTCCATGGGCGAAGGGCCGCCTTTCCTCCTTCCCTCCCCTCCTCCCTATCTTGACCAGAAGAGGGGAACTTTCCTCGGCCCTCAGGACTGGAGGACCCTTTTTACAGCACAACGTTCGGTCCCCTAACGCTGATTTCCCCTTTTCTTCCCCATCTAAAGGAAAATTCCCGGCCTCTTTTTCTGTCTGAAATTTGATCTCGGTGCATCGGCCCCACCTTTTCTTTAGGCGCCCCCCGCAGGGAAATTCCTCTCGACTTAGTAAAGCGCTCATGCGGAGCCGGTCAAAAGGCGACTTGTCGCCTATCGGAAGAAGAGTAGAAATCTTTCCCCGCGAGGCACGATTCGCGCACAAGTTCCCCCCGATTCTCCTTCACCCTGGCCACCCTGTCGCTAACCCCCTCCTGAACTAACCTAGCCCATCCCTGAATCCGTCTCTCATTGCCTTCTCAAGGAGGTTGACTCCGACCCCGGTTTACATACTCGATCCTCCCAGTAACGCCAAGTGTCTTCCGAAATGGGGCGATGAGTTTTTCCTCTAGACAACCTGTTCTGAGACGTCTTTGGACCGTTCTTTTAAGTCGCTTTTCCCCCCCCCCATCCCTTTGAATTTTTCCTGCGGAGGAACGTATCTTAGAAACCGTAATGGAGTATACCTACGGTTTTGCTCTTTCTTTCCCGTCCACTGAGGGAAGCTTTTCTCATTTTTGTAAAATAGAGATTGGGAAAAATTCTCTTTTTTTTTTATTTTCCTCGCCCCTTTTCATATACATCTCGTTCTTCGTGGATACCAAGCTCTTATCTCTTTGGTCGGATTTACCTATCCAGCGTCCCTACCCTCTTCAACTGGAACCACTTTTGTCCCCTTTTTATTTCTCTACACTTTTTTCTTTACAGGCGTCCATCGAGTCCCCCTACTTTCCTACGAGGTTGCTTAAGATAAAGGTTTTTTTTTTCTCCTCTTTAGTGACGATTCGTCTTTCAGAAATTTTTCTTACTCACTCAAGCGTAAGAAGAAGCCCCCAGACTTCTCCCTTAGTCTTCATATCCAATTGATTTTTCCCCGATCTTAATCATGGCTTCTAACCAATCCTCGAATCTTGAAGCGTAGTTTATTTTGCCATGGACGCTGCTTTTCTTTCCTTCTTTCTCCTCTTATGTCTCGGTGAAAGTCCTTTGTGGGATGTGTAATCCTCGCTGATCCGTGGCCATTTTTCTTCTTCTTCGTTGACGAAAGTAGCAATATCACTTTTACTTTATTTGCCTGATGGATGCCGTTTCCATCCCTTCCTCCTTCATCCTATGTGTTAGTAAGTTGTTTCTGTGGGGTCTCTCAAGTGCTCCATTTTTTCCAGTCGAGTTTTAGTCTTTTCTTTCTTTGTGGCCATTTTTCGGCCAAGACTCTCCTTATATATGTGACGGATCGAAATTCCGGGTCAGCTATTTTTTCAAAAGAAGCTGAAATGATGCGAGTCAATTATCGGCGGTGTCTCCATTTTCTCTTTTCCGCCGAACTCGGTACCCCCCCCATGATATTAGAATCTTCCTGTCTCTTAGAAGGAATTCTTTTCCTGTCCTGATATCTTTTTATCTCTCTGCGTTCTCCACCTGACGCAATAACAAACCACTACCACCGTAGCTCTTCCTTTTTTCCTCTTAAATAAACCCTATTCTAACGGAGTCGTGACCTTCAATTCAGTCAATGCTCATTTTTACTCCCACCCCTTTTTGGTATACACTAACTCATGAGTTGGGATTATCTTCTTTTTCTCCGAGTTCTTTATGTTTTTCGGGATGTTATGAACCTGGAGCACTGTGGAATAAGTCCTTTCAAAAGCGTACAGATTTCCCCTCTCCCAGAGCACCCTCCCTTTTTTCTTCTTTTCCCCCTTTTCCCCATTGAGTATGAGCCTCGTCAGGAACTTCTTCTCTGCTCTTCAATAGAAGGTCTCCTAACCCATCCACGGGGGGATTAACTTTCTTAGTTTCGATTACCCTCCGCATTTTCCTTCGCATTCTCCATATTCAACCTCCCTCCTCTTTTCTTTCTTCCCCCTCTGGCCCTCTCCCTTGCCCTCTGGCTCTCATCAGATGGTCTTACTTTTGTCCTCGAGAAAATTCAGGCCAATTAACCGTAACAATGGATGACTCTTTTCTGAATCGGATTTTTAGAAAGCTGGTAGTCCGCCTCCGAGGTATCATAACCCGGACAGATAGTACCGGCCTCCCTGAAAAAGTTTTCATGCCGAGGTTCATTCTCATTCAAAGGGGAGAACACCTTCGTCTTACAATCCCTTTTCCACCTCCCCCGTTTCTCGAATTTAATGAAGGGTTTTCCCATTTTAGTTTGAGTTGTCCTAAACCCTTTTTTCCACAAGTGACCGAAACCATCTTTCCCTCCTCGCTGTCCCGTCTCCCTCCCCCCCTTTCCCCCCCCCCATCCCCCTTAAAGCGATTTCGGCTTTTGGATTGTCACCGCCGTGCTTTCGAAAAATTGACCGCGGGGACAGCTGCTGTCTATTAGGGTCCGTTTTCGTGCCAAGAAAATTAGTTCAAGCTCCACCACCCTAAGGGGGTGTTTTTGTACAGTGGATACAGCCTATATCCCCTCCTCCTCCTCCTTTTTTTGTTTTTTTTCGGATAAATTCTTCGTTACCCACCCGCCCACCGACCAATTCTTTTTTCTTTTGGACTGGTTATCCATTGATTCTTTCTTTCCCCCCCTCCCTTCAGAGACGATTGGACCCCTTTCCTCGGTAAATTCAATGTCAGCTCTTTTTAGAATAAACCCTCCCCTCATCCCTACTCGAATATTGTGGTCTTCGTGATTTTTCCTCTCTTATTAAGATCCCTGGACCTACCTGTGAAGGGTAAGTTGGAGAAGAAATGTCTTCCCTCCAAAAATTTTAAAAACAACCGCATTCTTGATCGTTTTTCGGATGTTGAACTTGATTCCCCCTCCCGCTTTAAGAGAATTGTGGCTCTCTATAATGCCTGACCTTGCGGGTCTTTGAGCCCTCCAGTAGGAGGCAGCGCTTGTCGTTCTTATCTCTAGGCGTCAATTTTTTCCGTTGTCGTCCCGATTCCGAAATTTTTTGAATCGCCCCTTTGTGTTCCGTCCTGACCGATTTTGTCTGGTCAGCCAGTAAACCATAATGCTTTTCGCGCAGAGTGCTTTTTTCCCTGATTTCTCCCTTCAAATTCCTGTTGTCCAAATATCATACTTCCGAAGAATCAGGCTGCTGGCCGATGTCTCTCCGACCTTTTCCGATCCCCCCGTTCAGTGCTGTTATCCTTCTGATCCTCATCAGCCGTCAGTCTGACAAAAGCCTTTCCTCATGGCCCCCCTTCCCTAGGCAAGAGTCTGCGATCTCCCTGGATTCACTCTTTTGATTTTTGATGACTCTTATCTGTTTCATTCTGCCCCCCTTGAGCACAGTCCCCTCCTCCCCCCTCCCTCACGTACGTTCATTCTTCGCCCTTCGTGACGTGTCTCACCAATTTCTTTCAGTGATGCAGCGTTCTGACTTCTACTCTAAGTTGCAGAATTTCCTCTGAACTCTTTACTCCATTAGGAATCTCTCCGCCCTTTTCGTTTTAATCTGGTCCTGTATCCGCTTCTTCTCTACCTCTAGGCTCAGGCCCCCGGTTGCGCCCTAATAGCATTCCACTAATGGGCTAAGATCATGGTTTCCTTAGGGCTCTTTTCCCATCTATCCAAGGTCATGCGGACTGACCCCTCCTCCTTGGTTTCACATTTCCTCCTTCCGGTTTCAACGCTGTCCCCGGCCCCCTTCCTCTCCCCTAACAGACTGAATCTCGGGACAAACTTCCCCCCCTCCACAGAAAAATGCTGACAACCCCTGCTCCAATCCAATGGCTTTCGGCTCGACCTTCGCACCACCCCAAGATAGACGGAACCCCCCCGGCCCCTCTTTTGTCCCGGCATCCTCCTTCCCATTAAGTAACATTTGTACGTCTACCTTGACTCTCCCGATCCGGTGACTCTCCAACTCCTCCTCTGTTTCGTCAAATCAAACCTCCGCGTGAACCATTTAGGCCGCTCGATTGAAAAGTCCCCCCTTTTCCTTTTTTTCAAAACGTTTTTTAAGCGCCACTTGGCCTTCCCCCTTTCTTAGCAGGATTTCGTAGTGCCTTGTGCTCCTTTTCCTCCCTATTAGGCTCGTTTTCAATCCTCCCTTCTTCCCGAGGACCCTTCCCTTTCCCCTTATTACGCCTTGCGTATAGAGACTTAAGATATCCCCCCGCCGATTCAGTGAAACTCCCCCTCCCGGCTGAAAGAAAAGCCGGCCTTCTGCAAGCAGTAGTCTCGTCCCCCCCCCAAGACTTTTGCCGAGAGAAAGCCCCCGGTAAACTCCTTTTAGCAAATAACCCGTGGGGTTTTTTCCCCCCTTTCAAGAGTCTTTCTGATGGATCCCCGTCAAAGGCTCCCATACTTTTTAGCCCTGATTCCCCAACTCTTTAATCTTTCCTCGGTGTTCAGTCTCTTCTCTTGAAGAATGATACATTTTCCAACGAGTTTCCCCCACACACCGGCACCCATCCCAGAGCGTGCTCGTTCCCTCCAGCCAGCTCGCCCCCCCTCTCTTTTGTTATTTTCGCCCCCACTTTTTTCCCTATGAAGAAGAGCACGTTCCGGAACCCCCTCCAGTGATTATGTCTTACCCGTCCTTTTGTGTCCAACCTCTTTTACGAAATTTTCCATATATGTCTCTGTCACCCTCTCCAGTTCCCACATTGCGGAAAAACACTTTCTGGTTTTCTTCTTCAACTGATGCTTCCCCCAGCCTTTCACGCCTCCGTTTTTTCTAAGGCTTTTACTATATCGGCAACGGACTTTATAGCAATTTTCCTCTTTTTAAGGACATGTGTTGATCCTTCAGGTTTGTAACTCGCATTGGCTTTCCCTCTCCTTCTCCTGTTTCCCTAACTTCCCCGGTCTATCGGTTTTTTCCCTTATGACGTTGCAGGATCCGCATGATTGTGCTTCGCGCCCCAGATAGGAGAAGTCCGATTATGTTGCCTGAGCGTACAGATACCCTCCCTAGGCGCTTTCTCTTTCATTCTCCCCTTCTTTACTTATTCTGTAAGGAATTTCCGGTCGCTTTTCCAGAACATTTACTTCAGCCCCCCCCTGAAGTTGGGACCGCCCCTTTTTTTTTTTCGATATTGACGTCATGATGGGGAGGCTTACCAGGGCCCTGCTTCCTTCGATCGTTTTTCCCTTTGTCTTTTTTTCCCTTCTGAGGCTAAGTAGGATGAGACTAGTTACCCAAAACGCTTCGCCCGTTGGAATCCTCTTTTTTCCTCCCCTCCCCTGCAGAAATCGTTGAATATTTTCTCTTATCCGTATCCAAGACTTTTGGTCTCCCCTATCTGCCTAATCCTTTTTTTCCCATTTACCGTCCCGTAGATAAGCCGAGGTCGCGTATGCTCATCGATGCGCCGATAAATTTCACGTGTGTCGGTCGTTAAGTTAGGGGTACCCAATTTTTCCTCTTGACATTGATTGAGGAAGGAATGGTCTGTCTGATT
>Ga0179593_1369250_pt1 | contig 17810 bp, 17 predicted proteins | sample CZODoug2_1_08_16_FD_185931 | JGI IMG/M metagenome (GOLD analysis project Ga0179593, IMG submission 185931) | Vadose zone soil fungal communities from Angelo Coast Range Reserve, California, USA - CZODoug2_1_08_16fungal (PacBio error correction) | ecosystem: Environmental > Terrestrial > Soil >... | reverse complement strand
CTTTCCCTCTCCCTATAGACTTTCATCTCGGAGGGCGGGAGTCGATTTTTTTTTTTTTTTGCCATTGTCTCTTGGCCCGACGCGGCAGGAATACTCTATTGGTTAGCCTGAACCTCTCCCCCGATTTGCCTGCGTCGCTTTCTCTCCGGTGACTGTTGCCGTTACCCGGACAAAGGCGGCCGGCTTCTTGGCTCAACGGAGCATGCGAATCCAATATCATCATGTCGGCCCTGGTTTGCTCCTTTCTTTACATTGAACACGGCTCAGGCCGTCGTTTTCTGCCAGCTTCTTCTGCTGGGGAAGTGCGGCCATGGCCCCGCTGTTTTCTGAGGCACAGCTACTCAGTATTATTTGTTCTTCTACACCGGCCAAGTCCTGTAATTTCCCCCCATTCCTCCCCTCTCCCTTGGCCAGACCGGCTGAGCCAAGTGAACAGGCTTTCTTCCATTAAGTCAGATAACTTTCCCCAAGGTTTCGTAGGAAACTTTTCAGTTGCTTTTTCAGGGTGCAACCGATCAAATCCGGTTTATTTGAGCTCTTCCCTTCAGATCTCCATTTGGGGGCGTGGCCTTTTCACGTCACTTGCCGGAAGGCCCCCCCCCGCGATACTTCCCATCCTGCACAGGACGAAGTTCCACGCCCGCACGGGGGCGTTTCAACGGCCTCACCCTCTGATGTGGGGGTTCTGATGGACTTTAGATAATCGTCACTTCTGGTGTACTTGGTCACTTCCAGGATTTCGGATAGATTGTTCTTTGCGACTCCTTCCCTGTTGTTAAACCACCCTTTGAAGAGCTTTTGCCTCCTGATGTGCTTCTGCGACCCGCACGTAATTGGTCTTTCTGCTGTTCGAAGTCGGACTGACCCTTGGTCCCTTTCACCCTATTTCCCCCCTGGTACCTTCTACAAAAAAGGCGTCTCAATGGTGGAGCCCCCCCCAAAATCGCTCCGTCCCTCCCCTGGCCGATCTTGGACCAGCGCCCCCCGACCACCCACGAAGTCGGGCATTCTACGTTCCTTTCTCAGCATGGTGCGGCGCAGCAGTATGTCATGATAGTTCTTTTACGAACCCGGAGGTCCCCCCTTATGATTCGGAGCTAGTTGCTCCCGCAGCGCTAGTCACGTTTAGTTCATTACGATTTTCTGGATTGTTCTTGGGGTCTTCTGATGACCCTCCTTTCTGGGAGTGATGGTTAGCTCAAAGCCACCCCATTTGCACCCCAAAAAAACTCTGTCCCTCATTTACTGTTTTTCCGGTGGGCTCCGACATTTGGAATAGTTCTCCTGGATGGATGTTGAAATCTCCTTTCCCCCAATTGTTTTTGATGGCCTTACGGTACTTGTGTTGGGCCCTTCAGTAGTGATCGCCCTGAGGCGTGGATTAATGCTGGCTTCCCCAAACCACCTCTGAGTGTGTACCCCCATCTGGCACTTGGCCAAGTGCGACTCAGGATCGATTCTTACCTTCCATTCCTGGCTGTCGTATTGATTGTCTTTCATACAAGCCCCCTCTACATTACGTCCTCCGCAGTGATGTTTTTATTTCTCTTCAATTTCAACATTTCTTTGCGTAGCTCTGCTAGTAGTCGACCGGGTTCTCCCGGAGTCCCCTGACTTTCGTATTCCCCCCTTTCTGCCCTTCCTCCCCCATTTGACTTTTGTTGAACTCCTTTTCATTGATGTGGGTTGGTTTTGTAGGTTCAGAACCACCTGTGCTTTGACCCTTCCCCCCCGCCAACTTCCTCATGTTTCTTTTCCTGTACCGGGCTTTCTGGATTCTGCTTCTAACTTCAGATGGCTGTTTGCCCTACCTCCGCAATTCCCAGTTTTCCCGCACGTTCCCTTAGTGGGGTGGGTGGGCTGTTCTAGCTTACCTGGCGTGGCCCTTTTGTTGGTTTTATGCCCCCTGGCACCGTACCCCTTTCGCAATATTAGGTCATGATATTCCCTCTTGTTGTGTTGAGAGTAGATTTATCGGCAGAGGTATGGTGCCCCTTATAAAAAAGAACCCTGAACCTTGACCAGGATAATGGCCTGCCGAACCACCCCCCCCCTCCACCGACAAGCAGCCGGGTTTGGACTTTTTCTTCGTATTTCAAGACTCACTTCAGGTACTTAGAGCAGACCCTCCTTCAGAAAAAGTCCCTGTCTCGTTCCAACCTTGATCTTTCCTTTTTGCGGTCCACTGGAGCCCGTGGTTGCGCGTTTCCTTTCACCAGAACCACCAATGATTTCTTTTACCTTCTTCCCACCGTCACCATGGGGTCGGCAGTCCTTCTCCCACTTGAGCAGTTCTTCTCTTCCCTCCCTTCCACATGTTGCCGGGGCCTTACACACCGCAGATTCCCGTCTAGCAGGCACCCCGTTTTTCAGCCACTGTCCTGAAAAAAGACCCCCCCACCTTTTACCCAATTCTTTTGGGGAACCCATCATTTTCGTCACGGTCTTTCTCCCGGACAATAAGAATTTCGCTTACCTCCCGGCCTTAAGACTCGGCCCACGTGAATGAGGCCCCTTCCAAAATACTTTTTGCGGCCCTGGAGGGGCTCCGCCCCTTTTACATTTGTTTTTCAGTGGTTGCCCGCAGGATACCCCCTCGTCCTCCCCGGGACTTCTTTTCCCCCAACCCCGTCCTCAAACAGGCCTCCTCTGTTTTATTCCGATTCCCCTTCGCGCCTGGACGTCACCGTTCCCACGAACCCGATCCCCCACAATTATCCCCCCTAAATCTGGTTGCTCTTTGAGAACTTGGGCATGTTTGCTCTTTTCCATCCAGCCCGGAGTCCATCAGTCACTGAGACCCCAGAAGTCCCATCTGACATGTCAACGTAATTTCAAGGAAGAAATAGTCCCGATTCATGGGCTTTTCCCAATAAGTTCGAAAGTCCCTATCATTAATACTTAAAGTCGCCGCAGCCGCCCCCGGCTTCCCCTTCACGGAGGCCCTGACTCCCTGTGTTCGGGCGCTGTCCATAGCTGGATCCCGTAGAATCCTTTTTTCTCCACCACTTTTCTGCGGCGGCCTTTTTTTTCTCCTTATGCCTGAGCCTTGAGGTTGCCAACACTTTCCTTGCTCCGCCGCCTAGACGCATGACCTTTGTGGTTGAATACTTGACTACCCAGCCATTCTTCCAGCGCCTTTCCTGTTTTTTCACCCTTTTCTTCCCCGCTAGACAATCTATCTGTTCTTTCCCATCCAAGACGTGCGCTACGTACTGCCCTTCTGCAGAACACGTAGGCCCCCCCCTTCGCGTCCGTACCCCCACACCCGTCGATCTTTTTCGTTTAACCTTGGGTTTCGAGGAGTGAGCCCTGGCTTTCCCTTACCACCTTTCCGTCGCGAGATTTTTTTTTCTCTAATGCGTCTTCATCATGCCTGAGCATTGAAACTTTCCAATGCCGAATGCATTTTCCCCTTTCCAACCCTTGAAGTTGGTCGTTCTCTTCCTTTTACGCATCACGGTTCACTTTTTTTCACTTTCCGATCACGGTCTCTCCAGTGCAGTGAGATATCATGCGGTCATTCCAGCTTTCCTTCCCCCCTTGAAGACCCCTTAACACGATGATAGAGGTACTCACGGGTCCATTTCCTCCTTTCCCCCCCCGAGAAAAGCGGCGCAGCCACGCCCCGAAGTCCCCCCTTTATCGATGCTCCCCCACTTACCTTTACACACATGCCCGCCATGATTGAAATTTCTGAACCCGCGAAAGTTGTCTCCTGAATCTTTGTTCAGTAGCGCTTGTCTGGAAAAGTTTTTTTTTTTCCCTATCGCTTTCCCCACACTCTCCATGGACAAATGACCGAAGGCCCCGGGGATCCCCCCCTCTCCCCTTATTGACCCGTTCAGGGCCCACTTACACCTGGCCCTTCTTTATTCCCAGAGCCTCTTTTCTTCCTCAAGCTTACTCACGATCTCTCCCTCCTTACGTTTGTTGTTGAGATATTCTCCCCCTTTCGAGCTAGATGTCGCAGACGCCGTCGAAGATCAGCAGAAACTCGCAATGTGGCGCGGACGACCTGGGGGAAGAGGTTTCTCCGTATTGATAGTAAAACTAAAGGGAGGTTCCTCGATCATGCACATGGGTGACGTCCTTCCCCCCTTGAGATATGAAAAGGAGCTCCTTCGCCACTGGCTGGGTCGAATTATCTGTCTTTAGAGGCGGAAGGAACCCCATGTCCCGCTAATTAACTGCTCCGGCGTTGGGTTTACGGGTTTGAGCTGGCCTGATGGGTTACTGGCTTCCCTTGGCCCGTCTTTTGAACGGAATTTAGTTGTTCTCTCAACCCTTCTTGCCCCCTTGCCCCCCCTCCCCCGCCTCATCTGGGACCCTCCCCTTGGACGCTTGGCCCACAAGTGCCTCCGTGATGACTTCGGACCTTGAAGCCCTAACTTCCCAACAAGTTATGGTGTGAGGGTTTTGATGAACGATTTATTCTTCTTCCGTGTTTTTACTCGCACCTCCTGTGTGCATAGAGATCGCCCGTTCTTCTCCAGGGGCGGGGTTGCCTGGTTTTCGTTTCTCCCCGGAAGGTCTCCACTGCTACCTTCTAAACCCTCTTTTAACGCTGACCGTTTCCCCCTCTCCCACGGGTTTTTTTTTTTTTCTCCTGACGCTATTTGTTGAGCTACTTTCGTTAGGTCAGCAGACTGTTTTTCATCTTTGCAAGACTGCTGGCTTTATTTTTCGCTACGTTGAGGCGTCAAAACATTATGACCTGCTGGGGATTCTGGATTCTTTCACCCGCGATTCAATCCTGACGTATGTCCTCTGCATTTTTAAGCGGCGTCTCACTGTCTTGTGCTGCTCTGGCACATCAGGTGCCAATCGCTTGTACTTCTCCAAAACAGCCCCGCGCAGACAGAAAATTTGTGGATGACACCCCAAAGGCGATGTGGCGGAGACTGCGCGCTTTGCCTGGAACCTCCACCCCTTCAGTCGGGCTCTTCCTCCTTCAGTCCAAGAAGCCTGTTTTTCGCCTCGCTCTTTATTAATGATATTTCTTTTAAGTCCACCTTCTTTTGAAAAGTCCAAAATCTTAACCAGCTAGGGTTTTCTCTAGTTTATTTCACCGTTCTCTCGATTTGATTGCTGCATTTGGTGATAATGATTCCGTTTCGGAGTGACCGGAGACCCTCTCTCGGCCACCCCCCCCACTTTCTCCCGGATACCCACATCGGCGACCTTTGGATATTGTGGCTTTGTGGGATCCATGTCGTCGGGCGCGGTGTCCGGCCCGCCTGGATCTGATCAATGTTTCCAATCTATTGCGTTGATGGTCGTTACTTGTGGCCTCCTTTTTTTCGCCAGCCTTTGGATTAAGATGTCTTTCATTTTTGTCCCTTTCAAACCCCAATTTATTGGTTCCGCGCTCCTTCCTGCTTGGACAATTATTGCCCTCAGGCATCGGCCTTCTTGTTCTCCTCCGGAGTCGGGAACAGTCCGGCATCAACCCTTCTTTATTTTGATCAGCGCTCTATGGCGAGTATCTCCTTCTTTTTTATACCGGGGTCCCTGGAACCTTTTTTGGTTCATAGGCATCGGACTAGGGCTCGTGTTTACTCCCGGTTTTTTCGTCTTGCCCCAAACTGAAGCGTTCACCAGTTTTCTTTGACGCATCCGATACCCAGTCGTTTTTCTCAACACCCTATTGGTGGGTTCGGGGGGCCTTTTGGCCCTTTGCCAACTTGTGCATGCCCTCCGGAAAACGGACCTCCTTTTGTTTTTTTCGCGTTTGTGCTGATTCGTGGGCTCTGTTCTTGACTGAGTCCCTTAGATGCTGATGTTTTGACCCTCACAGAGACCCGACCAGCGCTGGCCTTCGTAGTGATGGGTTTGCTGTGCTAGCTTCCCACTGGTACAAGGTCTCCTTTTGGTAGGTTTTATGAATTGTCAACTAAATAACTCTGACTAGTTCCAGGATCTCTTTTTTCCTAATAATTTGTGTTGAGAGATTCCCGTAACCCTCATATCGGCAGCCTTATACTTTTGTACAGACTAATGAACAAGCCCAACAAGGAGATTATTACCTCCAAACCCCACCCATCACTACAGAAATTTGCGCGGTCCGGGGATGGTTCCCCCCGCAGTCCTATGAATTAGCAAGCGACCTCCCAGAGGCACTGAACCCCCCCATGTCTACTCTCCCCTTGCAGACCTCCTTTTTTCGTTGCGAACGTCACGTATGTGTTTCGTTTCCTTTCACTCCCCACCCAGGCCCGAACCCCCATGCTGTTAGGGATTGCTTAACTTTTTCCGACCCTTGGGTTTCTAGGAATTCGTTTTCACACTTTTTTTTTGAAACTGGTGTGTGCCTGCTTTTTTCCGCCTCCCAGAAATGGAAAGGGGAGTAAAGAACCCGCTTATACTATAGGCTCAGCAGCACTCCTAAAGCCCCTGTTCCATTGCCGCAAACCAAAAAAATACATTTTGGTTCTTCCTTGAAGTTGTGTCCCTCCCCCTTTAGCCCCCCCCCCCCCCCCCCCCCCCCCCCCCCCCCCCCCCCCCCCCCCCCCCCCCCCCCCCCCCCCCCCCCCCCCCCCCCCCCCCCCACCCCCCCCCCCCCCGCCCCCCCCTGGCCTGCCCTGTACCTATCTCCTTCAGTCCTAATTCACTCGGGCCACGAGAGTTTCTGTCCTTTCGATTTCCCGGTACAGCATTTTCCCTGAGATCCTCCTTCCCCACTCAGTTTTTTGAGTTTTCCTCCCCTTCCTTTTTAAAAAAGAGGCTCAAGGTCTCTTTCCACCCCCACAATTCCTGCAAAAAGGCTTCTTTTAACTTTCTCCTTATCCAGCTGAGACTGTGTCTCCCCATCACATTCTCCCACAACTTCTTTCCAATCCAGTAGTGTTCTCCTTCTGAAATTTTGTATGGTGGTGTGCTTATCCAACTAACTCGGAGATCCTTGCAAGCCGAAGTCCACCTCTTAAATGAAACGCTACCTTCCCATAACGTGGTTTTGACAGCTTCGCCTGCTAATAGATTTTAAGTCCTTTGTCCATTAAGTTTTTTCCCCTTCACTTATCCCCCCCTGTGCTTGCCGCCTCCGCACGTTCCCTGGCAACTTCTCGACCTCTCAAGATCCAGTTTGTAGTGTTGGCGCTGAAAGATTCCTTCTCCTATCGCGCCAGCCGGTTTCTAAACAATTTTGTGCTTCCGGGCGTTGTGCTCCGCTGAGACCTTATTTCCAGGCGTTGAAGCCCACTTTCTCGCCTCGAACAGCCTACCTGACGTTGGTATTGAGTCGGTTTGGTGGGGGTGAATCTACGACCCACATCCATCTTCGAACCCCTGTTTTGAATTGCCCTCGTCGCCAGGATAATCTTCGCCTCCTCTGTATTTCGATAACCCCAGTGGGATTTTTCGACTTCTTTCCCTTAGGCCGTCTTACATCGAGTCAGTCCTACCCGCCCCAAAAGTAGGACTTTTGACCTTTCTCGTCCCATTCACTGCTGTGTTTCCTACCGTCGCCGGTGGATCCTTCCTGAATTCTGCACCACATTTTGCCTTTTTTTGCCCCTGATTCCCCCAATCGGCGCATTTCAATTTTTGCACCCGTCGTGATGCACTTTTTCCAGCCGTACTGACCCGTTCAACTGAAAAAAATTGTGACTTGTAATTCTTTTGGTCTTCCATTTTCGAGAATCAAGTCCCTTCGTTTTACGTAGTCCCGGTATTCTGTCAATTTTCTTGGTGAGGTCAATTCCCTCTTCAGTCTCGAAACCCCTTTAACCTTGAGAAGATGGTCTTTCTCCCCAGGCATGGCTTCCCCCACCCCAGCAGCTGCCATCTTTGACTCGACACTCCCTTTAGCTTGATTGCGCCCAAAGTAATTCTGACCCGTCGGAATGTTCTTGAAAGTCGAACCCCTTCTCCCCTTTTCTCCTTCTGCGGCTTGGCCGGGTCGTCCCCCGTTGCTCCACTTTATCTTGCTGACATTTGCGGCCCCCCTCTTTGATCGAAGCGAACCTCTCAGCTCCCCGTTTCGCGGATCGCACAATTTTTTTTTTCATCAGTTCTTTCCTGCGCTCTTCATCGATTATTGAGTGATTACTTGCCTTCCTCCTTTGTTTTTGAGAGACTTGAGAGAGTCCTCTCTTTCGATTATCGATTTCCTCCCTCCTCAGACGTTCAGGAAGATGGCTCCCTTTTTGTTTACCCGCGAACGGGCAATTGGAAATACTTTGGCGCGTGCGCTTCTCCCCCCCTGATCCCACCGCTTGCCGTTCGGTGACTTTCGTGGCTCCCCCCTTGTGACTCCCGGACCCTCTAACTTGGTTTCAGGGTAACTGCGCCGTTCGTCACTTCCCCTCTCATATGTCGGGCTTGTGGCAGGAGCTTCCTTGCCTATCCACTTGATCGTTTTTTTTACGGGCCCGTCCTCTCTCTTCTGGGTGACATGTTGGGCATGGTTGCCCGTCGAGTGGACTCCGTATCTATCAGGTATGTTGTGAAGTTCTTCTACTTGGCCGGCAAAGGTGGACGCCCCGATTGCATACAAGCGCACTTTTGCTTGGTACCGAAGACGGTCCCTTGACCCAACCTTTTTGCCTTGTCCGCCTGGAATATCAGCACTTCCAAACTGGTTGCAGTGGTTGCAAGTAGTTGCAAATTTACGTCACCCCGGTGTCCCACCGCTTCGGCGTATTGCCTTTTTTCTCCCTGTTTTGCTGTGCAAGGGCAGGTTCTCCCGCCCGTCCGTCGACTCCCTTTTCCAGAGACTTTTTTACTCACTCCCTAAGATTTTGTTGTGTTTCTTCGGCTCGATGTTTTTCGCTTTTTATTCTGCCCTTAAGGAAAGCTCACGTTGCTCAAGACTTTGTTATATAGCTGGCACTCCATTTACTCTGGCCGCCTTTGCCCCTTTGGCGACTCGGGTCCTAACATCATCCTGATGCTGGCTTTGCGAAGCTGGTTTTGTAACCCCCGACGCCACCCACTCTTCCTTTTTCTGTCCGCTAATCGGCCCTTTTTTGGAAATTGGCTGCCCTTCCTGTAAACTCATTTTTCAAGTCGTCCCCCTCGCATCACGACGCAGGAAATGTTGTTTTAGATGATCCACAAAGGAGATGTGCTTATTTTCTTTGCGCCTTGAGCGACGTCCCCAGAAACTGGAAGTCCTCTTTCCCTTCTCTTTTCCTTTCCCAATCCCTCCCCTTTTTGTGGCCTGCGAGCCTTTATGTCTTTCTGAGATTCCCTCCTCACGATGACACAAAGGAAGTAGCTTCGCCCTTTATCCCCTTTTCCCCTCAGCGAATGCTGAATGCTTTCTTTTTTCTCAGATCTCCGGGTTGGCGTCCTGCGCCCTCCCCCCAAAGTTGGATTCACAAATCCGTCTCTTTTCCCCTTGCTATTGGTTGGTCTCTGTGTGTTCCTTTGAAACAGGCGATCTGATCCTTTTTGGTCCACCTTTCCTTGACCTTGTTGTTTGGCCCATCCATTACCCTGGGGCGAGGACGTTTTAGCCGTGCTCCCCTCACAACATTTTGGGTTCAGCTGATCCTCTCCTGGGGGAACCTTTGCCTCACCCCTTTTGAGGCATCTTTCCCCTAGTGGTCAGGGACATTCTACCTGGAGGACTGCTTCCCAGCTCTGGCTGTCCTCCTCTCTTCGGAACCGCTTTTACTTCATCGCGAGGTTTACCCTTTTGGGCTGCCACTTGAAAAAGTTCTGGTTTAGTTAACTGGTGTAGATTTTTCTTTCTCCCCTTCCAGGTTTCTTTTTATTCCCCAACTAGCGTCCAGGAAGCTGCGATCCTTTTCGGGGGGTATTTCTCAGTTCCCGATGTGGTTATGGGGGCTGTTTGGTCCCCCTTAAAGATCGCAAATTTCTGACTTTTAACGGACTTCATTTTTTTGCGCTTTTCGTTTAGGTGGTCCTCTCGGGTTTCTTTTTTGTCATACTGTCCCTTTCTGCATTCTTTAAAGACAATCCCGAACCCCCCTCTTTTCCTTCTGTCTTGATTTTTGTGGTGGATGTGCTCTCATTATGAGGTCTGTAGGTTGGTCGGTTGCCCTTCCCTTCCTTCACTATTCCCCTCCATTTCTTTAACGGATCTCCTCCTTGGTGTGTTTTTCTCTTCCAATCGGCTGAGGTACTGTGACCGGCATAAAACTTACCCCCATGCGGACATGACCTTCTCTGGAAGACACCAACACCACTCGAATTTTCCCCATCTCTTTCTTTTTGTTTTTTTTTTTAAAGCATAGCACCTTGAATAGCACAACCGCTCTAGTCCCTGCCCTTCACATGCAAGAAAAAAATGAATCTTTTTCTGACTGGTCCCCGTGTTTTCTTACCGCACCCCCCTCCCGAAACCCAAAATGATTTGAACGTTCCCCCCCTCCCCCCGGTATCCTTCCCGGAAACTTTGTGAGCCTTTTTTTCCTACGACTTCACTGGACACGGGGAGTTTTCAGACTCATCGGATTTGCGGCTATCCTCCTCCTTCCCACCCCGTTTCCTTTGCCTAACACCCAGTATACCCTCCCCTTTCCCCCTTCTTGGGTGATTACGTGCCATCGGGTTTCTCCCCCCCCGACCACTCCAAATGGGTGAATTCCGACTATCGCTCTGTTTCGCGGAACTTCTTTCCCCCCCCTATTGATTCGTGTGGGGCAAATACTTGTTTTTTCGGTCCCTTATGCTGCTCGTTAAGCATGTGGTCAGTGGGTGCCGCAGGCTCTGAAGCACAACTACTGTCCCCTTCCAACACGTGGCCATCAAAAGCATCGTCCCCTCTTTCCCAACAGTGAATTCTCTTTTTCTTTCCCTAGCTGACCACGCCTTTTCTCACACAAACCCTACCCCCTCTCTTCCCGGATGCGTAGTCGCCAATTTTTCTCCTTGTTTTTGTCTTAACCCTCCACCTCCCACGTCCCCGTCTTCCTTCGACAGATCATGCACGCCTTCAAAATCGCGAAATGTCCCCGTAAGTGTTTCAACTTTTTGATTTCTTAGCTTCAGACTCACTTTTTGAATCCTTTTTTTTACGTTATTAATTTCATCATACTCCCCCCTTTTTTCCTCTCCGCCCAACCCCGGTTCTTGGAACTTCGGATTCCCGCACTTCTTTGTAGGGTTTCGCGCCCAAAGAGCTCCATTCGAAGAGAGAAATTTCTCCTGTTCCCTATTTCGCCGGACGTTCGTCAGCTTTACCCCGTTAAGCCTTAGTCACTTAGGGGCGACCCTTTCCCCCCGGAGAGAAGCTTTTTTTCCGCACTCTCCCATCCAATTTTCCCTTCCTGATCGTCTTTAATCCGCCGACCCGACCTTCTGATCTTCCTCTCCCTTTGGGAACTTCTCGTTTTTTTTGCTTTCGACCCTCCTGTTCTTCCTCTCTTCCCCCTTTTTCTGACGTCCTTCCTGAAAAGCATTACCGCGACCTGTTCCCCCAGAATACAACCACTGATCGATGCCTTTTTTTTTCTCAACCTTGTCTGTTTAGACGTCGTTTTTGGTTGCTGCTCCGCCTTGAAGACTTCGCCCACCCTCTCCCGAACCTGTCGATCTCCTAAATATGATCCCTCCCCCATTTCGGTCTTTTTGATTCCTATTTCCCCTTCCCCATGTCCTCCGAAATGTTTCATCACCAACTTTTTGTTTGCCGTTGAGGGCTTTCCACTTTTCGACTTGCCTCAGAAGGGAACTTGTTGGTCCAGTCCGATCCCGTTTTCCCATTTAAAATCTTGCGCTGGGACATTTTTTCCCTTTCCCAAGTTAGACCCTTTGGAAGAAAACGTCACTTGATTCTCTGTTTCTCCCTCCTCCCGGGAAGCTTCCCCAGCCCTAAGCGGCGCCCGTACCAAATCGGAAACGAAGGTCTCTTTTAATCTCCTGGAAACTAAATTCCAACCGCTCCCTTCCCTTTCTTCCTTAACGAAAACACTGCGCCGTTGCGCCTGAATTCGCGGTTCATTCTCTTCTTGTCAGTTCCCTACCCCCTTTTGCGTACACTCGAGGAAAACCTTGGATCGAATGGAGTTCTCGTCGTCCCAACAGTCTTCCCCCTCGCGGGTAAATCCCCCATTTCTCAAATTTCCTTCTCTTCCTTTGCTATCTGCCCAACTTATATAGAAAGAGACTATATTTATATTTTTCCTTACTATGTGTTTTAGAGCATCTCTCTTCCCGCATAGAATTTTAGATTCGACGCAGCCTAGGGTCTGGACGAAAGACTGTCCATTTTACGACTATCCTTTGTTAAATCTTTATGGTGAGAAGTTCACCCTCCCTGATTTCCTTTCTAGTGTTCTCCCCTCTCTATTGTGTGATTCCAAACTTTTTGTCTTCCCCGTTACCCCGCCTGCTCGGAACCTTTCTCCAGTCTAAAATGGGAATGGTTCTATTTCTTTCATTTCTTCTTTTTTTTTCAGAAGGAACTTTTCTAATCTCAAAATTAACTCCGGCCTAGATTTCAGAGTTAGTTTACGGTTTCGTTGACCAGGCTGCTGCGTTGACTGTTCCGGACATGTCGCTGGATGCGCTCCGTCTTTTGGCCCTTGACTTGGTTCCCATTTGTCCGGAAACGCTCCCAAATACTTTTTTTTCCAATTGGTGTTACATCAAAGCCCCCCGGTTCTCTACTTGAACCTTCCAGTTGGAACTGCTCTGCTCTTGACTAACCGAATTCCCCCGAACTTCCCCCGCAAAAAGTGGTTTTGTTTTGTTTCCCCCCCTTCTTCGAGGCCTTTTCCGTTTGCCCCTCAATCAATCGGTTTCCAATTTCTTGCTCTCATATGAGTCCGATCTCCTTTCGTTATATGGTGGTGCCTTCATTCCAGTCCGTCCTAACGTTCTCTTGACGTCGACAACCCTAATGTCCCTCGCCGACTCCCTTCCCATAGATGAACGTGGGCGTTTATTAAGGACGATTTAGCGGTTATGATTCCCTCTTGACATTCCGTCTTTCACCGTTCATTGTTTTTTGATATGTTGAGCCCTCCGTCTCTTCGCAGAGTGGTCGACGGGGCTCATTCCAAAAAAAGGGAAGCATGCAGAATGGCTGTTTTTCCCCCGATCCCCCTCACGCACTACTCCCCTTCCTGTCTGTTTCCTCAGTGCTGATATCACGGGAACATGGCGGACGATTTCCACTTCAGGCGATAAAGGAGTCCCCTCATCCCCCCCTGCTAACCGCGCAGCATTGCCCTTTCTTGGAGCCACAAAAAGGAGAGGAGCGACGACATTTTCTCTCTTGAAAAGATACGACCATCCAACCTGTAGGGATTCCCTTCTCAGTTAAAGAAAGACTTTTGAGTGGCGTCCCGGCCTGGTAAGAAGGCGCTATGTCTTGATATTTCTTTTTCCGCAATTACTTTCCCTCCCAAAGGTATTCATTCCCCTTAGGAGATAGGCTCTAGCGGCGTTATGGACACACCCACCCCCCCCACCCCCCCACCCCCCCCCCCACCCCCCCCCCCCCCCCCCCCCCCCCCCCCCACACCCCCCCCCCCCCCCCCTTACGTTAACTTAGAGTGAGTTTCTTTTTGCTTGCTGGTCTGTATTGTTCATCTCCCGTTCTTTGCTTTCAACCCCCAGCTCCATAACCAAATTTTCCGGATCCCCCATCCTTCTACTCTTGTTCCTTTTCTTTGAAGCCAGGGTGGTAAGAACTGTTCAAGTAACATTCTCTTCCTCTCGTTAGTTTTTTATTTCCCATCTCTTCCTCTTTTTTTTTCTTGGACGTTCTTTTTTTCACAGCAAGTTTTTTCTCTCAGGGGGCTTTTTCTGATGCTTTATTCCCCCCCCCCATTCACATATAGGGTTCCAAACCGCGTCATTTTTTTGCCTAGCTTTTCTTTTTGCCGACATCCCCCTTCTCGGGAAATTTGGACCCCCCTCTTCTAAGTTCTCTTTCTTCTTTAGTCCCATGTGATTTTTCTCATGCAGGATGTCCACCTCCTGTCTAGTCCCATCGCGTGAGTTTTCCCCCCCTTTTGTGCGAAAGAAACAGTCTTCTTTTCGTAGTTCTCCGGAGTAGGTAGAGAATTTACCGTTTCCCTTTCTTTCAGTGTATCAAAGACCTTCCCCCAGTTTTGAGAAAGATGCATTCTAACAAGGTTCTTTTTACCCCTTCCTCAATCCCTCATTTTTTTTTGTTCGGTTGACTTGTGGTCCCTTTTTCCAATGTTTACCCCCCTTGTGCTCCATCCAAGTAGCCTTACTTTTGTGTCTCCTCTCTTATGTGCATGGATCGGGCAGATAGGGGAGTTCTGATTTTTTTTTTAATCACTTCCTTCGGAGTTCTCGCTGACCATTTTCCCAGACCTGATGGCACGTTCGTAGTTGATGGGTTTTTTTGTGTTCCATATCTCCTGTAATGTCCCCTTTCATGTTTTTCTTTTTATTAAGCGTAAAAGGAATCCCCCTTGACCTTCTTTTTATAATCCTCTTTCACTTGTTTGTTGAGTTTTTTTTAAATTGCTGCGTGTTTTGGACGAGTTTTATTTTTTTTGTTCGGCAAAACCACACCAAACGTACCTGATTCTTCTACTTTCTTTCTGGCACCCCTCCCCCCTTCCTCCCTTGCAGGCTATGGAGCTAAGCACGACCCCCCATCACCTAACGTAATTTTTTTCGTTTTGCGTTCTTTTCCACTCTCCGAATCGCCTCTCCTCCTCCTCACTCTCTCCCCCGAATCCATGCCCTCGCACGAAAACCCTCTTTCACTTGCCGCTGGCAGAAATTTTTTAGTGTTTTTCGCCGCCACTTCCCCACAGTTCCTACCCCACTCCCCCTTCTGTGCTACTTCTACCCGTGGTTTCTCGTTCTATCGTTTCCTTCAAACTTTGGGACGCTGCTTTTGATACAACCCAAGACATTTCCCTGGGAGTCCCTCTCTTCCCTTTCGGTTTATCTCCTCCGACCCAATGTTCCCACTCGCACCCGTCTGCCCCCTCCCTTCGTGGAGGACGTACTGCGGTGCATGTTTTTCTAGACTAATTCCTTTCCTAATCGCCCTTGCCTACATGAAATCGTTGCAAGAGCGGTTCCTCTTGCTGAGTAGGCAACTGGACCCCCTTCCGTGCTGAGTGATCGCATAATAGTTGGGACTTTGTTTTTGCCGCCATGCCTTTCTTCCCAACCGACGAGGTACCAGGTACTTCTTACCACAACGTTTTAACCAGGAACAATTCCTCTCGTTCTCCCACCCCAAGTATTTGCTGATAAATGGATTCCCCTGGTAGTCCCAAGAGTATCTCCCTGACAATTCCCCCAACTACACAGATCCCGTAAGCCTTCCACTGGTTCCTACACTTGAGTGATGGTGGCTGCTTTGTTTATTCCTCACTCAGAATCGCTTTCCAGACTCCTAGATCCCTTTCCCATCTTTTTCTCACCGCGTTCAAAGGTCCCCCCCTTCCCTTCTATCATCGGCTCCTAGCCTTTAGACTTTTCTTTTTCCCCCCCTTCCAGACAATACAACCCTCCCCCCCTTTTTCTCCCCTCCTCCCCCATCTTTTGGCAACCTCTCATCGTCCCCCGCCTGTGCGGCGTAGTCGATTTCCCCTCTCTCCCCCCATCCTATTTTTTTTTCTTTCCTTCCCCCCTCTCCCATTTTTCCACAATTCTGATTTAGGATCGTTTTTCCTCCTTCTTTTTCGAACCCTTGCTGCCCTTGTGTTCGCCAATAGTGCTCGCCGCCGCCATTTCACTGACCTTGCGGTTTCTCTTTCCTTCGGCTGGGTCCTGAGGACCCCTCCCTGTAGCAGGCTTCACTGTTTTTTTTTAAACTTAGCCCGCTTTTTTTCGCCCGAACTGTCCTCCTGTGAAGCTTCTTCCACAGGACTTGCGCCTGATTGCTGCCCCCTTTTTTACATACCTAAGAACGCGTCCGTAATTCACAAGCCCCCCTATGGGAATATTGTAACATTTTTTCTACTTTTTGTTCTTAGAATTGTCTTTCCTCCGTTTCGCCCAACAGGCGCCAGAACGTGTAGATCGCCTAACCCCTGGCGCCCATTCCCCTTTTTTTCCTTAAACTTCCCACTCCTGACCATTTTCCTGACCACCCACTTTTTTACTTTTCGGACCTAAATCTAATCCCGGCCTTCGCGTTTCCTTCGATCCTATTTTCCGGCCCCTTTTCTCTCTTGTTTATTGAGAAATCTTCCCCCAAGCTTCTCCCAAGTGAGAACGTCACACTCTAGATGTTATTCGACATGGCGCCCAACCACCTCCTTCGACGTAACACCTCCGTCCATTGCTCCTTTTAGTCTCTTGACATCATTCCCATTCTAACGAGCGATCTTGTCCCTTGTCGCCCCCTTTCGTCCCTTGTTTTTTTTTGTAATGCCTTGTCTAAGGTTCCGTTTCACCTTTTGCTTCTCAAGTTGATACGCCGTAGTTGGGCTCTTCGGTTCCCGGAAACAATCGCAAGTATGACCCCTTTCGGGTTCCACTCAAGAGCCATTATTTCTACGTTTCTGCGGTGATAAGTCTACTAGACTTTCTAGATTTCCCTTTCTATTCCTCTCTGTTTTTACGATTCCCTCATAGACTTTAGTCCAATCCGACCTCTATTTAAGCTTGCGCCCATTGTGTCCCTACCCCAGTCTCAATAATTTCTTTTTCGCGGCAGTTTCCCTTCTCTTTTTTCCACGGATTGCGCGTTGTTTCTTCGCGATTCCTTTCCTTTTTCCGGACCTAAAACGCCGCTTAGGACACCACTTAAGTTTGACAATTCGTTTTCGGACCTTTCCGTCCCCCCTGTCTTGTCGGTTAGCTTTGTTGGCAACCTTGAATGAGCCCCCATCTTTCAGACCCTTCAGGATTTATTTTACGGGTATCCATTTTTGGGCTTGGAATTCTGCAGCTCTCGGTTTTAGAAGCCTATCCGTCTTTTTTTTCTACCACCTTGGGCTAATCTGTTTCTCACTTCATTGCCAAAAATCCGACTGCCCTTTTTTACGAAGGATCTGACTGGCCCCTTTCTTCGATTATGCTAGAAACGCCCTTTGTCCGACGAAATTACGACCCCATTCGGTTGGAAAGATTTTTTCTTCCAGGTGCTGCTCCCACTCACTTGCCCCATTTTTCTTGAGAGATGCACGGCAGCTCATCCCTGGGCGGGTGTTGTTTTGCGGTACCAAGTTTTCAACTCCGGGCTAGGACCCCCCCTCCCTGGGAAAGAGTCGACGTCCCCTCGATCCCGAACGGTTTGGGAAGGAAGCTGCTTTTGTGTCTCGGGTTCTGCGCCGGACCTTGCAATGATCCTTCCGCTATGGGGTTGATACTTCGGGCCAGAACAGGCTCGTCGCAGATGTTCCTTGATCTTGCTCAAGTTAAACCTTTTCCCCGTTCTTAGAATGGGTGGTTTTCCGTCGAACCCGCGGCCCAGCCTCCCCCATTTAGTAATTTGCTCCTTTTGTTCCTAGCTCTCGGGACAAAGAGGACCCCTCTGGCCCCACCGTTCTTAAGTAGAACCAGTCCGCAGACACCCCCCCGCTTGGTAGCCCCCCCCCCCCCAAAGATGAGTACCTTTACAGCGATCTCTGACAAGAGAAAGACAAAGACCCCCCCGTACAGTCTCTTGGCTTGTGCTTTCACCCAAAGATAAGTTGTTGTGGATTTTAGTCCATCCCCCGGTTCTGTCTCCATTAGGTACTAACGGATCTTTTTCAAATTTTTTAAAAAGCTGTTTGGTCTCGCTCCTCTAATCTTTGTTATGTCAGAAGTTCCTTTCCTTTCAGTTTGATTTTTCTGTCCTTTGATCGCTGGCGGTTCGTGCTTCGAGAGAAACAGGTCCCCACCATGGAAACCCTTTCTCCGCCGGCTAACAAAGGCAGATTTAATGTGATCTTGTTTTT